>Ga0326597_10001422_pt1 | contig 38847 bp, 30 predicted proteins | sample RVTome_12_FD_203789 | JGI IMG/M metagenome (GOLD analysis project Ga0326597, IMG submission 203789) | Soil microbial communities from uranium-contaminated site in the Upper Colorado River Basin, Wyoming, United States - RVT100D185 | ecosystem: Environmental > Terrestrial > Soil > Contaminated >... | reverse complement strand
CCCCGTCGGCTGCGGCCGCCGACCTCACTTCCTGCAGAAGTGTAGTGCCAACCCGGAGCCGATTCGGCCTCCATTGGCCGATTGGCGAGGTTTTGCGACCGCAACCTTTCAAGTTGGGCTAGGAGCCTGGCGCAGACTCCTGGCCCGAAGCGCAGTGTCCACTGCATGGCTCGGGGAGCCGAGGGTCGACCGCCGGATCATTCCCCCAGATACAGGGTCATCCCGTTCGTGACCGAGACCGGATGGTTGGAGGCGGTGCCGAAGTCCCGAATGAGGCCCTGCAACGCGACCAGCGCCGGCCGGCCGAATCCATTTCGCCGCTCCACGATGAGAGCCGGCGCGGGCGGGATGTTCCGGAGGGTCGACTCGCCCAGGAGCCGCCGGTGGCCGAGATTGTTCACGAGAACGATCAGGCGAGGTAGCTCTCCACCCGTGATCGGAGTCGAGAATGCAATCTCGCCGATCCCCCCCGGAAGGGTGCTGATGACGTTCACCCCGGGTGCCGACGCCAGGGCATAGAGAACGAAGCCGGCCGAGCTCGGACCCGCGGGGGAGGGCTGCATGCGAATCTCCACCGGCACGTTGAGATCCACGCGAACCTCCCTCCGGCGATCCCCCGCGCTGTCATTGACGAAGAGCACGTCGGTGACCTCGCCCTGCCCGGCGTTGACGTTTCCGGCCAGCACCCGCCGCAGCTGTCCCTCGTTGATCAGGAGTGCGAGATCGTCGCTGGCGAAGTGGGCGATGAGGAGCTCGGGAGCCCCGTCGAAATTGACGTCCGTGGACGCGAGAAGAGCCGGGCGCCTCCCGATGGCAATGATCTCTGGCACGGGCAGGAAGCCTCCGCCGGGTGCTCCACGATACACGGTCGCGGTGTTGTCCAGCAGGTTGGCACAGGCAAGGTCGGGGATTCCATTGAGGCTGAAGTCCGCCACCACGACGTCGAAGGGAAAGTCGCCGACCGGGAGCACCATCGGCTCCTCGAAGGTCCCGTCCCCCCGCCCCACGAGCACCACCAGAGCATCATCCTCGGCCGCGGCCACCACCACGTCGAGCCTCCCGTCGAGGGTCACGTCCTCGACCACCATGGCCCGGAGAGAATGGCCGGCGAAGACGGAGGTCACGGTCGTGAACGTCCCGTCCCCCTGCCCACGCAAGCTGGTCACCCGTCCGAGCCCCCTGCTGGTGACGGTAAGGTCGAGGATGCCGTCGCCATCCAGGTCGGCCGCCTCGACATCGATGGAGCCACCGGGAACGGGAAAGCCCATCCCCGCCCCGAAGGAGAGCTCGCCCGTGGAGAGAAAGACCCTCGCCTCGCCCGAGTCGAGGAGGGATACCGCCACGTCGAGATGGCCGTTCCGGTCCAGGTCCACGAGCTCCACGTGCGTGGGGCGGTTCCCGAGGGTGATGGTGGTGGCGGCGACGAAGGTCCCGTCACCCTGCCCACGGAAGATCCGCAGCTCCCCCATCGTCTCCGACAGGACCGCCAGATCCTCGAGACCGTCTCCATCGAGGTCCTCGAGCTGGAGGGAGGACGGTGCGGGGCCGACGGGCAGGGACGGAAGGAGCAAGATGTCCCGGGAGACCAGGACCCGAAAGGGGACCACCACCCCCCCTGTGGCGTCGAGGGCGAAAATCTCGTGTCCCCCATCCCCGTCGAGGTCCCGCGCGACCACGTCGGCGGGAGCCCCTCCCACGGGAATCGTCAGGGCCTGCTCGAGATAGGGAGGCTGCCGGCGGCCAAAGAGGAGGGAGAGGTCGGCCGAGATCCGATTGGCCACCACGACATCGCGGAGCCCGTCTCCGTCCAGATCGGCCGAGAGAAAGGCCACCGGGTTGCTCCCCAGAGCGTGGAAGGTGGTCTGGAAAAAGAGCTCGTCGGGGGAGCCGGCAAAGGCCGGGATCGAGAAAGCCACAGGGGCAATCAACAGCCAGACGGCTCGACCGATCTGGTGGATGGCCTTCACAACTCTTGTCCCAACCGGATCTTCCGGGCGTTTCCCCCCACTCTCCGGACATGAATGGTACCAGAGCCCGACCGGAATAGACCAGATTCTTCTCGAGTTGGTTGACCGTACCCTCCGATAACACTACTATCGGAGTGTCATTGCACTCCTCCTGGAGTGTAGGTCCCCACGAGAGGAAGCCATGAAGGAGACGAAGGTCACGGTCAAGATCCCGCGGCCTCTCTACCGGAAGATCCAGCTCCTCATCGAGGACTCGGGATTCAACTCGCCCACCGACTTCATCGTGTTCGTGCTTCGGGATCTCGCCGGGAGGACCGATAGCGGTTCCCTGGAGGGGGAGTTTTCCTCCGACGAGATCGCGGCCGTGAAAAAGAAACTCAAGAACCTCGGTTACCTGTGAGAAGGAAGAACGCATGATCAGCGCCCACGGAGGACGGCTCGTCCAGCGGACCGTCGAGGGCAAGGAGCGAGAGCGCCTCGAGCAGCTCGCCCCTTCCCTGACCCGCCTCACCCTCAACCAGAGGGAGGCCGCCGACCTCGACATGATCGCCAACGGCGCCATGAGCCCGCTGGAGGGCTTCATGGGTCGCGAGGACTACCGCAGCGTCCTCGACTTCAAGCGCCTGTCGAAGGGTCTCCCCTGGACCATCCCCGTCGTGCTGGCGGTGAAGCCAGGAATCTCCCACGAGCTCTACGAGCCCGGCCAGGACGTCGCCCTCCACGACGAGGACGGCACCTTCCTGGCCGTGCTCCATGTCGAGGAGAAGTACAAGATCGACAAGGACTACGAGGCCCAGACCGTACTCCGGACCAACGACGACGTGCACCCCGGCGTGCAGTACCTGCAGACGATCGGCGACCACTACCTGGGCGGCAAGGTGAGCGTGGTCCACCGGCTGAAGTACGACACCTTCAACCGCTACCGACTGGATCCCAAGGAGACCCGGTTCCTGTTCAAGCACAAGGGCTGGGAGCGCATCACCGCCTTCCAGACCCGCAACCCCATCCACCGCGCCCACGAGTACATCCAGAAGTGCGCGCTGGAGGTGGTGGACGCCCTTCTCCTGCACCCCCTGGTCGGTGAGACCAAGTCCGACGACATCCCCGCCGCGGTGCGGATGGAGTGCTACGAGAAGATGCTCGAGAGCTACTTCCCCTCCACCCGGGTGGCCCTCTCGGTGTTCCCCGCCGCCATGCGCTACGCCGGTCCCCGGGAAGCGGTCTTCCACGCCATCATCCGCAAGAACTACGGCTGCTCCCACTTCATCGTGGGCCGCGACCACGCCGGCTTCGGCAAGTACTACGGTACCTACGACGCCCACCACATCTTCAACGAGTTCGATCGCGAAGAGATCGACATCACGCCGATGTTCTTCGACCACGCCTTCTTCTGCAAGAAGTGCGGGAACATGGCGTCCACCAAGACCTGCTCCCACAGCAGCGACGACCATCTGTTCATCTCGGGCACCAAGGCCCGTGAGATGTTCGGGGCGGGAGAGGTACCTCCTCCCGAGTTCACTCGCCCCGAGATCGCCGATATCCTGATCCGCCACTACGGCGCAACCGGCGCCAAGAAGACCGCCATGCAGGAGAAATCGTCATGAAGGGATTCACGCTCTGGTTCACCGGTCTCTCCGGCGCCGGGAAGTCGACGCTGGCCGAGAGGCTTCGCCCCATCCTCCTCGAGAGGGGGTGCAAGGTCGAGATCCTCGATGGGGACATCGTGAGGACCAACCTCTCCAAGGGCCTCGGCTTCTCCAAGGAGGACCGCGACACCAACATCCGCCGGATCGGCTTCGTGGCCAACCTGCTCAGCCGGAACGGCGTCGTGGCCATCACCGCCGCCATCTCGCCCTACAAGGCGATCCGCCAGGAAGTGCGCGAGGGTGTCGACAACTTCGTCGAGGTCTACTGCAAGTGCCCCATCGATGTCCTGGCCGAGCGCGACGTCAAGGGCCTCTACAAGAAGGCCATCGCGGGCGAGATCAAGAACTTCACCGGCGTCTCGGACCCCTACGAGGAGCCGGAAAAGCCCGAGGTCATGATCGATTCCTCCACCGAGACGATCGAGCAGAGCCTCGAGAAGATCGTGCGCACCCTGGAGCTGATGGGCTTCGTCAAGGGCCCCAAGGACCAGGACGGCTACGACAAGGACGAAGAGGAGCAGATCAAGCAGAGGCTCAAGGACCTGGGCTACATCTGAGGCGACGGGGGAGCAACGGCTCATGAGCATCCTCCGCACCAGGAAGACCAACCGCGTCCTCGTCATCGGTCTCGATGGCGTGCCGGAGTCGCTGCTGCGGAGGCTGGCGGGCGACGGGACGATGCCCCGGGTGGCCGAGCTGCTGACCCGGGGACATCTCTCCCCCATGACGGTGAGCCTGCCCGAGATCTCCGCCGTCTCCTGGCCTTCCTTCATGACGGGCACGAACCCGGGGACCCACGGGATCTTCGGGTTCGTGGACTTTCGCCCCGGCACCTACGACATCCGCTTCCCCCAGTACCGCGACCTCAAGGCACGGACCATCTGGGATCGCCTCGGCGATCGCCACCTGCGCTCGGTGGTGGTCAACCAGCCTTCCACCTACCGGGCGCGCCCGCTTCTCGGAGCCATGATCTCGGGGTTTGTCGCCCTCGACCTGGAGAGCTCGGTCTTTCCTCCGTCGCTCCTCGGCCCCATCCAGCGCCTCGACTACCGGATCGACGTCGACACCCACCGGGCCCGGGCCGACCACCAGTACCTGGTCCGCGAGCTCGACTCCATGCTCGAAGGACGTGAGCGAGCCGTCGACCATCTCTGGCGGACCGAAGACTGGGACTACTTCGAGGTCGTCGTCACCGGCACCGACCGCCTCTACCACTTCCTGTGGGACGCCCTCGATGACAGCTCGCACCCCTTTCACCAGGGCTTCCGCGACTATCACCGGAAGGTCGATGCCTTCGTGGGGAGGCTCGTGGACCGGTTCACCGCCGACTGCGGCCGCGAGGACCCTCTCTCGGGCCTCTTCCTCCTCAGCGACCACGGCTTCACCGGAATCGTCCAGGAGGTGCAAATCAACGTCTGGCTCCGCGAGAACGGATACCTCTCCTACAGGACCCGCGAGCCGACGGGCCTCGACTCCGTCACCGACGACACCAGGGCCTTCGCCCTCGATCCGGGACGGATCTACATCCACCGGCAGGGTCGCTTTCCCCGCGGACGTGTGGGTCCCGAGGGAGCCGAGGAGCTGAAACGCGAGATTGCCGCTCGTCTGATGGAGCTGACCCACGAGGGACGCCCGGTGATGCGGGCCGTCCACCCCGTGGAAGAGGTCTACTCCGGACCCCACGCCAAGGACGGGCCCGACCTGCTCCTGCTTTCCCACCACGGCTACGACCTGAAGGCCAAGGTGCCCGAGAAGAGCCTCTTCTGCCGGACCCCACTGGTGGGGATGCACACCTGGGACGACGCCTTCTTCTTCTCGGACACGAAGTGCGACGGGACTCTCGACATCGTGGACCTCGCGGCCAGGATCGAACCGCGGGTCGGGAGGGGTTGACGGCCATGGAATCCGCAATCAATCCTGGTGCCGATCGGATCCACCTCGGGGTGGGAACCGGGCCCGGGACGGAGGGTCCAACTGCTCCTTCCAGGTCCCGGTCCAGAGAGGAAATCATGCGTAATCCCGTACTTGCAAGGCTCGCCGGGGCCACCGGGCTCGGCCTCGTGCTCCTGCTCGTCCTGGCCTCTCCGGCGCACGCCTACATCGGCCCCGGAGCCGGATTCGCGGTGGTGGGATCGCTCCTGGTGGTGGTCTCCGCGGTCTTCTTCGCCCTCATCAACATCGTCTTCTGGCCGCTGCGCGCCTTGCTCCGGGTCTTCCGGAGCCGGAAGGCCCTCTCGCGCGCGCTCGTCGATCGGTTCATCGTGGTGGGGCTCGATGGCATCGATCCCGATCGCTGCCGCCGGATGATCGACGAGGGCAAGCTCCCGAACTTCAAGAAGCTCGAGGCGTCGGGGTGCTTCAAGAATCTGTCCACCACCAACCCCTCGATGTCGCCGGTGGCCTGGTCGAGCTTCTCGACCGGGGTCGATCCCTCGAGGCACGGCATCTTCGACTTCATCACCCGCGACCCCAAGACCTACCTGCCCATTCTCTCCTCGAGCAAGATCAGCAACCCCGACAAGGTGCTCAAGCTCGGTAAGCTGCGGATTCCCCTGGGCAAGCCCAGCATCCGCCTCCTGCAGAGGGCCAAGCCATTCTGGAAGGTCCTGTCCGAGAACCGGGTCTTCTCGTCGGTGCTCCGCATCCCCATCACGTTTCCGCCCGAACGGTTCTACGGGGTCGAGCTCTCCGCCATGTGCACGCCCGACCTCCGCGGAACCCAGGGCACCCACACCTACTTCACCACCAAGACCGAGGAACAGGGCAAGGTCCGCACCCAGGGCATGACGGTGCCCGTCGAGAAGGCTGCCGGCTCCCGGAACGGCAAGTCGGTCTACGAGTCCTACCTGCCCGGCCCCGAGAACTCGATGGTGGAAGGCGGCGGCGAGGTCAAGGTCCCGTTCAAGGTCACCTGCAACGGCAGCGAGAAGGGGACCCTCGAGATCGACGGCCAGAAGGTCCCGCTCGAGCTCCGCAGCTACACCGACTGGGTGCCCATCAAGTTCCCCATGGGGCTCGGGGTCAAGGCGAGCGGCATCTGCCGGTTCTACGTCAAGGAATTCGCGCCGAGCTTCGAGCTCTACGTGACCCCCATCAACATCGATCCCGACAACCCGGCCCTGCCCATCTCCCAGCCCAAGATCTTCGCCATCTACCTGTCGAAGCTCATCGGACGGTACGCCACCCTCGGTCTCGCCGAGGACACCTGGGCCCTCAACGAGCGGGTCATCGACGAGAAGGCCTTCCTGGAGCAGAGCTACCTCATCCACGAGGAGAGGGTGCGCATGCTCATGGACTCGCTGGACAAGACCCGCCGGGGGACCATCTCCTGCGTGTTCGACGCCACCGACCGCATCCAGCACATGATGATGCGCTACGAGGACCCGGGCCATCCTGCCAACGCGGGCAAGGACACCGAGATCCACAAGAGCTCCATCGAGGACCTCTATCTCCGCTGCGACGCTCTCATCGGGGACGTGATGAAGAAGATCGGCCCCAGGGACGTGCTGGCCGTGATCTCCGATCACGGATTCATGCCCTTCCGGCGGGGGGTCAACCTCAACTCCTGGCTCCTCGAGCACGGCTACCTCCACCTCAAGGAGGGAAAGACCAGGAGCGCCGACTGGTTCCGGGACGTGGACTGGAGCCGGACCAAGGCCTACACCCTCGGCCTCACCGGGGTCTTCATCAACCGGAAGGGACGCGAAGCCCAGGGCATCGTGGACAAGAACGAGGTCGATGATCTCAAGCGCGAGCTCATCGAGAAGTGGAACGGGCTCGTCGACGAGAAGACGGGCAAGGTGGCCATTCGCGAGGCCTTCGATACGGGTAAGACCTACTCGGGCCCCTACCAGGACTTCGCCCCCGACATCCTGATCGGCTACGACTACGGCTACCGCCAGTCGTGGGAGGCCGCGGTGGGGCAGGTCGATGACCGGGTGTTCGTCGACAACACCAAGAGCTGGAGCGGCGACCATTGCGTCGACAGCCGCCTCGTCCCGGGCATCTTCTTCTGCAACCGGAACATCTGCACCGATACCCCCGACATCAAGGACCTTTCGGCGACCGCCATCCATCTGTTCGGGGTCGCCCTCCCCAAGCATCTCCAGGGCCGTCCCTTGATCACCAAGGAGACGCTGTCCGGAGAGAAGGCGGCATGAGCGAATTCGACCTCCCCGAAGGCGCGCGGAGAGGCCCGACGGCCTCTTTGCCCGGGATCGGTCTCGTGCTGACCGGCACGGCGATTCTTCTCGTCCTCGGCCTCGCCGGATGTGGAAAGACCGGGCGCACCGATGCTCCCCGGGTGCTGGTGCTGGGGATCGACGGCCTCGACCCCGACCGGCTCGAGGGATTCTTCGCCGAGGGCAAGCTCCCCAACTTGAAGAGCCTCCGGGACAAGGGGGGCCTCCGCCGCCTCGAGACCAGCGTTCCGCCCCAGAGCCCGGTTGCCTGGTCCAACTTCATCACCGGCATGAACCCCGGGGGCCACGGGATCTTCGACTTCGTCCACCGGAGCCTCGAAACCGACACCCCCACCCCGAAGTTCTCGGCGTCGGACGTGTCCCCGGTCACGTGGTCGCTGCCCATGGGCAGCTATACGCTCCCTCTCGCCGGCGGCTCGCCCACCAACGAGAGAAAGGGGCGTGCGTTCTGGGAGATCCTCGCCGACCACGGCATTCCCGCCTCGGTGTACAAGATCCCCGTCAACTACCCGCCGTCTCCCAGCATCGGCGTCACCATGTCCGGCATGGGCACCCCCGATCTCCTGGGGAGCCAGGGGACGAGCTTCTTCTTCACGGACAATCCGCCTCGAAATGCCGCCTCCGCCGCCGGGGTCACCATCAAGACCGTGCTCGTGGACGAGGGCGTGGTCCGGACGGCATTCGAGGGGCCTCCCCACCCCCTGCTCTCGCCGGAGGCCCAGAAGAAGAGCCCCCCGCTCCTCTGTCCCCTGGTGGTCTACATCGACAACGAGAGAACGGCGGCACGGATCGAGGTCTCGGGACAATCGATCATTCTCGAGGAGGGCGAATGGTCGGAGTGGGTGACGGTGAGCTTCGACATCCCCCTACCCGGTCCTGACATGAGCGCGGCGGGTATCTGCCGCTTCTACCTCAAGTCGCTGTCGCCCGATTTCGCCCTCTACGCCTCACCGGTGAACCTCGACCCCCGCGACCCCGCGTCGGCGGTGACCGAACCTGCAGAGGCGGCGGTGGATCTCGCCACCTGGATGCGGTCGCCCTACTACACCCAGAACATGCCCGAGGACTTCAACGCCCTCGGGGCCGAGGTCATCTCTGCCGACGACTTCCGGACCCAGTCGGCGATCGTGGTGAAGGAACGGAAGAAGATCCTCGACTACGCCCTGGAGAGGTTCGACGCCGGTCTCCTCTTCTTCTACATGGGGTCGGTGGATCTGAGCTGCCACATGATGTTCCGCACCCTCGACCCCCGCCATCCCGCCTACCGCGCGGATCTGGCCGCGCGCCACGCCGACTGGATGCAGTCCGTGTACGAGGAGGCCGATGACGTGGTGGGTACCGCCCTCCGGGCGGCCGGTGAGAACACCACCGTGATCGTGATGTCGGACCACGGATTCGCCCCCTTCTACCGCGAATTCCAGCTCGCCAACTGGCTGCGCGATCACGGCTACATCGTCACCACCGAAAAGGACGACGGCACCCTCGCGATCGACTGGAGGAAGACCCGCGCCTACTCGATGGGCATCAACGGGCTCTATCTGAACCTGAAGAAGCGCGAGAAGTGCGGGATCGTGGAGAAGGGCGCCGAGGCCGAGCAGCTCCTGGCCGAGATCTCCTACAAGCTCCTCGAGGTGCGCGACGAGGATCCCCGTTTCGCGGGGAACCAGGTCGTCGATCACGTCTACCGGACCACCGAGTGCTACTCGGGCAGCCATGTCGACGAGGCACCGGACCTCGTGGTGGGCTACAATCGCGGATACCGCTCGGCCGACGATGCCGGCCTCTGCTCGGTGACCCACGAGCCCGTCCTCCGGGACCGCAACGAGTGGTGGAGCGGCGATCACTGCATGTCGCACAAGCTCGTGCCGGGTGTCCTGCTCTCCAGCCGGACCCTGGGCGCGAGCGACCCCGCCCTCTATGACCTGCCGGTGACCATCCTCGAGCTCTACGGCATCGCCAGGCCCGAGGAGATGGTCGGCAAGTCCGTCTACTAGAAAACGTCAACCCCGAAACGGAGCAAGCTCATGTTCGGATCGAAGATCAAGGTCGACAAGGATCTCCTGAGCAAGGTGAAGAAGTACGCCGACGTGGCGGGCTACTCGTCCGTCGAGGAATTCGTGCACCACTGCCTCGAGAAGGAGATCGCCCAGCTCGAGGAAGCCGACTCCGAGGAGGAGATCAAGAAGAAGCTGCAGGGATTGGGCTACATCTCCTGAGGGAGCCCCCGACGGTCTGGCAACTCCTTTCTTCCTCGATCTCGCAAGCGGAGCACACGCACTCCACGCTCATGGGCACCATCAACGCGGCACTCAACGGCGTCTTCGACGCGATCTTCCTCGGCCTGGGCCTGATGCCCGCCATCCTGGGACTCTTCATCGTCTCGGTGGCCTTCGGCATCCTCGCCCTTCTCGTCTTCGGCAAGGTTTCCAACCAGGCGGGAATCCGGCGGGCCAAGGACAAGATCCAGTGCAACCTGTTCCTCATCCGGCTCTACAAGGACGAGCTGGGCATCACCTTCAGGGCCATGAGCCGGGTGTTCGTCCAGCTGTTCCCGTACCTCGGCCACAACGTGATGCCGGTCTTCGTGCTCATCGTGCCGTTCTTCGTGGTGTGCGCCCAGCTCAATGCCCACTACGGCTATTCTGCTCTCCTGCCGGGAGACCGCCCGGTGGTGACGATCGGTCTGGCCGAGGGAACCGATCTCTCGACGGTGGAGATCGTCCCGGGCGACGGGGTCGTCCTCGATTCGCGCCTCGTCCGGATCCCGTCCCGGAACGAGGTCTCGGCGCGGCTCCGGATCGAGAAGCAGGGTGAGCCGGTCATCACCGTCAACGCCGACGGCGAGTCCATCGAGAAGAAGGTCAACGCCCGGAGCGGAGTCCACCGGGTCTCCCACCTCCGCTCGGCAAACTGGGTGGATCTTCTCCTCTATCCCGGCGAGGCGGCCTTGCCCGGGACCACGGTGGAGTGGGTGAGCGTCGATACCCCGCTCGCCACCATGGCCTTCCTCGGCCTCGATCTCCACTGGATCATCTGGTTCCTCATCCTGTCGATGGTGGCGGCGTTCGCGCTCAAGGGCGTGTTCGGGGTGGAAATCTAGGAGCCGGGACGGGATCCGGTTGCGGCCACGGTTCCGGTTCCTGTTTCCCGCGAACTACGATGCCTTGACTCCCAGCACGATCTCGACCGGAACCCACATGTGCTCGATCTTCTTGTCCGACACCGTGTATCCTGCTGTCTCCAGGGCACGGCTCACGAAGATGGGCCGGCAGTCCATCAGGTTGGGAAGGTGCTTGTGCGTCCACTCGTAGGCTTTCATGACCACGCCTTGCTTGCCCTCCTTGGAGATCGCGACGACGACCAGCCGACCACCGGGGCGGAGAACGCGCTGCCATTCTGCCAGCACCGCGGGAAGCTCCGGAGTGTCGAAGAGCTCGAGCGTGAAGCTGGTGAAGATGCCGTCGATCGATCCCGACTCGAACGGCAAGCGAGCTGCCTCACCGCAATGCAGTTCGGTTCGATCCTCCAGTCGTTCCTGCTTGATGAGTACCCGGGACTTCTCGACCATGCCCTCGGACAGGTCGATGCCCACAACCCTTCCCGACGGCCCGACCGCACGAGCCAGCTCGACGAGGCAGTGCCCGGTGCCGAAACCGACTTCGAGGATCGTCTCCTTCGGCTGCACGGCCAGCATCCTGATGCCGGCTTCTCGCATCGGCTGCTCGCTGTGCTCGGCAAGCAGGTCGTAGACCTTTGCAATCTTGTCGTAGAACGCCTTGATCTCGTCCCTGGTCTGGAATACTCGCAGCACGCCCGGCTGATCGTCCGGTAGGCTCTCTCTTTTCATGGCCCGTCTTGCTCCCTTGGCTCTCGCTGGATTCCTTCCTGTCGAAGATCGGCAAGGCGGCGCTTGACGCGGTGCCGGGTTCTCCTGGTCCGGATCCGCTTCCGGTTACGGGTCCGAAGTCTTTCCCGTAGTATCATCGAGGCCAGGGAATCTCACCATCAGCGCGCCGCACACACGATCGAGCAGTGGAAGCATGGCGTCCGCTGCACTGCTCGCGACCGCGACCACTGCAAAGAATGTCCTGTTCCGGTTCCGGCCCCGGTTACGGTTGCGGCTACGGTTCCGGTGCCGGATCCGTATACGGAACCGGTTACGGTTGCGGCCACGGATCCGGTTACGGAGCCCGAGCCCGAACCGGTTCCCGATCCCGACGCCCGGATCCGTTCTTCGAGAGGAGCCAAGGATGAACGCATTCGCAATCCACATCACCGCCCTCACCCTTTCTCTTCTCGCCGCCACCGCCGCCGCCCAGGAGCCCGAGACTCCCCCCCGGCACACCCCCGGCGAGATCTTCCGGCTCACCTTTCCCGAGCTGCCTCCCACCTTCTTCCAGATGTACGGGCACGATGACGGGCCACCCGGGGTGCTCGTGCGCCTTCCCGACGACTACGATCCGAAGAAGCCTTCACCCCTCTGCGTGTATCTCGACGGCGGCAACGGAGGCTACGGGTCGAACATCGGCGTGCCGAACCGGATCGGGGGGACCGATCGGTGCATCACGGCGAACTTTCCCCTGTGGAAGAGAGCCCTCCCCGATCCCGACGTGCCGTGGAGCATCGGCGTCGACTTTGCCGACTACTTCGTGATCTCGAAGGCCTACGCCACCATCCTCGAGCGGCTTCACGCCGAGCTCCCCAACATCGATCCCGAGACGAGCATCATCGGCGGCCACTCCAACGGGGCCAAGACCCTGGCCGTGCTGCTGTCACTCATGGACGAGAACATCCTTTCCACGTTCCAGGGCTTCTTCTTCATCGACGGAGGATTCGAGTGGGCGAGCATTGGCGAGACCGAGGTGCTGGGGAAGAAGGACATCCTCTTCCTCATCGGAGGCGGTGAAGAGAATCCCGAGTGGTGGCGTGAAGGCCAGGTGAGCCGCATCCGTTACTACGACCAGGTGGCCAGGCGCCTGGGCATGAAGCGCTGGCGCTTCGTCATCACTCCTGGCGTCGGCCACGCCTTCGTGCCGGAGTACTTCGAGATCCTGCGGGAGTGGGCAAGGGAGGTGGGGAAGTAGGGGAGGGACCGGGCCGGGGGGGGGACGGGAACGGGAACGGATGCGGGGACGACTCCGGTTCCGGGGACGGGTCCGGTTGCGGTTGCGGCTCCGTCCCGCTTTCCGGGACCGTTTCGGGACCGCGATTCCGCGCGCGCGGAATCCTCGACGGCGGCCTTTTCGCCTTCCTCGCCCCCTCTGCACCGTTGTTGCGCCTTTGCCCGCCCTCCCCCTCCCCGCGGGTTATACTGCTCCCTCGGCCCCCAGTTCCTCGACAGGAGCCCTGGCCCCCGCTCGGGCTCGCAGCGAGAACGCTCATGACGACAACCCTTGCCGCCTCTGCCTCTCCGGGTCGCCCGCACCCTCTCCTGTTCTCCCTGCTCCTGCTCCTTCTCCTCGCCCCTGCGGCCCACGCCACCTTCTCCATCGTGGCCGTGGATCGCCGGACGGGCGAAGTGGGCGGCGCCGGCGCCTCGTGCGTCCCCGACGTCTCCATCATCAACGATCTCCTGCCCGGCATCGGAGCCATCCATACCCAGGCCCTCCACAATGGCGGCAACCAGCTCAACGCCCGGATGAGAATGCTGCTCGGCGACACTCCCCAGGAGATCATGGACTGGCTCCGCCAGAACGATGCCGGGAGTAGCCCGGCGGTCCGTCAGTACGGCGCGGTGACCCTGGCCCCCGGCCCGGGCGCCTCCTTCACCGGGAACCAGAACGGCACCTGGGCGGGCCACCGGACGGGAGTCAGCTACGCCATCCAGGGCAATATCCTGGTCAACGGCAACGTCGTCCGGGACATGGAGCAGGCCTTCCTGGCCACCGAGGGCAAGTCCCTGGGTGACCGCCTCCTGGCGGCCCTCCTCGCCGCCAAGCGTCCGGGGGCCGATTCGCGCTGCTTCCCCGTATCCGCCCAGAGCTGTTTCGTGCGGGTCTGGCGCATCGGCGATCCCGGACCGTACCTCGACATTCGCGCCAACGGCCGACGCACCGATCCCCTCGACCGTCTGGAGGAGAACTATCTCGCCTGGAAGGCCTCCCGTCGCGATCAGGTGGACCCGTTCCGCAGCCTCATCGACGTGACCCGAAAGACGGTGCCCGCCGACGGGACGAGCCGGACCGTCCTCGTCCTCACCCCCCGGAATGACAGCGACGAGCGCCTGGAGGTCGAGAGCGTCACCGCGCTTCACGCGGGGACCGGCCGCCTCACCGGCCCCTTCCTCGTCCCTGGCGGCCGCCACAGGAACCGCCACGTCTTCTTCCTTCGGGCTCCCACCCGGGAGGGCCAGGACGAGGTGCGGTTCCAGGTGACCACTTCCCGGGGCACGGTCGAGATCCAGCCCCCGGTCCAGATCCTTTTCCAACCCCTCCACCACAGGTAGTGCGGCCAGCTCTCGAGGGTTGCGAGTTTTTCGGCCAAAGGGCCCGGGGCGGTTGATCCCGCCCGTGCCCCCGTCTACAATGGCCATTCTCAGCCAATCTTCCCCAGGTACGGGCCGGCCGCGAGTGACCCTTGCGCCGGGACCAGCCCTCGGCCCCGCCATGAGCCATGGCCCGCAAGCAGACTTTCGCTGGAAGGAGCCACCTCGTATGATCCGACGCCCCGCCCTCAGGACCGTCCTCCTCCTCCTGGTCACGCTGCTCGCCGTACCGGCGCAGCTCCTGGCCATCCTGCCCGGAGAGGAGCCCAAGGCCGTCGCTCCTCCCGCGCCCAAGGACCCCGCCGTCCAGGATCTGCTCACCCGGAGCGCCCCCTGGACCGATTTCCTCGCCCGCCACGGCAGCGACTGGGTCGTCTCCTGGGACGAGGACTCCGGTCTCGTGCAGAGAGCCGTCAGCCGCGGCTATCGCCTGACGGGAGAGCATCCGGATCGGGAGACGGTGCTGAGCGCCACCCGCGGCTTCCTCCACGACGGCCGCGACGTCTTCGGGGTCGGCGACGACGAGGTCGAGGTGCTGCTCGCCGAGCAGACCACCCACCACTGGGTCGTCCACTACCGGCAGTTTCACCAGGGCATCCCCGTGGAAGGGAGCCAGATCTCGTTCTTCGTGAACGACGAGGGCAAGCTGGCCCTGATCCAGCAGCGAAGAATCCTCCCCGATCCCGGGATCTCGACCCTGCCCACGTTCCCCCGGGAGATCGCCGAGGATGTCTTCCTCTCGGCCATGCTCCCCTCGGGTCCGGACGAAGGTGTCACGACCGTCCTCGATGAATCCGAGCTCGTGATCCTCGGCGTCGGCGACCCCGTGCGTCCCCGTCTCGCCTGGAGGGTCGGCGTGCTTCTCGAGGGCGCTGCCCACCACTACGTGGGTCATGTCGATGCCAGCACCGCGGAGATCCTGCGCTGGAGCGACGAGGTCTATCACGTGAACGTGGTGGGAACCATCGACGGCCGCGCCCACGTGGATCACCCCAATACCTCGGTCACCGTCCAGAGCCTTCCCCACATTCGAGTCCAGGTGAGCGGCGGCAACACCGGCTTCACCGACGCCAGCGGGAGCTTCAACATCAATCATGGCGGCTCCTCCAACGTGACCGTGTCCACGTCGCTCGTGGGTCGCTATGCCAGCGTGGACAACACCGCGGGCACCGAGCTCACCGCCTCGGGCACCTTCACTCCGGGCGTCTCGAGCAACCTCCGGGTCTACCCCTCGGGAACGGCCGAGTTCTCCATCCACCAAGTCGACGCCTACCTGCAGACGACCCTCGTCCATGACTACTTCAAGATGGTGATTCCCAACGGCACCACCATCGACCGGGTCATGCCCGCCAACGTGAACATCAACTCCTCGTGCAACGCGTTCTGGAACGGATCGAGCACGAACTACTACCGTCGCGCGGGATCCTGCAACAACACGGCCTTCGCGAGCGTCATCGCCCACGAGATCGGCCACGGCTACGATTCCTGGTACGGAGGCATCCTCGACGGCGGCCTGAGCGAGGGCCTCGGGGATATCCTCTCCATGTACCTGCTCGGCTATCCCACCATCGGCCCCTACTTCTTCACCTCGGGTGCGGGCATCCGGAATGGCAGCAACGGCCGCACCTGGCCCGCGAGTGAGTGCGGGGGCGAGGTGCACTGCGTGGGCGAGGTGTGGATGGGCTACGCCTGGCTCGTCCGGCAGAGCCTCATCAATGCCCTGGGCCAGAGCGCCGGCGCCGACGCCGCCGAGCAGGCGGTGATTCCCATCTTCGTGGGGAACCCGGACACGATCCCCGACGCCGTGGTGCAGACCTTCATCTTCGACGACGACAACGGAGACCTGTCGGACGGCACGCCCCACTTCACCCAGCTCGCCGGCGCCGCCGACATCAAGAACTTCAACATCCCCGCCCCTCCCGTCATCGACAGCATCAACCCGACCCAGGTGGGCCGCTGCTCCGGGACGCAGCTCCAGGTCAATGGTGACTTCTTCATCCAGCAGGGCCTCGAGGTACGGATCGGCGGAGTGCTGGCCGAGGTCGCCAGCTTCAACGCCGACGCGGGAACGGTGCGGGTCTTCATCCCCGATCTCGTGGACGGGACCTACGACGTCACGGTGGCCACTCCGTTCGGCGTGGCCATCGATCCCCAGAGCTTCACCATCCTCGATCAGCCCGAGGTCGTGCTGCAGAACGGTCTCTACGTGGGTGTCACCACCCATCTCGAGGTCTGCGGAACCCCCGGAGCCGACTACTTCCTGGCCGCCAGCCTGCGTCCCGGCAACCTCAGCTTCGAGGGGGCGCCGCTCGATCTCGGTTCGAGGCTCTTCATCCTCGAGAACAGCTTCAGCGGCCCCGATGCCCCGCTCGACGGCAACGGCGTGGCGCGCGTGCCCGTCCCCGTGCCCCAGAACGAGAACCTGATCTTCCTGTCGCCGCTCTTCCAGGCGGCGATCCGGGAGGGCGCGAGCTGGAACGTGACGCCCGTGACCCGGGCCACCATCTTGCCCTAGCCCGAGCCCCCACGAGTCGACCAGCGAGGCCCCGGGAGCCCATCCCGGGGCCTCTTCTTCGGGCCGCCCTGGTCCGCCTCGCGCTCCCCACTTGACCTCGAGCCGCCAACGGAGTAGATCTCGTTCTACAGGCAATGTTGCTCGCGGCGCCGATGCGCTCGAGACACCCTGGCGTAGCCAACCAAGGAGGTCGAGTCATGCGTTTCATCGTGAAGCCGGCCAGAAAGAACGCCCGGAAGATCACCATGTGCGTCCTCTGCTCCGAGGATCCGCGCTTCTGCCTCTGACCGGTCTGCCTCTGACCGGGGATCGCGTCGATTCACGGACGGCCGGCCGCCCTCCGCTACGGGGGGCGCCGGCCGTCGGCGTTCCTGTACCCACCCCCGGAGATCGACCCATGAAGAAGCTTCTCCTCGCTCTCCCCCTGGCCATCCTCGGCCTCCTTTCTGGCTGCGCCACCCCCGACCGGGATCTGGAGCGACCCGAAGTCGGGGCGAGAAAACCGACCCGGGCCCCGTCCACCAGGGTGCGGATCGCCGGCTCCTCCATCGAGGGTCGGGCCATCGAGGTCCGTGAGCTCGTGGGAAGCTCTCCTCTCGAGACCGTTCTCTTCCTCGCCACCATCCACGGCGACGAGGCGGCCGGGACCCCGCTCCTGGAGGCTGTCGAGGGCTACCTGCGCCAGAGACCGGAGCTCCTGCAGGGCAAGCGCCTCGTCCTCGTCCCCGTGACCAATCCCGACGGCTACGCCCACTCCACCCGGTTCAACGCGCGCGGCGTCGATCTCAACCGGAACTTCCCCGCCGACAACTTCGCCCGCAAGGAGAGTGGAGCCCACGGTGACGACCCGCTCTCCGAGCCCGAAAGCCAGGTGCTGCACGCCTTGCTCCACGAGCATCGCCCTTCCCGCATCGTGAGCATTCATCAGCCGCTCTCCTGCATCGACCACGACGGGCCCGCCGACGAGCTCGCCGCCCTCATGGGAGAGCACTGCGACCTCCCCGTGAAGAAGCTCGGAGGGCGCCCGGGAAGCCTCGGATCCTACGCCGGCATCACCCTCGGGATCCCCATCATCACCTTCGAGCTCCCGGCCGACGCGAGCTCCCTGTCGAACGAGGAGCTCTTTTCCTGCTACGGACCTGCGCTCCTCGCCGCCCTTTCCCCGGAAGCCAGTGCCCTCCGTCCATGAGGATCCTCGTCGTCGTCCACCTCTATCCGCCCCGGAGCTCGGCCGGGACCGAGGTCTATACCCTTCAGCTCTCGCACGCTCTCCGGCGTCGTGGACACGAGGTGACGGTCTTCCACTGCATCGAAGACGAGGGTCGTCCCCAGTACGAGGTGGAGAAGGCCGAGGACGACGACCTGTCCATCATCCGGGTCGTCCGCAACCACAGGTTCCCCACCTTCCGTCACACCTACATCGACGAGAAGATGGAGGACATCTTCCGGCAGGTGCTCGACGAGACCCGACCCGAGATCGTGCACATCCAGCATCTCCTGCTTCACAGCGTTCGCTACCCGACCATCGCCCGGGAGCGCAACGTGAAGGTGGCGATGACCCTGGCCGAGTTTCTCCTCCTCTGCCCCCGCAACGGATGGCTGCTGCGACCCGGGAATGTGCGGTGCGACGGCCCCGACGCCAAGCAATGTGGACGCTGCACGCTGGTCTGGCCCCATCCCACGGGGGGGATCCTGCCCCGGCGTGTCCAGAGGATGCTGGGCAAGATCAAGCTGCGCCTCGGCATCCACGACGGAAGCTACGTGAAGGCGAACCGGAAGCGACGCGAGGAGGTGCAGGCGGCTCTCGCCGACGTGAATCTCTTCATCGCCCCCTCGCGCTTTCTCAGGGATCGGTTCGTGCAGAACGGCCTCGTCCCCGCGGAGAAGATCGTCCACTCCGACTACGGCTTCCTCAAGGGGCGGCTGCTTTCGGCCCGTGCAAAGAGAAAGAAGCGCACCGAGTCCATCCCCCTTCGCATCGGCTTCACCGGTACCGTGTCGGACTGGAAGGGAGTCCACGTCCTCGTCGAAGCCATGAACGGGATTCCCGAAGGGGCCGTGACCTGTGACATCCACGGCTCCCTCGACTCCTTTCCCGCCTACGCCGAGCGACTGAAGAAGCTCTCGCGGAATCCCTCCGTCCAATTCCGCGGCCGCTTCGACAACAGCCGGGTGGCCGACGTGCTGGCGGAGATGGACGTCCTCGTGGTGCCATCCCTCTGGTACGAGAACTCGCCTCTGACCATCCACGAGGCCTTCGTGGCGGGGATGCCGGTGATCACCGGCAACGAAGGGGGCATGGCCGAGCTCATCCAGGACGGGACCTGGGGGCTCCTCTTCCGGATCGGCGACGCCGCGGACCTGCGCCAGAAGATCCTCCGCCTCGTGGAGGAACCCGGCCTTCTCGACCGCCTGAGGAAAGGGATCCCCCAGGTCAAGGACATCGACGACGACGCCCGCGAGACCGAGGACCGCTTCGCTGCGCTCGTTGCGGGGAGGCTTCCCCCGCGATGAAGATCCTGCTCGTCTCCCATGGCTTTCCACCGCAGGGGACGGGCGGCGTCGAGCTCAGAACCTCGTACGTCGCGCAACACCTGAAGCGGCGGGGCCACGAGGTGACGGTATTCTGCCGGGGCAGCGACGCGGCTCACCCCGATTACCGGGTCGAGCACCTCGAGATCTACGGGGTGCCCGTTCACCGGGTCAACTACCTCTTCCGGGACCTCGACCACTTCGAGGGCGTGTACGAGAACCGCCGCATCCACGAGATCTTCGCGTCGGCGCTGGACGAGATCCGGCCTGACGTCGTCCACATCCACCACCTGACCTGCCTCTCGACCACGATCCCCCGCCTCCTGCGCGAGCGCGGCGTCCCCCAGGTGATGTCTCTCCACGACTTCTGGATCGGGTGCCCCCGCGGCAAGAGGATGCGTCCCCCGGGCGAGCTCTGTCCCACCATCGACCGGAACCTCTGCCTTCCCTGCACCGAGGGAATCTGGGGCCGCATGGTGAGCGGACTTGGCCCCCTGCGACGCCGGCTCCGGATCGGCAATCCCCTGGGCAATCTCCAGGTCTACGACGAGCGCATGCGGAAAATGCTCGAGGCGCCGGATCTCCTCCTCACACCCTCGGACTTCTCGCGGGGGCTCTTCCTCGACTTCGGCGTCGATCCGGAGAGAATTCGCACGCTCCCCTACGGCCTCGACCGGTCCCTGTTCACGGGCTTCCGGCACGAGGAGTCGGACGACTTCCGGTTCTGCTTCATCGGATCGGTGATGCCTTCGAAGGGCGCCCACGTGCTCCTCGAGGCCTTCCGCGGTCTCGATCGCCCGGGCGCCCGACTCGACATCCACGGAGAGATCGTTGCCGAGCACGGCGACGAGGAGTACCCGCGGCGGCTTCGCACGGCGGTCGAGGCCACGCCTCTTGCCTGCCTTCACGGACGCTTCGAGAACAAGGACGTGCCGGCAATCCTGGCCCGGGCCGACGCGCTCGTGGTGCCGTCGGTGTGGTACGAGACGTTCTGCATCACCATCCGCGAGGGCTTCCTGGCCGGAGTCCCCGTCCTCGCCTCGGACCTCGGGGCCATGAGCGAGGCGATCGAGGACGGGATCTCGGGGCTCCACTTCCGGCCCGGCGACGTGACCGATCTGCGCCTGAAGATGCGACGGATCGCCGACGATCCCGATCTGCGGCGGCGCCTCTCGAACCAGGGTCACCGGGTCAAGAGCATCGAGGACAACGTCCTCGAGCTGGAGGAGATCTACGGGGAGGTCGCGGCACGGCACTAGCTCGCGGTGAAGTCGTGCCGCCGCCAGGAAGAGACGGTAGAATCGCCCCCATGGCCCCCGAACCCGACCCCGACCGGCAACCGCAGGACCGTCCCCTCGAGGATTCCAAGACCATCCCCGTGGGTGGACCGGGTCTTCCTCCCCGCGAGGCCGAGCTCGCCCCGCCGGAGCGGATCGGGCCCTACAAGGTCCTGGGACGCCTCGGCTCGGGCGGCATGGGCGACGTGCATCTCCAGGACTACCCCGTCCGCCGCAAGGTCGCCCTCAAGCTCGTCAAGCCGGGGATGGACACGCGCTCGGTCCTCGCCCGCTTCGACTCCGAACGCCAGGCCCTGGCCCTCATGGACCATCCGCACATCGCCAAGGTCCTCGATGCCGGTGCCCTCCCCGGCGGCCGTCCCTACTTCGTGATGGAGCTCGTCCAGGGGCTTTCTCTCACCAGGTATTGCGACCGCCACAAGCTGGATACGCGCGAGAGGCTCGCGATCTTCCTCCAGGTCTGCGCCGGAGTGCAGCACGCCCACCAGAAGGGAATCCTCCACCGGGATCTCAAGCCCGGGAACATCCTCGTGACCTCGGCCGATGATCGCCCCCACGTCAAGATCATCGACTTCGGCCTCGCCAAGGCCATGGGACCGAGCCTCACCGAGCTGACCCTGCACACCCAGGTCGGGCAGATGCTGGGAACGCCGGAGTACATGAGCCCGGAGCAGATCCGCGGCGGCTCCCTCGACGTCGACACGCGCAGCGACGTCTACACCCTGGGTGTGGTCTTCTACGAGCTCCTGGTCGGGGCACTGCCCTTCAGCGCCGGAGTGGACGAGAAGGTGACCCTGGCCGAGATGCAGCGCCGCATCATCGAAGACGAGGTCCCGCGGCCGAGCACGAGGGCCAGTGCCGAGTCGCATCGCTCCGAGGAGATGGCGGCGCTCCGTCGCACCGAGCCCCACCGTCTCGCCCGCAGCCTGACCGGAGACCTCGACTGGATCGCCCTCAAGGCCATGGAAAAGTCCCGCGAGCTTCGCTATGCCACCGTGACCGATCTCGCCCGGGATATCGAAGCTCACCTCCAGGACCTGCCGGTGAGCGCAGGCCCCCCTGCTCTGACGTACCGGGCCAGGAAGTTCCTGCGCCGCCATCGGGGGCCCGTGCTGGCGGCAGGCGCGGTGCTGCTCTCGATCCTGGTCGGGCTCGCGCTGAGCCTCTTCCTGCTGGTCGAGACCTTTGCCGCCAAGAAGGCGGCCGAGGAGCGCGAGACCGAGGCGCGGATCGCGCGCGAGGCCGAGGCCAGTGCCCGCCGGGACGCCGAGGAGAGCGCGCGCATTCTCGAGCAGAAGCGGGACGAGCTCCTGCGGCACGCCGACATGCGCCAGCTCGAAGGGCTCCTGCTCGAGACGGACGCCCTGTGGCCTGCCGTCCCCTCCCGCCTCCCCGCTCTCAGAAGCTGGATCGAGCGAGCCCTCTCCCTCTCGGCGCGGCGACCACTCCACGAGAGCGATCTGGTGCGGCTCCGCAGCCTCTCCCAGCCGCTGACCGGGGACGAGCTCGCGCGCCTCGAGATCCTCGAGGACCTCGTGGCGCGCCTGGACCGGCTGGGGGGCGTCGATCCACCCACAGGGCTCCTGGGCGACATCAAGGAGCGCATCGGCCTGGTCGACAGGGTGGAGCGAAGCGAGGTCGACAGCGCGGCATCGTGGGAGGAGGCACTCGCGTCCATTGCCGACCCCGTGGAGTGCCCCCTCTACCGGGGGCTGCGCATGAATCCCCAGGTGGCTCTGGTTCCGCTCGGTCGCGATCCCGCCTCCGGTCTCTGGGAGTTTGCCCACCTGCTGTCGGGCGAACCGGCGCGTCTCGATGAAACGGGCAAGCCGATCCTCGGCGAGGCGACGGGCCTCGTGCTCGTCCTCATTCCCGGCGGCACCTTCGAGCTGGGCGGCATGCCTCCCGGACGACGGCTCCGTGACGGGAGCCCGAACTGCGACCCCTGGGCCGAGCCCTACGAGGCACCGCTGCGGCAGGTCTCCCTCGACCCCTTCTTCCTGGCCAAGCACGAGATGACCCAGGCCCAGTGGCAAAGAATCGCCGACGAGAATCCGAGCCTCTTCGGCCCCGACCGCGACATCGGCTCCTGTCGTCACAGCCTCCTCCATCCGGTGGAGAGCCTCTCGTTCGAGGAGGCAAGGAGGATGCTCGTCCGGCTCGACCTCGAGCTACCCACCGAGGCCCAGTGGGAGGTCGCGGCGCGCGGCAACACCACCACCCCGTGGTGGACGGGAGAAGATCCCGAGAGCCTGCGCGGCGCGGCCAACCTCGCCGACCTGAGCTACGTCCGGTTCTACGGCCCCTCCGACGCCGCCCACGATGGCTGGAACGACGACGGCTTCGGCGCCACCGCTCCCGTGGGAAGCTTCCGGCCCAACGCGTTCGGCCTCCACGACACCCTCGGAAACGTCTGGGAGTGGTGCCGCGACGGCTTCGGCGATTACTCCGAGAAAGCCGCTCCGGGCGATGGCTACCGTCCCGGCGACCCGCGGTATCCCGTCTATCGAGGCGGCTGCTTCGACAACCCGGCGATCAAGGCCCGCTCGGCCGCGCGCGCCTGCCAGGTGCCCGATCCCGGCAACGGATACATGGGTGTACGGCCAGCGCGGCGCGTGAGGTGACGGGGACGGACACGCCCCCCCGAGCCTGTCACAATGCCCCCCTGCATGAGCGCCACCTCGCCGATCACGAGCGTCGTCATCCCCACGCTGAACGGGGGCCCCCTCTTCCGCGAGGTGCTCGAACGCGTCCTGGGGCAGAAGATCGAGGGTGAGGTCGAGGTCCTCGTGGTCGACTCGGGGTCCACCGACGGCACGCCCGAGCTCGCGCGGTCTCTGGGGGCGCGCGTCGTCTCCATCGACCGGAAGACCTTCAACCACGGCCTCACCCGCAATCGCGGCATCGCCGAGACCCGCGGCGAGCTGGTGGCGCTCCTCGTCCAGGACGCGACCCCGGCCGACGACCGGTGGCTCGGGAAGCTGATCGAGGCCATGGAGGCCGATCCCCGGGCCGCCGGCGCCTACAGCCGCCAGCTCCCTCGCGAGGACTGCAACCCCTTCATCCGGGGCCGGCTCCTGGCCTGGACGGCGGGAAAGTCCGAGAGGGTCACCCAGTCTCTCGCGGGCGAGGAGGAGTGGCAGCGCCTCGCGCCCCTCGAGCGCCTGTCCCGCATCGCCTTCGACGACGTCTCGTCCATGATCCGCCGCTCGGTGTGGAAGGAGCACCCCTACCTCGAGCGCGATTTCGGCGAGGATCTCTGCTACGCCCGAAGGACGCTCTTTGCCGGCCACACCATCGTGTTCGAGCCCGGGTCACGGGTGATCCACTCCCACGACAACTCCATCTGGTACGAGCTCCGCCGGCTCTACGCCGACCATCACAACCTGGAGAGGATGGTGGGCCTCCGGGCGGTGCCGAGCGTCCGGGAGCTCCTCCGCGCCATTCCCCTCGGCACCCGCCACTACGGGCGGATCATCCGGGAGGACGAACGGCTCGGCTTCTTCTCCCGGGCCTTCTGGCTCGCCAAGACGGTGCCCTTCTCCTGCGCCGAGGCCGTGGGAAAGTACCTCGGAGGCAAGGCCGATCGGTGGATCCCGCGATCGGCCTTCTTCCGCTTCCTCGACCGAAGGCTGCGCCGAGGAGTCTAGGCCGAACAATTCACCCCAGCCGTCCTGGCCCCTTGCGCCGGGTCCTTTCTGGAGAAAACCTGAGCCCCGTGTTCGAACCGGATCCCCAGCACGAAGACGAGAAGCCCGCGGGCGAGGCGCCGCCGCCCGTGCGCACCGGCCCCCCGTGGGAGCGTCCTGCCCCCCTGCTGCATCGGCTTCTCGCCACGACCCAGGGGCTGCTCTTCCACCCCGGCCACTTCTTTTCCACCCTGCGACGCGACGGGAACCTGATCCAGCCTCTTCTCTACGCCATCCTGACGGGGATCGTGGGCGGCCTCGCCGCCAACCTGTACGTCCACTTCTTCGGGGAACCCCTCCCCACGCCGTTCAAGGACGAGACGCAGCTCACCCTCTCCCAGCGCGTCTTCGCCACCTTCTTCGTGGTCCCGGTGATCATCCCGCTCCTCGTGCTCCTGACGGCCGGGGCCTTCCACTTCTTCCTCCACCTCATGGGTGGCGCCCGTCACCCGTTCCTGGCCACCGCCCGGCTGTCGGCCTACACCCACGGCGCCACCAGTCTCTTTCTCCTCGTCCCCGGTATGGGCCCCTTCCTCCAGCTCGCTTCCTACATCGTGCTCTCGATCCTCGGCATGGCGGACATCCAGGAGACGACCCGGGGGCGGGCCGCCGCCGTGGTCCTCCTGCCCTTCGCGGTGCTGTTCATGAGCTGCTGTGTGGTCACCCTCGTGGTCTCGACGCTGGCGCCCGGGGTCCTCGAGTAGCTATCCTCTGGCCTTCGGGCGGGTGGCCCGAACGCGAAATCCGACCCCCCTGGAGTCACTCCCATGTCGTCTGTGCCCGTCAACGCCGTCAAGCAAGGGACCGCCATCCAGTGGAACGGCGAGCCCTGCATCATCATGTCCACCGACCACGTCAAGCCGGGGAAGGGCCCCGCCTACGTCCAGACCAAGCTCAAGCGGCTGCGGGCGGGAGGCATCGTCGAGGCTCGGTTCAACTCCGCCGACAAGGTCGAGCTCGTGGATCTGGTCCGGGTCAAGCACACCTACTCCTACGAGGCCGGCGACCACTTCATCTTCATGCATCACGAGACCTTCGAGGAGTACCCGATCGACCGCAAGGTCGTCGGCGACCGGAGCCTGTACCTGCAGAGCGGCAACGAGGTGGAGATCGATTTCTGCGACGGCGAGTTCCTCGACCTGCGCCTTCCCCAGGCGGTCAGCCAGAAGGTGGTCGAGACCGTACCCGCCCTCAAGGGGGCGACCGCCACCAACCAGCTCAAGCCCGCCACCACCGAGACCGGACTGGTGGTCAAGGTGCCCCCGTTCATCGAGACGGGGGAGAGAATCCGCATCGACACCGCCACCGGATCCTACATCGAACGCGCCAAGGACTGAGGAGGCGCCGCGCCTTGACCGAGGTCAAGACCTGGCCTGCAACCCCATCCTCGGGAAGCTCTTGTGACGCGAGACGGGGCAGGCTATGATCGAGCTTCCCCGTCAGGCCGGAGCCCGAAGGCTCCGAGCTCGAGCGTGACGTCTACTCGGCAGCGACCCGGGAGAGCCTCTCTTGGATCCGACCACCGATCCCCTCCACGCCGACCGGAACCGACTCCGGTGTCTTGCCCTGGTCTTGGGCCTCATGCTCTCGGCCAGCGGCTGCGGCGAGGTGGTGAGCTCACCCTCGCCCGATGCCGCCCCCACCGCGGAGGTCGCCCCTGCCCCGGACGAGTCGGAGCCCGCCATGGCGCCCGCCCAGGAAGACGGGCAATCCGGGGCAGAGGTGCCCTCTCGGGCCGAGCCCCCGGCGCCGCCCGACGACCCCGCCATCACCCACATCGTCGCTTCGGAGGAGCTCATCCTGGAGCTCACCCCCCGGCTGAAGGAGCTCGGCCACTCCCTCGAGAACCTGGAGCTTCCCGACCACGCCTCGCGGTATCTCTTCGCGAGCCGGGTGGACGTCCTCGATCTCGCCCCCGGCAAGGAGCCGATCCGCGACCGGACGCTTCCCTCGGTCTCGCTCGACATGCTTCACCTCGAGGTGGAGCAGGCCTCGCGCAAGGTGGCGGCCTCGAGGATCCGGCTGTGGCGCCCCCTGCTGGACCGCCTCCGCTACCTCGACTGGGCCAAGCTCTACTTCGTCCGGGGACACTTCCTCGACGACGACCGGAGTCGCTTCGAGGGGGACGTGGGGTTCGCGGCGGCAGGTGTCCTGGACGACGGCAGCGAGGTGGGTCTCTCCGGTCATCAGGAGATCGAGTTCGCCCGGGAGGCCTCCTCGTCCATCACGGGCAAGGACGACTGGAAGATCGTGAGCTGGCACCTTCACGACCTCGTGGTCCAGAGAGTCGAGCGCCCGCTCTTTTCCGACGTCCTCGCCGAGATCCTTCCCGACCCCGAAACCCTCCGGCGCGCCAAGAAGTCGCTCATGCACGACCACATCGTCGAGTTCGCCACGAACCCCGACTTCGTGTGGCCGACGCCGTACTTCTCCCCCCACGCCGCCGATCGACATCCGGGCCTCGCGGTGGCCGACGTCAACGGCGACGGCTTCGATGACATCTACTTCATGGACCGGTGGGGCCGCAACCTGCTCCTCGTGAACCGGGGCGACGGAACCTTCGAGGACCGGGCCCAGGAGCTCGGCCTCGACCTCGAGAACCACTGTACGAGCGCCGTCTTCGCCGATTTCGACAACGACGGAGACCCGGATCTCTTCCTGGGCCGCAGCCTGGAGAGGAGCCGCTACTACGAGAACACCGGGAAACGGTTCGAGGACCGGAGCGCGAGCCATGTCTCCCTCGAGCTTCCCTACCTCGTCTCGTCGGTGACGGCGGTCGACTACGACGGGGACGGCCTCCTCGACGTCTACCTCGCCACCTTCGCCGCCGACGTGTGGCAGCGCCAGGTCTCGAAGTACCTGAAGCTGGTGCGTGGGGACAAGGAGCTGGAGAAGAGCCTCCCCGAGGAGGAGCTCCTCGCCTACGAGAAGGGCCGCTACCTCTACGACTTCCTGCCCGACGCGCAGGCAGAAGAGCTCTTCCGCCGCACGCACGAGTCGCACATCTTCATGGGCCGGCCCGGGCCGCCCAACGTGCTCCTGCACAACGTGGGGAACGGCAAGTTCGAGCTGGCTCCGCAGAGCGAGAGCCTGGCCGTGTGGCGCAACACGTTCCAGGCCACCTGGGCGGATTTCGACGACGATGGCGACCCCGACGTGTACCTGTCCAATGACTTCGGTCCCAACAACTTCTTCCGCAACGACGACGGCGTGTTCGTGGACATCACCGCGGAGACGGACACCGGCGACGTGGGGTTCGGCATGGGCGCGGCCTGGGGCGATTACGACCTCGACGGGCGGCAGGACCTCTACGTCACCAACATGTTCAGCAAGGCGGGACGCCGGATCACCGCCCAGATCGACCAGCTCGATCCCCGCATCCCCGGCATGGCGCGCGGGAACTCGCTCTTCCGGAACGAGGGACCGGCCTTCCGCAAGGTGTCGGGTCTCGAGGCGCCGGCGCTGCTCGTGGAAGCGGGCGGCTGGGGCTGGGGCAGCCAGCTCGTCGACGTCGACAACGACGGCGACCTCGACGTCTACGCTCCCTGTGGCAACTACACCGCGCCCGCGGAGATCGCGGTCATCCTCGACACGTGAAGCGAGTACTGGCGCACGGTCGTGCGCACCGACCCCGCCTTCGCCGAGCGCGTCCGGGCCTGGGAACGCGGCGTGAACCGGAGCTTCGTCGACCTCCATCGCCCCAACGGGGTCGACGACGTCTCGGTGTCGTTCAGCGGCAAGGAGAGGAATCACCTCTTCCTCTCCGAGGAGGGTCGCCAGTTCTACGAGGTCTCGTCCGCTTCGGGCGCGGACAGCCCGTGCGACGCGCGATCCTTTGCCCTCATCGACCCCGATCGAGACGGTTTTCCGGATCTCCTCGTGGCCAACGCCAACGCACCCGCTCTGCAGCTCTTTCGCAACGACATCCCCCGGCTCGGCGCGCGGACGGTCAAGGACGGCGGGACGGAAACCACGCTCCCCGCGCCGGTCTCGCAGGCCCGCTTCGTGGCCCTCCGCTTCCGCGGCGGCAACCTCACCGCGATGAAGAGCGACGAGCTGGGTCCGCGGGACGGTTACGGGGCCGTCGCGACCGTCGTGGTGGGCAAGAAGACCCTCGTCCGGGAGCTTCGCTGCGGCGAGGGGCTGGCCGCCCAGAACAGCTCGACGCTTCTGGTGGGCATCGGCGCCGCCGATACGGTGGACCGGATCGAGGTGCGCTGGCCCAGGGGTCGCAAGACCGTGATCGAGAGCGTGCCTGCAGGCAGCCTCGTCACGCTGTGGGAGGAGTCCTCGCAGTCGCCAGACGGCAAGGGAGTCGCGGTGGAGCCCTATGCGCGGCCAGGAAAGAAGGCGCAACCCGTTGCATCCGCTCCGGGGACGCGCTTCCTGCCCGAGGGCCTGCCGCGCTCCGGCGCAGGCCCCGCGCTCCGGGTCTACACCTCCATGGCCACCTGGTGCCCGTCGTGCAAGAAGGAGCTCCCCCAGATCGAGGCGCTGAAGGCCGCCCTCGGCCCGGGCGTTGCCCTGCACGGGATCCCCGTCGACGCCAACGACGACGCCGAGACCCTGCGCCGGTACGTGGCCGCAAACCTGCCCGCCTACGAGCTCCTGACCAGTTTGGCGCCGGGCGACCTCGACGCGGCGAAGAGGCTGATCGTCGAGACCCTCGGCACCGAGGCCCTTCCCGCCACCATCGTCACCGATGGCGAGGGACGCGTGCTCGCGGTCACGGGCGGGGTGCCGACGGTGTCGGAGTTGAAGAAGCTCCTGGGGACGGGGCGGTAGAAGGCAGCGCTTCAAACGCAAGTCGGAGTCCAGTCCATCTGCCCGACTCCCTTCGACATCCCGGGCACCCCCTCGCCAGGAACGTAGAAACCTGCCCGGTGATTCGGCTAGAATAGGCCTATCGAAGAAGCGAAGAGCGGTACGCAGACGCTATCATCGGACGTGTATCGCTCACCGGACGTTCACATGCACAGCAAAGACCCAAAAGCTCACGACGCGTTCGAATCCCTGACACGGACGTTAGGTAGGGGCTTTCCGGAGATCGAAAAAGCTCGGAAGCGAAGCACGGCTACTCTCTCCAAGCTGCAGAGCGTCTGCAAGCGAATCCCCATCCCCGAGGGTTTGGCCGTGGTCGCATTTGGCTCGCTGGCCCGAAGAGAGTGGACGTCGGGAAGCGACGTGGATTGGACGCTTTTGATCGACGCTCCCACCGCACCCGAGCACTTCCAGATCGCACAAGCAATCGCTCAGGAACTCGAAGCGGAGAGACTCACCAAGCCCGGTTCGACCGGCATCTTTGGAGGCATGGCAAGTAGCCACGAGCTCATACACCACATAGGGGGCCAAGAAGACACCAACGGCAATCTCACGAGAAGGCTCCTGCTCTTGCTGGAATCGCGTGCCCTGACAGACTCCAGCCCCCTCGAGAACGTCATTCGACAGATTCTGAGACGGTACATCGCATGCGACCCTGGTGTTTCTTCCCTTGACCATGGGCACCTCCGAGTGCCGCGATTCCTATTGAACGACGTGATCCGCTACTGGCGCACCGTCGCCGTGGACTACGCGACGAAGAAGTGGAAACATGGCACCTCTGGGTGGGCCCTGCGAAATATCAAGCTGAGAATGTCCCGAAAGTTACTTTTCACCAAGGGACTTCTTGCATGCTTCGACTGCGGGCTCCATCCTCACGAACCAAACATGCCCAAGAATCCAAGTCCAGATATTGTCGCGGTTTGTTTGCAAGAGAGAGTCTACTCTCTTTGCCGCATGACGCCAATCGACATACTCTGCCAATCCCTATCCAAACACTCAACCCCTGACATCTCAACAAAGATCTTGTCAGCCTACAACGCATTCCTGCACACTTTAGACAATCAGCAATCAAGAAAGGCGCTCGAGGACCTTGGCCCTGAAACAGCGCACAAAGATACCGTCTTCGAACAAATGCGCAGCACCAGCCACGAATTCGGCGATCAGCTAGAACACTTTTTCTTTGATGGCGATCCTCAGCTGCGTACAATTACAAAAAAATATGGAGTGTTCTAATGAAGACCCTTGGATTCTCGACTGGCGCCCTTGCGAAGGGCGACTTCTTCGCCGGCATCGAACTTCAGAGGCATTCAGGAGTCAATGCCGTGGAGCTATCTGCATTGCGTGAGTCCGAGGTCGACAATCTGGTGAATGCCCTTGATGACCTGGATCTAGCGGCCTTCACGTACATCTCTTTCCATGCTCCCAGCAGATTGCACGAAATGACTGAGGCAGATTTGGTCCAGCGCTTACATCAAGTAGCAGAACGAAACTGGCCAATAGTTGTTCACCCGGACATTATCCAATCCCCTTCTCGCTGGCGCGCGCTAGGTAGCTCAGTTCTCATTGAAAACATGGATCAACGGAAAGGCGGCAGTCGGACGGCCTCGGATCTTGAGGCAGTCTTCGCTGAGCTACCGGAGGCTCGCTTCTGCTTTGATGCCGGCCATGCGCGGCAAGTCGACCCAACGATGAGCATCGCGGCAAACTTGCTGCTTCGCTATGGTGATCGCCTTTCAGAGATCCACTTGAGCGAGGTGAATACGGACTGCCGACATGTGTCAATTACCGCCATGACGATACTAGCTTTTCGGCGGATCGCCTCTCTCGTTCCGGCCGAGATTCCGGTTATTCTGGAATCTATGGTGCATCAGGACGGCATAGCGCAGGAAATCGAATTGGCACATCGCTGTTTTGCGCACGATGAGTCAGCCAAGTGGCGTAGTATGGTTGGCTAGCGCCCTTGATGGAATTCGGCGCCGCGGCCAAGCCCGTGGCCCCCCCGGATCGATGACCCGAGAGACGAAGCGTCCCCACCATGGCACTGATCAGCCTCCAGGACATCTCCCTCAGCTACGGTCATCCCCCGCTCCTCGACGGGATCAGCCTCGACATCGAGAAGGGCCAACACATCGGCCTTCTGGGCCGCAACGGGGCGGGAAAGTCCACCCTGATGAAGATCCTTGCCGGCGAGCTCGCGCCGGACGCGGGGACCATCAAACGTGCGGCCGGCCTTCGAGTCTCTCGTCTCACCCAGGAGCTTCCGGACGGCGGAGACGAGACCGTGGCCCGGGTCGCGGCCTCGGTGCTGCGAGGAAAGGACGGGTCCCTTCCCGAGGATCATGCCCATCGCGTCGAGCGCACTCTCACGCAGATGAGCCTCGACGGAGCGGCGCCGTTTGCCAGCCTCTCCTCCGGAATGAAGAGGCGGACCCTCCTTGCCGGAGCCCTCGCGAGCGAGCCCGACATCCTCCTCCTCGATGAGCCCACCAACCACCTCGACATCGAGTCCATTTCCTGGCTGGAGGGCTTCCTCCGGAACCGGGTCACCACGTTCCTGTTCGTGACCCACGACCGGATGTTCCTGAGCGCCCTGGCCACCCGGATCCTCGAGATCGACCGGGGGCGCCTCTTCGACTGGTCGTGTGACTATTCGACGTTCCTGAAACGAAAGGAAGCGGAGCTCGACGCCGAGGAGAAGAGAAACGCCCTCTTCGACAAGAAGCTCGCCCAGGAGGAAGTCTGGATCCGCCGGGGCATCCAGGCCCGGAGAACCCGCAACGAGGGGAGAGTCCGGGCGCTGAAGGCGATGCGCGAGGAACGCCGCAACCGACGGGATCAGCCGGGAAACGTCCGCCTGCGGATGGACGAGGGAAAGAGACCGGGCCAGCTCGTGATCGAGGCCAAGAACGTGGGTTTTGGGTTCGGGGACCGAACGGTCATCGAGGATTTTTCCCTTCTCCTGACCCGCGGAGAGAAGATCGGCATCATCGGCAGGAACGGATCGGGAAAGACCACACTCCTCGAGCTACTTCTCGGAGAGCTCGAGCCCGAAACGGGAACGATCCGCCGGGCGGGAGGCCTCCAGGTGATCTACTTCGATCAGCAGCGAGAGCAGATTGACGAGGAAAAGACCGTCGAGGAGAACGTCGCCGAAGGCCAGGAAATGCTCGAGGTCCAGGGGAGACCGAAGCATGTTCACGCGTACCTGCAGGACTTCCTGTTCACCCCCGAGAGGGCACGTCAGCCGGCGAGGCTTCTCTCCGGCGGTGAGCGGAATCGCCTCCTCCTCGCCCGACTGTTCAAGCGTTCGTCCAACATCATGGTCCTGGACGAGCCCACCAACGACCTTGATGTCGAGACTCTGGAGCTCCTGGAAGAGCTCGTCGTCAACTACACGGGGACCCTTCTTCTCGTCAGCCATGACCGCTCCTTCCTCAACAACGTGGCGACATCGATTCTGGCCTTCGAGGCACCGGGGAAGGTGAAGCAGTACTTCGGAGGGTACGACGACACGCTCCGGCAGCAGGAAGCGGCGCGTGCGCGGGAAGCTCCCCCGCCGTCGAGAAAAAGACCGGAGCTCCGCGACACGTCTCCCCCGCCGGGGCCCAGGCTCAGCTATCGCGACAGGAAGGAGCTCGAGACTCTCCCCGGGAGGATCGAGGTCCTCGAGGTCGAGCAGAAGGGGCTCCACGAGGCGATGACCGCTCCCTCCTTCTTCAAGCAAAGCGGGGAGATCATCACCACGGCGACATCTCGGCTCGAGGTCCTGAGGCGAGATCTCGAAGAGCTCTACGCGCGGTGGGAAGAGCTGGAGGCCCTGCGTTGAGGCCCGGCCTTTTCCTGGCGCATCACTCCGCCTCGTTCGCGGATCCGCCCCTCAGGAGACGGAACAGCCCTGCGACGACTTCGTTTCCGTCCCTGCGCACCTTGATCCACAACCGGGTCTCTTCGGCGGAGGGCTCCACCTTCGGTTGCGGCAGCGTGAAGCGGATGATGCCACGCGAGATGAGCTGGACCCTGGAGCGCGGGAGCACCCTTCTCGCTCCGAACTCGCCTTCCACGATGATGTCGGTCTCGGGAGTGAAGTCGGTTCCGAAGAGCTCGATCCGAGTTCCGATCTGCCCCCGGCGAGGGCAAATCGAGGCCACGGTCTGGGGACCGAGGCCTTCCTGGTTGCAGCTCGACTCCGTCTCCGCCGGATAGACCATCTCGTTGGCCACGGCGAGGTCGGAGAAGACCGCGACGTCCCCGAGCTCCAGCGACCCGGGGTTGTCGGTCGCTTGATCCACGAAGAGCTGGACGGTCGCAACCACCAGGGGAGTGCTGGTGCCCGGCAAGGCGAACGCGGGGAACGTGAGCCGCCGATAGCTCGTGGTCAGCCCGTTGGGATCCACGGAATTCCCGTTCGCGTCCTCGTAGCTCACGGTGTAGTCGCCAGGTCCCAGAGGGACGAAGTAGTCCTCCTCGGGCTTGGTGTCGTGCACCAGTGATGCCCGATTCTGGGATTCCGATTCCCGGATCACGTTCGCCAGGGAAACGTTATTGCACCCGGTCTGATTGTTGCTGTCGTAGCGTCGCGTATCCCGGTCGTCGCTCAGCAGCACGAAGACCCGAAGGTGCTCGCGAACCGTGGTGTGGCTGGCGGGAAGCCCGGAAACCCGAGCACGGATCGTCCAGTTGCTGGCCGGCGGTGTGGTCAGCTCCACGAGCTCGATCCCGGGAAGCGAGTTCGAGCTGTCCTTCAGATTCAGAAGGGCGGCGTACACGAGGAGAGTCCTGGCCGTATAGCGCTTCGGGTTCTGCGCCACGAGGGGCCGGTGGGAGAGACCGTGGTCGAGGTTGGGCTGCCGCAGATGTCGAGCCGGCCACACCGTTTCACCGTTCGGAAACCCGGTGTCCGAGAGACCGTCGCGCTCGTCCCAGAATCGGTCGGCCGAGAGGAGCGGCCAGTTGTGGTCGTGGGTCGATACGGTGTCCAGGATAAGGAGCTTGCTGTAACGGAGGGAGTCGGGATCGTCGCTGGGAATGTAGGACCTGGCGTAGGAGGGCGTCGTGCCGCGGTTCTGATAGACCCAGTCCACGAAGTCCCCGTTCTTGTTCTCGTCACGAATGCCCATCCGCACCATGCCGGGTACCTCGCACCAGTCGGTGAGAAGGCGCCGGAGGGCGCCGTCCGGTCCTGCGTCGTATCCGGCGAAGCCGCTGGCGTCGAGACCCACCGCATGATCGTCGGCGCCGGCCGCGGTGAGGGCGGCGGCACCTCCCTTGGAGCCACCCGAGTAGACCACTTCGAGCTCCCTCAGCCAGGTTCGCACCGCCGCCTCGTTCGCCGGGCTCGCGATGGTTCCTCTCTTGTCGACGATGTAGTGCTGGAGGAAGGCCTTCGAGAGGAGGTAGCCCTGGGCAAGACCGTAGCGAAAGTCCAGCCGGAGGTCCTGGGCGGTGAGAGCGCTCGGATTGCGGGACATGACGAGGTCGCGGGTCCTCAGGGCGAAGGGATTCTCTCCGAACAGGAACTGGTCGTGAATCGACTGGGACCCGGAGGACAGGGGAGTGACGAAATCACCCTCACGGTAGCGGACGTACAGGATTCCCTTCTTCGCGAGCTCTCGACCGAGGAGGGCGCGGTCGTCTCGACCGATCGGATCGCCGTCTTCCGGAAGCGGAACGGGCCCCTCCCTGAGCTCGGCCAGGGTCTTTGGCTCGAAGAAATCGAGTCCGCCGTCGGCCGAGATGAGGGCCAGCGGGGTCGATCCCATGGTGATCTGATCGGGAATCGGGCAATCGCTGCTCGGACCGGGGATCCAGAACTGCGCGGTAAGCCGGGTCTGTTTGATCTGGTAAGCGGTGTCGCAGATGACGTTCCCGGAACCGGGAGGCCCGCCACCCATGGGCACACTGCGGAACGACGGACCCGTGAACGAGATCTGCGTGAAGTAGTAGGTCTGATCGAGGGAGAGGAAGGGACCCGTGACCGCGGGAGGATCGGTCGGGTCTGCGATTTCCGCGGCAGCGAAGCCGGCGATTGTGGAAAACGGCGAGCCTGGATTGAAACGTTCGAAGTCTCTCGGTACCGCGGGAAGCAGTGTCGCGCCAGAGCACGCGGGAGGAGCGACCTCGTCATCGAAGAAGATCTCCTCGAGTGGGACATGTCCCCCGGCCGTACAGAGGCCAACCTGTGCGCACCAGAGGACCAGGAGGAGCGAAGAAAGACTCTTGCCACCCGAGAAGAACTTCATGTTCTGGATCCTCCCTGGAGTTTTCAGGAGCGAGAGCATCACGCACGATGCAACATGGCTGGCCCGACCCTCGATCCGAGCCTCGGCTCGAAGAGCCTGGCTTGCTTCACGAGGAGTGAAAAAGGCAAGAAGAGCGCACCGCGACCGACTCTCGACGGCAGAGCAGTCCTTCCCCGGAGCGCACGGGCAAGAGTTCTCCATCACGACGGGACGTCACGATCCCTTGGCCCTGGCGCCATCTTGCCCGACGAGCCAGGTGATGTCCAGCGAGGATTCAGTGCGAGCCAGTGCGATGGAGCGGACGACGAGATTCGAACTCGCGACATTCAGCTTGGGAAGCTGAAGGCTGCCGCTGTAAGTCTATGGCATGACAAGAGATGGAAGAACGTGCGTTCAGAATCCGCAGTTTCTCCAGCACCTTTTGCGAGTCGTTGGAGCCCAAGGGGTTGCGGTGGCATTGGATCTCTCCTGGGGCGCCACGGCCGCCTGCCGAGGCACCGCGCCAGTGAACGCACCCTGGCCATCCGATCGCGCCCCCAACAGCGCCCATCGAAGGCACTCACCGTCCGCATTGGGCGCTTCGTATAGGCGCCTGCGCCGCCTACAGCGTAACCGTTCGGCCAACCCCAGCTGGCCAGGCATAGAGGCTACGGGGTAGTCTCTTTCCGCTGCTCGATGGAGCTCAGGGTCTTCGGGAGGACATCGGATCCCGGTGGAGCCCTCCGGGCAGAGTGGAGGGACGAGGGAGATGGGTGGTAGCAAGCAGCCGGCCCGTGTGACCGGCGGCTACGGTGGCTCAGCGCGAGTGAGTCGTCGCGGCAATGGCCCGGTCGATCTCCTGGTCGACCTGCGCCCGCTTCTTCCACCGCCGCGGCGTGATGCCGGCGACCTCGCTCATCCGGAGACGAGAGATACGCGACAGCACATCCTCGAAGTACCGGAAAACCTCGACACCCTGCAGCCGGCACGTCTCCACGATCGAGTAGATCGTCGCCGCCCAGTGGCCGCCAGCTTCGCTTCCCGTGAAGAGCCAATTTCGGCCCACGGCCACGCGCCGCATCGTCCGCTCGCAGGCGTTGTTGTCGATCGACAGCCGCGGGTCTTCCGCGTACCGGGTCAGCGAATCCCACTGCCCCTTGGCATAGTTGATGGCCTGCGACACACGGTCCTTTGCCACGGGATCTGCCGGGGTGCGGTAGACCTCCTCCTTGATCTCGTCGAGGTACGGTCCAGCCTCGGCCTGACGCAGGGCGAGCAGATCCTCACCCTGAAGTCCTTGCTCTCTGGCTTTCGACTCGATCCGGTAGAGACTCTGGATCAATGCCATGAAGAGCGCAGCGCGGACCGGCTCGAAGGGAAGAGCCTCCTTGAATTTCCTCCGCACGTGCGCCCAGCACCCGACGTGGATCACCTTCCCCGACGAGTAAAGCCCGTCGTATCCACAGTAGCCATCGGCCTGGAGGTAGCCTTGGTAGCCGGCAAGGAAGACGAGCGGGCCCTCCCCGGCCCGCGTCAGCGTGAAGTCGTAGACGACCTCGTTCTGGTCTCCGACGTAGGACCAGAGACGGCAGGTCTTCACCCCGCCTTTTTTCTGGTTCTCTTGCATCCGGACCGGAGTATCGTCGCTCTGGATCACGGCCGAGGTGAGGACGCTCTTCCTGATCTCGTCGACGACCGGAGCAAGAAGCTCCGCGGCGTCCCGGACCCAGTTGCACATCGTCGACCGGGAGATCTCGACGCCGTGACGGGCGATGATGCCCTCCAGGCGGTGCAGGGGCAGATGGTCACAGTACTTCGCGGTCAGGATGTACGCGAGAAGCCCGGGACCTGGCCTTCCCTTCTCGATGGGGAGCTCCGGAGGATCAGCGATCGTGACCTGGTTTCCCTGGCACTTCGGGCAGGCCATCCGGGGCCGGACGTGCTGCTTGACCACCATCGTGGCCGGCTGGTACTCGAGCTCCTCGGTGATCTCCTCACCGATGGAGTGAAGCTCTCCACCGCAGCAGGCGCAGTCGCGTTCCTCGGGAAGGTGCTCGATGCGGATCCGTGGGATGTCCTTGGAGATCTTGGTCCGGCCGTTCGTGCCGCCCTTCTTCCGCCGGACGACAACCTCCTCGACCTCCTCGGCGTCGGGCGCCTCGCCGGCGAAAGGAGCCGGCGTCTCGCCGTCGGCGGTCTCGGACAGCTCGCTCAGAAGGAGAGACAGCTGGTTCGGGTCGAGCTTCTCCGATCTCCGACCGTAGATCTTCTCGAGGAGAGTCTGCAGTCGCTCCATGAGCGCCTTGTTCTCCTTGGCCTTCGCTACGAGCTGTTTGCCGAGAAGATGGACCTTGGACTCGAGAGTCTCGATGAGTCGAAGAGCTTCGTTGAAATCCCCGGGAACCGCCTTCATGGTAGCGCATGCTACTATTTTTGATCGGGATGATCTACGGGCAACTACGACAAAACAGAAGTTTCTTGTTCGTTCTCCACTGCTGGCGTTGATCGTGCCGCGTAGTCGAGCCATCTCCTTCGTCGAGTCTGCGCAAGATCGATTCCACCGAGAAGAAGAGAGAGCTCACCCAGGCTCATCTCGAGCTTCGGTGTCTTTCCCTGTCTCGGCTCCGGCCAGGCGAAGGTCCCTTTCTCGAGTCTCTTGGCGAAGAGCCAGTAGCCCGAGCGGTCCCAGAAGATCATCTTCAGGCGATCACGTCTCCGATTACAGAAGATGAAGAGATGTCCCGACAGCGGGTCCTGGCCGATGATCTGCTTGGTCGCCGCCGCCAGTCCGTCGAAGGCCTTCCTCATGTCGGTCGCGCCCGGAGCGAAGAAGACCCGCATGGTCGGCGAGAAGGTCAGCACGGGATGGACTCCAGGACCGCGATGACTCTTCGAAGCGACTCGGCGTCGAAGTGATCAGGGACGATGATCCGTCGGTTGTGACCGAGGGCGATCTCGATGGAGGCGGTAGCGGGGAGGGGCGCGACCGCAGGAGAGATCAGGCTGACGGGAAGAAACTGACCGTCAGCATCCGGTGTGCATTGCAACCCCTTCGACGGTAAGGGCCTCGAGCGCCGAGCCTTGCGGGAGCCAGACGCGGCCAGTCGGTGCTTCCAGAGGGCGAAGGTCGATTTGGCCAGCGCCCGCTGCTCGCAGAATTCCTTTTGCGAGAGGCCGCTGCTGGCCTGCTCCTCGAGAATCCGTCGCCACCATCCGGCCGGGTGGAACTGCCGAGTGGCCCTGGCCCGTCGTCCCTTCGCGTGGCGCTGTGTCGTCGTTGCCTTGTGCATGGCAACCATGGTCGCTTTCCCGCGGCGGCGGAAAAGCTGGGGTTGGCCGAACGGTTACAAAGGAAGGACAGAAGGCGCGAGCGTCGGGCGCTTCTCGACGAGGAGCTGGCGAGGCTCATCGCCGCCGCCAGGGAGCGGGACGAGGAACTCGCGGACGAGGACCGGGAGTACTGCCCCCGGGCGAC
>Ga0326597_10001421_pt1 | contig 38862 bp, 62 predicted proteins | sample RVTome_12_FD_203789 | JGI IMG/M metagenome (GOLD analysis project Ga0326597, IMG submission 203789) | Soil microbial communities from uranium-contaminated site in the Upper Colorado River Basin, Wyoming, United States - RVT100D185 | ecosystem: Environmental > Terrestrial > Soil > Contaminated >... | reverse complement strand
CTCCACGGTCGAGCATGGCGAGGATGTCGGGACGGTCGTGCACCGACACTCGGCCATCACGGGCTACGACATCGCCCCGGCCGCACATCTGGCACAGGCGATGGGGCGTCACGTGGCCGCTACCCTCGCAGGGCACCATCAGCGGCTCAGCCATCGGTCGTCTCCTCCGGGGCAGCAGGGAGCACGTAGGTGATGCCGTCGCGGATGGCTTTCTCCATGGCGTCGAGCACGGCCGGGTTGGCGAACCTGGGGATGGCGATGACGAGCACCTGGTGGCCCTCAGAGGCGCCCGCCTCGGCCAGGGCGTCGGCGATGAGGTCGCCACCGTGGACCCGTTGGCCGTTGCGCATCGGCGCCCAGCGGTCACCCGGGCCGTACAACTCGAACTGGCTAGCCGAGCCCGAGCCGGGGTTGCCCCAGCCGAGGCGGCCCTTTACGATCACCACTTCGTCGCTCACTTGTCCTCCTTCGGGGCAGCAGGGAGAGGCGCCACGGGGCGGAAGGCTTCGGCTTGGGCGTCCCACTCCATGACGCGGCCCGTTGCGTCGTCGAGGTATCGCTGCCCATCCGTCGGGGTCGGGGGTGCAGGAGCCACAGCAGCGAGAGCGGCGCGGGCAATGGATTCCATCTTCCGGGCGAGCAGCCGCCAGTCGAAATACAGGTGGTCCCAGTCTTCGGCCTCCTGGCGGGCCGCTGCGATGGCCATGAGGGCGTCCACGAGGTCGTCGTGCCGCTCCAGGGCTGTGGTGGTGTCCACGAGCCGCCCGAGCGCAGCGTTGATCGCGTCGGTGATGCTGGCGTAGTCGGCGCGGCGGTAGCCGGCAGCCTCGAGCGCCTCCCACGCGTGGGCGAACATCTCACCGGGCATCAGATGTCCCCGCTCACAGGAAGGCCTCGTCCGGCACGACGTCCATCTCGGCGTCCTCGGCGCCGGTCCGGCCGAGCATCGCCACCGCGGCAGCGACATGGGGAGCCAAGTCCCGGCTCACCGGAGCCCACCAGGCGACGGGCGACCCACTCCGCGACCTGGGGCACGACGGCGTTGCCGAGAAGCCTCAGCCGATGTCCGTCCACCCGGGGGGGAACCCCATCAGCCATTCGAGCCACGGCAGGCTCGGTCGCCCACCAAGGGTGTAGCTGAGGCTCATCCCACCCTGCTTGTACGGCGTCGTCCGCTTCGCCTCGGAGGCCACGGGGGTGGGCCAGAAGGAAGAGACGGGCCCGTAGGTGGGGGGCGCCGAGGGCCGCCGCCGGTACGCAGTCCCATTCGACGTCGTACCCGACTGCGGCCAGGTCTCCGACCACTCGGCCCATCCCCCGAGCAAGGAGCCCTGTGACGTTCTCCACGAGGACGTGGTCGGGTCGAAGGTGGCGAACGGCCGTGGCGAAATGAGTCCATAGTCCGCTGAGCTCGCCTTCAATGCCGGCACGGTCGCCAGCGTCGCTGACGTCCTGGCACGGGAACCCTCCCGCGATGACGTCGACTCGCTCAACGGTGCTCCAGTCGATGGTGGTGACGTCACCCAGGTTGGGGACGGTCGGCCAGTGCTTCGCCAACACCCGGCAGGCGTAGGGGTCGATCTCCGACTGCCACCGCACGGTCATCCCGGCGCGCTCGAGGCCAAGATCCAGACCGCCGATGCCGGAGAACAGGGAACCCACGGTGAGGGTCATCAGTCGACCAACCGGAGGCGCCTGCTGCACGCCGGCCATTGACTCCACCCGTAACGGGACTGCAGCAGGTCACCGCGGTGGATCTGCTCCTCGCGGCTGGCCTCCCACGCCTGGCCTTGGCCCCCAATGGCCCGCCACGTCCGGGGATGGAACTGGATTCCGCCGCTGTAGCCGTTGCCGGTGTTGATGTCCCACGTCTGACGCGACTCGCACTCGGCAAGTCGGTCGAACTGGGCGACGCGCTCCGGGCTCAGCTCGTAGTAGGGGTGGTCGGGCAGCTCGGCGCCATCCCACGTCCAGGCGTCCATTGGGGCCGGGACAACAGGCGGGGCGCTCCACGGCTCGCTGGGCGGGTCGCTCGAGGCGTTCGGCGGCGCGAGCCAGCTGACCATCGCGAAGAGCAGGGCGGCGGCCATCAGCGTCGCCCTCGGTCCACGAACGTCTCCCAGTGCACCCAGCCCTCGCCGGGCACCACGAACCCCCACTCGCGCCGACGGCGGCCCACGAGCAGCAGCGTCCACGTGCCCGGGTCGACAGCCGCGATGCGGTGGAGGTCCTCAGCCCGCCGGTACGCGGCGGTCCACCGGCGGCGATGCACGAGCGGCAGGCCGTCGCGCACCTCCCGGTAGCCGCCCGACAGGACGATGCTCACGAACGACCAGGGGTGGTCGTGCAGCTCGCGGTCCTTGTCGGGCCGCTGGTGCACGTGCACGTAGACGGCGAAGAGCGGGGTCTGGACGACCCGGAGGCGGCTCAGGAGCACGTCGCCGCGGTCGCCGATGTCCTCGGCCTTCATCAGCGCCCAGCGCGTGGCCATCACGCCACCTCCATGTCGCCGCGGGGGTCGGCGGCGATCTCGACGCGGATCTCGGCGCCCGTGGTGATCGGGGTCCGGCCATCGCTGCCGACGGCGTAGAACTTGAGGCCGCGCAGGTCGACCACCTGGCCGTCATCGACGAACGCCACGCCGGTGAGAGCGTCGAGCACGGCGCGCAGAGCCTTGTCGGCATCCGGCCGCTTGGCCGCCCACATCATGGCCTTGGGGGCGCTCTTCGGCTTCGGGAAGTAGAAGTCGACGTACACCCGCACCGGCCCGACGAAAGGCGCGGGGAAGTGCTCGTGAGCGGTGGCGGTCACCTGGGCGCGCCACGCCTTGAACGCCTGACGTCCGGCCTCGCCCTTGCCCTCGATGACGAAGGCCCGACCGTTGCGCACGACCGCTGACTTCGACCCCTGAGCGGTCGGGGTACCCGGGACGAAGAACTGGGTCACGACGGCCGCACTTCGGTGACGAGGGCGAGCAGCGACCAGCCGCACCGGCACAACCGGGTCACGCTCCGCCGAGTCGCTCCGTATCCGCCGAAGTAGAACATGGCGGGCTCGTCGACCACCTCGGCCTGGACGTCAGCGCCGCAACACGGACACTGAGCGACGGCCAGGAGCACAAGGTCGGTGCTCGGCTCGGTGTACGGCACCTCGAAGACGGGCCCCGGAACGCCGTCGGGTGTGATGCGGCGGCTCGGGCCGCCCAGACCCCAGCTCACGAGGTCACCGGCCTGCCGACGCGACGGTGGTGGTCGGCGTCATGCGGTTCGGTGGCGACCTCGCAGCCGCACACCCCGCAGAGCCGCGGCTCGATGGTCGGGCCGGTGACCTCGACGAGCTCGTAGGTCACGTCGTCGTCCATGAGCCAGCCGTCGACGTGATCGAGGAAGCTCGCGGCCTGGTCGGCCGTGCCGTAGTCGACGAGGTACTCGTGGTCGGCGGGGATGTTGACGGCCACGACGATGCGCACGGTGCTCATGCCGGCACCCCGCGCCGGTTCATCCGTCGGCGCATCTTGTCGGTCGTCGCTCCCCACACCCCCACCTCGCCGTGCTCCAACGCGTACGCGAGGCACGGCACGCGGACCGGGCAGGCCCGGCAGATGGTGAGCGCCGGCAACGGATCGCCGTTGCGGTGCGGGTGGAAGTCCACCTCCGGGAAGTCCCGGCACGCGGCCTCATCCACGAACGGCGTGACGGGCCGCACCAGGAACCCACGATGACGGCCGCCGGTCACGCGCCGGACCTAGCGGCTCGAGCCCGAGCGAACCGGGCCGCCCGGGCCCGACGCAAGCGGGGCCGGTTCTCGACGTTCTCGCACGGCCGGCACTGGCCGCGCCAACGCCCCTGGTACGTGCGGGCATTGTCGAGGGTGAGCGTGGTGCCGCACGTCCGGCACGGCCGGGTGTTCACGACGTGCCCTTGTTGGAGCGGGGCACCTCGCCGGCAGCCTGGGCCCGGCGCTTCTCCTCGATGCGGGCGGCACGGCAGTGCACTCGGTCCGTGGCCGTGTGGAGCACGAGCGGCGACGAGCAGACGTCGCAGAGGGTCGGCCCGAGCTCAGGCATCGACGCACCCCTCGTGCAGGTACCGGCCGCGACTGGTCCCGGCGATGCGCTCGCCGACGTGGATGGGCAGGTTGCACCCGGGGCAGTCGCCCGGGAACTTGGCGGCGAACACCCGCTCGGCCACCTCGGGCTCCTGGCCCAACGGCGGCTTGCCCAGGCACGCGGAGCACGTGCGGGGATCGAGCCCGTGGCGGCAGTCGTCGGGGCTGCCGAGGCACTCCCGGCAGGTGAAGACGTCGACGCCGTGAGGACAGGGCACGGTGGCGTCCATGGGGCCGCTCACGATGTCGGCTCGTCCGGGAGCATGAGCCCCTCGTAGACCGCTCGCAGGACGGCCATCAGGATGCGCATCTCGGCCGACTGCGGGTTGCCCGCGGCCTGGTCTGGCTTCACGAAGGTGTCCCACACATCCTGCAGCGCGGCGCAGTTCACCGGGACGCCCAACGGGGCCACCAGCGGCAGCGGGATGGTGATGGTCTGCCGCTCGCCGGCCATCAGCCCTCCTCGAGCGGGAGGCCGGTCACCTCGTGCACCTCGCCTGTCTCCGGGTCGACGCCCTCGGGCAGCTCCCGGGTGGGGATGACGTCGGCGTCATCGGCGAACATCGACGTGCCCACGTTGCCGATGTGGAGAGGCTCGCTCTCGTCGGCCTCCATGGCCTTGGCCACCTCGACGGTCTGCGGGAGCAGCTTGCACAGGCGCCGGATCGCCGTCTTGAGGGCCATCTCGGCGTAGTGGGTCTTCCAGGGGCTGTAGCTGCTGTCCGCTCCCCGGCTCGACGCCTTGGCCTTCTCCACGTGCTTGCGGGTCAGGACCACGAACTGCGGATCGCCGTTGACCTTGGCCACCGCGTAGACGTGGGTGAGCTTGGAGGGGTCCTCGGCACCGTCCGGTGCCGGCACGTGGTGCAGCGTCGGCTCGAGGCCGAGGGCGTAGGAGAAGGCGTCGCCCTCGTAGACAGCGAAGGCGTGGATGCTCGACACCATCCCGCTGCGCCGGGCGAGCTCGACCATGCCCCGGTAGCCGATGATGAGGTTGACGACCTTGCCCCGGTCCTTGTCCTTGAACGGGATGAGGTAGGCCAGGCCCCGGGGGTCGTTGGGTTCCAGGCCGAGCTGGGCGCACTGCACGCCGGCCTGCAGGAACGACCGCGGGTCGCACGTGAGCAGCTCGGGGTTGACGTTGGCGGCGGTGAGCAGCAGCCGGGCGAAGCGCTCCTGGCTCATGCCGGTCGGGAGGCTGGCCCCGATGGCGCCCATGTTCCGCTCGACGATGGAGCGCAGCGCCTCCTTCGGGGTGACCTTGGCGGGCGCCGCCGCGGCGGCCTCGGCGTGCTGTGCGACTGCGCTGGTGGCCATCAGGCCCTCGCCTTCTTCAAGAGGAACCGGCGCTCGGCCAGCTCGGTGCGGTACTGGTTGGCGACCTTCTTGTGGGCCTTCACGAACGCGCCCAGGTCGAGGACCATGAAGGGCGCGGTGAGCTCGGGCTCGGCGTCGATCAGGGCCGGGACGTTCACGGCGTGGGCGTGCTTCCAGGTGACGACCTCGAGGCCGCCGACCTGGCCGCTCTCCCGATCCGCGAGCGCGACACGCACCCGGTTGGAGAGCAGCTCCACTGTCTCCTCGACCTCCTTGGCCTCGGCCTTCGCGGCGCGCAGCGCGGCAAGGTCGTCGGCGAGCTCGTCGAGCTCGGCCGGCTCGGCGGCCTCGTCGGCCCGGCCGTACGCGGCCTTCACGGCGGCGGTCGTGGCGGGGTGTGCGTCGACGTCGGGCGGCTCCCCGGTGAGCACATGGGCCCGCCAGAAGCCCTCGGCTGCCGTGGTGACGTACTCGACGTCAGCCTCGGGGATGTCGAGCTCGTAGACCCGAAACTGCGGGATGCCGAACGAGAGGTGCAGCACCAGGAACCAGACCCGGCGGTGGCCGGTGACAGCGGCCTGCCAGCACGCCTGGACCTGGTACGCCACCGGCACCTCGTTCTCCCACTCCTCGGGCCGGGCGCGGGTGCACTTGATCTCCCCAGCACCGAGCGCGTCGGCGAGCACCGTGGACGGCGACTCACCAACGTGGCCGTCGAGGGTGGCCTGCATCCACGGTGCGGCCGGGTTGCTCGCCCAGGCCTGCTCGCCGAGCAGGTACAGGCCGGTTCGCTCGTGGAACCAGGGGGCGATCATCACCTCGGCCCGCCGCCCGAACTCCATGGCCTCGGTGTCGTGCTCGTCCTCGGGGAGCAGCCCAACCTTGCTGGCCCACACTGACCACGGCGACGACCAGCGCGACAGGCCGAGGATGCCGGCGACGTCGCTGGCGCCGATCCCGCCACGTCGCCACTCCAGCCATGGCGCCCGGTCGACGGTCACGGCGCTCATCGGTGGGCCGCCAGTAGGTCGCGCGCAGTGGTGATCCGACGGAACGTGTCGGGGTTGCCGCCGGCGTCGGGGTGGTGGCGCTTAGCCGCCATCCGGAAGGCGGCGTCCGGGCCGCCCTCCATGACGTCGACCCAGGCGCGAGGGTCCTCGAGGCCCTCGACCGCGAGCAGCTGGGCGGCCTCCTCCACGGTCATCGCGGGTCCAGTGGGACGCCCGGGGGGCAGCTGCGACCAGCCGCGGTACTGCTCGCCGTCCTTCGAGATGCCGTACCGGTCGACCTTGCGGAGCGCCTCGAGGCCGAGGGCGATGGCTCGCACGTTGGCCTGCCAGCCGGGCATGTGATGGCCCTGCACGGTGGCGCTGGTGAAGGTGTCGGTGGCGTAGCGCAGCGGCCCGTGCTTCGACTCGAAGCTCACGACGACGCCGGGCTCCCCGACCGTGGCGTTCGCCTTGATCCCGCCGTCGAGGCGCATGGCGCTCTCGGGCGCGTCGACCTGCAGCACCACCTCGGCATCGTTGGGTCGCCGGGCGAGGTGGGACACCTCGCGCTCGAGGACGCCAAGGGTCTCGCTCCACGTGGCGATGAAGCGGTGCCCCTGCCGGGCGCGGGTGCGCTCGCCGGGCCACTGCGCGAGGGGGCGGAAGACGAGCCTCACGACGCCACCGCCAGCACGCCATCGCACGCCTCGAGCCAGGCATCGCCCCAGACCGTCACCGGGTGGAGGTCGAGCGCGATGGCCCAACGGTCAGCCAGGTTGATCGTCAGGCCCTCCCGACTGGCGCGGCACACGTTGGGCCTGCTGACCCCCAGGCGTCGCGCGAGCCCGGAGTGCGACTCATTAGCCAGCCGGGTCAGCGGCGCGAGGGGCACCCGGGGTAGGGGCTTCGGCCCGAAGCGGCTCACCGCTGGCCCGCTGGGTGGATGCCGAAGCTGGCGAGGCGCTCGACGGCCTCCCGTGCGGCGGCGGGCAGCGCCCGGAACGCACGGGCGATCTCGTCGTGGACGGAGGCGACGATCTCGAGGTGGTCGGCGACGACCACCCAGACCTCCGGGGATGAGCGCGGATCGGCGGCCATCAGCTGGCCTCTTCGAGCCGGAGGCGCAGCTGCGCGGCGGCGACCTTGCCGAACTCGGCCACGTCGGAGCGCCAGAGGCCGTTGCGCTCGACCACGGCGACGAACTCCTCGAGGTCGTGGCCGATGACGTGCAGCGCGCCGTCGTCGTCGACCTGGCAGTGCGACAGCTCGTGGTCGACGAGGGCCTTGCGCTGGCGCGGGGTCATGTCGATCCACGGCGTGCGGGCCAGCACGATGACGAAGGCGTCCTCGCCCCAGTCGGCCAGGTGGGCGTTGAGCCCGCTGACCTTCTGGGCGGTGCCGAGGGCGACCCGGCCGGCCTTCTTCGCCGCGGGGTCGCGGAACACGAACTCGATGTGGACGCCGATGAGGTGGCGGTGGTGGGTGGGGATGAGCTCGCCGGCGATGGGGCGCACCTCGTCGTTGGCGTCGGTGAACTCAGTGGTCATGGCTCACTCACGATCTGCGCCCAGATGGTCCAGGTGCCGTCGGTGTTCTGTGCGGTGGCGCGGCGGACCTTCCGCCCGGCGGCCTTGGCGTGCTTCGTCAGGGCGCTGCCTCCGCCATGGCTCTTGGCCTTGCGGGTGTAGACCGCCCACCTTCCGGGGTGCTGGGCGAGGGCCTGGAGGAACGGCTCGATGGTGCTGGGCCGCCCTTGGACGGTTGCCCGCTTGGGCGGGTCCTCCCACTCGATGGCCGACGCCAACGTTCCGGGGGGGGGTGTCGTTGCCGGGGCGGTGGGCGGGTCGATGCGTTGGGCCTTGGCGCGAGCATCGACGGTTGGCGCCTGGGCGGCGAGTGTGCCCTTGGCCTCCTGGTGGCGGAGGCAGCGGTTCCCGATCTGGGCCTGCTTCACGCAGCCCGGGTGCGTGCACATCACCGGCCGTACCGCCGGCAGATGCAGTCCACGCCGTTGTGGCGGCCCAGGCCACCGCAGGACTCGCAGTCCGGGCGGGCGCCGTTGAAGGCTCGCATGGCCCGGGTGGGCCGTTCGACGCGGGCGAGGTGACCGGTGCGGCCGAACGTTGCCCGGCAGGCATCGCTGCAGCGGGCGTCGTGCTCGAACGTCTCCCGGCCGCAGGGGCAGGGCACGCCGTGCGGGCGTTCCTGGTGCTCGGTCTCGGTGGTGGTCACTGGCCGACCCCGATCATGCGGGAGAGCAGGTCGGACGCCGACGCCTGCAACTCGGTGACGGTGTCAGCCAGCGCGGCCCCAGCAGCGGCCCCAGCAGCGTCCCAAGCAGCGTCCCAAGCAGCGTCCCCAGCAGCGGCCCGAGCAGCGTCCCAAGCAGCGGCCCAAGCAGCGGCCCAAGCAGCGTCCCCAGCAGCGGCCCGAGCAGCGTCCCAAGCAGCGGCCCAAGCAGCGGCCCAAGCAGCGGCCCGAGCAGCGTCCCCAGCAGCGGCCCAAGCAGCGGCCCAAGCAGCGGCCCGAGCAGCGTCCCCAGCAGCGGCCCAAGCAGCGGCCCCAGCAGCGGCCCCAGCAGCGTCCCGAGCAGCGGCCCCCGCGTTCTGCGCCTTGCGGATCGTCGGCATGGCCGCCCTGCACAGCTCCGCCGAGGTCATCTCCGGCAGCGCGGCTAACGCGTCGGCGTCGTCGTGCAGGCCCGCCTTGCGGAGCCACGCGGGGGTGAACGTGCGCACCGCCCAGTCCGTGGCGAGGAACGCCCGGGCGTCCTGCACGTCAGGCGTCGAGCGGGTCCCGACCAGCCGCGGGATGAACGGCTTGAGGAGCCGGTCGCGGTCAGCGTCAGGCAGGCCGTCGTTCCACGCCCGTCCGAACGCGCCGAGGACCGGGCACACACACTCCGGGTGATCAGACCAGGGTTCGCCCGCGATGTAGCTCACCGCCTCCAGAAGGCACGCCCCGTCGTCGAGGGACGAGTGGCCCCCTGACTTGAGGTTGAGGGTGTCGAGCAGGTCGAGCCGATCCGGCAGGATGGTCATGTAGCGTTCCTCTCGTTAGGGGCCCGTCGATCCGCTCCCGGTAGGTGCTTGGGTCGGCGGGCTCTGCTGTCTGCGTGGGTGGAGGGTGGGTTGAGGCCGGTGCTGATGGGCCGGCTCGGGTCGCCGTTCAGAGACGTGGACGGTGACCGTGGGGCTCGTCCCCGGGCCCTCCGCGGGCTCCCGTGCCTTGGCCACTCGGGGCGGAGTGGGGGCGGTAAGGCACGGGAGCCCGCGCAAGGTCAGGGGCTGCGATTGGTGGCGGCGGCCTCCCGGGCGCGGCGGGTGTCGATTCGGTCCAATGCGTCGAGCGCGGCGCAGAGCCGGCGTCGTTCGGCGGTGTCGTCGGGCGCGGGGTGGGTGCGGGCGTGCCAGCCGACGGCGACGCCGAGCACGAGGCCGATGAGGAACACGACGACGATCACGGGAGAGCGTTCCCGAGGCCGGACCACTCGACGCCGTAGCTGGTGGCGAGAGGGCTGACCACGACAGCCCCCTCGCCGTCCCCGCGTCCGGTGGCCGCAGCCACAGCAGGCGAAGGGAGAAGGTGCCGTTCGGCCCACGTGCCCGTCGGGCGCGCGGGGGGTGTCGTGTCGATGCCGTGCTCCGCGCACAACGCTTCAAGGTGGTGGACGCGGGCCGCGAGGCGCACCCAGTCGCGGGTGGTGGGGTCGGCCATCATCAGCCGGGTCTTCGCGAGCAGCTCCCGGCTGAGCTTGTCGGCCCGGGAGCGGGCCGCGTCACGCTCGATGAGCGCCTCGCGGAGCTTGCGGCTCATGACTCGACCTGCTCGCGGCGCTTGGCGCACCAAGCGTCGAACTCGGCGAGGGTGTCGACGCTCCGCTTGTCGAGCCAGTCGTAGCGGAGCTGCATGCGGATGGCCTCGGCGAGCCGGCCCGCCCAGTACGCGTAGGAGAGTTCGTCGGGGGCCATCAGGACCGCGATCCACTATGACGACGAGGGGCCCGCGCCAGATCGCGTCGCCGTTCACACTCCCGGCAGTGCCGGTGGAGCCGCTCCGAGCGTTGCAAGGTGTTCGCCTCGTCGTAGGGGTGGCCCTGTGAGCAGTGCGTCTTCGTGGCGTTGAGTGCCGTTGGCCCTCGACCGCGGAGAACGTTGACCCTGCGAGTTGCTGGCTCGAGGTGGGCGGGGTTCACGCACGCCCGATGCGGGCACGTCAGCCCACCAGGGCAGGTCGAGTCCTCGTTGTGGCACTGGTGGTCGATCTCCATGCCAGCCGGGATGGGGCCGACGAACAGCTCGTAGGCCACCCGGTGAGCACGACCCGGCGACTGGCCGGGGCCGATGTAGATCCTCCCGTAGCCGTCGCTCTTGCTGCCGGTCCAGCACCAACAGCCATTGGGCTGGTGGTCGACCTTGGCCGACCACCGCTCAGCGAGGGCGATGCGGCGGCCGGTGTCGTCGGTGGTCACGGCTGCCTCTTGGCGAGGGCGACGGCCTTGAGGATGCACATGATGATGAGGCCGATGAGCATGAGCGCAGCCGCGGGACCGAGGAGGAACAGCGTCTCGTTCCCCGTCCGCGGCAGCTCACGGGGGACCCCGACCGTGGTGGTGGGCATCGCGTCCGTGGTCGGGACCGTGGGAGTGCTGGTGTACGGGTCGGCGGCCGTCACGCCGTGGCCTTGGTGGGCTCGGGCGATCCGGGGGAAGGCCGACCGGCGGCGGCACCAGGACCGGCCTTCCCCCTACCCTCACCGGCTACGACCCCAGGTGAGGAGAACGGACGATGGATGACGCGCCCGGCGTGCTGGAAGTGCTGGTGCAGCAGTACCGCAAGCTGCAGGAGGCAGCCCTTGACCGTGGGGCCGGCGCTCCGGCCACTCTCGGGGAGGTGGCCGAGTTGTGCGTGGAGATCGTCGCTTCGGTGGGTGTGCTGCAGAACCGGCTGCAGGCGGTGGAGCGGCACCTCGGCGGCCCACAGGCTCTCGGCTGAGAGCGCGGCGAGGCCGGGCTGGTGGATCTCCACGACGTCGCGGCGGCCGTCGGCGGTCGAGATCATCAGGTACGCCTTGGCCATCACCCGACCTCCGCCGCGGGCTCGGGGCGGAGGAGGGCCTCGACGTCGGACCGCTTGAAGCGGCGGTGGTTGCCGGGGGTCCGAACCGCTGGGATGGATCCCTCTCGGGCGAGCCGGCGGAGGTGCTCGATGCTGAGCCCACTCAGCCGGGCAGCCTCGCCTGCGCTGAGGAGGTCGTCGCTGTGCATACCTAGAGACTAGGCATACCTCTCAGCCCTTCGTCAAGGGCTTGCCTAATCTCTAGGAATGCCTAGACTCTGCGCCATGAGCGAAGCGACTGTCTCCCCCATGCCCTGGCAGCCCGTCATCACGTTCGGCACGCGACTCCGCAGCCTCCGCAGGCAGTACGGCGAGCGCGTGGGCCGGAGGTTCAACCAGCGGGAGTTCGCCACCGAAGTGCTCGGCATGGCGAACCACACCACCTACGCAGCGTGGGAGGCCGACACCAACGTGCCGGGGCACCTGCCCGTCATCGCGCGCGAGATCGCTGACCGCACTGGCGTGAGCGCCGCTTGGCTGATGGGAGGCGAAGACGACGGCGGTGACTCGGCTGCCAGCGGACTTACCCTATGGTACCCTCGCGCGGCCTAGACGACATCTAGAGCCTCTATCCCTTGTCCGTAGTCATTCGATGAGCGAACAATGCGAAGCATGAACACGGGGGAAACAATCGAGGCCTTCACGGCCTACCAGAACCAGCGGGCGTTCTCTCAGAACACCATCAAGCGGCGTGAGGGTACCTTGAGGCGGCTCGCCATCTTCATCGCTCCATCGGAACTGCTCGGGGTCACTGGCGATGACATTGACGAATGGCTGAGCAAGTTCGCCAACCCTTCCACTCGTCATGCCTACCAGAGCGACGTCAAGGCGCTCTTCAAGTGGGCCGTCCGACGGCAGCTTGTCGACCGCGACCCGACCGTGTTGCTCGACCCGATCCGGCTGCCGATGAAGAAGCCCAAGCCGTTCCGGACCGAGGAGCTGGTGACCGCGCTCGGGACCGCCGACGAGCGGCTGCGCCTGGTCCTTCTCCTCTACGCGCTGGCGGGCCTCCGTCGCGCGGAAGTCGCCTGCCTCGACCGGGCCGACATCATGGACGACCTCGATCCGCCCATGGTCCACGTCAGCGGGAAGTGGGGCAAGGAGCGCCGCGTGCCACTCCACCCCGCCATCACCTGGGCGCTGGGCGGCGCGCCCCGCTCAGGGTGGCTGTTCCCCAACGGCAAGGGTGGGCACCTCTCCCCCGAGCGGGTGGGCCAGATCGTGACCACCCACCTCAGCGGGCTCGGCATCACCCGTCGCGGCCACTCCGGCAGGCACTGGTTCGGGTCGAAGCTGGCCCGAGCGATGAACGGCGACATGCAGGCCGTCGCCCACCTTATGGGCCACACGAGCATCCAGACCACGTACGAGAGCTACGCCGAGTTCGGCGCCAGCTCGGTCGCTCAGGCGGTGTTCGGGCTCGATCCAGCGGCGTAGGTGCCCGCACCCACTGGCCCGAGGGCCTACGACGTGTGGGGTTCGAGGAAGCTGACGGCGACCGGCTGCCGGGTCGGGTAGTCCTCGCATACCTGGCCGCCCCGGTTGACCTGCTCGGTCCACCGGATGCCGTCCCAGTAGCGGTGGTCGGCGCGCCCGAGCGGGTCGGCGTGCCAGGCGGGAGCGGTGTCAGCGGGAGCGGGCAAGGGCGTGGCCTCCCGGCGCATCACGGCTACCAGGCCGTTGAGTCCAATCATGCGGTCGGTGTTGGTGATGGCGATGCACTCCCACCCGAGCGACCCGAGCGCGTTGAGCCCTGCCCGGAGGGTGGTCGCATCGAGCTGGCCCGACTGCACGTAGGTGTACTCCCAGCAGGTTCCCGCCATGGAGCGAAGGGTAACTGCCCCCGCCGGCAGGCTGAGGGTCTACTCTCTGCCCAACTTCGGGCGGAAGGTGCTGACGAGTGAGCGACTACCCACCCCCGCCTCCACCCCGGCCGTTCGTGCCGGCGTCCCAGCCACCCGAGCCGAGGCGACGACACCGGCCCTGGTGGAAGAAGAAGCGATGGACCATCAGCGGCGCCGTGCTGGCGATCATCGTGATCGCGGCGATCGTGAGCCCGTCGGACGACGACGGAGCGGTGGTGGCCGGCACCACATCGACCGCGCCCCCGACGACGACAGCAGCGACCGTGGCCACGACGGCCGCCACCACCTCGACGTCGACCACCACCACAACGGTCGCGCCCACGACAACGACGATCCCACCGACAACCACTACGACCGTGTTCACCGCCGAGATGCAACAGGCGCGTGTGGTGGCGCTGTTCGAGACGCAACGTCTCGGCCTGGTGAAGGCGATCGAGGACAGCTACCCCATCACGGTGGAGCGGGTCGACCGGCTGGAGCTTGACCCGGCCATCCCGGCTTACGTCATCGACATCACCTCCGGCTACTCGACGGCCTCCTACCAGGATGACCTGGCGTGGGACCTCACGGGCGATCTGGCCGTGCTGTGGGAGGCAGCGACGCTCGCCGCGACCCCGCTCTTCCACCCGGGGTTGCACCTCACGATCGACGGGCGTGGTCACTCCTGCACCGCTGACTTCATGGCGCAACTGGCCGAGCGACGAGCGACGCGAGCTGACTGGGACGCCGCCTGCTGACCCCGGGACGCGAAGGAAGCCCCCGCCCTCGACTCCGGGGGACGGGGGAGGGCGGGGGCTCGACGCCCAGCTGTGAGCCGGAGGCTCAGACCGGGCGGGGGGTCAGGACCGGCGCACGAAGTAGATGATCGCGACGATCACGAGGATGACGACCAGGAGGTACAGCAACGACCCTCCTTCCAGGTTGAAGCCGTCGTCGTCGGAGATGTTGGCCAGCAGCGCGAGCATCAGGTGTCCCCTCGACGCACGATGACCCGACCGTTCGGGGTCACCTTCGAGCGGAGGATGAGACCCCCGACGCCGACCCAAGCGGTGAACGCCGCGGTCAGCGCGGCGGTCACGTCACCCGACCAGTCGAACAGGAGCGCGAGCACGACCACCGTCGAGCCGGTCGCGACGTTGAGCGCCGCGACGACCGCCGCGGGTTCCGCCTTCGGCAACGTCTCGTCGGGATCCAGAGGGTATTCCGGGTCGGGCATGGGGGTACTCCTAGGTGTCGTCGGGTGGGGGTTGTCCGTCGACCTGGGCTTGCAGGCGCGCCACTTGGCGGGCCATGGCCCGGTTCTTCTCGCGGCACTCGCCGTGATCCGCTTCGACGGCGGCGAGGCGACGTTCCAGGTCCACGATCACGTCCTGTTGGTGGGTGATGAGGCCGCTCATGCCGCCGTAGATCGCGGTCACCTCCGCGGGCAACGCAGTGACGCGGCTGGTGTGCCACGCCACGACCCCCGCGACGATCGCGCCGAGGAACCCCATCACCCCGGAGATGGTCGCCGCGATCGCGAGGCCGCTGGGAGCGTCCCCGGCGCCGATCACAGGCAGGCACCGATCGTCTCCAGTCGCACGTCGAGCGCCAACCGCAACGCCTCGACCGCGGCTGCGTACCCGTCGACACTCGCGACGAACGCCAGCACCTCGGTGTCGGTGACGCTCTCCCCGGCGCGTTGCGCGATGAGCGCCCGGTAGTACGAGATCTCCGTCTGGTGGTCCTCGATCGACGCCCGGTAGTCGACGATCGCTACGTCAGCGTCGACCCTGGCGCGGCAGTCGATCCCGTCGGACAGCCGGTTCAGGGACGCCTGCTGCGTCCTGGCGGTCGTCACGGCGTTCCACGCGAAGAGCAGGTTCGACACGCCGAGAGCGAGCGCCGCGGACACAGCCAACGGACCCAGGCCGCGGGTCCTGACCGCCTGACGCCACGACCGGATCATGCTGGTGGCTCGGTCCTCATGGCGGCGTCGGCGGCCCCGCCGCTGTCCCCGCTGGCGGGCACCGCGTCGGCCCGTTCGTGAGCGGCGGCGAGGTCCGCGGCGATGACAACCCGGTCTTCCTGCGCTTTGTCGCTCGACGCCTGAGCACGGATCGCTCCTGACACCACCCGAGCGTCGAGCGCCGCGAGGAGCGCCTTCACGACCTCGACCGCGACGTTCAACGCGGCGAGGTTGTCGGTGAGCTTCCCGACCGCTTCCTCGTTCACAGCCCCGGTGCGCTCCAACGCCTCCACGATGTCTTTCAGCGTCGAGCCGGAGTCGTTGCGGACCTGGCTCACGATCTCGTCGAGGATGGCGAACACGTGCGGCGTGTCGCGGAACGCGACCGTCAGCTCTCGCAGGAGCGGGATCAGCTCCTCGGATGCTGCGATGAGGCGAGCCGCGGGCCGCACCGCCTTCGTCCAGAGGACCCCGAGAGCGGTGATGAGCGCGGCGAGGCCACCGACCCAGTAGACGACGGTGGGCATCAGGTTGGGTCGATGCCGATCGTGGCCATGCGGTTGACGCGGCCGGCGTCGAGATCCTCGAACGTGCCGCGGGGCAGGCCGAGGTCGTCGCACGCCTGGTCCCATTCGCCGTCCTGGATCCGCTCCTTCCACACGAGGTTCGTCTTGTAGAGCCGGGGGTCCTGCTCGCCGCCAGGGTCGGCCTTGCGGCGCACGATGCGGGCCATGTCGTCCTCCTGGGATGGGGGTGAGGGCACCGGCGCGGGCGCGGGTGGCACCGAGGCGTCGTCCAGGGCGGTGAGCGCGGCGAACACCACGGCGTCCATCAGGTTGCAGTCGAGCGCCGCCTCCCGGAACGTCCCGACGGACGCCCCGTGGCCCTGCGACGACCACTGCCAGACGGCCACAGGGGCGCCGAACGGGGCTCGGGGCATCCTGGCGGGCGTCGCGTGCTCAGCGACCCACAGCGGCCACGAGGACGGCAAGGCGGGCACGTCGGTGCCGAACGGGTAGCGGGCCACCCACCAGAGGCGCTCGCCGTTGATCGCGAGGTCCGCATCGACGTTGACGGCCCACCACGAAGCGCTCGTGTAGATCGACACCGGCCGCCCGAGCGCAGCGTCGGCGGCGCCGAGGAACGACCCGATCCAGCGGGCCACCTCGACCCGGCCCAGGCCGTCGCTGGCCTCGAGGTCCGCCCAGTGACCCAGCTCGAACTGGACGCCCCTCGCTTCGGCCCGCTGCACCGCGCCCGCCCACGCCTCGGCCTGCACCACCGGGTCCCGCCCGGGACGGCAGAACAGGTACGTGCCGAGCGGCACCCGCCCGTCGAGGCCGTCGGCGTGGCGGTCGAAGGACCGGTCCCGGGCGCCACCGTCCCCGACGCGCAGGATCGCCCACCGCACCGCGCCGGCCATCCGGTCGTAGTCGACGGGCCGCGCGCCCCGAGCGTCGTCCCAGTGGCTCAGGTCGACACCGGGGACCGCGGCGGCGAGATCCATCACACCGGCCGCATCGCTACCAGCCAGTAGCCCATGTGGGTCGGCTGGACGAGGCTGACCGGGTCGCCGGCCACTTCCGCCGTGAGCAGCAGGTGGTAGCCGGGCACAGCGCCCGCGTCGAGCGACGCCGCCGCCGCGTCCGGCAGCTCGGCCAAGGTGATCTCATGGGTCTGCGCGCCGTAGTGAGCGGTCACGCTGGCCATGCTGGTGAGGCGGCTCGCCGCGCCAGTACCCATGTTGTCCAGCCCGGCCAGCACCTCGCCCCGGTAGTCGGGCTTCGCGAAATCGCCCGTCCCGCCGTTGTCGACGACGTCGGCCAGCTCGCTGAACGTGACCCGGCTCACCGACACGCCGTCAGCGAACCCCCAGCCCTGCGGGAACGACTGGTTCGCAGGCCACCACCTCACATCGCCCGGCTGCCACCCGTTGCGCGTCCGGCTGTAGATCCGGGCGTCGGTCACGTCACCCGCCGCGATCGTGGTCCCCGGGTAGTCGACCTGGACGTGAGCGAGCGGGATCTCCTCGATGGTCGCGGACGACGTGAGCGCCGGGGCCGTCTCGCTGCCCGAGGTGTCCGGGGTGCCGTTCAGCTTGTCGATCTCGATGCGCTTGTTCGTCAGGTCGAGACGCAGAACGATCACGTCGATGCGGGACTCGCCCGACGCCGGCGCGGTGCCGCCCAACGTCACCGTGACCTCCGACGAGTGGTACCCGTAGCTGCCGCGGATCCAGCACTCGCCGGCCTTCACCTTCACCTGCGCGCCCGTCGAGTCGGCGAACACCTCGAACTCGTCGGCGACCTCCTCGCCGTACACACCGACCCCGGACCGGCAGCCGAGATAGGGGATGAGGTGACGCCAGTCGTCGTCCGTCGCGACCTCGGAGCCGCCACCGAACGGGAAGCTGTCAGTCAGGGTGGTGGCCATCGGCTATCTCCTGTTGAGTCGATCGAGTTGCGCCTGCTGGCGGTCCAGCCGGCGGTAGATGGCCACGGTCGGGTCCAGGGGGATCGGGTCCGACCCGACGAGCGGCGTGACGACCTCGCCCTGAGGGCCGAGCTGCACCCGCACCCCGCGGACCACCTGCACGATCTCGGCGTCACCGACGACGACCGCGACCTTGTCGCCCAGCAGATACTCCCGGCCGTAGCGCAGGCGTTCCGTGTCGATCGGTTCGATGGTCAAGCTGGTCCGTTGGCCCGCCTCCGCCAGCGCGGCGCTCGCGGCCACGTCGAGCTCGGCCTCCGTCGGCACGTCCCGGCGGTCCACGAACTTCTCGCTGCGGCCCCACCGGTCGATCCCCGCGCTGTCCTCCGCCACGACGACCGTGCGGGCGGTCCCCTCGCCCTGGCCGGCCACGATCACCACGGTCGCCTCCGGCGCGACCTCGTCATAGACGTAGCCGCGGAGGTTGCCGAGCTCCGCGCTGAACTTCGCGACGCCGGAACGGTCGGCGGGCTGGCGGACCGTGAACACCAACTTCCGCTCGATCTGCAGCACCGAGAAACCGAAGTCCAGACCCGACGCGGCCGACAGGTCAGCGAGGACCTCGACCGGGTTCTTCCAGCGCGCCGAGTACGTGATCGACGCGCCCCGCGCCTGGTCGACGGCCAGCTCCACCAGCGGGTTCTGGCGGCTCACGATGGAGTCGGGCCCCACGTTGGCGCTCACGTAGGCGTACATGAGGGTCTCGGCGGGCCCAGTGCGCACGTCGTACGCGTCGGTCACGAACGGCGGGCCTTCCGTCGTGGGTTCGGGCCACGCGAGGAGCAGCGCCGCGAGGTCCGACGGGCCCGACACCTGCAGCGTCGTGACACCGTTCGACAGGCGCTGCGTCTTGCGGTGCACCGGGCCCGAGAAGATCGGCACGCCGTCGCGCAGCACGATGATCCCAGCGCCGTCGTCGAGCAGGAGCGTGGCGTTCCCCGACGTCGCCGGCAGGGTCAGCGCCCACGCGCCGACGGCCTGCGCCCAGTCGACGTACTCGAACGCGAGGAGGTCGGATGCTTCGCCGGCGGGGACGAGATCACCGTCGCGGATCTTGACGACGAGGCCGGATTGAGTGTCCGCGGACGGCGTGACCGGGTCGGGCAGCGGGGGCTCGTCGACGGTGGTGCCGGTGACATTGAACGTCAGCTCCCACGGTGACGGCGGATCGCCGGTGGGGTCCTGATCGAGAGCCTTGACCTCGATCGCGATCGCGGCCCATTCGCCCGCCCCGGCGAACGTCACATCGGGCGTGGTGTCGGGACCGTCGTAGAACCCGACCCGGAGCCGACCCCACGTGTTCGACGTCTGCGTGACCAGGGCGAGCGGGGCGCCCTCCGTGCTGCCCGTCCCGGTGTTCTGCGAGTGCGCCGCGAAGTACGTGGCGTTGGCGGCGTTGTCGAACGCCGCGAGGGTCGCTTCCGCGGTGTCGTCCGTGCCCGACGACCCGACCGACTGCACCATCGCTTCCGACGCCAAGGACACCATGCCGTCGTGCTCGGTGAGCACCCACCGGCACGAGCGCTGCGTCGCTCCGCCGAAGCTGATGGTCAGCGCGCCCGACGTCGGCGCGACGCCTTTGGCTCTGAACACCGTGGTCCGCCACCGGCTGTTCGGCGACAGCTGCGTGCGGACCTGCGTCCAGGTGAGGTTGCAGCCCACCACGGTCGGGGTGCCCGCAGTGCCCGACGCGACGTCGTTGCCGACCGCGATGAGCTGCAGCAGACCCGAGCCCGGCGTGCGGGACGCCGTCGCGTACGACGAACCCGCGCTGGTCGACCCGCCGGTGAGCCCCGAGGCGGCGGTGACGGTCACGCGAGGAGGCTCAGGAACTCGGCCTCGGCGTCATCGAACGTGGCGCCGTTGAGCTTGTGCTCCTCGTCGGTGTTGGCGTTGGACTCGAAGTAGCAGGCCGGGCCGAGCAGATCCTCGGCGGCGAGGGCGGTCATGTAGCCGACCATCTCGGTGATGTAGTCGGGGTTGTCCTCGCCGCCCTCGTTGCTCGACCCGCTGATCTTGTGGTGCACGGCCCACTCGCCGAACCCCATCGGGATGCCACGATCGCGGGCCAGCTGGCGGCACACGTTGAGGCCCTGGCGGTCGTTCTGCTTGCGGTACCAGACCCCGTCGGCGGCGTTGAACTTCGCGATGCGCGCCGCTTGGTCCATGCCCGACGTGTAGAGGAAGTGGCTGTCGTAGCAGTCGACCTCGATCGAGTCGACCTGGTCCGGGCAGCCCCGGATGATGTGGTCCTCGTAGCCGTAGTTGCTCGCGCCGGGGCGGATCAGGACGCCGTACGCCCAGTGGAAGCCGTCGGGGTCGCCGCCGATCTCCAACATGCGGGCCTTGAACACGCTGATGCCGGCGTCGTAGTCAGCGGCGAACCGGTCCGGGAGCGTGAGGTCGGTCGCGCTGCTGGCGTACTTCCAGATGTAGTTGACGTTGCTGCTGTTGGCTTCCCAGCCGGCGCAGCCGATCCCCTTCGGGCGGCCATCACCGAACGGGACATCGAGGCCGAACTCGAACACGATGTCAGCGAGGCCCCGCCAGTAGGAGTCGTTCGCGCCGGCGACGTTGTCGCCGAGGACCTGCCCGGAGCGCAGCAACGGCAGCGGCAGCGAGTGGCTGACGCTGGACGCGGCGAGGTTCCCGGGGAACGTGGCGGTGTCGACGATCGAGCGGAACCCGTCGAGCGTCGGCGTCCACGTCGCGTCGTTCACGACCTGCGCGGCGCTGCGCGCCCACTGGCGACGCCACTTCGGGACCCGCCCCAGCCACGTCGTCGCTGTCGTCCACGCCCCGCTGCTGGTGTCAGCGAACAGGCCCAGCGCGTCCGACGCCGTGGCCGGCAGCCACGCCTCGACCTGGATCTGCCAGTGCACGGTAGCCAGGCCGCCGTTGGCGTTGAGGACCTGGCCGGGGTCGCCCCAGCAGATCAGCCGCCCTGCGGTGGTGGCCAGCACCACCCATCGGGCCGCCGGGTCGAGCGCCGCCCACGACGAGTCATCAGCGCCGAAGATGATGGTGGCCATGTCGACCTGGCGGACGATGCTGACCGTCGGGCTGGTGATGGCGTCGCGGGCGTAGCTGGCGTCGACCAGCTCGTCGGAGAGGTGCGCGGTGGTGGTGTGCGCCGACGACGGCGTGTAGCCGGACCCGAGAAGGATCGCTTCGAGGCCGACCGTTTCGAGGTTGAGAGCGCCGGACTCGATGTCAGCGAGGACGGTCCCGTACCAGGTGACCGGTAGCGCGGCCATCAGGGCGTGAGGTAGCGGCGCTGGAACGTCAGCACCACGCTCGTGTCGAGGTTCGCGCCGTCGACCTGGAGGTCGATGTCGTTCGTGCCGGGCCGCAGGCTGAACAGGCTGCTGGCCAGGGTGAGGTCCCCGAACCGGTTCGCGCCGCTGTCGTCGACGACGCTCTTGATGAGCGGGCGGGTGTCGATCACGACCACCTCGCTCGACAGGAGGCCCGCGGGCATCACCAGCGACCGTGCTGGCGACACGCCCGACGCGGCGAGCGTGATCGTGACGGAGTCCGCGGGTCCGGTGATCGTCCACACGGGCCACGCTTCGACGTCGCCGGTGTTGCTGACCCGCTGGTTCTCCAGCACGTTGCTGGGGGCGAGCACGAGCGGCAGGAACGGGAAGAACGGCACCGTCTCCTCGGGCAGCCTGTAGACCTGCGAGAAGGGCTCCACCTCGTACCAGTAGGGGTCCGTGGCGAGGAACCGGGCCGCGGCCCGCTGGTGGATCTCGCCGGCTTCGTGGCCCCACGTCTCGCCGAGCTGCAGCCCGTCGACGCAGCGGCACGACAACGACCGCACGGTGCCGTCGGGAGCGGTGTCCCGCAGCTTGCCTTCACCTCGGAGCGGGTCGAGGGCCCGCACCAGCGCTCGGGTGGTCTGGCGGAGCGTGACCGCGTCGGCCGCGTCGATGAACAACGGCAGGACCATGGTGCGCTCGGCGTGGCGGACGTGCTGCAGGACGCTCCCCGCGCCCAGGGGGATCGGCGCGGTGAACAGCTCAGCGGGCGGAGCGAACCGGCCCGACGCGCCCCACTCGACGTCCAGCACGGTGACGTCGCCGTCGGGGTCGATCCACTCCAGGGTTTCACCCATAGAGCAGCTCGAGGGTGTGCCACTGATCGGTGACTGCCCGAGCGATGGCGTCGCCGTCGCCGAGCGTGTACACGTTGACGGTGCCGATCGTCGGGCCACGCCCGCCCGACAGCGACGCGTTCGGGATGATCGCCCCCGCGAGGCTCGGGCGGAACAACTCCGGGCCGCGCTCACCGACTAGGTACGTCTGAAACGGGTTGACCATGCCGCCGCCGGCCCGACGCTCGACGGGCTCGCCGGTCATCGGGTCCTCGCCGCGCAACTCACGGGCCCGCATCTCGAGCACACTCGGCCCCCCACCGGTGATCGCGTCGAGTACGTCACCGGGGCTGGGGATGAAGGAGAAGATCCAGTCCTTGATCTCCGAGCCGACAGCCTTGAGCCCGTCGATGATCCCGCGGATGATGCTCTTGCCGAGCTCGACCATCTTCGAGACGATGTCGCCGAGCGCCGAGACGATGTTGCCGGGCAGGTCACGGAAGAACCCGACGAGACCATCGAGCGCGGCCGACGCGGCACCCTTGATGCCTCCCCACGCGCCGTCAAGGATGCCCGCCAGGACCGTGAGGCCAGATTCGACCACGAGTTTGATGGCGGCCAGGGCCTGGTCGATGATGCCGTTGATGGCATCCCAGACCCCCGACACGATGCCCTTGATGCCGGCCCAGGCCCGGTCCCAGTCGAGGGTGAAGATCCCGACGAAGACGTCGACGATGCCCTCGATGACCTGGAGCGTTCCCTCGATGGCGTCGCGGATGCCTCCCCACGCGCCCTTGACGAACTCCAGGATGTTGTCTCCGAACGTGCGCCAAAACGCCTGCAGGCCCTCGATGATCGGCGTCACGAAGTCCTTGATGGCCTGGACGGCGCCGGTGATCGTGTCGCGGATCTCGGGCCAGTGCACCTGCACCCACGCGGCGAGGCGCTCGAAGGCGGGGATGACGGTGTCGACCATGTAGCCGGCCACCGCGGTGAACGCCGGGAGCAGCTTCCCGGCGAGGTCCTCTTTCAGCTCTGCGACCTTGGCCTTGAGTTCGTTCTGCTTCTTCTGGGCGTCGAACGTCCCATCAGCCCACGCCTTCTGGGCGTCGGTGCTCTTCTCCATGATCAGCTCTTGGGTGGCGAGCGCCTTGGCCTGCTCGAGCGCCGCGCCGGTGAGCTGGTCCTGGCCCTTCTGGAGGAGCCGGCCCTGGACGTCGGCCTCGCTGATGCTGATGCCGAGCTCCTTCAAGCCGTCGCGCTCGCCGAGCATCGCCTTGGCCAGGATGTTCGACACCTCGGCCGCGGAGCGCTGCCCACCCGACCAGGCCGAGAGGGCGCCGGAGAGGTTGATGGTCTCCTTGCTCATCTTGGCGGCGGCCTCGCGGGTGAAGCCCATCGGCACGAGGAGGTCCCCGAAGCCGGCGGCCAGGCCGGCGAGCTCGTCGTCGGTGAGGCCCATCGCCTCGTTCGAGTCGTCGGCCCATTTGCGGACGTCCTCGGCGCTGCTACCGAACACCGTGGCGACCTTCGTGCGCCACGTCGCGACCTTGTTTCCCAAGTCGATCAGCTGCGGACCGAACGCGACCGCCAGCCCCGCGCCGGCCAGGGCCACCCCGCCGATCGCCAGCGCGGCGCCCTTCCCGGCGCGGCTCAGGCCGGACTCGAGGTCGTCGCCGGAGCGGGTGGCGTCCTTCACGGCCTTCTGGAAGTCCCGGCTGTCGCCGAGGATCTGGATGCGTACCTCACGGTCAGCCATCGGAGCCCAGCACCTCCTCGAGCGCGTCGGCGACCTGGCGGGCGATCTGCGGGCGGGTGGCCTCGATCGCGGGGTAGATGAACCGGCCGCCAGCGGGGCCGCGCCCCGACCCGCGCCACGGGCCGACCCGCCGCGAGTTGCCGCGCTTCGGGGTGCGGCTGCCGAAGTCGAGCCACCCGTAGTACGCCACGGTGCGGCGCCCGCCGACCACGAACGCCTTGTTGCCCGACACCGTCGGCCGGATCGACGCCCGCGCCCTGCCGCTGCGCACCGGCACCCGGCCCTGCGCGTTGGTGGCCGCGAGTCCCGCGCCGGCCCGCAGCGCGTTGCGTACCCCGGTCAGCTGCTCAGCATCGGCCGCCTTGCGCAGCGCTCGCCGCAGCTCGGCGAGGCCCTCGACGCGGATCTCGGCGCCCGGAGCGGCGGTCACTGCCGCGCCCGCTCGGCCAGCACCTCGACGATGGCGGCGTAGTCGCCGGCGCTCATGGCTCGCACCTGGTCGGGGGTGTAGCCGGTCGCCAGGGCGAACTCCGCGATCATCCGGCGGCGCCGGCCTCCCGAGGGGGGGGCGCCACCACCTCGGTGACGCGCACCGCGCCGGCCTGCTCCCACGTGAAGCCCGGTTCGGTGCGGCGCTGCGTGACCCACACGATGGCCCGCAGCAGCTTCGCTGACCGGCCGCCCTGCTGGAGTTGGCGGATGATCTCGTCGAGGCCCGCGCCCAAGCGGTCCTCCAGATCCTCCAGCTCGCCGACGGTGAGGCTGTCGAGGTCGAAGCGCAGATCGGTCGGGCCGGCAGCGTCGCTCACGGCGTCGCCTCCGCGGTGCTGACGTCGATCTGGATCGGGGCCGACGACGACTGCACGCACATGCCCGACAGGGCCTGCTTGAGCGGGCTCGGGCCGCCGACGTTGACGCGCGCCTGGTCGAACACCGCGTCGTTGAGCGTGACCTTGATCCCGGGGTTCGACGCCGCGCCGATGGTCGCCAGGCCGGTGAACTCCAGCTCGATCTTCGCGATGGCCCCACCGAGCTCCGCGGAGCGGAAGAGGTCGTACTGGGTCTCCGACTCGAAGTCAGCGTCGATCGACCACGTCAGCGACCGGCGGCCCTGCGACGGCTCCCGCTTCTTCGTGGAGCCCAACGCCGCGGGCCGCTCGATCAGGCCGTTGTCGCACGTCATGGTGATCCTGTCGACGACCACCGCGACGTCGCCGATCTCGACCGTGCCCTCCAGGAACGAGAAGAACTCCTTGGAGGTGGGGTAGCTGGCGGCGGCGAGCGCGGTGGTCATGTCGGCTTCCTCGAAGTCGAGGCCGAGCGTGGCCACCAGGAACTGGCCGGTGCCGCACTCCAGTCCCCAGCGGGCCACCTTCCCGCCGTGGAACGTGATGGGGCTGTCGGCCTCCGAGGGGTTCATGGGCCGATTCACCTGGCACGTGAAGCTCTGCCCGTACAGGCTCCCGAAGGTGCCGACGTGGGTGTAGAGCGAGTCGCTGGCGGTGCCGTCCACGGCGAGCGCGCCGAGCATGTGCTTCACCCACCACGCGAAGCCCTTCGACTGGACCTCGAAGACGAAGTCCCCGGCGGCGCCCGACGGGTAGCGCTTCACGCTGTCGCTCGGCGCGAGGTCGTAGCCGGCGCGGAGGCTCTGGCTCTCGATCGACGAGAAGCCCTCGTTGATCCCCTCCGAGCGCATTTCGTAGAACCGCGTCGGGGTCGCGACCGTGCCGAACGTGGTCTCATCTGCAACGCCCAGCTGGGCGACGTCAGCTACCGGCATGGGTCTCCTCCTCTTCCTTCGCCGGGGATGCCGGCACGCTGCTGGCGGGCTGCCAGTTGTCGGGCTGCGCGAGGAGCGCGCCGGCCATGTCGGCCGCCACCTCCACGGACTCGCCGCGCCGGCACGTCCGCCCAGCGCGAGGGATCTCGACCTCCGCGTAGGGGCCGACGTAGGTCACGCGGACAGGGGCAGGCACGGCCATGGGTTCCTCCTCAGATTCGGGCGACGACACGCACACCGATCGCGACGGTGCAGCCGTAGCCCTCGGGGTCCGGGCCGAGACTCGGGAGCGGCTGCGACATCTCGACCCCGCTCCCGGCGAGAGCGTCATCGCCGACGAAGCCGAGGTGCGGGTGGGCGAGCAGCAGAGCAGCGATCGTGTCGGTCAGCGCCATGGCCCGCTCCAACGCCTCGCGGGCGTCATCACCGGGCCGCCACACATGCACCGTGATCGGGATCACGTAGCGTTCCTCGCGCTGGCGGTTCCCGAGCGCGGCCCACTCCTGGCTGGCTTCCTCGTCGCCGGTGTCGCCCACGATGACGTGCTCGCGTTCCAAGCTGGCGGGCGGCCCGTACGACACCACCGGCGTCACGCCCATCGCGGTCGCGGCCGGCCAGGTGAGATCACGGATCGATTCGTGGAGCCACGCCATCGCCGCCGGGATCGACGAACCCACCTCAGAACCCCATGAAGGACACGCGACGCTCGTTGCCGTCGATGATGGCGTCGACATCAGGCAACCCGGTGCGGTACCGGCCCGGCATGCTCAACACGTACGTGCCGCCCTCCGCGGCCTGGTAGCGCTCAGCACGGTCAGGGATGCCGGAGCGGGGCGCGTTGAGGCGAGCACGAAGCAACATCAGGCTTGCATCGAGAAGGTCCGGGGCCGGAGCGTCCCAGCCGTGCTCGTAGGAGATGACCACGGTCCCCCAGGCGGCGCCGTCCTGGCGGACCGCGAGCCCCGCGTCGTTCGCGGGCACGTCGAGATCGGCGACGTCCAACGTCGTGTAGCTGTCCGCTGTGGTGTACTCCCGCACTGCGAGGACCCGGCGGAGGAACAGGTGGGGCAGCTCGAGGCGAGCGTCGCGACTGCGGAGCCGGACGCGAGCGAAGCGGGGCACGAGCGCGAAACCGACCCCCCGCTCCATCTCGTACTCAACCCGGCCCCTGACTCGGCGGACGTCATCGGCGGGGTACCGGGCTTCGTCCTGCAGGGTCGTGTCGCTGGCCCGCGCCTGCGCGACCGAGAAGTAGAACCCGCCGACCGTCTCGTGGTAGGTGGCGGCCCGCTCGTCGGTGCCGTCGGTCCATGTGGCTCGCAGCACGTCCGGGTCGGCGGTCTGCGCGGCGGACAGCACGAGGGTGCGGGCGGTGCCGTCGGTGGTGGTGGCGGTGCCCGCGGCGACGAGGGTGGTGCCGTCGGAGCGGACGACCCCGACGGTGACGGTGCCGGTGGGGGTGGTGATCTCGCCGTGCTGGTCGAGTAGTTCCACTTGGATGGTCGCGGCGGCGCCGCGCTGCAGGCGTTGCGGGATCAGGCCACCGGTGAGGAACCCGCCGGTCGGGTCGGGAACGGCAGGCATCAGGCGACCACCTTCCAGGGAGTCATGTCAGGGCGACGTAGCGCCACGCCCCGCCAGACCGGGTGTAGATGCGGTGGTTCGTCGTGTCGATCACCTGGACGCCATCGGGGGGCGTCGAGGTGAAGTCGGCGTCGCTGGGCACGCCGGCCTTGGTCCGGTTGACGAACCCGGTGGTGGCCGTCACGACACGGTTGCGGCGGGTGATGACCAGGCAGTTGCCGATGACCGAGCCGGCGTCGTCGCGGGCGACGACCTCAAGGTCGGACCCGACGTTGCTGCCGCTCTCAGCGGTGGTGCTCTTCCGCAGCTCCATCCGGGTTGAGCCGCCCGTCTGGAACGCCATGCGGGCGTTCTGCCCTGCTGGTGTGTCCGCAGCCAGGAGGGCAGTGCTGGCGGCGCTGTACGCCTTCACGGAGCCGGCCTGCACAGCAGAGAAGGACTGGATGCCTTCGTGGGTGACCGTTCCTGCTGCGGTCCGGGCGCGGAGGGTCGTGGAGGCGCCGATCGTGTGGGTGGTGGCTCCGCTGTTGAGCAGGTCCAGATCGACGTCGTTGCTGGCCGCGCTGGACGTCTCGGCGTAGCCGAACTCGTGGGTGGCGGCGCCGCGCACGAGACCCCGGACCGTGTTGCCGTGCGTGCCCGACCCGCGCAATCCGATGCCCGCCGATGCCGACGACGACGAGTCGTGCCCGCCCTGGTTGCAGTCGTGGACCGCGACGTCGACCAGGCAGTCCGTCGCCCCGTAGGACGCGTCGCCCAGCCGGACGCCGGCCCCGTTGGCGTTGCGGACCTGACCGTGGAACTGCACGCCGGAACCGTCGATGCGGACGCCCGGCGTAGCGTCGGCTGCGATGACCTCGGTCACGTCGACGAGGACACCGGTGGCGATGCCGCCCTCGATGGTCCCCCCGGAGCTGCCCGTCACGACGAACACCCCGGTAGCGGTCGACCCGGCCGCTTTCGGCGTGGACGACAACAGCAGGAGGTTGCTCACCGCCCAGTCCTTGCTGACGAGCGGAGTGCCGGAGATGTTCCCGGGTTCCACCCCGAACGCTTCCCGGTAGCAGCGGCGGGTGACCAGGTCGTGGCCGACCATGCCCTGCACCGCGCCGAACTGCAGGCCGAAGTTGTCGCCGTCCTCGAGCAGCAGGTGCTCCCAGAACACATCGAAGCAGGTCGGGTCGATCGCGCCGTGATCGTCCTCGAACCCGCCGACGTTGATGAGGCCCGACGGCGAAGCCGGGGCGGACGGCTTCCCGAACGCCCGGAGGTATCCGAGGTACAGGCCGGCCACTCGCTGGAAGAGCACGGCGTGCTGGTTCTCCGCGGCGCTGGCGTCGATGGTCATGCGAGACAGCCCGATGTTGGTCGAGCCTTCCTCCAGCGACGACATGAACATGCCGGCCACCGCGTCGGCATCGGCCTGCTTGAAGTGCGTCGCCCCGCGGTCAAGGCCCCGGATGTGGTTCCACACGGTGAGACTGCCGTCGATGAGAAACGGATCGGCCGAGGTAGACGCGACGTCGACGAGGAGGACCTCGCCGAGAGCGGCGTCTCGCAGGCTTTCCGTCGCGCCCTGGAGTAGGGCCGTGATGTCGTCGCCGGCCGCATAGGTGCCGAACTTGCGGAGAGGCACGAACGGCATGTCGGACACGCGCCCCGCTTCGGCTGGGTCCACGTCCACGGTCACCCCGTACGTGGCCGCCTGGATCACCACGTCGTAGCGGCCCGGGTCGGCCCAGAACGACAGGTTGCCCAGCGAGTCCGCCGCCGTCGGGTTGGCTGCCGCCTCGGCCTTCGTGCGCGACGCGTAGAGCGTCGCCAACGTCGACGTGCCCGCCAGGTACACGGTGGCGCCCACGCCGGGGAGCAGCCGCTCCGAGGCGCTGAACACCGGCTCCGGCCCGTACTGACCGGCGAAGACAGCCATGCTCACCTCCTCGCGGTCGCCCGCACGTCGGACCCCTGCACATCCATCGACACGCCAGAGAACCCCGCGCCGACCAACCACCCGTGAAGATCCGCGGGAGCCACGTTCCGGTAGTGCTCCCCGGGCCGCAAACCACCACCATCCGCGCCATGCGGAGCCCGGCCCGGACCCGCGCACGTCACCACGAACACCCCGCCGTCACGCAACGCGCCGCGCGCCGCCACCACCAGCCGCTCAGGCTCCACGGCGTGCTCCAAGACCTCGCAGCACACCACCACGTCCCAGCCCGCCAACGGCACCTCCACGGCGTCGCCGACCACGTCGACGCCCGCCCCGCCCACCAGATCAATCGAGCAGTACGTGGCGTCGCCGAACAACGACCGCACCGAGCCGTTCACATCCCGGCCGCCGAACTCCACCACCCGACCCCACGGACCAAGCTCCGCGACCACCCCAGCCACATAGCCGAACGCCTCAGGATGCACGAGGCCTCGACTCCCGCACCGACACGACGTGGAAGGGGCCGGCGACAGCACCGCTGCAGCGAGCGGCGATCTCCAGGGCTCGGATGACCCGGACCTTGGCCGGTGTCGCTGGGCGCTGGGCGAGCACCGCCCCCAGGGCGAACTCATCGCCGCAGCCGACCGCAGCGACGCCCTCGGCGGGCTCGCCCACCTGGTAGTCGGAGGCCACCTGGAAGAGCCGGCCAGCATGGCCCACCAGGAACTCGCCGCCCTCCTCCCGCCCGTTGTCCGCCTTGGCGAACCCACCGGCCTTGAGGCAAGCGCGCACCGCGTCGATGAACGTCGTCGCCATGTACCGCTCCAGGTCGCCCTCCACGGGCGGCGGAACCAGCGACCACCGGAGCAGCTGGCCCATCCGAAACGACGTCGTGAACCCGAACGCCCAGCCATTGACCGCCCACACCTTCTGGTCGGCGCGCACCGTGACCTGCCACCCAGCGACCCCGGCCGAGTCGCCGCCGATCGTCACCGTCGCCCCGTCGGTGATCCCCACGATGCACGTCACGCCACTCCCGCCCTGGCCATCTCCCGCTGGTGGCGCCGCAACCGGGCCTCCCACCGGCCCCGGTCCGCGCCCGCCTTCGACTGGCCGAGCTCGTACACCTCGTCCATCTCGACCCGCCCCGTGATCGGATGCAGGTGCTCCACGATCGACCCCAACGCCGGCTGCCACACGCCACGCATCCGCGCCGCGGTCACGATCTCGTCATCGACGAACCAGTGGCCGTACCCCTCGTGGCACACCACGCCCGGCCCATCCCACGACGCGCCGACCGACGTCACGTAGCTCGAGCGGATCAGCATGTGCGTCGCGTGCTCCCCCGCCATCACCCGCGGGTTCGCCAGATCGTTCGTGCCCACCACGTCCGCGCCATACAAGCGGGCCACGTGCTGCGCGTGGTCCAACCACCCCGGCCGGAACACCACGTCATCGCCGGCCAGGAACAGCCACGGGTACTCGCCCGGCGGCAGCACCCGCCCGGCGGCGAAGTTGACCTTCTCCGCGAACGTGCCGGGCCGAGAGCCCTCAGTCACGACCAACAGCTCGACGTCCGACCGCCCGCCCTGCTCAGCGAGCACCGCGGCGATCTCGTCCTTGTCGGCGCCGTCGCAGACGAAGAACACGGTGGCCAAGCCAGTCGACGCCCGCAGCGACCGCACCAGCCGAGCCACGTTGTCCGGCCGGCGCATCGCCGGCACGATCACCGCGACCCGCTCATCCGCCGGCGGAGCCACCATCTGCGCCAGGTAGTCCTCCTCGCCCAACCAGAACGTCTTGGCGTGCGTCACCCGCACCCCGGTGTGCACGTGGATCGGGACGCTCAACGCGTTGGCCCTCATGCAGAAGCTCAGGTCCTCGCCGATCCGCCGGCCAGCGTTCAACGGGTTCGGGATCCGGTCGTACCACGCGTCGCCGTAGGCGGCTCGCACCCCCTCCAGCACCTGGCGGTGGATCAGCACGAACGCCGAGCCCGTCCCATGGCAACGCACCAGCGTGTTCGCCGGGTAGTGCGTCCGGGGCGCGAACACCCCGCCGCCGTCCTCGCCGCGCAACCAGTCGTAGATCGTCGGCATCGCGTGGCACCGGTAGCCGCCCGCGCCGTCACCCCGGTCCTCCTTCCACCCGAAGCACAGCCCGCCCACCACCGGCCGCTCCACCGGATCCGCCACCGCCAGGAGGCGCTCCAAGCTGTCCGCGGGGAAGCCCATGTCGGTGTCCACCCACAACAGCCACGGCGCCGAGAAGTCGTCCAGGAACGACCGCACCGCGGCGTTGCGGCCCACCGGCAACTCGCCCGGATGGGTGCGCATCGCGAGCTTGTCGCCCCGCAGGATCCGCCCGTGGTTGCAGGCATCGAACGCGACCAGCGCCACCATCGACTCCGCCCAGCTCTGGCTCGGCTTGTGGTCGTGGATGTACGCCAGGGTCACCGCGTCGGGATCGCTCACCGGCGCTCGCCCGGACGGGCCGTGGCCTCCTCGAGGCCCGTGTGGCGGCGTAGGAACGTCGGCTCCGAAGAGAACATCTCCGGGTGCTTCACCACGATCGGATCCGCCGGATCCCACGGATCGCCACGATGGACCACCACCACGATCCCATCGCCGAGACCGACGCTCGTGTCGTAGCGGGCGTACACCACGCTGGCGCGCGGCGATGACGTGTTGCGGGGCATGGCCATCACGGCCTCCTTCATGCGGGTCGTGCGGCTGTGAACCCCCCCGGGCCCGACACCCGCACGGAGCGGGCCCGGGGAGATCAGATCAGGCGAAGCTGATCGTTCGCAGCGCCGGCGCCCTTCGCCAGATTGCACGCCCGGTGGGCGGTCGCCACGTTGCTCGGTTCGTCGGTGCCGCCATCGCTGATCGGCACCAGATGGTCGATGGTCCCGCCTCGCGGGTGCATGCGGCTCAACTCCCGATTGACCTTCCTGCCGCACAGGTGGCACCGCCACCGATCCCGCTCGAAGATCTCCAGATCGGTGTACCTGGCACCCGACGGCGCCTTGCGCTGCCTCGCCCGGACGTTGCCCCAGTAGCGGTTGGCGCACATCTTCGAGCACCAGCGGGCGGAAGGATGGTGGCCGACGAACACCGTGCCGCAGCCATCACAGGCGACATCGTGCGCACCCATGCGAAGGCCAGCGCCCGCGGCCCGACGCTTCTGGTAGGCCAACTGACAGCACCACTTGCCATAGCAGTAGATGCGCTCCCTGCTCTTCGCTACGAAGGCATCGCCACAGTGGGCGCACACCTTCTCTGTCGGCTGTGCCAGCGGGAGCCACGCCCTTCGCGATCGCCGATTGCCAGCCCGCATCTTGCACTTCGGTGTGCAGAACCGGCGTGGGCGACCCCGCCCCAACTGGATGACGGGGTCGCCACACTCCGGGCACTTCGCTCCATCCACCCCCCTAGTTTAGGGTGGCAGAATGCCTCAAGCGTTCTGGAGTAGCCTGAAGGCGTCGTCCACGACGGGCGCGCCGCCGATGCGGGCCCAGGCGAAGAGCCCGCGCTGGCCGGTCGGGCGGTTGTTGGTGACGTCGAACAGGTGGGGCACCAGCTCGACGTTCATGCCGGCACGGCGAGCCACCACGTACTGGCTGAACGCGCCCACCACTGCCAAGTTCACGGCAGTCGTCACGCCCGAGAAGTCAGCCATGTAGCTGTTCTCGTACACGGGCTTGCCGTGCAGGACGTCGATGGCGCCTTCGGCCATGTTCCGGGTCTGCGAGGCCAGCTTGTCGTCGCCGGTGAGCTTGAAGGCGTTGTTCACGCCGATGCTCATCATCCACGACGCCTGGCGGCGCCACCGCTGCGGCAGCGCCTTCCACACCGCGTAGGAGTCGACGTAGCCGAGGGCGCCGTCGGTGGTGACCACCACCTCCACGTTCGTGTTCGCGTCGAGCGCGGTGACGATGCCCATCGGCTCACCCGAGCCGGAGCCGGTGGTGAACTTCTCCACCAGCAGCTCGTTGTACCCCTGCACCAGCAGAGCGCTCATCTCGTCCGCGAAGTCGGGGTAGTCCATCCCGACCTCGATCGAGTGGGGGATGAACCCCCGCGCCATGTGCGTCGTCACGCTCGGCTGAGCGAGGGTCGGCGCGTCGTCGCCGACCGCGGCGGCCTCGGCGTCGAACGACCACGACACCCCAGCGGACGTGACGCCCTTCCAGACGTCGGTGGTGATGTCCTTCACCGTGCACAGGCGCAGGAAGTCGTTGTCGCTCATCGCGCCGGTGTAGATGATGCTGGGGTCGATCAGGACCGGGATGCCGTAGCCGCCACCGGAGTCGGTGCCGATGCTCATGGCCCGCTCGAAGTCCTCGAACGCCTGGATGGCCTCGGCCTCCTCCGCGGTGAACACCGGGTTCGCGCGGGTCACGCCCTTCACGAACGCCGAGCGGTACGCGTCTGTCTCGGTGAGCAGGAGGCGGCCAGCGACGTAGCCGTCGCTGCGGCGCAGATGGCGCTCCACGCTGCGCAGGGCGGCGTCGTCGAGACCGACGTCCTTGGAGCGCTCGGCGAGGAGGGCGAGGCTGCGGTCGCGAAGCTCCCCGGCGCGCATGGACCGGATGGCCCGCACGTCGAGCTGCTCGGTGGTGTCGCCACGGCCGCCGGGGACGCCGAGCGGGTGCGGGGTGCCGGGCGTCCGCTCCGTCACGTGGGAAGCCAGCTCGGCGCGGCGGGCCTGACGGGCCTCCATCTCCGCCAGCTGGGAACGGGCGTCGTCGTAGTCGGTGTTCAGCGTGGCCCACTCGGTGGACTCGTCCTCGTTGAGGTCGCGGTCCTCGATGTTGGCCAGCTCGGTCAGTCGGGCGTGGCGCTCGATGATGAGCGCCCGCAGTTCGTCGATGGTCATGATGCTCGCTCCTTGAGGGCGATCTGCCGCAGACGCGCTTGGCGCTGGGCGAGAGTGGGACCCGTCGAGTGGACTGGTGCCGGCTCGTCGGTACTGGCGGCTCGCTCGGACGAAGTGCCATCCTCGGCGGCTTCGTCGACTGGAGTGCCGAGCAGGATGCGAGCCGTCTCGGCGCGCACCTCTGGGTCTGTGAGGGCGAGGGCGATCTCCTGGGACCGCACGCTCACCGAGGTCTTCGTGTAGGCCGGGAACACGACGGGACCCAGCTCCGGGGTGCGCAGCTCCGTGATGGTGCGCAGCGGCACCGGCTTGCGCTTGTGGTCCCAGGTCTCCTTCACGGGGGCGAACCGGAACGACATTCCGGTGACCGAGCCGTCAGCGATGGCGTCGCGTACGGGCTGGATCAGCCAGTTGTTGTGGAGACGGGCCTCGACGTGCAGGCCGATGCTGTCCTCGCGGATCTTCGTGATGACCCCGATGGGCATGTCGCCGATGGTGGGGTGGCGTCCGTGGTTGAACATCAGGACGGGCTTCTTCTCGCGTAGCGACTTGGCGAAGGCCCCGGGGGCGATCACCTCATCGAAGGTGCCCTCCCACGAGTCGATCCGCGCCGGTGCGTTGAACACCGCGGCGTAGCCCACGAGCGACAGGCCGTCGCCACCTTCGGCGCGCAGCAGCTCGAACGGCATCGTCCGCACGAGGAGGATGCCGTCGGAGCTGCTGAGGAGATGCTCCTCGCTCATGGGTGCCTCGTCTCGATCGACCTCGGGCAGGTCGATCAGGTCGATGTCAGCGGCCTCTAGGGCTTCGTCGTCCATCAGGACCTCCATACGGTGGAGTGGGGGCCGGCGAAGCCCGGTGGGGGTTCGGGGGCGAAGTAGTAGGCAGCGACGCTCTTGCGGGGCGACGGGCCCGCCCACGGGACGGGGTGGCCATGCCAGGACGTGGCCGACGTCGCGAAGATGGCGGTGCGGCCCCCGAACGGCTCGACGGTCACGGCCAGGCCGTCAGCGTCGTGGAGCTCGAGGGCGCCGCCGTGCTCGGGCCGCCACGACCGGTTGAGGTACACCAGGCAGTTGAGGCGCCGGTACAGGCCCGACGTGGGGTGCACGGAGAAGTCGGTGTGCACGTCGAGGCGGCCACCGCAGCTGATCGAGTGGTACCCGCCGCCGATGGTGTCGCCGACCAGGCCGGTGATCCCGAACGCTTCGCCGAGCTCGTCGCACCACTCGGGGTCGAGCAGGCGGGCGATCATCCCTTGGGTGGCGGTGCCCCACATCGTCGGGTCGGACCCTTCGAGCTTGCGTTCGTGCTCGCCGTCGTAGCGCCGCCACCCCGGATGCCACGCCTGGGGGAACTCGCCGGCCACCGCCTCCACGATCCACTCCGACCACAGGCCGTCGACCACCAGGTGGGGGAACGGGTCAGGCGCCGGCGGCCGCAGCACCCGCACCCGATCCCGGCGCCTGCAGCTGCACGCTCACCAGCCCGGTGTGCTTCAGGCCGCTCATGTCGCCCGACGTCACCGCGGCCACCGCTGAGGCGGGCTCGAACCCGGCCTCGATCAGCTGGCGGATCGTCTCCGCGTTGCGGTGACGGATCTCGGCGTCATCCTTCACGTCCTCCTGCAGGAACGACACCCACTGCTCGTCGTACCAGAGGCGGCTCGGGCCGTCGGGCTTGCGCACCAGCTGCTGGAAGGCGCCCGACACCGAACCCCACCACGGGCGCACCGTGCCATCGGAGAAGCGGCGGCGGGCCGCGGTGTAGTTGCCCGCGTTCAGCGCCGAGCCGGCCAGACCCTCGGAGAACCCGACGATCGACGCCGGAACTCCTGCAGCGGCAGCGAGCCGAGTCTCGCCGGAGCCCTGCACGGCCTTGAAGTCGAGAGCCTTGAGGTCCATCCCGAGCGTCTTCGCGTCCGAGCCGCCACCCAGGTACACCGTCTTGTAGAAGTTGCTGACGCCCTGATGGTCACGCTCGAACAGCGCCCGATACTTCTCGGCCGCCTCCGGCTTCACCGCCTTGTCGAACGTGACCACCATCCCGGCCACCGCGCCGTTCTTGAACAGCGACTGCTTGAGCTGCGTGGCCTCGTTGTCAGAACGGATCTCGGGCAGGACCGCCGACAGCCACGACCGGCCCCGGAACGGGTTGGCGCGATCCGGCAACTGGCGCACGTGGGCCACCGCGCCGACGTCGAAGACGACCGGGTCCGAGTGAGGCGACTCCTGGTAGCCGTAGCCCAACAGGTGCTTCCCGACCGACCGCCCCTCGAAGTTCGTGGTGTCGCCGGTGAGGATCGTGACCTTGTCGGGCTCCAAGCGGGTCAGCTGCTGGGCCTGGCCACGAGCGAACCCCTCCGCTATCCAGTAGCTGTTGCCGGCCGTGCTCACGTCCATCTCCACGATGGACAACAGCTCCCGCGTCGTCGCGCCCGGCCACGGCACCTCGAGCAGCGCCAGGTCCTCGGTGCCGAACAGGCGGCCCGCCTCGCCCGAGCGCAGCGACTGCCACGCGAAGCGCACCTCGGACATCACCAGCATCCGCACCGCGATGAGCGCCGACACCGGCCCGTTGGACTCGTAGGCCGCCGCCGCGACCTTCGACAGGCCACCACCGCCCACCGCGTAGCGCTGGCCGCCGTAGACCATCTGCATCAGCTGCGCCTGGTAGTCGTCCCACGACAGCGGCGACGCCGCCCGCGCCGGGAGCAGCCGACCCAACCCCATCAGGCGGACGCCTCGAGCAGCACGCCCCACACGACCAGCGCCACGCCCGCCACCAGCCCACCCAGACGACCGTCCACGCTCGCAGCGGTGACCGTGAGCACCACGGCCCCCGCGCCCTGCAGGGCGTTCCCGCGGGTCGCCGCGGGGCGGAGCTTCTCCAGCAGTCGACGCATCCGCCCTCCTCGGGTCAGCTCGTGAGAAAGAACGGCTCGGCCGCTTCCTCTTCCAGATCGGGCATCGTCTCGACAGCCACCAGGCCCAGGACCGCGGCCACCGCCCGGTCGATCTTGCGGGTGTCGGCCTTCACGATCACGAACTGCGTGCGCCCGTCGGTCTCATCCGCGTTCACCCGCACCGACTTGCGCTTCGACGCCGCCAGGTGCGCCCGCAACCGCTCGTCGCCGTCATGCGTCACCGCGCCCTCGTTGAGCGCCACCACGAACCGATCGCACGCCGGGGCAAACCGGCGCTCGCTGTTCGTGTCGAGAGCCACCACCCGGTCCGGGTAGAGCGCCTCCCACGCCTGGCCTTCCGTCCACCACTTCGGCGGGTCGTAGATCATCAGCCCGACCTCGTAGGTGGCGAAGGCTTCGACCACGGCGTCATGCACCTGCTGACGCGGCACCCGCCACCCCAGACCATCCGGGCCCAGCGGGCGCTCCCAGCTGGCCACCTCGAAGATGTGGTGGTCCTGCGTCACCCCGTACAGCACCGTGGCGTCGTCGCTGATCGACCCGTCGAAGCCGAGGCCGACCCGGGTGCCGGGCTCCACCACCCGATCGACCCTGCGAGCGTCCCACTTCGCCATGTCGATGAAGCTCGACCGGCCCGACACGTTCCAGTTGAGGTTGAACCGGCAGACGTCTTCCCACGGCTGGTCCGGGTCCCGGGCGTCGGCCACCAAGCGGTCCAGGTCCACCCACCAAGCGTCGCCGTAGGCCACCGCCATGGCGGCCCGCAGCACCTCGTTGGACGCCCGCTCGGTGACCTCCACATCGCCCACCATCCGAGGCGCCTCGACAGCGTCGTACAGGACGCCCTCGCTGCCCCGGGCTGCGGCCTTGTCGGTGTCCTCGGCCACCGTCTGCTCGCCCGGCACGAAGCTGTTCGTGGTCTCGTAACTGCGGCCGTTCATCTTGCCGACGTTGCGTCGAAGCGTCCGGGCGAGCCTCTTCCCGCCGTTGCGCGAGGTCCACAGGTGGGTCTCGTCGAGCACGGCATAGGTGACCGGCTGCCCCTCCCGACTGCCCGCGGACGCGGTCACCGGGTGAAGCTCGCCGGAGCGCTTGCCGTCACGCAGATAGGTGCGAGTGAGCCCGGGATCCAGCTTGAGCGAATCGGCGACCTTGCCCTCGCGTGCCGTCAGCAGCTCGTACACCACGCCGTGGGTGTTCTCCGTCTGGTCTTCGCTCACCGCGGCGATCTGCACCAGGGCGTTGGCCAGGCCGCCAGTGCCCCACGGCCGACCCACCGGCTCGCCATGGGCGTCCCAGCCGTCGAACACCACCGGCCCAGCGAGCTCGGCGATGCCCTTGGCCGCCTCGAGCGGCGACTTCCCCTTCCCCTTCGCTCCCCGGCTGGCACCCCGGCGATAGACGAACCGGCCCCGCTGGTCGAGCGTGTACCAGGCGATCAGCAGGCGGGCCTGGTCGTCGGTGAAGATCAGCGGCTGGTCATGATCGCGAGGCGAGGGCAGGTGGTCGGCGCACCAGTCGAGCACCTGCCAGCCCAGGGACGGCAGCTCGCCCTCGTACTCCGGTCCCCGCCACGGCACCTCTCAGGCCGTCCGCAGGTGGCCGTAGCGCTTGCCGGGCTGCCCATCACCGGACGACGGGGGCGCTACGGGCGCCTCGGGCTTCTTCCACCGGCGATCCTGCTGCCCCTTCGGGGTGATCCCGTACGTGTCCATCTGCAGGCGCAGCTCGCCCGCTCGCTGGTACTCGCCTCGCTCGACCTGGTCGTAGAGCAGCACCAGCATCCGCAGGCCGGGCAGATCCTCAGGCGTCCAGTGCGCCGCGAACCAGGCGCCCATCCACGTCTTCCACGCCGTGACGCTGGCCGGCTTCATCCCCGTCGGCGCGGGCGGCACCTTGCCGTGCTGCCAGCCGACACCGGGCGTCGCGGTCATCTCTCCGAGGTCGGGCACGTTGCGACGGCGGCGCTCGGTCGGTTCCTTGGGGGGCGGCCGGTTGGCCATGCGGGCACCTCCTCACGGGAAGCTCTCAGAAGTCCCCAGCCCGTACACAATCTGAGCGAGG
>Ga0326597_10001420_pt1 | contig 38891 bp, 51 predicted proteins | sample RVTome_12_FD_203789 | JGI IMG/M metagenome (GOLD analysis project Ga0326597, IMG submission 203789) | Soil microbial communities from uranium-contaminated site in the Upper Colorado River Basin, Wyoming, United States - RVT100D185 | ecosystem: Environmental > Terrestrial > Soil > Contaminated >... | reverse complement strand
TCTTGCTCTGTTTCACGCCCTCAACGCTCGCCGTCTGAAACGACTTCCCGCTGCCGTCGAAGCGGAAGCCGGGGACTTTCTGGCCTTCTGAACGGGTGCCACGGTTCTTGCTATTAGAGATGACGAACCACGAACCGGGCGGATGCGCGGTCCAATCCGGATTGAACTTCTGCGCCTTGCGTGTTATCGGCATCAGCGCCGGCACGTCGCCCCAAAGATGAAATGATCCGAAGTTCCAGCGCGACCGACCTACCCATTCATTCGCCCCGCGCACGTTCTCGACCACCAGCGGAATGAAGTGTCCGGCGGCTTCGATTGCCTCGCGCTGAATCCGAAAGCACGCATCGAATAGCGCGGTAAGTTTCTTCACGTCTCGCACGCCGCTCCGGTATTCCGCGGCGATGGCTTTAGCCCGGCTCCACGGCATCGCCATGTAGCTGTATTCCTGGCACGGCGGCGAGGCGACTATCAGCGCGGCATCCTTGAATTGCTTGCCGTGCAGCGTCAGAACGTCTTGCAGGACAAGCTGCGCGGGATACTCAACGAGGCGCGTCCGTGGCTTGGCGCTCGCACCTTCCATGCCGAGAGAAACCGCGCAGCCTTGCGTCCAGCCGCGCTTCTCCATCGGCTTCGTTCCCTTTGACCCGTCGCCATCGTGATCTATTTCCGGCATCAAATACTGGTGCCGATCAATGTCGAAGCCGACAACGTAATACCCCTCCGCAAGCAGGCCGTCAGTCCAACCGCCTAAACCGCAAAATAAATCTATCGCCAACGGCTTCACCTATGCAATTCCCTGTACCTCAACCGTGAGGTCGTCGGTCATTTCGGCTCCATATTCGGCTTTTCAGCCATGAGCAACTGCGGCTGTAGTGGCGAGTTGAACGTCAGGATTTGGTGCCAGATTTTTCCCGAGAACAGCACTCGCAAGCGTTCCGGCCAAGTCAACGACCAGCAGCAGACGATGCGTCCCTCGGGATCATCGGGAAACCGATACGCAGGTAGCGGTTGATACTGTGGCTGGTCTTTTGCGATGGGATTTATATACATAACTACCTTACTGATTATTAACGGGTATTTCATAGCCAATATTATACTTGACTCCCTTTGGGTTTAGGCGCAATATACGCCTGTAGTCTCGATAAACCACTAGGAGAAAATCATGATTAGCTTCAACATCAAAAGCAAAGATGAAGTGCGGACCATCAACAAAATCGCCCATCGTGCCGTAGCGATGGCGGCAAGTGCCGGGTTCGAATATCCGCTGATGGACGCGGACATGGACCTTACCGCCTGCCACGTCAATGGCAATCCGCTTAAGCTGGACGAATTGCTGTCGGCTGACGAGTTCAACTTTGCGCATGACGTGTTCGGCATCCGCCGCCACATCAACCGCGAAACCGGGAAACTCGAAGATTGTTTCGTCCCGCGTTTCTCGAAAGGCCGCTGTCCGGTTTGCGAGGATTCGGCCTGTGAAGTCAAAAGCATGGAGTGCGGCAAGGGGTAGGCCATGCACAACGATAAAATCACCGTTAGCACTGCCCAACTGTTCGCGCTGTTTCCCGACCAGGAGACAGCGCGGACTTACCTTGAATCCCGCTTGTGGCCGCAGGGCTGCCGCTGCCCGGTCTGCGGGCTGAGTGACCGCATCACCGTCCGCGCTGGCGGTTACTACCGCTGCAACCAGTGCGCGGAGGATTTCACTGTCCGCACCGGGACCATTTTCGAGCGGTCGCACGTCCCGCTGCACAAATGGCTCTATGCCATGTGTCTGCTGGTCACATCGCGCAAGGGTGTTTCCTCCCTGCAACTGTCCAAGGAAATCGGCATCACTCAGAAGTCCGCATGGTTCGTCCTGCAACGCATCCGCGAGGCTTGCGGCCCGAAGCTGGAAACCCTGCGCGGCATCGTGGAGATTGACGAAACTTATATCGGCGGAACCGAAGCCAACCGGCACGCCAGCAAGCGGAATCGGCTCGGGCGGGGTGCCGTGGGAAAAGCCGCCGTCCTCGGGATGCGTGAACGTGGCGGGCGCACCATCGCCATGCCTGTCGGGGACGTTAATACGGCCAATCTGCACCGCGCCATCCACACCCACATCGAACCCGGCTCCACGCTCCACACGGACGAACACGCGGCCTACAGGGGCCTTAACGGGCTGTTCTTCAAGTCCGAGAGCGTCAACCACAGCGCCGGAGAATACGTTCGCGCTGGCGTCACCACGAACGGCATAGAGAGCGTCTGGGCGGTCATGAAACGCGGACTGCACGGTGTCTATCACCACGCCAGCCCGAAGCACCTGGGGCGCTACGTCAACGAGTTTGCCTTCCGGTTGAACGAGGGGAACGTAAGGACGCCCACCATGACCCGGTTGGACGCCCTGATCGTCGCCACGGCTCGCAAGCACATCACCTACAAGGAACTCACGGCATGAAGCCGAAGCCTCCGAAAGCCCTAGATCAAATCGCGGACGTAGTGCTGTCCTATCGCGTCCCGGCCCGCACCAAAAAGGCCAAGAAACGGCAACGGAAGCGGCGCGCTCAACGGGAGTCATCTATATAAATCCCCAAATAATGCCACCCTTCACGACAAAGCCAGCACACAGGTATCGGGTAACAACTCGATAAAGACCATCGCTCATCCCTGCCCCCGCGTCTGTTCAATCCATTTCTCAATCGCGTGGAGTTTCCCGAGCGGTATCTGATCCGGCGACTTGATTCCGCTTGTGGCAAGCTTGGCGAGAAAGCGGCTCTTGATTCCTTTGGCCTCTACCTCCACGGTCAGCGCCTGCAACTGCTCCGCGCTTATCAGGGCCGCGCCGCCCGCAGGCTCGGCAGCGGAGGAGGTTTCTGCCGGGGGAGGTGCCTGCGGGGACGCGGGGACGTTGGCCGCGCCTTGTGCCCATTGGGCGAGGCGCTGGCCGGATTCTTCGGTGATCGGCTTGTCGAGCGGGAATAGGGCCTTGTGCTGCTCCTGTAGCTTGATCGGGTGCGGGATGCCTGGCGCGCTCGCCAGCAGCAGGAAGCTGCATGTCGCCTCGAACGGCAGATTCTTGTCGCAGATTGGAATCCATCCATCCTTGCCGGTCAGAGATTGCTTTTTCTGGACTTGCAGCTTGCCCTGCGCGTCCTTCACCATTTCGATCTTTTCCTCGGCCCGCAGGCATAGGATCAGGTGCGCTTTCACTTGCAGCAGCTTCTGCACCATCGCCTTGTGTGACTTCTTCGGCTTGATCCATCCTGACATTTTTCCGGCCTCGCGGATCTGCCACTCTGGACGCTTGTCGCCCCGGCTGGCGGCGCGCTTAACCATTTCGTCGAGTTCCTCGTCCTGCCAGTCGAGCATGCCGCCGTCGCCGGCCCAACAATGCGATCCGCTATCGACCACGATCACCGGGTAGCCTGCTGCGTCTGCCGCCACGATCGCGTCCGCGTAGTTGTCCGGTCTGAACGGCGGGCGCAACTCCGCATGGTCGAAATGGAACTGGTCCGCGTAATGCAGCGCACGACGATTCTCTGTGTCCAGCACGGCGAACGGCTTGCCAGCAGCGATGCCGGTAGCGAGGCGCATGGCGGTGAAAGTCTTGCCGCTGCCGGTGCCGCCGACCAAGTTGATCCACAGGCCGACGTTTTCCCGCACGCCGGGGCGAAAGGTGTAGCCGCTCACTTGCTGCCCCGCTGGTATGCCGTTATGGCCTTCACAACGGCAGCGAATTCCTCGATCTTGCCGTAGCGTTCTACGAAGGTTTGCAGCATGGCCTTTGCGTCCAGCAGTTCGTTTGCCTTGCGCTGGATCTCCCGCTGCCGCGCTTCCTCTGCTTCGCGCGCCACGCGCTCGCGTTGTTCCTGCGCGAGACGTTCCTGCCGCGCTGCTTCCTCTACTGCGCGCCGCTCGGCGTCGATCTTGTCTTGCGCTTCCCGTAGGCGCTTCGCTTCCGCCGCTTGCTCGGCCTTGATGCGCGCTTCTTCGGCTTCGCGTTTGGCCTGCGCCTCGCGGTCGGCTTGCTCGCGGGCCAGTCTGGCAGCGCGTTCCTCTGCGTCGATCTTCGCCCGCGCCGCGCGCTGTTCGTCCTCGATCTTGCACCGCGCTTCGGCTTCGATAGCTTCCTGCTGGCGCTTGCGTTCGGCAAGTTCCGCCTGCTGGCGCTCGATCTCCGCGCGCTGCGCTGCTAAGATTTTTTCCTCTGCGGCCTTGCGTGCCGCTTCCTCTGCGGCGATGCGATCCTGTTCGGCCTTGATCTTGGCTTCCGCTTCGGCAACCTTGCGGCGCTCGTCTGCCTTGATCTGGTCGTCTATCGGCGTTTCGAGCGCCAGCAGTTCAGCCGTAATGCGCCGCGCCTCGCTGTCAATTTCCTGCGTGCGCTTCAATGCCGGCGCCTTGATCTCGACGCGGGTTTTCTCAAGCGCGACACGGTAGCCGCGAAGCTCCGCGCGGCCCTTGATCGCGGCCTGCATCCCCTCGCGCGTTGTCACGTCGAACAGCACGCCCTTGTAGCGTTGCGCCAGATCGGCGAGCGCCGCCGCAGTCTTGGAATACTCGGCGATGGGCGTTAGCTGCACCGCAACGTCGGTGCCGGGCGCTTCCTGTCTCTGAGTTTTCGCGTTCATTCGGCAACCTCCACTTTCACCCCGGCCTGCGTCAGCCGGATGATCTCGTCCGTGCTCGCGCGGTCGCACGAAACGGTATCCTTGACGACGTGCGCGAGGGCTCGCGCTTCGTTCTTCGCGCGCACGAGGCGCTCGATGGTTACGGGTGTGTCGGCGCGGTTCGTGGTTACGGTCAACAGATAGTCGGGCATTTCATTTCTCCTTGGTTAAAGTGGAATTCCGGCTGCTAATTCGTCCTGCGTAAACTCGCTCCCGCGCCGCTCCCATCCCGCCGTCGCGCGTTCCTCCCAGCGCGCCATCGCCCACGCGGGCGGTGCAATCCACGCGATACGGTTCCCGTAGCCGGGCCACTTGCCGGACTTGAGGCACGCGCGCCAGAGGTCGATCGCGGCGGAGAGCTTGTCCGATGCCAGCGCCATCGCCGCAGGATCAGGCGCGACCAGGCTGCACAGGAACGGTGCCTGCTGCTCGATGACGAGCCATACATAGCGCGGATCGGCGCGAAGCCCAGGCAACAAGGCGCGCAGCCCACGCACGCCCAATGCGGCCTGCAACTCGTTATGCCCCTCGATCTGCGTGCGCCCCCATGCGTCCGGGTTCGCGCTGCCGGTCGTGCTTTTCACGTCCACAACGATCAGCCGGTCCTTGGATAGCGCATCCGGTCGGCTGCGCAGCCAGATCCCCGGTTCGCACCACAGCAGCGTCGCCTCGCGGTCAGAGTGCGGCCAGATGTCCGCGATCTCGCTGCCCTTGATGAACGCCTGCGCGGCTTCGACCATCGCCTCGATGTTGGCAAAGTCGTCTTTCAGCACCGGCACCTTACCGGCGGCGCGTGCGGTGTCGCGCGCTTCCTTGATCGCCGTCGTCGTCCAGCCGCGCGGTATCGCGCCCTTTGCGCCGGGATAGTCCTGCGGGTCAATCACCGCCACCTTTGACGCATCGCCTTCCAGCAGAATCGCGTGGCAGATCGTGCCGATGTCCTGCGCCTTGGTTTTTTTCCCCGGCCCGGCAGGATTCAGGCGCGCATGGCCATACCACGCAGCGCGCGGGCATTCGGCTATCAGCGTGTCAGCGGTCCCGGCATTCAGGCTCGGCGCGTCGGCGAGCGCATCGGCTATGTAATCCTCGAACGGAACGTCAAGATGAATTCCTGCGGCGCGGCTCATGCGCACCACCGACAGAACCTTATGCGGCGTGTCCGCAATCCCTCAGCGCATAGCGCCGCCGGGTTCTCGGCCTTCCCTTCGGCAATCGCCTTCAAGATGTCCCTATACAGTTGATCCTCGGCGGCGTGCGCAGATTCATCGTCGCCTCTTATGGCTCGTATTTCCTCGACGCGCCGCTTCGCTTCGTCTGTTGTCATGTCACATCCTTATCTTCGGATTCATGCAATGCGTTATCGTCCACGGCTCCATGTGGACGCGATACTGGACGCATACCGGCGGCGCCGGGCGCAGCGTGCGCGCGACTCCCTCGGCCACCGCCGCGGCGAATTCGACGGTGCGATCATCTTTCAGCGCGTCCATTTCCCTCTCGTGCCGTTGCGCCTGGAATAGCAGCAGCGCGAGCGCGAGGACGACCATCAGGTAGGGCGCGGCGCGGGTCACAGCATCACCAGCACGAACAGCGCGACCAACGCGAGAACGAATACCCACTTGTCCGCGCGCTCGGGCGGCGGGACGATCCATCCGGGATTGCGGAAATTCGAGACGCGCGGGAACGAGTAATGGTTCGGATTCAGCTCGCCGCCCTGGTATCCCCATGTGGGTTTCATCGTGCGCCCTTTCGTTTCGCCGCTTTATCACGCTTGCGGCGTTCGACTTCCAGCATGACGGCGTAGGTATATGCGCCGGCGATGGACAGCACGTATTCCCTGCGCGTGCGTTCCTCGCGGAATGACAGAACATCGCCGGGCAGCATGGACACGACGATCCGGCGGCCGCGGTGCGGCGCTATCGTGCGGCGCTTCACGCGCTTGGTGAGCGGAGTCACGTTCCCGCCTTCAACGGCTGCCCGAACGCATCGAAGTCGTCTTCTGGCCGGCCGATGTGGCGCTGCTCCTGATCGTGCTTGATGTGATAATTCGCGTAGTCTGAAACTCGGTAGTCGGGCGCGGGTTCCGTGTTGGCGAAGCGGCACGAAATTCCACAATACCAACTTCCACAGATGCAGCGTTTCAACGGCGGCGGATTCAGATGTGTGCCCATTTTTTCCTCTGAATAATTGCGTGAATGCTTTTCCTGTCTACTCCATACTTCAAACCCAATGCCGTAGTGCTGGCAGACCGATCCCACGCACGATACTCCGCGCGGATGGCAATGACCTGCTCCGTCGTGAGTTTTGCATTCGAGTGCCGTTCGCCACGGGGGTGCCTGTCTCGGCCCTTCGCATACATGTCCGCCGTGTTGTCTTGAATGGTTCCCAAGAACAGATGACTCGGATTCACGCAGCACGGAATGTCGCACCGATGACACACGAACAATTCTGGCGGCACCGGGCCAACGAAAAACTCGTATGATAGCCGGTGAGCATATTTGTCGCCCTTCCCATATCGCCCGTAGCCGTGCTCGGCAATCGCGCCCGTCCAAATCCAGCACCCTGAAAACGGAATACGCTCGACTGATGCGATCAGCCGCTGAAATTTTGAATGCGCAAAGCCAGACACCCTGTTATCTGTAAGCCGTTTGCGTCGCATGGGCAGATATTGCGCCAACCAATCCGGGAAATCAACCCCCCCTTGTAAATATATTCTAGGGTAGGTATAAAGCCCACATGGACGATAAATCCGTTGAATTCAACAGGCGCCAAAAAGAGGCCGCAGAGCCCCGCAGGAAGCGCGCTGCCGCACTACGCGACGCCGGGGAAACCTGGGCTAATATCGGGCAGCTTCTTGGAGTGTCCGCAGAGCGAGCCCGACAACTTGCGGCGGCATACAGCGGCAACGGGAAGCGCAAATGACCGTCCTCCCCGACGACTCCCTCGCCGAAATCCTGTCCCGTCACCGCGACGTGTGGCGGCGGCGCTCGATGCTCATTCTGGCGAACGCGGTGTGCGCGAGTTTGATCGTCGGCGCGATAGTCGGCGGACTGGTTATGAGCTGGCTGCGGTCGTGAATCAACTGTCGATTGATTTCGACGCGGCCCGACTCGCCCGGAAACGCGATCCTGAAACTTCCCGCGCCGCCGCCGAAGCGACCGGCTCATTCCGCGCGCGGCATATCGCGCGGCTTGGATGCGAGTTGAATAGGGAGTACGAACCGCTGCAAAAGCGGCGCACCGAGCAACTCGGGATGGTGCTCGCATGACTTTAACCGACCGCATCCTGCGCAACCTCTCGCGCAACGGCCCGGCGACCGCATTCGACGTCGCGCGATCCATCAATGTGCAGAAGGGAACGGTGAACGCCACGCTGTGCAACCTCGCCGCCGCCCATCGCGTGCGCGAATGGGGCAAGCAGCGGCAGGGCAAGCGTGGCGCGCTCTCAACGATCTACGAGGCCATCCGTTGACCGACGCCGACATCGAGGCCGCGATCTCTGCGGCATGGATCAACTTTCTCGCCGCGGTGAAACGCGATGATCCGGCCGCCTCCCGGCTTTGGCGAAAATTGAAAGCGCTGTACGACCAGCGCACGCCTGAGCAGAAAGCCCGCGCGCTCGTGCTGGCTGGGCTCAACGCGGACGGGACGCTGGCGGAACGCAAGGGCGAGGCGAGGGCATGAACGCTCTCGAAATCGCGCAGGCCCGCGCCGCCCAGGCCGCCAGGAATCGGGAGGCGATGCCCATTATCGGCGCATTCGTCGATGAGCTGCGCAAGATCTTCCCGCAAGCGCGGGTTACTTACGCGAGCGAGGCGGGGCGGATTGCCGGCAGTCGCGGCGATGAGGGCGTGCGGATTTCAGAAATTCCCGTTCGGCGGGTGCAGCGGAAAACAGGGGCGCGGCGTGCCTAGCCGCATTCTCCGCGAGGGTATTTTGAGCAGCGACCGGGTCAACGGTCTCAGCTCCGAGGAGGAGGTTTTCTATCGCCGTTTGATGTCAAAAGTGGACGATCACGGCCTTTTTGACGCCAGATTAAGCATTCTTCGTGCCAGTTTGTACCCGCTTCGCACCGATACGGTTACAGAGGACAACTGTTTGCAATGGTTAACGGCCTGCATCAATGCACGGTTACTCATTGTTTATCAGATAGATGGTAAGCCTTATCTGAAGATGCTGGATACCCAATGGCAGGTCAGGTCGGCGTCTAAATATCCCCTCCCAAATAACAAGTGTAAACAACTGAAAGCACCTGTGTACCTAGACGTTGTACGTTGTACGTTGTACGGGGTCGTTGACGTTGTCGTTGACGTTGTCGTTGGTGCGCCTGTGGATAACTCACCGACAGCGGACTCCGAGAGCCCCCCCCCGTTTGAAAAAGAGGCGAACGTCAAAACCCTCGAATCCAGGGCCGCAGCCGTTGGCGTCAAGCGGAAGGCAGGAGAAAAAAATTCAATATTCTTGCTTCGCGTTGCGTCAGCAGAGGCTGAGGGTAGGGCACGAACGTAAATTCATTTCACCGCAAGGAGAAAACTATGGCAACGCCTGACCTGAAAGTATCGCAACTATCCGAACTCTCGAAGGGCATCAAACTCTCGGAGATTCGCTCAGCAATCCCCGAACTCGAGGCGAAGTGCAACGCGAAGATCGAAGCGGCCGAGGACTTCGGGAACCTCGTGAAACTCGTCGCGCTGAAGGCCGGCATCAATCCCTCGGTGCTGGCTACCTATATCACCGCGGTATGCAACGACACGCTACAGAAAAAGGAAATGCAGACCGAGTAGTTGACGCTGCTGTTCGAGGAACTCGGGCATTGAGCCGACACGCCGCACGCCGCGACGAAAGGATAACCGCATGAGCCTGCATTGCTGGTGGTTCGGCTGTGAGCCGCATCCTCAAGACCCTTCGCCGCCAAGCGAAGCGACCTGCTCACGTTGCGGAGGATACGTCGAATATTCTGACCTCGTTGGCGACACACGACACGGAAGGTTCATGGATAAGATGCGCACGATTAAAAGATTCCTCTGCCGACCCAAGTGTCCGGACTGCGGGCATCGGTTCGGATGCGATGAAACCGTTGACCATATCCCGTTTTAGACATGAACCGACACGCGCTAAAGCGTGACACGAACCACGGCGAGATCGAGGCCGTGTTCCGCACGATGCTCGCCGACCACGTAACCGACGCGAGCCGCTGGGCCGATGGCGCCGGCGATCTGTTCGTGAGCTTCGGCGCCGTGTGCTACTTCGTGGAAATCAAGCGCGACGGGAGCGCGCATTACACCGCGCACCAGGTGCGCTTTCAACGCACGCACCCGCACGCCGTGCTGCGCTGCGAATCGGTGGATCAGGCCGTGAACCTGTGCAAGATGATTCGCCAGCGCGCAAGGGAGATCGAGAGCGCATGACCGAGCAATTCCTTCAATGGTTTAGACGTAGGCGAAAAGTTGCGTTTATTGCTCGCGCAGCGATCGAAAATAACGTAACGATGCTTGAACTTGAAAGCGCATTGTCTTGCGTAAGACACACTCTTTGCTTGGAATACAAAGCGAGTCCGGAGGACATGATGTTTGCAATCGCCGAATATCAATCATCGATGTCGCCAAGTCCAGCAAGCTGCGCTTTCGCACAACGTGCGCTTGGCCGTCACGGAATCAAGCTCATCCCAATGCTTATTTATCTATCTACCGCCAAACAATGACCGAGCAATTCCTGCTGCGCCTCGATAACTGGACGCGCTGGTGCGCCGGCCGCGGGCTGTATCACCGCGCCGCCCCGGTGAGCCTTGCCGGCGAAGTGATGAGCAGCGAAGGCCGGGCGCTATCCCTCGAAGGGAACTACCGCTGCGAATCACGGCCCGATGACACGCCTACGGGCTGGGGTGATTGGCTATCGAGCGCCCCGGTGCAGCCACGCCCGGCGATTGACATCCCCGACGCCGTGCTGGTAAACCGCGCCTACGTTCGCCTCGCCACGCTCACCGCACGGCAGGCGAGAATCATTAGAATCATGACGTTCAAGGCGCACTGGCGCCCGCAGTGGCAGGCGCAGAAACTGGGCATCCACTACCTCGAATTACCCAGCGCTTACTACCGCGCACGCCTCATGCTGGCCCATCAACTTGAAATCCTTGATAAACAGGCGCATTATGCGCGCACGGTAAAGCCCGTTTACATGACCTTGTAGGCGAAGCTATCGCCGCAGCATACCCAAGCCCGCACAATCGCGGGCTTTTGCACGTCCAGCGCAGGGAGTGTGCTGGCTCACAAGCCGGTCTCATAAGCCGGCTCACGTCCGTTCGATTCGGATCCCTGCTACCAACCCATGCCCAAGCTCGCCATCCTCCGGCCGCGCGTCACCGTGCTCAACACGCAGCGCACGGCAACCCTGCCGCCACCGTCCAAGGCCGCAACGTATCGCATCCGCGGCCGCACGCTGCAGCGCATACGCGAGGCGCACCTGCGCGAGCGCCCGCTGTGCGTGGACTGCCTGGCGCAAGGGCGTGTGACAGCAGCGCAGGAACTGGACCACGTAACCCCGCTTGCAGAGGGCGGCATCGATTCGCCAGATCCGTTCGCCAACCGCGCAGGCCGCTGCATGTCGTGCCACAAGGCCAAGACGGCGCGCGAGCTGTCAGGGCGTGCAGGGTAGCGCAGACAGGCCATCATGCCCACACGCGCCAACGTCGCAAGGCGTGGGGCATTCTAAGGCCGGGGGGAGGTCTGAAAGTTAATCCCTCGTTGCGGTAAACCACCTGTGTCATCCCATCCTCCGCCAAAAATCCGTTTTGAGGTATCCAAATGTCAGGAAAACCCGGTAGAAGTGGCGGTGCCCGCGAGGGTTCCGGCCCAAAGCCGAAGGCGGACCCGTGCGCCATTGTGACCGAGGGCGAGATGGAGCCGATGGCGTTCCTGCTCAAGGTAATGAACGATAACAACGTGGCCGACGCGTTGCGCGTGCGCGCTGCGGTTTGTGCGGCGCAATATCGGCACACGAAGCGCGAGGATGGGGGCAAGAAAGAGGAAGTGCAGCGCGCCGCGGATGCGGTTGCGGCGGGAAAGTTTGCGCCGGCCGCGCCGCCCCGTTTGGTGGTCAGTAATTCCGGATGAAATGGTCAACGGCTTGCCCGGACTGGGAGCGGAGGATCGTAGCGGGCGAGTCGCTGATCCCGTTTGCGCCGCTGTTTCCGGCCGAGTCCGAGTCCGCGCTCGCCGTGTTTCGCGAGTTGCGCATCGCGGATATGCAGGGTGCGCCGACGATGGGCGCGGTGTGCCGGCCGTGGATTCTTGATTTCGTTTCCTCCATCTTCGGCGCGTATGACCCGGAGGCGGGGCGGCGGCTGATAACGGAATTCCTGCTATCGGTATCGAAGAAGAACGCGAAGTCCACGCTCGCCGCCGGCGTGATGCTGACCGCGCTGATCCGCAACTGGCGAGAGTCCGCCGAGTTCCTGATCCTGGCGCCGACGATTGAGATAGCGAATAACTCCTACTTCCCGGCGCGCGACATGGTGCGCAAGGACGCGGAGTTAGCCGACCTGTTCCACGTTCAGGATCACTTCCGCACGATCACGCATCGCGGCAACGGTTCGGTGCTGAAGGTTGTGGCGGCCGATAACGAATCGGTCGGCGGCAAGAAGGCAACCGGCGTGCTGGTCGATGAGTTATGGCTATTCGGCAAGCAACCGAACGCGGAGAACATGCTGCGGGAGGCGTGCGGCGGTCTGGCTTCGCGGCCCGAGGGGTTCACGATTTTCCTGTCCACGCAGTCCGACGTTGCGCCCGCCGGGGTGTTCCGGCAAAAGCTGCTGTATGCGCGCGGGGTGCGTGATGGGGCGATAGACGATGCCCGGTTCTTGCCGGTGCTATACGAGCACCCGAAGCGGATGCTGGACGATAAGAGCTACCGCGACCCGAAGAACTTCTACATCACGAATCCGAACCTGGGCGCATCGGTGGACCCGGAGTTCCTGGAGCGCGAGGCGCGCAAGGCGGAGAACGATGGGGCGGCCTCGGTGTGCGGTTTTTTCTCCAAGCACGCGAACGTCGAGATCGGCCTTGCCCTTCACTCCGATCGCTGGGCCGGCGCTGACTTCTGGGAGCAGCAGGGGCGCGCGGCGTTCACGCTGGACGCGCTGTTGGCACGCTGCGAAGTGGTGGATGTGGGGATAGACGGCGGCGGCCTTGACGATCTGCTCGGGCTCGCCGCGGTGGGTCGCGATGCCGATGGCGGTTGGTGGGTGTGGACGCACGCTTGGGCGCATCCGTCAGTGCTCGAGCGGCGCAAGAGCGAGGCGGCGCGGTTCAAGGACTTTGCCCGTGATGGGGATTTAACGCTGGTCGCGCAGATCGGCGAGGACGTGGAGGAAGTGGCCGCGCTGGTGGCGCACTGCGAATCCTCGGGGCTACTCGATAAGGTCGGCGTCGATCAGCAGGGCATCGGCGCGATCCTGGACGCGATGGTGAAGGCCGGCGTTCCGCAGGAAAAGGTGGTCGGCATAACACAAGGATGGAAAATGACGGGAGCGATCAAGACCGCAGAACGACGCCTGGCGGAAGGCGGCTTGACGCACGGCGGGCAGCCGATGATGGCGTGGTGCGTCGGTAACGCAAAGGTCGAGCCGCGCGGGAACGCCGTGATCATTACGAAGCAAGCCGCTGGCACGGCGAAAATCGACCCGCTGCTCGCCATGCTGAACGCCGTGTCGCTGCTGTCGCTGAATCCCGAGGCGCAGAGCCTCGACGGGTTCTTGAACGCGCCGCTGCGCCTGAGCGCCTGACGTGTCGGTCTGGTCCAACATCATCCGCTGGTTCTCCGGCGGCTACACGCGCCAGCGCGGCGCGCAATCGGGCGATCCGCAGTCGGGCGGCATGGTATCGGTGGCCGTCACGGCCGAAACCGCGATGCAGTTGTCTGCGGTGTGGGCCTGCGTGCGGCTGATCGCGGAGACCGTGGCGGCGCTGCCGGTGGCGTTCTTCGAGGTGGACGCCGAGGGGAATTGGGCCGCGAAAGACGATCACCCGCTGGCGCTGCTGTTTGCCGGGAAACCTAATCGGTATCAGACGCGGGTGGAGTTTTTCGAGACGCTGACCATGCAACTCGCGCTGTACGGGAATTGCTACTGCCTGATCGGGCGCGCGGGGAAACGGGTCGTTAGCCTTATGCCGCTGATGGCGAGTCAGATGCAGGAGGTGACGCTATTGGATAACGGCGACGTGTCCTATGCGTACAGCGACGGTGGAAAGCTGAAGGTTTTCGCCGAGGCGAATATCTGGCACGTCAAGTTGATGGGCAACGGCATTATCGGCCTCTCCCCGCTCGGCCATGCGCGCAATGCAATCGGGCTCGGTATCGCAAACGAGCGCGCGGTTGCCAAGTTGGCGAACCGGGGATTCAAGCAGCACGCCGTACTGATGATCGACAAGCTGCTGAAGCCGGAGCAGCGCCAGCAGATACGCGAGCAGTTCTCCGATATACCGAACAGCGATGACTATTCTCTGCGCGTGCTGGAGGCGGGGATGACGTACCAGCCGATCTCGATCAACCCGAAGGATATGCAACTGCTGGAGTCGCGGCATTTCCAGATCGAGGACATCTGCCGCTTTTTCGGCGTCCCTTCTGTGCTGGTGAACGATGCCGGGGCGACGACGACGCTCGGCAGCGGCATCTCGCAGATCGTGCAGGGATTCTACAAGTTGACGCTGCGCCCGTATCTGGAACGCTTTGAAGCGAGCATCAAGAATCACCTGGTGGACGTCGCCGAGCGGCGCACCATCGAGGCCGAGTTCGACTTCAGTGCGCTCTTGCGCGGCGACGACGCGGAGCGGTTCAAGACTTACAAGGAAGCGGTGCAGGGTGGTATCAAGACGCCGAACGAGTGCCGCGCGCTGGAGGGCGATCCCGCTATGCCGGGCGGAGAAAAACTTTATCTTCAGGCGCAAATGGTTCCGATTGAAATGCTGCCGCAGATTGGAAGTAAGCCTGGCGATGGCGGCACGGGAGATGGTAATCCAGGCGAGATAGACCCTGTTGCAGAGTTACGCTCACAAGTTGATTCATACGGAATTGCAGTGCGTGCTGGCGCCGTCACGCCGCAACCGGAGGATGAGGATTCGTTCCGCGACAAACTAGATTTGCCCGGTATGAGCGCGGCAGTTAAGCAGGCGTGGAAAAAGGATGGCGGTTCTCGTAGACCGATTACATTGAAAGACGCAAGCGACGGTAAACCAGCGCAGCCGCGTCCTGCGCCGGATGAGGAATGACAGGAGCCGACGACATGAGCATACGCAAACTGCCGAAGATCGAGGCGCTGCAACTACCGAAAGGCTTGCAGTGGGAGGAAACCGAGTCCGCGCTCGCCCGCTGGTCGCCGGAGATTCGCGCCGCGGACGATTCCGGGATCAGCATTCTCGGCGAGATCGGCGAGCGCTTCGACGGCTCGGGCGTCACTTCGCGCCGCATCTCGGCCGCGCTCAGAAACATCGGCGAGCGCGACGTAACGGTATTCCTCAACTCGCCCGGCGGCGACTTCTTCGAGGGCGTTGCGATCTACAACATGCTTCGCGAACACAAGGGCCGCGTCACCGTCAAGGTGCTCGGGCTCGCGGCTTCTGCCGCCTCCATCATCGCGATGGCGGGCGATACGGTGCAGATCGGCAAGGCCGCGTTCCTGATGATTCACAACTCCTGGGCGCTTGTGATCGGCAATCGGCAGGACTTGGCCGAGGCGATCCGCGTGCTGGAGCCGTTCGACGGCGCGATGGCGGCGGTTTACGCCGATCGCACCGGGCTGCCGGTGGCGAAGATCGAGAAGATGATGGAGGCCGAGACGTGGATGAACGGCGAGGACGCGCTGGCGAAGGGATTTGCCGATGCGCTGCTCGCCGCCGATGAAATCAAGGACGACGGTACGAAATCCGCGTCGAGCCTCTTGCGGCGCGTCGATAGCGCGCTTGCCAAACAAGGCATTTCTCGCGCCGAGCGCCGCGAGATGCTGAAAGAACTGACCGGCACGCCGAGCGCTGCCGGAGTAGCCACGCCGAGCGCTGGCTTGCTGGCCGCACTGCAATCCCTCAATCAATCCATTCAGGAGTAACCCATGAAAACGAAACCCATTGCCGCCAACGTGCGCGGCATCTTCAGCGTTCGGGCCGACGCCGACCCGATCAAGCTGGTGCAGGAAATCAAGGCGAGCATCGACGAGTTCAAGGCCGCACGCAAGGCAACCGACGACGCCATCAAGACCGCGATGGAAGCGACCGGCGCCGACGTGAAAGCGGCGCTCCAGAAGGCCGAGGCCGCGGCGAAGGAAGTCAAAGCCGTATCCGACCGCCTCGTGGAAGCCGAGCAGAAGCTGGTCGAAAACGTGATGAAATCGAAAGCCGCTCCGAAGTCGCTCGGCGCGATCATCGTCGACTCGGAAGCCTATAAGCAATTCAGCCAAGGCATGACGAGCCGGATGCGCGTCGAGGCGAACACGATCATCGGCGAAACCGGCAGCCCCGGCGAGCCGAGCGATACACTCGTTCCGTCGCAGCGCCTTCCCGGCATCATTCCCGGCACCTTCCGCGCGCTGCGGCTGCGTGACGTGATCCCGTCCGGGACTACGGGCAGCAACCTGATCAAATATACGCGCGAGCTGCTGTTCACCAATGCGGCGGTGGAAGTCGGCGAAGGTCTGCAAAAGCCGGAATCCACACTGACGTTCGAGGAAGTCGATTCCCCCGTTCGCACCGTCGCGCACTGGATCAAGGCGTCGAAACAGGTGCTCGAAGATGCGCCGATGTTGCAGTCCTACATCGACACGCGGATGCGCTACGGCGTGGAACTGCGCATCGACACGCAGTTGCTGAACGGCAACGGCACCGCGCCGAACCTCTCCGGCGTGACCGATTCTGGCAACTTCACGGCGTTCACCCCGACCACGGGCGACACCGCCATCGACTCGGCGAACCGCGCGAAGTATCAACTGGTCGCCTCGGATTACGCGGCGGATACGATCGTGATGAACCCGGCGGATTGGGGCGCGATCGAGCGGCTGAAAGGGACCGATGGCTACTACGTCGTCGGCAACCCGTTCGGCGGCATCCAGCCCGTGCTGTGGGGCGTGCCGGTGGTCGTCACCAACGCGATGACGGCGGGCAAGTTCGTCGCCGCCGCCTTCCAAATCTCCAGCCAAGTGTTCAACCGCGCCGGCGTGGTGGTGGAGATGTTCGCGCAAGACGAGGACAACGTGCAGAAGAACCTGCTGACGATCCGCGCGGAAGCGCGCCTCGCGCTGGCGACTTACCGCCCGGCATCGGTGCTCTACGGCGATCTGACGATCTGATCGACGGCTGTTAAAAATAGCGGGGGCGGAAACGCCCTCGCTTTTTTCCATGTTCGAGGAATGGCGGTCTATCCCCCGGCTTTTCGAGGGCGAGACGGTTGCCTGCATCGCTTCCGGCGCTTCTCTCACGCGCGAGGACTGCGAGCTATGCGGGAAGCTGAAAACCATTGTCGTGAACGATGCCTATCGGCTGGCACCGTTCGCGCATGTGCTCTATGCCGCCGATCTCGATTGGTGGCGGCACCACAACGGCGTCCCCGAGTTCGACGGGCTGAAGGTGACGCACGACCCGCGGGCGGCGAAGCGGTACGGCTTAAAGCACATCACCGTGCGCTCTAGCAACGGCGGCGCGGAGTTAAAGGGCGTATCGCTCGACCCGGCCTACGTTCACAGCGGCGGCAATAGCGGCTTTCAGGCGTTCAACCTGGCGGTGCTGTTCGGCGCGCGGCGAATTCTGCTGCTTGGATACGACATGCAGGGCACGCACTTTTTCGGCGAACATCCGGGCGCACTGCGAAAGACGCAGGATTACGCGAACTGGATTCGGCGCTTCGGGACTGTCCCGGCGATGCTGCCGAATGTTGAAATTTTGAACTGCACGCGCGCGACGGCGCTGAAATGTTTTCCGCAGGCAACACTGGAGGCGGTTCTGTGAGATTGATTCTTGTAACGGCGCCGACGATGGAGCCGGTGACGCTGGTAGAGGCGCGCTTGCAATGCCGCGTGGACGCCGTTGGCAGTCCGGCCGCGAGCGCGTTGGATGCGCTGCTTGAGCGCTACGTTAGCGCCGCGGTCGCGCACCTGGATGGCCCGTTCGGCTACATCGGGCGCGCGCTGGTGACGCAGACGTGGGATCTGAAGCTCGATTCGTTCCCGGCTGAGATAGTGATCCCCATGCCGCCGCTGCAATCGGTGGATAGCCTGTCCTACATCGACCCGGACGGCGAAACGGTGACGCTGAGCGCGGAATCGCCGCTGATCTACCAGATCGTCACCGATACCCGCCGCCGCGCGCGCATCGTGCCCGCGTATGGCGAGTCGTGGCCGACCGCGCGTGACGTTCCCGATGCGGTAACGGTGCGCTTCACCTGCGGCTGGCGGCACGACGATAGCCCGCAGGAGCCGGTGCCGGAATCCATCCGCAACGCGCTTCTGCTGATGGTCGAGGACCTGTTCGACGGGAAGGAATCGCGCCGGGCGGCATGGCAGGCACTGCTCGCGCCGTACCGGATTTACGAGTGATCGCTTCGCTGCTGGTCCCGCGGGCGCTCGAGCGGGAATACGCCGCTTTTGCCGCCGGGCTGGCCGCAGCGTGCTACCAGGTGCGCGGGGTGGTGCCAAACCCCGATATTTCGGTCATTTGGGGCGGTGCACCGCCGTCGCGGATGCCGGGCGGGCTGGTGATGCACGCGGAGAACGGCTACTGGGGCGCTGGGAACGTCGCGCTGGCGGTAGGAGGCCATAACGGGGCAGGGCGCACGCCGCAGGGCAGCAGCGACCGCCTGGCGAGCCTGGGGATAGCGATTCAGCCCTGGCGGACCTCTGGCGAGCACGTTCTCGTCTGTCCGAGCCGCGGAATCGGCCAAAACCCGCAGCCGGCGGGTTGGACGGCGCGCACGGTGGAGATTCTGCGGCGCCATACCGACCGCCCGGTGCGCATCCGGCCGCACCCGGGGTCTTGGAAGCTCGCGTCGGAGCATCCCGATGTCGGGCTAGCGCGCGACCTCGCGGGCGCGTGGGCGTGCGTGATCTGGTCGAGCGCGGCGGGCCTGAGGGCGCTGGCTTTGGGCGTCCCGACGATTTGCGCGGCGCCGAACTGGATAGCGAAGGGCGCAGCGGGATCGCGGATCGAGGAAATCGAGAACCCGCCGATGCCGGACCGCCTACCGGCGTTCGAGCGGATGGCCGCGGCGCAGTGGTCGCTCGACGAGATCGGCAGCGGTGAAGCGATCCGGGCGCTGCTGCCGGAAGCGGCGACGGCGTGAACATCCCGATGCAATGCCGCTTTTTGAATAGTTGGTCCCATCTATTGGGCGCAATAAAGGTTCAGAAAAAAATTGCGGTTCGACGGGTGGTAATCATCGGGCTCGGTGCCATATCGCATCGCCGAGAGGTTGACGCCGCCCGCAATCGCAGATGGCGAAGACGCAACCGCGCATTGTTGAAAAAGCGAGAAGTAGAACGCCGGAAGCTACGGGCCGACCTCTATCGTGTTGGCGGAAAGTATTACGAGCGCCGCAAGTTCGACCCGGTAGACAGGCGTCGGCGCGCCGCACATCAGCGCCAACGGCGGAAGCGTATGAGACAACAACGGGAGACGGCTTGATATGCGGCGAGTTTTCCTGAACGAGTACAACATCCGCATGGAGCGCTCGGCCTACCTTCCGATTGCGACGGGCCTGCTGCGTGCTTACGCGGAGACGCTGCCAGAGGTGCGCGCGAATTACGAGTTTGCGCCGTTCCTCTACCACGTCGATTCGATGGCGAACATCATGCCGCGATACGACGCGCCGGACGTCGCCGCGTTCTCGCTCTCGATGTGGAACGAACAGCTTAACCTGCGGGTAGCCAAGGAGGTGAAATCACAACACCCGCAGTGCCTCATTGTGTTCGGTGGCCCGCAAGTTCCACAGCACCCGCAGCAGTATTTCCGAGAGCATCCGTTCATTGACGTGGCGGTGCGCGCCGAGGGCGAGGAAGCGTTCGCCAAGATACTGCTGCGCTACCTGGAATCGCGCAACTTCGAGGGGCTGACCGGCGTATCGTGGCGCGATGCGTCCGGCGCGTGCGTGCGCAACACCGTGGAGTCGCACCAGCCGAAAGACTTGGACATGTATCCGTCGCCATATCTGGAGGGGTTGTTCGACTCGATCATGGCCGACTCACTGGTGACGGGGTTGAACTTGCAGGCGATCATTGAGACGAATCGCGGCTGCCCTTTTCCGTGCTCGTTCTGCTACTGGGGACAGGGCGGGCTCTCGCGCAAGTATCGATTTCACGGTATCGAGCGCGTGGCGAATGAAATCGAGTGGGCGGCACGGAACAAGATCAAGTATCTGTTCAACGCCGATTCAAACTTCGGGATGCACAAGCGCGATGAGGAGATCGCGCAGATCCTCGTGGACATCAAGAAGCGCTACGGCTACCCGGAGAAGTTCCGCACCTGTTTTGGCAAGAACGCGGACGAGCGTATTTACGACATTGCGACGAAGCTGCACGCGGCCGATCTGGAGAAGGGCATTACTTTGGCCTTGCAGAGCAACAACAAGGATGTGCTGAAGAACATTCAGCGCCAGAACATCAAGCTGGAAACCTACAAGACGCTGCAAGTGAAGTTCAACGAGGCGAACGTGCCAGTGTATTCCGAGCTGATCCTTGGCCTGCCGGGCGAGACGTTCGAGACATGGAAAACGGGTGTGCAGGAAATGTTATCGGCCGGGTTGAAAAACCAGCTATTCATCTATCTCTGCCAAGTGTTTCCAAACACGGAAATGTCGGAGCCGGAGTATCAAAAGCGGTTCGGCATCGTGACGAAGCGCATCGAGCTGAACGAGATTCACGGCGCGATCCGCACCGAGGACCTAGTGGCGGAATATGAGGATGTGATTGTCACGACCGATGCCATGCCGTTGGCGATGTGGCGGCAGATGGTGCTGTTCTCGTGGCTGACGATGGTGATGCATTCGCTCAAGGTTGCGTTTTTCGTGATGCTTTATCTCGACAATCGGCACGGACTGAAGGTGACGGACTTCATCGAAAACTTATCGAAGGCCGGCCCCGGTTGCTCGATCCTTTGGCGTGAATTGTCGGAGTTCAACGCGCAGATCGACCGCCTGCTCGCCGGTCACGGGCGCGGGCGCCGCGTCGAGGGGTATGCGCCGATCTACTGGGACGAGGAGGAGGCGAGTTTTCTGCGCATCGCGGAGGACGTCGATGCGTTCTACGACGAACTTTACGATCTTGTCGGTCGCTACCTGAATTTCCACGGCAGGGAATGGGATGCAGACGAACTGCAGGAGGTGATCGACTATCAGCGGCTGCGCATACCGACGGCGCAGGACGAGCCGGTGCGTGTGCGAACCTTTCAGCGCAACGTGCCGGAGTATTTTGACCGGCTGCTTACCTCGCATCCGGTCGCGCTGGGCGACGGGCGCCAGACGATGACGGTATACGCGCGGCAATTCCCAGATAAAGGCCGCTTCGCCGTGGAAACGCTGATGTGGGGCCGCAAGAGCGGCACGATCATGACGAAGGTGGAATGGACGGAACAGGAGCGCATCGCGGCATGAAAGCATTTTTTATAACAACAACAACAAATGAAACACACAAGCACCACGAATCATTTGCCTCGCTGCCCGGTAACGAGGTGAAGTGCTACGTTTACGTTCACGCGCAGCGGCGCGGCGTTCCGGTGAATGGTGCGCGGCTCGATGCGGAAATATACGCTGCGGCGCAAGCGTATGCGCCTGATCTGATCGTTTACATCGGCGCTTGCGGCGGCAACGTGCCATCCGTGTCGTTGTTCCAGCGGTTGCGAAAGGACGTAGCGCCGACCGTGCATTTTTGCTCGGATGCGTCAGATGCCCCGTGGTGGCCGTTACTGACCGCGTATGAAAAGGCGCGGTGTTTTTCGCTACAGGTAGCTCTCGACGGTAGCGACAACTGGCCTATGCGTGATTCGCAATTGACCGCGTTGACGGTCGTCGAACCGGCATTTTTCAAGAATGCACAGACGCGCCACTCTGAACGGCCGATGATCTTCGGGTTCGCCGGTAATGCCGGCGGCCGTAGAGCCAACAGCGTGAAGCAGCTAATAGCGTCGGGATTGAATGTCAGACAGCGGGATGGGCGTGAGGATAGCTACAAGGAATTTGCGGACTTTCTCTGCAAGTGTCGGATCACAATAAATTTCCCAGACACTGGTTCGGGCCGCTACATGCACGTCAAGGGCCGCGTGATCGAGGCCGGATATTGCGGTGTATTGTTATTGGAACGCCGCAATTCTCCGACGAAAAACTGGTTTACACCGGGCGTCGATTACGTTGAATATGACGATATCAATCATGCGAAAACTCTGGTGGCCTACTACGCCGATCACCCAGAGGAGGCGCAGGCGATATCTGATCGGCTCAGGGCACGCGTGACATCTGAACACGGGCCGACAGTTTTTTGGGGCCGCGTCTTCGACCGTCTTGGGTTTACCAAAGAGCCGCAGCATTGTGAAAGAAACTCAATTGACAAGATCGTGGAGAGGGTTTCTTGAGAGCGTTGATCACCGGAATCCGCGGCGCTGCCGGAACCTATCTCGCCGAGTATCTTCGCGGGAACGGTATCGAGGTATCTGGCATCGCTCGCCCCGAGTGCGACATGGTGGACTTCCACGCCGTTTACGCCAAGCTGATGGCGGTTCGGCCCGATGTCATCTATCACCTGGCGTCGGATGCGAACGTGCGGGATGCGTTCGACAACGCTGCGCAGGTGTTCACCAACAACGCTGCCGGCACCGTAACGCTGTTCGAGGCGGCGCTGAAAACGGGGCTCGATCCGCTTATTATGGTGTGCAGCTCGTCAGAGGTCTACGGCAATCCGAAGGTCTACCCGATCTCGGAGGAGTTTCGTATCCAGCCGTCGAATCCCTACGCGGTGAGCAAGGCGGCGCAGGACTTGCTGGGGCAGATGTACGGACGTGGTTACGGGATGCGCGTCGTTATTACGCGGGCGTTCAGCTACGTCAACCCGCTGCGGCGCGATCTGGCGCTATCCCATTTCGCGCGGCAGATCGCTGCTATTGAACGCGGCGAGGCTTCAGAGATCGTTCACGGCAATTTGGATTCGGTGCGGTCCTTCTGTGACGTGCGCGATGTCGTGGCTGCTTACGCGCGCTTGCCGACATTGCCGACGATTTCAAAATTGAATGATGGGGATGGCATCTACAATATCGGCGGCGGCGATCGAGTCAGCATTGGGCAATGTCTGGAAATGCTTATGGGCCTCGCCACCGCGCCGATCAAGACGCGGCAAGACCCTGCGCTGATGCGCCAGACGGATGTGACGAACCAGATCCCGGACTGCAGCCTATTCCGCAGGATTACAGGATGGGAGCCGAAGATACCGCTGCGCGATAGTCTCGCGTGGCTTCTCGATCATTACCGGGCAGCGGCGTGATCGGATAACGGAACGGTTGCAATGATTTTTGTTTGCTCGCGCAAAAGACGCGCCTCTCTCGGGCGGTTTTTCACGGAATCGCAGCCCACGATCGGAGGGCGCGTATTGATCGACGAGGACGATGGCGCCTACGCCGGCATGAGTTTGCCCGCTGGGTGGGAGTTTTTTGTGCGTCCGCGGGCTCCGGTATCGAAGATTATCAACCGCGCATACGCTGCATTTCCCTCTGAACCGTTCTATGCGGTAGTCGGCGACGACGTTACCTGCGGGCCGCACGGATGGGACAAGGTTCTGGCAGACGCCGCCGGGCCACATAGTGTGTCCTGGGGCGATGATGGGCGCTGGGGGCCAAGTCTCTGCACGACGTTTTTCGTCGGCGGTGATCTGGTGCGTCGGATGGGTTGGCTCGCGCATCCGGCGTTCGGGCATCTCTACGTGGATCGTATATGGTGGGGAATTGCGACCGGGGCCAGCATCGCAAAATATCACCCCGAGATTTCGTGTCGTCACGTCAATGTCAAGGATACGACCTACCGAGAGCGGTCGATCGGCGGCGATCATCAGCAATTCTCTGCCGTGATGGCCGGAGAAATGGCGGCATTGATTCAGAGGGCGTCGTGCTGAGCGTAGTATGCGTTTTGCGTTCCGGCGGAGATTTCGATTCCGAGTACGTCCGCAAGTTGCGCGATGGCGTTGCGCGGAACATGACGATCCCGTATCGGTTCGTGTGCCTTTCGGATTGCGATGTTCCCTGCGAGCGCATACCGCTGAAACACGACTGGCCCGGGTGGTGGGCGAAGCTGGAAATTTTCAGGCTAACCGGCCCGCTGCTTTACGTCGATCTCGACACGATAATCGTCGGCAACCTGGACCGCGTGGCGGATATTCCGTACGACTTCGCCATGCTCGACATACTGGAAAAGAATCTCCCTCGCATCGGTAACAGCGGCGCGATGTGGATGGCGAAGCCGTTCCCGAACGTCTACGAGCGCTTCGCGGAGAAGCCGGAATACTGGATCGAGTATCACCGCGCGAACGCTCACGACCGTTACATGGGCGATCAGGCGTTCATCAGCGATTGCTTTACGGAGATTCCCAAATTGCACCATGCGCTTCCGGGCTTTTTCAAAGCCTACAAGTACGACGGTTGCCAATATAAGGTTCCCGCTGGCTGCTCGGTCGTATGCTTTAGCGGCAAGCCGCGTCCAGCGCAGGCAGGTGGCTGGGTAAAACAGGCATGGGTGTGATATGGCTCAAGCGTTTGAATCCCCGCGACTGACCGAGCGCGTCACGCTTCAGTCGCCCGCGACGGTGCAGGACGCGAACGGCGAGATGATCCCCGGCTGGAGCGATTTCGCCACCGTCTGGGCGTGGATCGTGGACGTGACGGGGCGCGAGTATGTCGCCGCGGGCGCGACGCAGAACGAGGCGCTGACCAAGATCACGATCCGCTACCTCGCCGGCGTCGTGCCGAACATGCGCGCGATGCACGGCGACATCGCTTACAACGTCGAGTCCGTGCTCGGGCAGGATCGCAAGGAATTGACGCTGATGTGCAAGAGATTGGTCGAACCATGATCGCAATCGAAACCAAGCTGACCGGCGACCTATCCGGCGCGCTCGATAAGTTCGCCGAAAAGATTCAGGGCCAGGTGCTGATATCGGGCGTCGCCGCGATGGCCCGCGTGATATACGACGAGGTGAAGCTGAATACCTCGCCGCCGCGCATGGGAATGAAAACCGGCAACCTGCACAACGCAATCTACCGCGTTTACTCGCCGGAAATGTCTACCGATACCAAAAAGGTTTACAAGGTATCCGTGAACAAGAGCAAGGCGCCGCACTGGCACCTGCTCGAATACGGAACGTCGCGTGCGCCCGCGCACCCGTATATTCGTCCGGCCGCCGATCACATGAATCAAGCGATTGCTGCCGGGATGTCTCGTATCACCGTTCGCATGGGTGAGATCACCATAGAGGGTAACGGTGGCGTCTTGTTGAATGAGGGCGATTTGTGACAATTGAGGCGACATTGTTCACGACGCTGAAAACGCTGGTAGCGAATCGCGTGTATCCAGACGTGGCACCGGTCGGAACGGTACGGCCTTACCTGACGTACCAGCAGGTCGGAGGCGCGGCGGTGAATTTTCTCGATCCGACCGTGCCGAGTAAAAAGCGGTTTCGCTTCCAGGTGAACGTCTGGGGCGACACCCGCTCACAGGTCGCCGCGCTCGCTATCCAGGTCGAGGACGCGCTGCGCGCCGTCACGGCATTGCAGACAACGGTCGAGGGCGCTCCAATCGCGTCCTATGAACCGGAGACGAATCTGCGCGGAAGCGTCCAAGACTTCAGCTTTATTTTGTAGTTGCAGCACTCGCCTTCGGGCGATTCTACCGGGCCGCATTCGTGCGGCCTTTTTCGTTTCACAACTGAAAAGGAAATCACAATGGCTATCTCACTCCCGAATGGCGCATTGGTAGCCATCGCTGCTACCTACGGCGCGTCCGTCACCATGTCTGCGGTCTCGAACGCTGACCCCGGTGTCGCCACGCTGGCAACGGGCCACGGCATCTCGACCGGCGACATTATCGAAGTCACTTCCGGCTGGTCGCGGCTCACCGACAAGATCGTGCGCGCCGGCACCGTGGCAGCGCAGGACGTACCGCTGGAGGGCATCGACACCACGCTGACGAGCATCTATCCAGCGCTCGGCGGCACGGGCTCGGTGCGCGAGATTCTCACCTGGACGCAGCTCTCGCAGATCCTGCAGAGCACGAGTTCGGGCGGAGAACAAAACTTCCTCGAATATCAATTGCTCGAAGCCGACGCGGCGAAGCGCATCCCGACGTTCAAGTCGCCCGCCGGGCTGTCGTTAAACATCGCTGACGATCCGACGCTCGCGGGCTACATTCTCGCCTCAGAGGCGAACGATGACCGGCTGCCGCGAGCGGTGCGGATCACGCTCCCGAGCGGCGCGATCCTGCTGTACAACGCGTACCTGAGCTTGAACAAGACGCCGAGCCTGACGGTCAACGAGATCATGGCGGTCGAGGTCACTCTGTCGCTGCTGGCCGAGCCGGTTCGTTACGCTTCGTAACGGCGTAAAATAAGCGAGCCGAACCAGCGCGGAAACGCTGGCCCGGCTCTAACCGACACCACTACTTACTGGAGTAGCAGCGTGGCTGACGCGATTGTATCCGCAAAGATATGCCGGAAATGTGGCGTAGTTAAACCCCTTGCGGACTTTGCTCCAGATAAACGGAACAAGGACGGCAAGGGGGCGCGTTGTAGGCGGTGTCATAACGCCGCAGGCGCCGAATGGGCAAAGAAAAACCCGGCTAAAATGAAGGCAATGATCGCGGCATGGGGCGCGGCAAACCGGGAACGGAGGCTCGCTAAAAACGCAGCCTGGGCAATAGCCAACGCAGGCAGAAAGAAGGAGGCTAATGCGGCGTGGTATAGGGCTAATGCCGAAAGGCTCAAGCCGGTGATGTTAGCTTGGGTAAAAGCAAATCCCGAAAAGGTTAAAGCAAAGCGTAGAACGTACTACAGGAAACACGCTGAAGTGGAACGGTCTAAATATTCAGCGTATCGAAAATCAAATCCAGAAAAGGTGAGGGCTTGCAAGGCGAGGTGGAGAAGAAGGCAGATTGGATATAACACGGCGCAATGGGCGGCAAGGAAAGCAAGGAAAAACAGAGCAACTCCGCCGTGGTCTGACATAAAAACAATAAATAGCATTTACAGGGCGGCCCGAGAGATGCAGGAGAAAACCGGAGAGCGGTATCACGTTGACCATATCGTTCCGCTAAAGTCGAAGTTGGTATGCGGGCTTCACGTCCCCGCTAATTTGCAGATCATTCCGGCACAAAAGAACATGACCAAACAAAATTTCTACTGGCCAGATATGCCATCAGGAGAGAACAACAGATGCCAAAATTGAAGCTGGTCGCGGAGCCACGATTCAAGGCGCGCGTGCCAATCCCGGTGGCGGGCGGGCCGCCGGTCGAGGTCGAGTTCACTTTCCGGCACCGCACGAAAACGGCGCTCGACGAGTGGATCAAGTCTCGCGCGGACAAGTCCGATGCCGAATCCTTCCTCGAAATGGTGGAGGGCTGGGAGCTCGAGGACCAGTTCGGCAAGGAGTCCGTCGAGCTGCTGCTCGAAAACTACGTCGGGGCCGCGCTCGCCACGTATCGCGTTTACGTCGATCAACTTGTCCAGGCCAAGCTAAAAAACTGAAAGCCGTTGCTCGGGCACTCTACACGCCCGGCCCGACAGCGGCGGAAGCGCGAGCATTCGGGCTGACGCTGGATGAGGCGGCCGGCGAGGCGTGCGAGGTGTGGCCGGACAACGCTCTCGCCGTAAATGCGTTCATCGCCATGAGCACTCAGTGGCGTGTGGGCATGGCTGGCGCTACCGGGCTGGACTATGGCGCGCTGCCGGTGGTGATGAGCCTGGCGGGCGTGCCGGCGGCCGAGCGCGCTGGCGTGTTCGAGTCGATCCGCGTTCTTGAGGATGCGGCATTGGAAACCATGAGGAAAAAATCGTGACTGAGGTAGTCGGCCGCGGAACAATCGAGCTAGTCGGCGATGCGCGCAAGCTGAAGGCGTCCATCGAGGACGCGAAGAAGAGCGTCCGCACGCTCGGCGAAGGCCAGAAGGACATCAGCAAGTCCGCGCAGCGATCCATTGATCGCTACGTCGGCAAGCTCCAGCAGCAGAGCGCGGTCCTCGGCAAGACGCGCACCGAGACCGAGCTATACAAGCTCACGCTGCGCGGCGCATCAAACGAGCAGATCAACGCCGCATCCGTCGCGCTGCGTGCGCGCGATGCCTACGCGAAAAATGCCGAGTCCGTCAACGCTCTGAGAACCGGCTTTATCGCGCTCTTTGCCGTTGCGGTGACTGGCGCGATTGCCGCTGCGGCGGCGTTCGATCGGATCGTCAAGCAGACGGCGAATTTCCAGGACGCATCCGAGAAAATCGGCGACACGGCAGAAGCCGTCGCCTCTCTTGCAGTCGCTGCTGCTGGCGGCGGCACCGATATTGATCAACTCGTCAGAGTGTCGGCCCGATTGACGCGCGGGCTGACTGAGGTCAACGACGAAAGCAAGGCTGCGGGCGCCGCGCTTGAGGCTCTCGGCCTTGATATCACCGCGTTCAAGAATCTGAAGGCTGCCGACCAGATGGAGGCGGTGGCCAAGGCGATGGCTGGATTCGAGGACGGCACCCAAAAGACCGCTGTCGCAATGGCGCTATTCGGCCGCGCCGGCGCAGAAATCCTGCCGTTCCTGAAAGAGCTTGCGAAGGAAGGCTCGCGGCAGAATATCCTCACTTCCGAGCAGATCCGGCTGGCCGACGAATACGCCGACAAGCAGGCAATTCTGAAAGCGCAGATTGGGCTGCACGCGCAGGCGATTGTGTCGGATATGCTGCCGGCGCTAAACGAATTCACGGCTGCGCTGCGCGACATTGCGAAGGATCAGGAGTTCGCCGCTACCGCGTCCGATGCGCTCAAGGGCGCGCTCGGTGCCGCGATCGTGGTGTTCCAGACTATCGCTGTCGTGGCGTCCGATGTCGGATTTGTGTTCAAGGGGGTGGGACGCGAGATTGGCGCGATAGCCGCGCAACTGGCCGCGCTGGCGAGTCTGGATTTCTCGGGATTCACAGCGATCAGCGATGCCGTACGGGATGATGGCGTTCGAGCGCGCGCGGAACTGGACAAGTTCCAAGCGCGCGTCATGTCTATCGGGCAGACAACTGCTTCGGAATTGCGCGATAACTTCGACGCCAGCACGCAAGGCAAGCGGGGGCGAAGGCTGAAATTCAGCGGCGCTGCTGATAAGAGCGGCGCCTCGAAGGCCGCGCAAGAGGCCAATGCGCAACTTGCATTCGATCTCGCGCAGATCAAGCGGGAGAGCGAGGCCACTATCGGCGCGTTCGCCAACGCCGAGCGGATTATGCAGGCGCGGCGCGCTGCGAGCCTGATCGACGACAAGGAATACTACGCGGCGAAACTCGGGTTCATCCAGCTTAACAGCCGCGAGCAAGAGACCGCGCTGATCGAGGAAATCGCCCGCCTTGAACGCGAGAAGCTGATCGGCAAGGAGCACATCGACAACGAGCGCAAGATCGCCGAGGCGCAGGCGAAGCTCGCGAAGGTTCGGGCGGACGCCGTGGCGAGCATCGAGATAAATTCGATTCAGGAAGCGGCCGCGAACGCGAAGCTCGCGCAGTCCTACGTGGACGCGACGATTGCTGCGGACGCCTATATCGCGGCGATCAAGCGCCGTAACCAGGCCGAGATCGAGGGCATCGGGCGCGGCGCGCAGTTTCGCGACATTCAGGCGGGCCGCAACGAGATCGAGGACAAGCTCACCGGCGAGCGGCAGAAGCTGGAGCGTGACCTGCGCAACCGGCAGATCACGCAGGAGACGTTCGACATTTACCTGAAGGTCGCGCAGGACACCTACGCGAAAGAGATCGCGCTATACGACCAGCGCACGTCGGCGGTGCTGGAGAAGCAGGCCGATTGGACGAGCGGCGCGACCGAGGCGTTTCAAAACTACATCGACCAGACGCGCGATGTCGCCAAGCAGACCGAGGAACTGTTCACCAATGCGTTCAAGAGCATGGAGGACGCTCTGGTTTCGTTTATCCAGACAGGGAAGATTGATTTCAAAAGTCTGGCGGACTCGATTATCGCTGACCTGATCCGCATCCAGGTGCGCAAGGCGATTGCCGGCGTAATCGATGGTGCGAGCGGCAAGGGCGGATTTATCGCAACCGTAGCGGGGCTATTCAAAGCCGCGGGCGGCGCGCAGTTTACCGTCGGCGGCGCGGGCGGAACCGATTCGCAGTTCATCCCGATCATGGCGACGCCGGGCGAGCGCGTGACGGTGGAGACGCCGCAGCAGCAGCGCGAGGGGCGCGGGATGAGCGTGACCAACGTATTCCACATTTCAGGCCCGACTGACCGGCGCTCGCAGGCTCAGATTGCCGCGGCAGCGGGCGAGGGCGTGCAGCGCGCGATGAGTAGGAATACCTGATGTCTTTCATAGAAACCCCGCGCTTTCCGGATAAGATCGCCGCGGGCGCGAAGTTCGGCCCCGGCTACTCCACCAGTAAGGCGCGCAACATCGGAGGCTTCGAGGCGAGCAATCAGAACTGGTCGATGCCGCTCTACGAGGGCGACGTGAGCCACGCGGCCAAGACGCAGACGCTGTTCGAGGAGCTGCTCGCCTTTTTCCACGGCGTTGCCGGGATGCACAACGGATTCCGGTTCAAGAACTTCGGCGACTTCACCGCTACCGCAGCGCAGGGCACGCTGGTCGAGCTGACCGTCAATACGACGTGGCAGATGTATAAAACCTACACCTTCGGCGCGCTCAGCAAGGCGCGGAAAATCTCCAAACCCATCGCTACCGGCATGACGATTGCAGGCGGCGGCAGCTATTCCCTCGACACGACGACCGGAATCATCACGCGCAACTCGGGCGCGAATCCTACCTCGTGGGCCGGGCAATTCGATACGCCGGTGCGGTTCAACACCGACCGGATGCTGCCCGTTTCCATCATGTCCGACCTCTACGAGTGGACCTCGATCCCAATCATTGAAATACGCCTGTGAAATCCCTCCCAGCCGCACTCGCTGCGCACGTCGCCACGCGCGAGACAACGCTCGCCACGGCGCTGAAGATCACCCGCACCGATGGCCAGGTATTCGGATTCACGACGCACGATGTGGACGACGTTGTTTCCAGCGTCACCTACTCTGCGAATCCCGGACTGGACGTGACAGATATCATCATCGACGCGAGCGGCGCCGTCGGCAATCTGGAACTGCGAACGCTGCACGACGGTACGACGTTCACCACGGCCGAAGTCCTGGGCGGCGTCTGGCGCAATGCCGCGTTCGTGATCTTCCGCTACAACTGGGCGGACCTTGCCGGCGGCATCGATACGCTGCTCGCCGGGACGCTCGGCGAGGTGGAGCTAAAACAGAATTCCGTCGTCGCCGAGCTGCGCGATCTGCGACAGTACCTACAGCAGCCAGTCGGCAGCCTGTCGAGCAAGACCTGCCGCTATCGGCTCGGCTCAACGGACAAGAATAACGGCGGCCTGTGTCTGAAGGACATCAGCGGCGCGCCGTTCACCATGCCGTTCACCGTAACGAGCGTCACCAGCGCGAGCGTGTTCCGCGATAGCGCGCGCACCGAGGCGGCGGACTGGTTCGGCGAGGGTGAAATCCTTTGGCTGACTGGCAACAACGCTGGCATATCGAAAAAGGTCAAGACATACGACGCCGACGGCACTTTCACGCTGGCATTGCCGCTGCTATCCGCAATTCAGGTCGGCGATACCGGCACGGCTATCGTGGGCTGTCGCAAGCGGTTGGAAGAGGATTGCCGCGATAAATTCGATAACGTTCTGAACTTCGGCGCGGAACCACATCGCCAGGGCATCAATGACGTAACCAAGTCCGTGGCGTCCAACGTATGACCACGCGCTCCGATATCGTCCGCGTCGCTAGGAGTTATTTATCGACCCCTTTCCATCATCGCGGCCGCTTGCCTGGCGTCGGGCTGGACTGTGCCGGAATCCTGGTGTGCGTGGCGCGCGAGCTCGGCCTGATGGCGCCGGACTTCGACGTTCCGCCCTACACGCCGACGCCGGACGGGCGGACGATGCTCGCGTGGTGCGAGACGTACATGACGCGCGTATCGCAGGACGCGATGCAGCCGGGCGACGCCATCGTGCTGATCACCGATGTTTACCCGCAGCACCTGGCGATTCTCGGCGACTATCGGCACGGCGGCCTGTCGATCATCCACGCCGCGAGCAACGCCGACCCGCCGCGCGTGATCGAGACCCGCTTGATGTTCGCGCGCAATATGCGGTTCGTGGCGGCCTACGCTCTTCCGGGGATCGCGTAATGGGCCAGCTAGCGCTCGTCGCAACGGCGGTGCAATACGCCTACGTCGGCTATTCCATCTATCGCGCCGTAACGGCCGATCCGCAGCGGGTAAGCAATCGCCAGCCGCTGCTGACGGACCTGAAGATCATCGGCACCGATTACGGGCAGCCGATTCCGTACGCGCGCGGCACGTTCATGACCGCCGGGCAATTGTGGTGGAACACAGACCGGCGCCCGAGCACGACTACGACGGTCACGCAGAGCGGCGGCAAGGGCGGTGGCGGCGTGGAGACGACGACCTCGACCACGACCTACGACATGGACGCGCTCTATGGGCTGACGGACAACGAGATCGTCGGCATATCTCGCATTTGGGACAACGGCAAGCTCGTCTGGACTGCCTCCTCGACGGCCACGGGCGGCAGTCTATCTGCGAGCGCGATTGCCGGGCTGTGGGACCGCATGACGGTCTACACCGGTGACGCCGCGCAGCTTCCCGATCCGACCTATGAGGCGGCGGTGGGCACCGCAGATGCGCCGGCCTATCGCGGGCGTGGCTCGGTGTTCATTCAGGGCCTGAAGCTCGGGCAGAGCGGGCAGATGCGCAACCTGACGTTCGAGGTTGTCGTTGATGGATCGTCTGCCGAGCAACAGGTTGTTGAGGTTTACACCGGCACGGTGGCGAACCCGGTGATTCCGGGATCGCTCTACTCGATGCGCAACCAGTACCGGCTCAACCCGCGCGCCTGGGTGCCGGAGGCCGTCAGCGGCGCTCAGGGCACGTTCGTCTACGTGGATTTCGGCACGGGGCAGCGCATCCATTCGGCCACGATCGTCAGCACGCTGGTCGGCAGCGCCGTCATGGATGAGTTCGGCAACGGCTACGTGTTCCGCCACGTTTCGCTCGGCGGCGGCAAGGTTTGGAAGATCGACGCCGCGGACGGCTCCGTGACCGAATACAACGCGCAGGTTTCCGGCCCCACGGACGTCTATATGTGGCAGGACGCGCTGGTGTTCGCGCAGTCGGAAGTGTGGGGCACGAACGGCCAGACGCTCTACCGCATGCTGCTCGGGGAGGAAGCCGCCGTCATCCACAACGTGGCCGGCCAGTCCGTCACGCTGTTCCTCAACTCCGGGCTCCTCACGACCGGCTGGTCCGGGCGCCGGATCTACGGCGCCGTGTCGCACACAGGGAGCCGTTACTGGGGCTACTGGGAGCCCGCCGAGGGGTTGTCGTTCAACCCGGTCGCGCTCGACACCGGGTCGATGTTCTCGACGCAGGGCGGGCTCATCGCCCGCGACGGCTACATCTGGGGCGTCACAGCAGCCGGCGAACTTCAGAAGCACCGGCCCGATCCGATCGGCGGCGCGACGCTCCTCGGCACGGTCGCGCTGCCGGGCTGGACCTCGTGGTACACCGGGCAGGCCGTGCTGCTCCACGACAGCCAGGGCGCGATCTGGGTGCAGGGGCTCGGGGCCTCCTCGTTGAGAACCCTGTGGAAGGTGGACGCCGCCGCCCTGACCGTGCTGGAGACGATTGCTGCCGTCGCGGGAGCGGGTAATCTCGAATGGCCGGAGATACTCCCGAACATCGAATTACTTCCCGGCATCATGGGCGTCGGCCGTGCCTCGGGCACGCCGCCCGACTATGGCGCACTCGGGGTGGTCATGGATGCCAGCCTTATCACGATCGCGCCGCCGTCTGTAGAGAGCGTAGTCTCTGGCTTCGCGCTGCGCGCCGGCCTCACCGCTGGCCAGATCGACGTGACGGCGTTATCGAGCATCACGCGCGACGTGAACTCGCTCGCCGTGTCGCAAGTCGGTTCCGTGCGCCAGACGCTCGATATGCTGGCCGCGGCGTTCTTTTTCGAGATGGTGGTGAGCGACAAGATTTACTGCCGCCCGCGCGGCGGGTCGTCCGTGGCGACGATTCCGTATCTCGACCTCGGCGCCACGCGCGGCGACGACCAGCCCGAGCCGCTCGCGCTGCGCCAGATGAACGAGTTGGAGCTACCGGCGCAGATCGCGCTGACCTACATCAACATCGACGACGATTACCAGACCGATACGCAATACAGCGACCGGCTGATTAGCGCGGTCGGCGGCACGGTGGACGCGGTCTCTATGGCGATCGGCATGACGCCCTCGGAGGCCAAGGCGTGGTGCGACGCGGCGCTGCTGGACCGCGTGACCAGCGCCATCACGACGCGGCTTGATCTGCTCGGCGACTATTGCCGGCTGGAAGCGGCCGACGTGGTGACGGCGACTGGCGCGGACGGCTCGACGTTCCGGTTGCGGCTGGTGAGAAAAACGGATTCGTACCCGCTGCTCTCGTTCGACGCGGTGCTGGATGATGCGTCCGCGTTGGTCTCGCAGGGCATCACGAGCGCGGATTACACGCCCTCTACCATCGTCGTCGCGCCGCCCGATACGCTGATGGAGTTGATGGACATCCCGATTCTGCGTGACGCCGATGACGACGCCGGCTTCTACGTCGCGGCGAAGGGCGACACGACGCCGTGGCCGGGCGGGGCGATCTTCAATAGCACGGACGACGTGGAATACGAGCGCAAGGCGACCGTAGTGGAGTCGGCGGTATTCGGCGAATGCACTACGACGCTCGGCGACTGGACGGGCGCGCGGGTATTCGATGAAATGAATTCTGTGACGGTCGATGTCGGCGACGGCACGCTGGCGTCCAGCACGCGCGATGCGGTGCTGAACAGTCTCACGGTCAACGCGATGCTGATCGGCTCGGAGGTGATCCAGTTCAAGACCGCGACCTTGGTTTCGGCGGGCGTCTACACGCTCTCCGGGCTGCTGCGCGGCGGGCGCGGCACCGAGTGGGCGATGACGGGGCACGAGGCGGCCGAGCGCTGCGTGCTGCTGCGCGAGGCGGGGCTGCGGCGCGTGCTGCTGGACAATAACGAGCTGGGCCTGTCGCGCTACTACAAGGGCGTCACCATCGGGCGCACGCTATCGACGGCGACCGCAGAGCAGTTCACCAACAACGCCGTGGGCCTGAAACCGTTCTCGCCGTTCGACCTGCGCGCGACGCGCGATGCGTCGAACAACATCACGTTTACCTGGCAGCGGCGGACGCGGCTGACGGTGCGGATGATCGGGGCGCTCGGCATCAGCGTGCCGCTCGGCGAGGAAACGGAAGCCTACGAGATCGACATTCTAGCGGGCAGCCCGGCGGCGGTGGTGCGCACGATCAGCGCCACGAGCAGGACCGCAAGCTACACCGCGGCGGAGCAGACCGCCGACGGCCTGACGCCCGGCAATGTCGTAAGCGTTGAGGTATTTCAACTCAGCGCCGACGTCGGGCGCGGCTACGCGCTACAGCAATCGGCATAAAGGATCGACATGGCAACCGGAACCATAGACACCATCTTCGCCAGCGGCTCGCCCGAGGTGCAGATGAACGAGGCGTTCGTCGCCGTCAAGCCGGCCGGGCTGTTCGGCAACCGGGGATCGACCACCACCGGGCTGGTGTTCGGTTACTACGGCGGCGTGATCTGGAACGGCTCGGCGTACGAGGCCATCGCCGACGGGACGCTGACGCTCGATGCCAGTCAGGCGGCGGTCTACATCGAGGTGGACAGCGCGGGGGTCGTTTCTAAAAATCTCGTGGGCTTCACCGCCGGGAGCACGCCGCTCTACCTCGCCACGACGAGCGCCACGGTGATCACGGCGCTGACCGATTACCGCACGGTGCTGCCGCAGCTAGCGAAGTTTCCGGCGGTGACGCTTGAAAATTTGACCATCGCCTCCGGCACCATCACTGCATCCAACCCCGCGCTCTCCATCACGCAGACGTGGAACGACGCCGGCGTTACCTTCGTCGGGGCCGACACAAACATCACCGTCACCGCGGCCGCCGCCGCGTCGCTGGTCGAGCGCTGGCGCGTGGGCGGGACGGAGATCCTGTCGCTGCGCAAGGACGGCCTCCTCACCGCCCACACGCTCACCGTCTCGACCGGGGCGCTGACGGTTACTAGCGGGCAGAGTAGGCACATTGTTTTGTCTGGGAGTGCCACCAGTCCAGCAGTTTCCGTTACTGCTGGTAATTTGCTGCTGAAAACGTCTGGTGGAACTCAGGTCCAAATAGATAACACCGCCGCCGCCGACAGGTACTTGACCATCACCGGCGGCGTGAGCGGGAGCGGGACGAACGCGACGATAGGGGTGAGCGGGGGAGATGTCGGGGTTTCTGCGTCTTTGGCTATTACTGGCGCGCTTTCGGGTAGCGCCGCAAGCAAACTGGCACTAGCGCAGGGAAGTAGCGCCACGAGTTCTGTCGTCGCTTACGGCCCTAATGCCGGCACCGTCGGAATCTTGCAGTTGGAGTGCAAGGCAAGTGATGGTACGGGAACGGGCATTGTGATGAAGCTCCAAGCCGGGGTTCAGTTTGGTGCGCCTACTGGTGGTGATAAGGGTGCTGGAACAGCAAACTTCGCCGGAGATATCTACAAAAACAATTCCGCTTACACTAATCCCGACTACGTGCTTGAGCATTGGGCAACCGGCAAGATAGTGAAATATGCGGAGAAGGCGGGCGCGGCGAACTACGCCGGGTTGCTGCCGCTCTCCGATATCGAGGCGTTCGCGCGCACGAACTGGCACCTGCCCCGCTTCGGTCAACAAGCTGGTCATGGCGCGTTCAGCGGTGGCGAGGCTCTGTTGGCTTCAGTCGAGGAGGCGTATCTGCATCTGTTCGACCACGAATCCCGCCTCGCGGCGCTGGTCGCGTGGAAGTCCCGCGCCGAGTCCGCGCTGGTAGAGCGCGGGATCACGATTCACTAACGGAGCCTTTATGGAACAAGTCGATCTGACCACCCCCGAAATCTGGCCGGCCCCGCCGCCTGCGACGAGCCTGTGGAAGGTCGATGGGCTTTTTCTCAACTGGTCCGGGCAGCGCATCATCGTGACGCTCATGGGCCAGAACGGCGAGAAAAAGCACGTCGAGTATGAGGGCCAAATGGCCATCACCTTCATGGTCGCGCTCAACAAGGCGAACCTTTCGACGAAATCGCTCCAGCGGCGCATCTTGGAGCGGCTGATGGCGGACGGTCACCTGTTGGGAACTATCTCGGGGACGGTGGACTGATGCGCCACTACTATCCACGCAGCGCGCCCGACTACTCCCGCCCGCTGTTCACGTCGGACCAGAAGCTGTGGATGGCGATCATCGCAGTGGCGGTGCTGGCGATATTTTTCTGACAAGGAGAATTCATGGCAATCAAAATGACGTTGCGGCAGGGCATCGCGGCTTACCAGGCGCTCGAAGCCATGCCGCGGCTGCCGAATGGCAAGATCAGCTACACGCTCGGCTACATCGCCGACAAGCTGGAAGGCCACTGCCGACAGTTCGAAAAACAGCGCGAGAAAATGAAGCGCGAAATGGCCGAGGCCGACAAGGACGGGCGGCTCATCATCCCGGCGGCGAAGCTGGAGGAACTGAACGCCGCGCTGGAGGAAATGATTGACGTGGAAATCGAGATCGGCCGCGAGCCGGTCAAGCTAGCCGACGTTCTCGGCACCGATCCGGCGAAGGCGCCGGAAATCGAGCCGCGCCTGATGCGCGCGCTGCAATCCATCATCGTGGAATGAATATGAACGACTGCGAACGCAAGCTCACTGTCGAACTCCACTCCCTGATTGCGGAGTTCAAGTCGTTCCGCGAACTGATGATCGAGCGTGACCGCCTCTACTCCGAGCGCGATGACGGGAACAAGGAACGGGTGGCGATGGCCTTCGCGGCGGCCGAGAAGGCGGCGTTGAAAACAGAAGAGGCGCTCAAGGAATACAAAGAGTCTGCGAACGAATGGCGGAAAACGGTGAGCGATCTGATCTCCATGCAGCAAGGTAGCGGAAAAGGAATGGAGAAATTGTGGGGATGGCTGGCGGCGGCGTTCGTGGCCATCGTCGCGGTGATCGGGCTTTATATGCGCCGTCTATGATCGCCATCGACTCGCAGCACGCCTTTAATCTCATCGTGTTGCTGATCGTGCTGCTGGCGTTCTATCGAGTCGTCAATGCGGCGCGCAACAACCTGCACTTCTGGCATTTGCTTTCCACGCGCGCCTCGGACGGCATCGTCTACCTCGACAACGACAAGGTCGGGCAGATGACCGGGCTGATCTTTGGCACTTGGGTAATCTGCTGGCTCGCCTACACCGGCAAGCTGGAGATCCTCTACTTTGCGGCGTGGCTGCTCTACGCGAGCGGCATGGGCGCGTTCTCCAAGTGGGCGCGCGCGATCATCAAGGACCGCTACGGCACGCCGCAGCCGCACCCGCCCAAGCCGAAGCCATCGACCACCACCACGACCACAACGGAAACCACTCCATAGGAGGCGCGCCATGAAAGTGAAAGACAGACTCGCATTAGCGAAGGCAAAGGCGCTCGCCGCCAAGCGCAGGTCGCAGGAACTCAACGCGCAGGCCGACCCGCACGTCGATGCCTGGCTAACCCGCGTCACCAAGCGGCTGACGGACTCGCCGTACACCGGGCCGATCATCCTCGCGGTGATTCTGGTCACTGGCATCGCCGCGATACTGGTGCTGCTGTGAACCTGAGCCCGCATTTCACGCTCGCGGAACTGACCCGCTCCGAAACCGCGCTTCGAAAAGGCCTCGACAACACGCCGGACGCAGACACGATAGAGAATCTCACCACGCTCGCGCGCGGGCTGGAGGAAATCCGAGCGATCCTCGGGCAACCCATGCACATCAGCAGCGGCTACCGTTCGCTCAAGGTGAATAGCGCGATTGGCAGCAAACCAACGAGCGCGCATGTGAAGGGATACGCGGCGGATTTCGTGTGTCCCGG
>Ga0326597_10001419_pt1 | contig 38901 bp, 30 predicted proteins | sample RVTome_12_FD_203789 | JGI IMG/M metagenome (GOLD analysis project Ga0326597, IMG submission 203789) | Soil microbial communities from uranium-contaminated site in the Upper Colorado River Basin, Wyoming, United States - RVT100D185 | ecosystem: Environmental > Terrestrial > Soil > Contaminated >... | reverse complement strand
GCCGGCGCTGGCCATGTTCGAGATGCGCACGATCGTGCCGCAGGCCAAGCTGCAGTCGGAACCGCACGGGTGATGTGATGGCACACAACGAAACACCATCCACGCTCCACGGTCTCATGGCGGAATTCGAGACGCCGACGGCGCTCGTCGCCGCGGCCGAACGGGCTCGGCTCGAGGGCTACCGGGACATGGACGCCTATTCGCCCATTCCGATCGAGGAATTGGGCGAAGCGCTCGGTCTTCCCCGGACGCGGCTCCCACGGATCGTGCTCGGAGGCGGGATTCTCGGTGGACTCGCCGGGTATGGGCTCCAGTACTGGTCCCAGGTCATCGAGTACCCGATGAACGTCGGCGGCCGCCCGTTCCACAGCTGGCCGCACTTTATCCCGGTGACCTTCGAGACGACGGTGCTGGGCGCGGCGCTGGGTGCGTTTATCGGTATGTGGGCGCTGAACAAGCTGCCGATGCCGTACCACCCCGTCTTCAATGTGCCCGCGTTTGCCCGCGCATCGACGGATCGATTTTTTCTGTGTATCGAGACGACCGACCCCAGGTTCGATCGGCACACCACGTTCAAGTTTCTCGAGAGCCTCCATCCTCTGGGAGTGTCCGAAGTTGTCCCGTAGCGCCCTGCTGCTGATTGTCGCCGGCTGCGTGTCGCTGGCCGCCTGTCGTCAGGACATGCACGACGCGCCGCGGTACGAGCCGCTCGAGGCGAGTACATTCTTTACCGATGGTCGCGGCTCGCGCATGCTGGTCGCCAACACGGTGGCCCGCGGGCTGCTCCGCGAGGACGACCACCTGTACCGGGGCAAGATCGACGGCGAGCTCACGGATATCTTTCCGATGCCCGTCACCGCGGAGGTGATGGCTCGCGGACAGGAACGCTTCAATGTCTTCTGTTCGCCCTGCCACGGTCGGACCGGGCAGGGCAACGGCATGGTGGTGCAGCGGGGATTTCGGGCGCCGCCGTCCTACCACGAAGCACGGCTGCGGGACGCGCCTGTCGGCTACTTCTTCGATGTGATGACCCACGGGTTTGGTGCGATGTCGGACTACTCGGCGCAGGTTCCGGTCGCCGACCGCTGGGCGATCGCTGCCTACATACGCGCGCTGCAGCGCAGCCAGCGGGCGACGATCGACGATGTGCCCGCTGAGCGTCGCGCTGAACTGGACGCTCCCGCGCCACAGGAGGCGCCGTGACCGTGGACACGACGTACGCGCCGCCTGAGGACTTGGCCGTGCGGCGCACACGGGCTCTGACAGCCGGCGGGGTGGGGCTCGTGGCGTGCGCGATCGGATTCGTCGTCGACCGCGACCACTTTTTCAGGTCCTGGCTGATCGCGTACCTGTTGTTCCTCGGCATCGCGCTCGGGTCGATGGGCTTGCTCATGGTTCAGCACCTGTCTGGCGGCACCTGGGGTGTCTTCCGCCGGGTGTTCGAGGCATCGAGCCGGACGCTGCCGCTGCTGGCGTTACTCTTTCTGCCCATCGCTCTCGGGATGACGAGCCTCTATCCGTGGACACACGCGGATCTCGTGCAGCAAGACGAAGTGCTTCTTCACAAGGCGGCGTACCTGAACACCGGCTTCTTCCTGCTGCGGGCCCTTGTGTACTTTGCCGGCTGGATCCTGATCGCCTGGACGTTGACGCGCTGGTCGCGGCGGCAGGACGAGGGCGATATGAGCGTCAACCAGCGGCTCCAGTACCTCAGCGGCGGCGGCCTCGTGTTCTATACGTTCGCGGCCACGTTTGCGTCGGTCGATTGGGTCATGTCGCTCAACCCGCACTGGTATTCAACGCTGTTCGGCTTCCTGTTCGTGGGCGCGCAGGGGCTGTCGGCGCTGGCGTTCACGATCATCGTGAGCGCGTTCCTCGTCCGCCGAGCCCCGATGGCCTCGCTGTTCAAGCCGAGTCACTTTCACGATCTCGGGAAGCTGTCGCTCGCATTCGTCATGCTGTGGGCGTACTTCAACTTCTCCCAGTACATGCTGATCTACGCGGCGAATCTGGTCGAGGAGATTCCGTATTTCCTCGCGCGAATCAGCCACGGGTGGCAATACGTGGCGGTATTTCTCGTCGTGTTCCATTTCGCCGTGCCGTTTTCGCTGCTACTGTCCCGCGATCTCAAGCGGACGCCGCACCGCCTCGTGTGGGTGGCGCTCGCCCTGCTGCTGGTCCGCTACATCGACCTGATCATGCTCGTGTCGCCGGAGTTCGACGCAACCGGCGCCAATGTGCACATGATGGCGGGGGAGCACGAGGCAGGTTTCTTCGTGCACTGGCTCGACCTGGCGGCGCCGCTGGCGGTGGGCGGCCTCTGGCTTGGAATGTTTTTCACTCAGCTCGCACAGCGGCCGCTGTTGGCGTTTCGCGATCCCTACCTTCGTGAGTCACTCGAGACCGCGGGAGGCCATTGATGGAACATCCTGAAGTGGGGGGACACACGTCGGCCGATCACGAGTATCTGGAGACGCCTCCGGACTCTACCTACGAGCATACCGACGCGCACGTCTGGTTCATCGCCAAGTTCCTCTTCTGGATGGCGGTGTCGGCGGTGGCCATCCACTTCGGTCTCGGCCTGGTGTACGCCCTGATGATTGACCGGGCGATGGAAGTGGGAGAGCCGCGTTACCCGCTGGCGGCTGCACAGGGGGAGCGCCTCCCGCCAGCGCCCAGGCTCCAGCAATTCCCGCGAAACGAGCTCGAGCAGTTTCGCCAGGGCGAAGAAAGCCTGCTTCAGCGTTACGGGTGGATGAACAAGGATACCGGCAGGGTGCACATCCCCATTGAGGAGGCAATGCGGCTCATCGTCGAAGGCGGGTTACCGTCGCGCACGCTTGAAGACGGCCGGTCGCCGGCCACGCCCGGGATGATGCCCTCGGACGGCAGCGCGGGCCGGACGGTGGAACGGAGACGGCAATGACCGCGTGGATAAGGCTCTCGGCTTTGGGCCTTAGGCCATGGGCGTCGGGCTCGAGGCTTTGGGCTTTGGGTTTCGGGCTTTGCGTCTTGTGCCTCGATGCGGCCCCGAGGGCGCAGGCAGGCTACAACGGTGACCTGCAGTCGCCCGGGATCGTTTCGACGTCCACGCCGCCGCTACTCGAGGATGTGTCGTTCAAGCAGCGCCTTGACGAGATATTGCCGCTCGACGCGCGGTTCCGAGACGACGACGGCCGCGCCGTCACGCTCGGCCAGTTCTTCGGGCAGCGGCCGGTCCTGCTGGCCTTCGTGTATTACGAGTGCCCGATGCTCTGCACGCAGGTGATGAACGGGCTCTCCAGTGCGCTCAAGGTGATGCCGTTTGCCGCGGGGCAAGACTACGACGTGGTGCTCATCAGCTTCGATCCTCGCGATACGCCGGCCATCGCCGCCGAAAAGAAGCGGGCGCATCTGGAATACTGGTCGGCAGAGCAGGACGCGTCGTCCTGGCACCTGTTGACCGGTGACGAGGCGTCGATCCGCCGCGTCACGTCGGCCGCCGGATTCACCTATCAGTTCGACGAACGCACGGGGCTCTTCGCGCACGTCAGCGGCATCCTCGTTGCCACGCCGGAAGGGCGCCTCTCCAAGTACTTCTATGGCGTCGAGTTCTCGCCGAAAGAGCTGCGTCTCGCGCTGGTCGAATCCGGAGAGGGCCGGATAGGCTCCGTGATCGACGAACTGCTGTTGTACTGCTTCCATTACGACCCTGAGAGCGGCCGCTATGGTGTCGTGGTCATGAATGTGGTGCGCCTCGGCGGTGTGATGACGGTGTTGTTCATCGGTGGATTCATTCTGATCATGCGGCGCAGCGAGTCGCGTCCGCCGGCGCCGAGCCGCGCATGAGACCGTAGCGTTTTTATGTTATCTGGCATTCCACTTTTCCCGGAACAGGCGTCCAACTTCGCCCCTGAGGTGGACAACCTGTATTTCTTCGTCACGGCGGTGACGGCGTTCGTCGCACTGCTCGTTGTCGTCCTCGTGATCATTTTCGCTGTCAAGTACCGGGACCGGACCGGCGAAAAAGTGGGGGCCCCGATCCACGGGTCCGTCTCACTGGAGCTCGCCTGGACCATCATCCCGTTTCTCGTGACCATGGTGATTTTCGCCTGGGCGACCGTTGTGTTCTTCCACATGGTGCGGGCGCCCGATCAGGCGCTCGAAATCTACTCCACGGGCAAGCAGTGGATGTGGCGGTTTCAGCACATCGATGGCCAGAGTGAGATCAACGAGCTGCACGTGCCGGTCGGCCGCCCGGTCAAGGTGACCTTCACGTCGGAGGACGTGCTCCACTCTCTGTACTTTCCCGCGTTTCGTGTGAAGGCCGACGCGATTCCGGGGCGCTACAGCTCCCTCTGGTTCACCGCCACCAAGACAGGCGAGTACCATCTGTTTTGCGCGGAGTACTGCGGGACAGATCACTCGGGGATGATCGGCAAGGTGGTCGTCATGGAGCCAAACGACTACCAGGCCTGGCTGAGCGGCGGCGGCGGGTTGTCGATGGCGGCGCGGGGCGAGCAATTGTTTCAACAGCTTGGCTGTGTGAGCTGCCACCTCACTGACGGCTCGGGGCGCGGTCCGTCGCTCGCGGGCAAATACGGCGCGCAGGAGATTCTGGCGAACGGCGTCGCCGTGGCGATCGACGACACCTACGTCCGCGAATCGATTCTGACGCCGCAGATGAAGTTGGTGGCCGGCTACCAGCCGCTGATGCCGACGTTCCAGGGGCTCGTCAACGAGGAAGGGCTGATGAGCCTGATCGAGTACATCAAGTCGCTGCCGTCGGCCGGCCAGCCTGCTGCCGCGACACAGCCGAGCGCGGCTACTCAACCGGCGCCGCCTCCGAATCCGGCCCCGGCTGGCGGCGGGTCACAGTAAGGACCACATGACGACGACAGTCCTCCCGCGCGTGAACTATCTCAACGTCAAGTACGGCGTGGCGTCGTGGCTGCTGACGAAGGACCACAAGCGTATCGGGCTGATGTACCTCGTCCTCGTGGCAGTGGCTTTCCTGCTGGGCGGTATCTTCGCCGCCGGCGTTCGGATTGAGTTGACGACGCCGCAGGGCGACTTCGTCTCCGCTGACACGTATAACCGGCTGTTCACCATGCACGGCGTCACCATGGTGTTCTTCGTGCTGATTCCGGCCGTGCCGGCCATCCTGGGGAACTTTGCGCTGCCGCTGATGATCGGCGCCAAGGACGTGGCGTTTCCGAAAATCAATCTCCTGAGCTGGTACATCCTGGTGATCGGGTTCGTGTTCACGGTCGCCGCCATGTTGTTCGGCGGTGTCGACACCGGATGGACCTTCTACACCCCGTACAGCTCACTGGCTTCGAACTCGAACGTGATGCTGACCGGCATTGGTATCTTCATCGCCGGGTTCTCGTCGATCCTGACCGGGCTGAACTTCATGGTCACCATTCACCGAATGCGCGCGCCGGGCATGACCTGGTTCCGGCTGCCGCTGTTCGTGTGGGCGATCTACGCGACGGCCCTGGTCCAGATTCTGGCCACGCCGGTCATTGCCATCACCGTTGGCATGCTGGCGCTCGAGCGCGGGCTTGGTTTCGGCTTTTTCGATCCCCGCCTCGGCGGGGATCCTGTGCTGTTTCAGCACCTCTTCTGGTTCTACTCGCACCCAGCTGTCTACATCATGATCCTGCCGCCGATGGGCGCCATCAGTGAGGTCATCGCCTGCTTCTCGCGGAAGAGCGTCTTCGGGTACTCCTTCGTGGCGTTTTCGAGTCTGTCGATCGCCGTGTTTGGTTTCCTCGTGTGGGCGCACCACCTCTTCGTGTCCGGGATTTCACCCTACTCGGCGATGGTCTTCTCGTTCCTATCATTTGCCGTCGCGATTCCGTCCGCCGTCAAGGTCTTCAATTGGACCGCCACCATGTACCGGGGCGCCATCTGGTGGCAGGCGCCGATGATGTGGGTGTTCGGGTTCCTCGGCCTGTTCCTGATTGGCGGCCTGACCGGGCTATTCCTGGCCTCGCTCGGCCTGGACGTGCACCTGCACGACACCTACTTCGTGGTTGCACACTTCCACTACATCATGGTCGGCGGCGCAATCATGGGTTTCTTCGCGGGCCTTCACTTCTGGTGGCCCAAGATGACCGGGAGGATGTATTCGAACAGCATGGCCACGCTGTCGGCCTTGCTCGTGTTCGTCGGCTTCAACCTCACGTTTTTCCCCCAGTTCATCCTCGGCTATCTGGGCATGCCGCGTCGGTACCACGTCTACTCGGAGGAATTCCAGGTTCTGAACGTCCTGTCGTCGGCTGGCGCGTCCATCCTGGCCGTCGGCTACATCCTGCTGGCGTCTTACCTTTTCTATTCGCTGGTGAAGGGTAAGCCCGCGGGAGCGAACCCGTGGCGCGCCACCGGACTTGAGTGGACGACGCAGTCACCCCCGCTCCCCGAGAACTTCGAGGAGACACCGATCGTGACCGAGGCCCCGTACCAGTACTCGAAGCGGGAGGTCAACGTTGGCTGACGGGCTAACGGCGCACGCGGGCCCGCACGGGGACGGGCAGGCGCACCATCCTGATCTCCAGCATCATTTCCAGACGCTGGGGCAGCAGCAGGAAGCCGCCACGCTCGGCATGTGGATTTTCCTCGTGACCGAGGTCATGTTTTTCGGCGGCCTGCTGATGGCCTATCTGCTATATCGCGTCTGGTACCCCGAGGCCTGGGTCGAAGGCAGCCTCGAGCTCAACATCGTGCTCGGCGCTACCAACACCGTTGTGCTCATCGGGAGCAGCCTGACGATGGCGCTGGGCGTCCGGGCGGCCCAGACAGGTGCGCAGAAAGCCACCGTGGGCTGGCTCCTGCTGACCATGGCGCTCGGGTTGACGTTCCTGGTCATCAAGTTTTTCGAGTACAGGGAGAAGTGGGAGCTGAATCACATCCCGGGCCCCAACTTCACGTTCGAGGGACCGCTCGCCCCGCAGATGCAGATCTTTTTTTCCCTGTACTTCGGACTGACGGGGCTTCACGCGTTGCACATGATCATCGGCTTCACCCTCCTCTCCGTCATCGCGTGGATGGCGCACCGAGGGCGGTTCACGCCGGAGTGGTACACGCCGGTGGAGCTGTCGGGCCTGTACTGGCACTTCGTCGATATCGTGTGGATTTTCCTGTTCCCGCTCCTGTACCTGGTGGACAGGACGCATTAACAGGGTTAGTAACTGGGTTAGAGACATGTCGGGCCACATCTCACCGAAGCCGATGTATTACGCGATCTTCGGATCGCTCATGGCGTTGACCGCGACCACGGTGGCGGTCGCTTTCGTCAACCTGGGCGCGCTGAACTTTCCGGTGGCGCTGGCAATCGCCATTCTGAAGGCGACGCTGGTGATTCTGTTTTTCATGCACGTGAAATACAGTAGCCAGCTCACCAAGCTGATTTGCGGCACCGCCTTCTTCTTCCTGATCATCCTGTTCGGCCTGACACTGACGGACTACCTGTCGCGTGGATGGTTCGTGGCGCCGGGCGGTACTGCAGGTGCCGGAACGCAGCTCACCATCGGGCCGGCGGCCCCGCCGGCCGGCGAACCGGGCGCGGAAGCCGGAGAGGGCGAGGCCGCTCCCGAGCCGTAGGTTCGCCGGTCGCGCCTTCAGCCTCACCGCCAGGAACGTCACCACAGTAAGCTACGGGCATGGTCGGCCCTCTTCGCTCGATCCTCTTCGTCCCGGGCGCCCGCCAGGACAGATTCGCGAAGGCGATGAACGCGGGCGCGGACGCCGTCGTGTTCGACCTTGAAGACAGCGTGGAGGCAGGACAGAGGCCGCAGGCCCGCGTGCGTGTCGCCGAGTTCCTGGCAACCCCCGGCACCGGGGCCTTGCGGCTGGTTCGATTCAATGCCGCACGCACGCCGGACGGCCAGGCGGACCTCGAATATTTCAGCGGCACGCAGGGGTACGACGGGGTGCTGCTACCGAAAGTCGACTCCGCTAGCGCCGTCGAAGAAGTAGCGCGGGCCTTCGCCCGGGGCGCGCGTTCCGGCGCGGTGCCGCCGCTGCTACTGCTCCTCGAGACGCCACGCGCCATTCTCCGAGCTGCGGAGATCGCAGCGGCCGATGCGCCGGTTGCGGCGCTCCTGTTCGGCGCCGAAGATTTCACCGCGAGTCTCGCCGTGGAGCGGACGATCGATGGCGAAGAGCTGTCGTTCGCCCGCGCGCAGATCGTGCTTGCGGCGGCGGCGGCCGGCGCCGACGCCATTGACGCCGTGTGTACCGATCTCAACGACGCCGACTCACTCGCCCGTGACTGCCGCCGCGCACGCGGCCTTGGCTTCCGCGGCAAGATGGCGATCCATCCGCGACAGGTTGACGTCATCAACGAGGTCTTCACGCCGGCCGCCGCCGAGGTCGACCGCGCCAGACGACTGATCGATGTTTACGAAGCGGCGCGAGCGGCGGGGCAAGGCGTCACGACCATGGACGGCCAGATGGTCGAGTTGCCGATCGTCGAACGCGCTCGGCGGACGCTCGCGCTCGCCGCGCGGCACCGGGCTCGCTGATGGCCCTTGGCGCGACGCTCCCGCTGCAGGGCGTGACGGTCGTCGGGATCGAGCAGGCGGTGGCCGCTCCGTTCGCCACACGGCAACTCGCCGATCTCGGCGCGCGCGTGATCAAGATCGAGCGTCCAGACGCCGGCGATTTCGCAAGGGCGTACGACAACACGGCGAGAGGTGTGTCGAGCCATTTTGTGTGGCTCAACCGATCGAAGGAGTCGATAACGCTCGATCTCAAGCAGCCGGCTGCCCAGGACATCCTCCACCGGCTGTTGCAGCGGGCGGACGTGTTTGTCCAGAACCTGGCGCCGGGCGCCGCCGAACGCCTGGGCGTGGGCGCGGCAACGCTTCGCACCGCCGACCCGCGGCTGATCGTCTGCAATATCACCGGCTATGGCAGCACCGGTCCGTACGCCTCGAGAAAGGCGTACGACCTGCTGGTGCAGAGCGAAGTCGGCGTGGTCTCGATCACCGGGACCGAAGACACGCCGAGCCGCGTCGGGATCTCCATCGCGGATATTGCGGCAGGGATGTACGCCTATTCGGGCGTGCTCACCGCGCTGCTGGCGCGAGAGCGTACGGGTGAGGGGGCAACCATCGACGTGTCGTTGTTTGACGCGCTGGGAGAGTGGATGGGATTTCCCATGTATCAGACCCTCTACGGCGGCGCATCGCTGCCGCGCAGTGGTCCGAACCACGCATCGATCGCCCCGTATGGACCATTCACGGCCGCCGGGGGCGGGCAGGTGTTCCTCGCGGTCCAGAACGCGCGCGAGTGGACCCGATTCTGTGGTGAGGTGCTGCAGCGCCCCGAGATGGCTGAGGATCACCGGTATCGTACCGTCGAGCTTCGCATGCGCAACCGGGCGGAACTGCATACCGCCATCGACCGCGTGTGTGAACGTCTGTCTCTCGACGAGATCATCCGGCGGCTCGAGGCCGCGGAGATTGCGTACTCGCGCATGAACACGGTGGCTGAGTTCATCAAGCATCCGCAGCTCACGTCTCGTGATCGCTGGACGGAGATCGATTCCGAGGGAGGTCCGCTGCGTGCCCTGAAGCCGCCAGCGGTAATGGAAGGCGTCGAGCCCGTGATGGGCGCGGTGCCAGCGCTCGGACAGCACACCGAGGCTATCCTTGACGAGCTCGGTTTCGACCGAGAGACGATCGCGGCCTGGCGGAAGGAGAAGGTGATCTAGATGACGGTCAAGCAAGGATGGACGGGTCGCGTCTTCGAGGATTTCGAGGTCGGCGATGTCTACGAACACCCCCTGGGACGGACGGTGATCGAGGCCGACAACATCTGGTTCTCGGGCATGACCATGAACACGAATCCGATCCACTTTGACGGTGAGTACGCGAGCCGCACGGAGTTCGGCCGCCGCCTGATGAATTCGTGTTTTACGTTAGCGCTGGTCACCGGCCAGTCCGTCACCGACCTGACACAGAACGCCGTCGCAAACCTGGGCTGGGACGAGGTGCGCCTGCCCAACCCGTTGTTCGAAGGCGACACGGTCTATTCGACGAGTGAGGTGCTCGAGACGCGCGAGTCGAAGTCGCGGCCGACCGTGGGCATCGTGCGCGTCCGGACGACCGGCGTGAACCAGCATGGCGTTCCCGTCATCGAATTCAAACGCACGTTCATGGTCTACAAGCGCGGTCACGTGCCACGGCGGCGCTGATCACGTTCAGAACAGTACCCACGTCACGCCGGGATTGTGCGGGTCGAGCCGGAACGTCCTGATCCCGGGCATCGAGGCGAGGTGTCGGTGCAGCGCCTCTTTGAGGCGTCCGGAACCCTTGCCGTGCACGATCTCGACGCGATCCGCGTCCCGCCGTAGCGCGTGGTCGATCTCCGCGACGACGCGCGCGATGGCTTCTTCGACGCGAAGCCCGTGGAGATCCACGCGGCCAGGCGGGACCGGAGCATCGGAGATCGCGGCCTGCGGCTCCCGGCGCGCCCGCCCCGCTGGCTTGTTCTTGGCGCGTTCCGGACGAACCACGAGATCTTCCTCGCGGCACGACAGCGTGACGCTGTCCACCAGCACGCGATAGCGGCCGTTCCGATCGGCCTGGACGACCACCCCCTGTTTGTTCCCGAGGGTGCGCACCGCAACGCTGGCGCCGACCGGCAAGGGCATCAGGTTATTATCGTGCCGCGGTCTACTCGACCCGCTGGATTCATCGACATGGGAAACAAGGGTCAGCAAGGTTCTGTGGGATCTGTGCAGCGCGTCGCGGTCGTTCAGGCGGCGCCGGTGGCGTTCGACATCGCGCGCACGCTCCAGAAGGTGGGTGACCTGGCAGCCGATGCCGGGCGCTGCGGCGCGCGGCTCACGCTCTTTCCAGAGGCGTTCGTTTCGGCCTATCCGCGGGGCCTCGACTTCGGCGCGACGGTCGGCTCGCGTAGCCCGGAAGGACGCGAATGGTTCCGGATCTATTGGGACAGCGCGATCGATGTCCCCGGCCCTCACGTCGATCAGCTCGCGGCCGTCGCGCGCGCCAACCGGACCCATCTCGTCATCGGTGTCATCGAGCGCGATGGCGGCACGCTGTACTGCACGGTTCTCTTCTTCGGGCCCGATGGCCGGTATCTGGGGAAGCACCGGAAAGTGATGCCGACCGGCAGCGAGCGACTAATCTGGGGTTTCGGCGACGGCTCGACCTTGCCGGTGTTCGAGAGCGATATGGGGCGGATCGGCGCGGTGATCTGCTGGGAGAACTACATGCCGCTGCTCAGAGCGGCCATGTACGCCAAAGGCATAGAGATCTACTGCGCGCCGACGGCCGACGGCCGGGACACGTGGCTGCCGACCATGCAGCACGTAGCGCAAGAGGGGCGGTGCTTCGTGCTGTCGTGCAATCAGTTCGCGCGCCGACGCGACTACCCGGCAGACTACGCACCGCCGTTTGGCGACAACCCCGACACCGTGCTCTCGCGCGGCGGCAGCTGCATCATCGGGCCGCTGGGGGCGATTCTGGCGGGTCCTGACTTCGAGGGCGAGACGATTCTGACCGCTGAGATCGACCGCGACGACATCGCGCGGGCGCGGATGGATTTCGACGCCGTCGGTCATTACGCCCGGCCCGACATCTTCCGGCTCATCGTCGACGAGACCGCGCGACTGCCGGTGGCATTCGGCAACGCCGCAGCCTCAGTTGTACCGGCATCGGACCCCGGCACGGAGCAGTGAGGCAGTAGCCGGCGCCGTCCACGAACAGGGCGTCATCGATCACGCGTCCGACGTCGCCGCCGGCCAGCTGGCCGACCTCGCCATCGAGATCCGTCACCTTGTAATCGGTCGCCACGACGAACCGGTTGTGCACGAGCTCGATGATGAGCGGCCCCTGTTCGGCCGGCGGGCTTGCCGCCTGCGCAAGGCCCAATGTCGGGATCAGGAGGAGAAGCAGAGCGACGACCGCCGCCTGGAGGCGGGTCGGATGTGCGGTGGTTCATATCGCTCCCCTACTCTCGCGGAAGGCTGACGTTGATCGGTGCGGTCTGTCCGGCGCGCACGTCGATCTGCGCCGCGTAGCCGCGATAGCCGTCCTTGCGCACCTCGATGCGATGTGGCCCCGGCGCGATCTGGAGCACGAGCGCCTCGTCAGCTGCCGGCCCATCCCACCGCTCGCCGTCGATCCACACGTCGGCGTCCACCGGTTGCACGCGCACCGCGATGGCGCCAAACGAGACGTTCGCATCGGCTCCTTCGACACCAATGACGGGCGGGTACGACTCCTCCGGAAGGCCCGGGCTCGTAGCTACCGGGCTTGGTTCAGGTGCCTGGCCGGGGGCCAGTGGCACCATCGCATATTTCATGCTGAGCGTCCGGTTCGGCTGCAGCAGGACTTGCTGCGTCACTGTCCGGTATCCCGGCAAGGAGAGCGCCAGATCATGTTCACCGGGCTCGAGCCGGAGCCGCTGAAAGATTCCATCGAAGTCGTCCACGACGCCGGCGTAGTAGCCGTCGACGAAGACTTCCGTGCTGCGCGGCGTGACCTGGAGGCGCAACGCCGACTCCGGTCCGTAGAACTGGCCATACCCGTACGGGGAGTAGTAACCGTACCCACCGTAGGGACCGTAGCGATACGGGAGCCTCGGGCCATAGAACTGGTTGTAGAACGGGCTATAGAACGGCGAGTAATACCGCGGTTGGTAGTAGGCGCCGATGACAACGCCGCCGCGGCGTGGCGCGACCACCACACGGCCACCGGGACGTTGCGCAGGCACGACACGGCCGCCGGGACGCTGCGCGGGCGCGACGCGACCGACAGGACGAGGTGCTGAAGCGACACGACCGGCGGGACGAGGCACAGCGGTCCGACCGCCGCCGCGTCCGCCGGTCGCGTCGCGCCAGCCGCGGCGTCCTTGAGCTTCGGCGCTCTGCTGCAGGAGTGGTGCGCCGAGCATGGCGATCACCGCGAACGCGAGTGCGAGTGTACGTGTCTGTGTCATTGCGTGAGAACCTCCGCGTCTCTGCAAGGCACGGAGGCAATTGTCGTACCGGCGCTTACCGCACTTAGACTGTTGACTCCACGTGCGGTTCGTCGTCTCGTGATGACGGCTGTCATGCCATGAGGACAGGTACGGGCGCGGTGTCCAGGTCCCCCACCTTACTTGTAGCCAAACTTGATGAGGTGGCTTCACGAGGTCGGGACGACGGCAGAGGTCGGCCGGAATCTCATTGTGGTAATAGCCATACCAGGTGCCATCCTCGTCGGCGACGACCGCCCATCCAGACGCCGTCTCCGGGATGGGATACGAAGCTGACCTCCAGTGGGGTGCCAAGCCGCACGAGCCTGGAGCCCAACGAAAATCGGAACGGGCATCGCGGTTGTCAAGAGACGTTCCGCGGCGAAGGAGGCGACGCTCCCGGCGCGTAAGGGCGAGGGGCACCCGGCGGGGCTGTCATGAGCAGCTTTCGACTTTCGCCCTCGGTACTTCTGCCTGCCGTCGCCGATGGGTACCTTGCCTATGACGTTCGCACAGGACAGCTCCACAGACTGAATCCGACCGCGTCATTGATCCTGGAGCTGAGCATCGCCGGGCGCGGTCCTGCTCAGATCGAGGAGGACCTGCGTTCCGCGATGCCCGAGTACGCGGAGGGGGCGTGCGCGGATTGGGTAGACGAGGCGGTTCGCGCCGGCTGGCTCGAGCCGGCCTCTACCGCCGATCGCGGAGACCCCCCGACCGCCGACGCTCTGGCCGCCCGAGCGACCGAACTGCGCGAAGCCGATCGCGTCGCGGCCGCGTACGTCTGCCAGCAGCATGCCGCGCAGCTGGCGCCGGAGGATGCGGACATCTGGCGCGAACTGGGAGAACTGGCTCACATCACGGACCGCCGGGACGAAGCGCGGGTGGCCTACGAGCGCTACGCTGCGCTGCGGCCGGGCGACGTCGAGGTGGAGCACCTCCTGATTGCGCTTCGTGACGGTCCCGCGCCGTCCCGAGTATCGGACCAGTATCTCCGGAGCCTTTACTCACGCTTCTCGTCGTTCTACGACGAGAACATGGTGGGCGATCTCGAGTACTGCGGGCCGGCCCTGCTCGAAAGGGCCATGGCACCCGTGCTCGGCGCACGCGCCGATCTGGACGTCCTCGACCTCGGGTGCGGGACGGGGCTGGCGGCGGCCGCGCTCCGGCCGCGTGCGCGCCGGTTGGTCGGCGTGGATTTGTCGGAGGCGATGATCGATGCGGCCAGGCGGCGCGGATCGTACGATGCGCTGCACGTGGCCGAGGTCACCGCCTTTCTGGCCCATGACGGTCTCGATGCGTTTCATCTCATCACCGCATCTGACACGCTGATCTATTTCGGCGATCTACGTCAGGTGATCGTGCCTGCTGCACGATGGTTGCGACCGGGCGGCCTTTTCGCCTTCACCGCCGAGCGCAGCGATGTCCCTCCCTTTCAGCTCACCGATTCCGGACGCTTTGTGCACCACGTGGATCACGTCAGAGAGGTCGCCAGTGAGTCGGCCCTTACGGTCGTCAGTGTGGATGATGGTGTCCTGCGCTACGAGTACGGCAGAGCGGTGCCCGCGTTGGTGGTGGTGCTGAAGGCCCTCGATGGGGTCTCGGCGTCGGCGACGAATCCTCGCGGATAGAATGTCCCGATCGTGAATACCGTCTTCATGAGGTCGTGACGTGAGCAACCAGGATCAGACAGTTCGGTACCCGGGGAAGGTGCTCAAGATCGGATCCAAGGCCGCCGCCGCCGTTGCTCAGGTACAACGGCGGTTGACCGAGCGCGGATGCGGTCTGCTCGAGCCCACGGGCCGCTTCGACGCAGCCACTTCGCGTGCGGTCAAGCAGTGTCAGGCGCGGTTCACCGACGCCCTGGGCCAGCCCCTCACCGTGGACGGCGTCGTGGGACCGGTCACCTGGGCGACGCTCTTCGGCAGGGATCCCGAACCCTCGCTTCCCGATCCCTCGTTGGCGACGGCCGCCCTCGGCCAGGCGGTGAACCAGATCGGGGTGATGGAGCAACCCGCGGGCTCAAACCGCGGACCCGTCGTCGACGAGTACGTCAGACGGGTCGGACTGAATCCCTCCGGCGCCTATCCCTGGTGCGCCGCGTTCGTATACTGGTGCTTCTCTGAAGCTGCGAAGGCAGCCGGAAGCCGCAATCCCGTCGTCAAGACCGCAGGCGTACTCGACCATTGGCGCAAGGCCACCGATCGGGAAATCCCTCGCGTGACCGGTGCCGCGGCGAAGAGCTCGCCCGAACGTGTGCAGCCGGGATTCGTGTTCATCATGGACTTCGGTGGTGGCGTGGGACACACCGGCCTCGTCGAGAAAGTACTGGACGGGCACATCGTCACCATTGAGGGGAACACCAACGACGGGGGCTCGCGCGAGGGCATCGGCGTGTTCCGACGCACCGGCCGCAAGCTCGCGAGCATCAACAAGGGTTTTCTCGACTACCGAGGCGTCTAGAGACGAGATTGCGATCGTGGCCGCGTTTCTGTTGCGGGTTGGCCGGATCGCACGCGCGTAACGGCCGGGTGCTGTATCAGGGCCCCGTCAGCGTCAGTTGTCGCAGGAAGCGTTCGACGGCGTCCGGGTCGGGGAGGCGGAAGGCGGCCGTGGCAGGGCGGTCACCGATGGCGATGGTCATCCCGCTGGTGCCGACAGCCCCGAACGCATCATCGTCGGTCACGTCGTCGCCGAGATAGATCAGCCAGGCCTCGCGCCGGTACTGCCGCTCAACCTCGGCCTTGATGCGCAACACCGCATCGCCCTTCGTCCAGGCAAAGCCAGGAAGGATCTCGAAAACAGCAACCCCGCACAGAATGCGCAGCGTTCCCGTTTCCAGATACGGTCCGGCGATCTCTCGAAAGATGTCTTCGGCGCGTTGCTCCGCCGCGGAGGCGGCGCCACGCACGTGCATCGCGATCGTCAGCTCCTTGTTTTCGACACGAACGCCCACAAGATCCTTCGTCGCGTCGATCAGCCTTCGACCGAGCCGCTGGATCAGCGCCCGCGTGCCTGCGGTCTGACTGTGGAGGAAGTGTATTCCAGGCCCCTCGATCTCAAGGCCGTGCAAACCGGCGTAATAGATGCCGTCTTCGACCCCGATCCTCAGGCGCACGTCGGCTAGCCGGCGACCGCTCACGACGCCCAGCGTCAAGTCCGGCCGACGCGCGAGGGCCCGCACGAGATCACGCCTGCCGCTGGAGAGCTCGACGCTATCGGGGTCCTGTGCCAGCTCCACCAGGGCGCCGTCGAAATTCGTGAGTATCAACAGTCGGGTCTCGGCCGGCCTCAGGCTCAGCGCTGCCGTGAGCGCGCTCAGGTCCATCCGGGGGGTTTCCTGCACATCGACCTGGCAGGTGAAGTGCTGTTGAGCGACATGCACGAACAGGGTACGGGCTGCCAAGGTCGGACGCAACTCCGAGGGCCAATCTCCTTGCCTAGCCCGTACCTGACCGATAGCATGCAACCATGGAATCGGGAGGTCCGCCCAGGCCTCGCGTGTCGCGCGAGACACGGCTGCTGTTCACGACCGCGCTGGTCGCGATCGTGGCGTTGTGGGTGCTCGCCAGAGTTCGGTTTCCCGACCAACCCGCCACGCCGAATCCCGTTCCACAGCTACTGACGCAGTTCGTGGACCGGGCCGAATTTGAGGATCTGGCCGTCGAGGTGGCAGGCCTCGAATCGCGGCTCGCGTCTTCGCTCGTCGTGCTCGAGTTCGCTCAAGACGTCCTTCCGGCGCTCCGCATCCACGATGACGTCGTCGTCGCGCTGCTCCCAACGGCGGATCGCGTGGCGGGTGCCCAGTCGGCTGGCGATTCCGTCGTGCTCGCGCGCGACCCCGCTTCGGGCCTGGCGGTCATCCGGGTCCCGCCGGCGCCGGCACCGGCGCTGCCGCTGTGGTCTCCTCCACGCATGCGGTACCCACGCTACCTGCTGGTCAGCGACGTCTCGCGCCAGGGGACGTCGTTGCGACCGGTCTTTGTCGGCTCTCTCTATCCAGCCACCAACCTGAGGTGGTCGGAGTCAATCTGGGCGGTACCGGCGCAGACCGATCTACCGAGGGGAGCCTTCGTGTTCACGAACGACGGCGCGTTGGCCGGTCTGGCGATCGAACATGAGAGGCGCCCGGCGATTCTTCCAGCGGAGGCCGTGATCCGTCTTGCCGAACGGCTGCTACGTGAGGGCGCACCGGTCGCTGGATGGCTTGGCATCGAAGTACAGGAGCTGACCGCGCCGATCGCCTCTGTGGCCGGCGCGAGATCGGGTGTCGTCGTCACCTGGGTGGACCCACAGGGCGCCGCGACGGAAAAGCTTGGCGTGGCAGACGTGATCGAGACGATCGGTGACGAAGTCGTCGCTTCTGTTGAGCAGTGGGAGGCGCGCCTGGCGCGCCTCGGCGCCGGCGATTCGCTCGTCCTCGGTGTACGCCGCCGAGGGGAACCGGTGGAGATCGAGCTCACGGCCGCCGACGGTCCGCCGGCACCCGTCGAGACGGATCTGCTGGGCCTCACCATGCGAACCGTTCCCGGCGTAGGTCTCGAGATCGTTCGAGTCGAGCCGCGGTCGGCTGCGGCGCGTGCCGGCGTCGAGGTCGGGGACATCGTGACGTTGATCGGCGAGGTCGAGCGTCCCACGCCGGCCCAGGTCACCCGGGCGTTCCAGGCCGCACCGGACGACCGCCCGATCCTGATGGGCGTGACGCGCGGCGATCGGCACATCGTCCTGGCTCTGGGGAGCTGATGGATCAGCCGTGGACGTTCGACCGCAGGCTCGCCCTGGGCCTGCTGCCGACGCCCGCCCTCGGCTTGTTCGTCCTGCTCCTGGGCGTGGCGCTTGGACCGCATGGTCTGCGTCTGCTGACCCCCTCGGTGCTCTCCTATCTCGACCCGGCCGTGTCGGTGGCGCTGGCGGCGCTCGGTGTGCTCGTCGGACTTGGCCTAGAAGTCCGGCGGCCCCAGGAGCGACGCCTGCTGGGCGCCGCAAGCCTGGAGGCCGGGTTCACGATGCTGCTGGTCGGCGCCGGCACGCTCCTCATGCTCTCGTTCTGGTCGGTGCCGGCGGATCTGGCGCCGTGGCTGCTGGCGCTCATGCTCGGTATCTGCGCGTCGACCTCGGCAACACCGGTGACCAGCGCTTCAGATCAGTACTGGGCACCGGCCACCCGCCTCGGCGATCTCGACGACGTGCTCCCGATCGTGATCGGCGGCGTGGCGCTTACCTGGATGCGTGAAGGTGCCGTGGGAGCCACCGCATCGCTGACCGTGCAGGCGAGTGTCGTGGCGCTGGTGATGGCGCTGGCAGCATGGCTGCTCGTGACGCAGGCCTCGTCGGACAGCGAACGGCGCGTGTTTACCCTTGGGAGCCTGCTCCTGCTTGGCGGCGCTGCCGAATACCTGTCGCTGTCGGCACTCCTGGCCGGCTTTGTCGCCGGCGCCTTCTGGAACGGTGTTGGCGGCCCCGCCTGCGAGCACATCCGTCGCGACGTCCATCACCTTCAGCACCCGCTGGTGGTGTTGCTTCTGGTCATTGCCGGTGCTCGCGTCAGCTTCACACCGATGCTCCTCGGGCTTGCCGTGGTCTACCTCGTCTTCAGGATCGCAGGGAAAGTCGTCGGCGGTCGACTGGCCCGGCGTGTTGTCCCCTCCGACCTGTCGTTCCCCGTGGGGCTTGGCCTGATGTCGCCCGGTATCGTCGGCATCGCATTCGCCCTGAACGTGCTGGAGGCCGGCTCCGATGGCGCTACTCTCGTGCTGGCCGTCGCGGTCGCCGGCTCCCTCGGATCGGAAGTACTCGCGCTTCTGGTTCGGTTACCCGAGAGGCCGGCGTGAATCGTCTCATTGCCGTCGCGCTGGTGGTCGTCGGCGTGGTGTGGGCTCGCCGCCTTGGCGCGACCGACACCGTTGCGCTGACAAGCACCGCGTTGGCACTGGGGTTCACGCTGGTCGTCGCTTCCGTCGCCGGCGATCTCTTCCGGCGGTTTCGCCTGCCGCGCCTGACGGGATACCTGCTCTTCGGGCTGCTCGTCGGTCCCTTCCTGGCCAATGTCATCTCGGAGCCGATGGCCAGGCAGCTCCAGGCGATCAACGGGATCGCCACGACGCTCATTGCCCTCATCGCGGGTCTGACGCTGAACATCGAGCGCTTCGGGGCACGTCTGGCGGCGATTGCGCGGCTGACTGGCACCATGCTCGCCATTGCGCTGGTCGGTCTGTTCACTGTGGCGTGGATCGCCTGGCCCTGGTTGCCGGTCGCTCCAGACGCCGCCGGCATGGCGAAGCTCGCGATGGTCGTCCTGTTCGTCATCATCGTGATCAGCTTCTCGCCGACGATGTCTGCGGCGGTGATCGCCGAGACCGGGTCGCGTGGGCGACTCAGCGATCTCGTACTTGCGATGATCGTTCTCGCCGATCTCGTGCTCTTGGTGCTGTTCTCTCTCGCGATGCAGCTGGCGCGCGCGACGCTCGGCGAGGGCATCGGCGCGGACGTCAACGTACTCGTCCGTCTCGGCTGGGAGATCGGCGGTGCGATCGCCTTCGGAAGCCTCGCCGGAGCCCTGTTCGCGCTCTACCTCCGCTACGTCGGTCGCGAGGTTACGATCGCGCTCCTGGCGCTCTGCGCGGTGTTGAGCCAGGTGGGCGTGACACAGGGGCTTGAGCCATTGCTGGCGGCACTGGCGGCTGGGCTCGTCATTGAGAACCTTGCCGTGGCGGAGGGCGACGCGCTCAAGGCCGCGATGCAACGCGGAGCCCTGCCAGTGCTGGTGGTCTTCTTCGTCGCCGTCGGGGCATCGCTGCGACTCGATGCGCTGGCCGCCGTCGGGCTCGTGGCGGTTGGGCTGGTCGCGACTCGCGTGGCCTTCATCCGCCTGGGCGTGATCGCGGGGCTCACGATCTCTGGCGTCGCTCGGGCGACCGGCGAATACGCCTGGACGGGGCTGATTTCGCAGGCCGGCATTTCGGTGGGACTGACCTCGGTCGTGGCGGCGGAGTTTCCAGGCTGGGGCGGCGAGCTGCAGACGCTGCTGGTTGCGCTCATCGTGATCGATGAGCTGGTCGGCCCCGGTCTGTTTCGTTACGGCCTTACGCGTACTGGCGAGATCGAGGGGGATGCCCCGAGGCCGCTGATCGTGGTTTCCAACCGTGAACCCTATCTCCACGCGTACGACCCTGGCGGACACATTACATGTACGCCGACGACGGGTGGCGTGGCCGTGGCGCTCAACGCCTTGCTGCGCGAGCGAAGCGGAGTCTGGATCGCGCACGGCGCCGGCCCAGCCGACCGCGCAGTCGTGGACGCGTCGGACAAACTGCGGGTGCCGCCCGGGAATCCCGCATATCAGCTTCGTCGCCTCTGGCTCGAGGAGCCGGAGTTCTCCGCCTACTACGAAGGGTTTGCCAACGAGGGGCTTTGGCCGCTCTGTCATCTCGTCGACGTGCGACCGACGTTCCGCGGCGAGGACTGGGCGGCCTACCAGGCGGTCAACGATCGCTTTGCGGCCGCCATCGACCAGGAGTTGACCACGACCGAGACCCAGGTCTTCATCCAGGACTATCACCTGGCCCTGGTGGCGCCCCGGTTGCGCGCCCGGAGGCCGGCGGCGCGCACCGCGCTCTTCTGGCACATTCCGTGGCCGTACCCGGATCGGCTACGTATCTGTCCGTGGCGTCGCGAGATCCTCGCCGGACTGCTGGCCAACGATCTCCTCGCCTTCCAGCTCGAACGCGACCGCCGGAATTTCGTGCTGGCGGTCGAAGAGGAACTGGGCGCCGACGTTGAGGCGGATGGCGCGCGAATCCGATTCGCGGGCCGCTCCAGTACCGTTGTCGCGGTGCCCATCGGCGTGGACTACGACCGGATTCAGGCCGTCGCCAACGATCCGGCGCTCGCCGATGAACAGCGGCGGCTGGTCGAGATGTTCGGGCTGAGTCACAAGGGGGCCATCGTCGGGGTGGGCGTCGATCGACTGGACTATACGAAGGGCATTCCCGAACGGCTCGCGGCGCTCGATCGGCTCCTGACGCAGCGGCCCGAGCTGCGCGGCCGGCTGACGTTCGTGCAGATCGGCGTACCCTCCCGCTCGGGGATCGAGAGCTATCAGGCGATCGAGTCGGAGATCGACCAGCGCGTGGCCGAGATCAACGCGCGGCACGGGGCTCCTGGGCAACCGCCGCCCGTCTGCTATCACACGTCGTCGCTGAAGCTCCCGAGCCTCGTGGCGCTGTACCGTCTCGCGCATTTCTGCGTGGTCAGCTCGCTGCACGACGGCATGAATCTGGTGGCGAAGGAGTTCGTGGCGGCCCGCGATGACGAGGACGGCGTCCTCGTGCTGAGCGCGCTTGCGGGCGCCGCGCAGGAACTCAGCGACGCGCTGATCATCAACCCCTACGATATTGACGGGTTCACTGCCGCGCTCGTCCGCGCCGTGGACATGCCACCTGACGAGCGCCGGGATCGTATGCGCGGCATGCGGCGCGCTGTCGCTGGGAGCAATGTGCTTACCTGGGCGTCCGACATCCTGGAAGGACTCGAAAGCCTGTGGACGAAGCCGTTGCAGTATGCCGCGCACGCTCCCGAGGATGCGCCGGTGTGACGTGGACTGGCGGCGTTCCAGTGCCCCTGCTCGAGCAGCCCCTCGGGCCGGGCGATCTCGATCGTCCCTTCGAGGGGACTGTTTCAGGAGACATTCAACCACTCGTCGCCCGGCATTGCACTCGAGATGACCCTCGACGCGAAGGCCTCTCGACACCTCCCACGGGTTACGCGTGCGAGGGTCAAGGAGTGCCCTCAGGTGTCGCACGCGATTCTAGATCTCGTGCTCAGCCTCGCCTTCCGAATACACGATCTTGTAGAGATCGCGACGCCGATCGTTCCAGTTCTGCACGGAGCCGCCTTCTCGGTGTCGCCGTAGCAGTTCGAGGTCGACGTCGTGAATGATCATCGTCTCGATGTTCGCATTGCACTCCGCCGCCACGGCGTCTCTGGCGAATTCCGCGTCAGCCGGAGTGAAGATCGCCGACTGCGCATAGTGAATGTCAGAGTTTTCGACGAATGGGAGATTGCCGGTGCAACCGGCGAGCGCCACGTACAGGTGATTCTCCACACAGCGCGCCATGGAGCAATTGCGGACCCGGAGATACCCATGGCGGGTGTCCGTATTGAACGGCACGAAGATGATCTGCGCGCCCTTGCTCGACGCGATTCTCACGAGTTCTGGAAACTCGATGTCGTAGCAAATCAGGATGGCGACGACTCCGCAATCGGTGTCGAAGACCTCAACGCGGTTGCCTGGCGTGACGCCCCACCATCGACGTTCACTTGGGGTGACATGGATCTTGTACTGCTTCCCGAGCGTACCGTCACGGCGAAAGAGGTACGACACGTTGTAGAGCACGTCCTCCTCGACTACGAAGTGCGAGCCGCCAACGATGTTGATGTTGTACCTGACGGCCAGCTCCGTGAACAAATCGAGGTATCGGGGCGTGTATTCGTGGAGTTGGCGGGCAGCCTCGCCCGGTCGCGATTTTGGTGCGAAGGAGAGCAACTGTGTCGTGAACAGCTCCGGAAACAGCACGAAATCCGACTTGTAGTCGGAGGCGGTGTCGATGAAGAACTCGCACTGCTTCGCGAACTCGTCGAATCCCGTGATCGCTCGCATCTGATATTGCACGATCGCCAGTCGAATCGGTTCAACGGTATGGTGGTACCGTCGCTTGGCCCCGCGCTTGTAGTCGTAGTTCAGCCATTCACAGTAGGTCGCGTAGCCGCGCGAGCTGGTGTCCGACGGCATGTAGTCGGGAATCAGGCCCTGTAGAACAAACCCGTTGGCTATCTGAGCCGTGAGCACAGGATCCACGAACGTCTTGTCGATCACGCGCTCGACGTACTCGCGAGCCGACATCTCGGCCGCGTGTTCGGCGTACCCCGGAATGCGCCCGCCGATGATGATGCGGGCAAGGTTCCGGTCGCGGCAGAGCTGTTTACGCGCGTCGTACAGGCGGCGGGCGAGCTTCATGCCCCTGAATTCCAGGTCGACCATGATCTCGATTCCGTAGAGGGTGTCGCCGCCCGGATTGTGGTTGCGAATGCGGCCCGCGTCGGAAACCGCCTTCCAGTCGTGCCAGGCGAGATTGGGGTCGAACTCCAGGATCACGCTGCTGCTCGATGCGGCCAGCTTGCCTTCCACTTCGACGCACATCTGCCCTTCAGGAAAGACCGCGATCTGGCTCGCGATCTGGTCTCGCGTCCAGGCACCCATTCCGGGAAAACATCTCGCCTGCATCGCCACGAGCGCGTCGTAGTCGTCGACGCGGAGAGGGCGAACGTCGGTCTTCCATTCGTACTCTCGAAGATCGAGCGGCGGCTCGTTTGGGGTTCTACTCACTGGAATCCTTCCATCGAGGTCTTTGCGTATCCAATATTTTCTATGATATAGCGCGCACCAAGCAGCGAGTTGGCGTTACTGGCCAGGCGTGCGGAGCGTCGTGCGCTCGACAGCATGGCGACCTACTTTGCCGTCACCGCCGGCGACGTCGACTCGTCGATCGTGCACCTGCCGGGCACCGGTACGAGCGGCGTCGTGTGGAACGACGGCACGATCGTGACGGTGCCTCTCGAGCGGCACGCGGGCGAGACCATCGTACAGGTGGCATCCGGTGAGCATCGCGCGCGGCCGGCGATGTGGGGACCACGCCTGCCGCTGGCGGCCCTGGCGATCGGCAGCGGGCTGCCCGGGCTGAGCGCGGCGCGCGGTGCGACGTCACGTCCGGAGGCAGGAGGCTGGGTGCTCGCCGTGTGGCGGGCCGGCCGGGGGGAGCAGGGAGTGGCTCCGGGCAGCTATCTCCAGTCCGCCTCCTTGACGTGCGGCCCGATGACGGTCCAGGAAATAGTGTCGAGCCTCGCATTGAACCCCATGATGGCCGGGGGCGGGCTGTTCGACATCGACGGTGGTCTGCTGGCCGTGATCCTGCCGTGCGGCGACCGTCTTGCGGCCATTTCCACGACCAGCATCGAAGCGATTCTCAGGGTGTCGGATACCAGCGAGCAGCGTCTATTGGCCAGGTACGGGCTGGTCCTCGGCGCGCTCGACGACGCTGAGAAGGCCTACTTCAAGATCGACGACGGCGCGATCGTCCGCGAGGTCTGGACAGGATATCGTGGCGACGAGGTTGGACTGATGCCGGGCGACATCATCGGTGCCCTCGACGGCATCTCGGTGGCGACGCCTGGCGATCTTCTGGCGCTGACGGAGCCCACGGGTGAGCAGGCGCTGGAGCTGACGGTGCGGCGGGGTCCGAGGACACTGATGGTGGCACTCTCGGGTAACGATGTCGGAGATGTTTCCGGTATGGAGGCCGCTCCAGGTGCGGGTCTCGTCTGGGAAGCGCCGGAGCCCTACAGGATCGATTCGGTCGTCCCGGGCAGCCGCGCGGCGATGGCCGGGATCGAGCGAGGCGACCGCCTCGTCAGGATCGATCACGCCGAGCCCCGTAACTTGGCTCAGGTCCAACGGATCTTCGCAGGCACCAGGACGTTACCAGTGCTTGTCGAGATAGAGCGCGGTGACCGCCGCCTCGCCGTTCTCGTACGGTAGAAGGCGGCGTCGTGAATGAACTGACCTCGATTGGACTGATCCTGCTACTGGCGCTGCTGGCGGGGCACCTCGTGAAAATGCTGAGGGTGCCCGAAGTCACGGGCTACATTCTGGTGGGTGTCGCGCTGGGGCCGTCGCTGCTCGGCTGGCTCAGCCAGGAGAACCTCGTCGCCCTCGGCGTGCTCAGCGAGGTTGCGCTGGGGCTGATTCTGTTTTCCGTCGGTTCGGTCTTTGAGTTCTCGCGGTTTCGCCGGCTCGGTCGTCAGGGGCTCGTGATCACGCTCGTCGAGTCCGCGCTGGCCGCCGTCGCGGTCACAGGAGGCGCGCTGTGGCTCGGCCAACCGTGGCCCGTGGCGATCCTGCTCGGCGTCATTGCCACAGCCACGGCGCCCGCGTCCACCTTGATGGTGATTCGCGAATGTGACAGTGCCGGTCCCCTGACCGAGAATCTGCTGGGGATAATCGCGGTCAACAACCTCCTGTGCATCACGCTGTTCGGCCTGGTGGCGGCCATGATTGACATCACCGTGGGCCTCGAGGGTATCTCCACCCTCGAGGCGCTGTACCGTTCCATGTTCTGGTTTCTGTGGCAGATGATCGGGTCGGCCGCGCTCGGTTATCTCGTCGGCCTCATGCTCGCCGGGTGGTCCTCGCGGGTGACCGAAAGCGGAGAAATCCTCATTCTGCTCGCCGGTTCGATCCTCTTCTGCGTGGGTGCCTCGCGAGGGCTGAATCTCTCGCCGCTGGTGGCCAGCCTGGCCGTGGGCGCGACCATGGTCAACCTGGCCGGCCGGAGTCGTCACTTGTTCGACTCGCTGTCGAATACGGATCCACCTTTCTACGCGATGTTCTTCGTCATCGCGGGTGCCGAACTGGATGTGGCGCGGATCCCGGCGATGGGCATGCTCGGCTTCGTGTACGTCGTCGGCCGCGCGGGCGGCAAGTTCGCTGGCGCGGGAATCGCGACGTGGCGGCTCGGGCTCGATTCGAAGGTGCGGAACTTCCTCGGGTTCGCGCTGCAGGCGCAGGCAGGGTTGGCTATTGGCCTGACACTGGCTGTCAACGGCCGGTATCCGCAGTTCGCGCCGGTGGTGACCACGGTGGTGCTCGCGTCGGTCGCGGTGTTCGAGATGGTTGGGCCGATGAGCACGCGCTTCGCCCTAGTGCAGGCGGGTGAGGTCGGCGTCGCCAAGTCGTCCCGTCCCGATGTCTTGCCCGCCGAAGGGTGATGCACGGCGATCGGGATCCCGGCCGCCGGGGCGGGCGGAATCGGTTCGCGCCTGCGAACCACCGAGATGGCCGAGTCTGCCGGGGTCGACGTCGGCGAAGTTCGAGGTGTGTGTCTCGACGACGGGGCGCTCATCCGGTAGGTCGCGCCTGGTGTATCGGGCTCAGAACGTCTGCCCGATGGCGAAGTACCAGCGCCCCGACGGCTCTCGCTGGCGGCTCGTGAGCGGCATACCGTAATCGATGCGGATCAGGGCGAACGGTGAATGGATCCTGACGCCGAAACCGGTGCCGGCTTCGAGGTTGGTGAACGAGACGTCGCGGGCTCGCGGAAACACGTTGCCGGCGTCGATGAAACCGACGCCTCGCAGCCACTTGTAGACGGGAAAGCGCACTTCCTGGTTCAGCAGCAGCAACGCGTTGCCACCGACCGGACCAAAGAAATCGGGCTCGAGGAGCCCTTCTTCGGCGAAGCCGCGTACGCTCGTGCCGCCGCCGGCGAAGAACTTCTCGCTCGGAAGAAGGTCTTGCCCGAATCCCCGGGCTGCTCCAAGACGAAACGCCGAAGCCAGGACCACGCTGTCGGCGACACTCTTGAAAAAGTATTCCTGCGCCAGGTATTTCATGAAGCGGAAATCGGACCCCAACTGTTCCGGCGCGTATTCCAGCCCGGACGAATGGAACCATCCGCGCCTGGCGTTCGATGGATCGTCACGCGTATCCCAGGCGTATGTGCTCGTCAGCTTGGCGAGCGTGATCGACACGTCGGTTTCCGGTATGCCGGGAATCGGGTCCAACCCGAACACGTGGCTACGGGCCACGCTGTAGCCGTACGTCACCGCCATCTTCTCCGCTGGGCGGAACCGCTGCTCGACCGTCACATCCGACTTGCTCTCCACGAACGCCGAGCCCCCGGGCGAGAAGTCCTCCCGGGACTGGGTGAGGAAGAGACTGGTCGTGACCGGCAGGTTGAACATCCGTGGCAGCGAGACGAAGCCGCGCGCGAGCCGGCGATCGGTTTCGATCTGGCCGGCCATGCCGGTTGAGACCGCGCGGCCGAAAAGGTTACGTCGCAACAGGTCGACAACCAGCGCCGGACGAACTTCTCGACCGGCTTCCGCCGGGCCCACCGCATCGCTGAGCCGGAGACCGTATCGGAATCGGTAACGAGGCAGCTCCACCAGCGAGACCGACGCTCGAACGGGCTGGGTGTTGCCCTCACCGGCAGGGGCATCCGCGAGAGGCTCGAGGGTCACGTCGGCGCTCTGAAAGACGCCGGTATCGTAGAGCCCCTTCTGCGCGCGGTAGTAGTCGGTCAGGTTGGCGGCCTGCCCAAGCTCGAGGTTCAGCGCATGGTCGATCGTACTGCGGGCCGTGGTCGTGGCGCCGCTGACCTCGACGCTCGTGAGAATCTGTTGGCGCCCCTCGGCGACGGTCAAGGACATGTCCACCTGTCCCCGCTCGGGATCGACCAGCGTTGTCACTGACACGCGGGCGTCGTTGTACCCCTGTCGCAGGTAACCCAGTTCCACCTCGCGTCTGGCAGGCTCGACCGCCAGCGGCTGATACGGCGAGCCGACGGTGATGCCGAACGCATTGCGCACCACCTCCTCCGATTCCACGACCAGCCCGAGAACCTCCACGCTCGCGACCTGAAACTGCGGACCCTCGTCGATGTGCACGGGCAACGTGGCGGACTGGCCGCTGAAGACCGGAGCATCCACGGTGACATCAGCCGCGAGACTGCCGATCGATCGGTAGTACTGCTCGAGCGCGAGTTCGAGCTCGCTCGGGTCAGACCAGGCGGTCACGGTGAGGCCTCGTGTCCGAACGATCGCCTCGAGCGCGTCCGCCGGGATCCGTTCGTTACCCGAAAAGACGACACGCCGATTGTCGAAGAGCGGACCCTGGGTGACCTGGAGGGTAATCTCCTTGATCTCGCTCTCCGGCGACGAGGTCACCGCCGCGCTCACGTCAGCCTGGAGACGGCCCTGCTCGACCAGCGCCTGCCTCGCCATCGTCTGGAGATCGTCGAGCAGGAAGCCATCGAAGACGGACCGGCTCCAGGCGAGCTTCATGTTCTCCGTCAGACCCACGGGCACCGGATCACCGGCAATCGTCAGCGTTGTCTGCGGACCGCGCTGAATCTCGTACACGAGCGCTACAGCCGGCGTGCCGTCCACGGCGCCGCCGGTCTGCCGCCGAGCCTGTATTCGGGCCTCCAGGAAATCACGCGCGCGGTAGAAAGCAAGGAGGCGGTCCTGGTCCTCCTGCCAGCGATAGAAGTCGAACCGATCGCCGGCGTTGAGCCGGATTTCGCGCCGCAGCTCGTCCTCACTGAAGCCCGGGGAGCCGGCGAACCGGACCTCAGTCACTTGCGCCACCACATCCTGAACCGTCGAGTCGCGAGCGGCGCGGGATGTGACGCCGCCGCCAAAGCTCAGCTCGTGCCGGAATTCGTACGAGCGGCTGCCGCTATCCTCTGTCGTTCCACGAAGCTCGATATCACGCAGCGGTCGATAGAGCGCGATCCACGTGATGTCGCCTTTCTCGCGCAGGCTCTGGGAGAACACCACCTCGACGTTCCGGCTCAGGTCCTTGGCCACGGTGAGCCGTGCGCTCGGATCCGTGTCGCTGCCCAGGAGATCGAAGTCGGATGCCGCGCCACCGAGGCCACGCCCCACCTGAAGCGAGTCCACACCGACCGCACGCCCGGCAAAGCTGAGTAGTTCGCCCGACAGCAGCATCAGCAGCTGCCCGCGCGCGATCTCGGTCTGAGCCGTGGTCGACCGGCCCGCGAGCTGTCCCGTCAGGAGCAGCGAGATGACGTCTTCCTGGCTCACGCCCGGGCTCCGGAGGGATGCCTGGAGGGTTTGGGGCGTGCCGATGACGTCCAGCGTGACATCGTAACGCTGGACGCGGGTCTCCAGCACGAGGTTCATGTCCGGTTCGATCTGCGTCGCGTTCGTGAAATCGATCGTGCCGCGGCGGACCAGGTAGTTCCGCCCGCCGAGAAAGATCTCGCCTCCCTCCTGCACGGTCAAGCGCCCCGCGAGCACGGGCTGCCCGAGGGTGCCGATGACTCGGAGATTGCTGCCGAGATCGAGGCGACCGTAGTTGTTGTCGACGATGATGTCCTGCTCCGATGTGATCGCGACGCCGAGCTGGATTCGATCGGCGAAGGTGGGTTCGGTCTCCTCAGGCACCGCAGTCACGACCGTGGCTCCGGTCAGGAGCTGTCCCGCGAGACTGAGCGGCTCCCGGTAGGACCCCTGCAGGATGGTCACGCGCCCGGTGAGCGACGGAGCCGTCGGCGAAAGGCTGAAGACCAGATCGGTGTTGACCTCGGTCAGGAGGTTCTCTGGAATCTCGAATGCGAGTCCCCGCCCGGCTAAGGTGATCGTGCCTCCCACGAGATCGAGAGCCTGGTACTCGATGTCCCCTGCCACCTGGAGCGTGCCGCCGTTGGCGTTTGCGGTGACGTCAAGCAGCTGGATCCGGTCGCCGCTCACACGGACGAGCCCGGTGAAATCGGTGATCGCGAAGCGGGGTTCGCGGATGATGAGGTTTCCGTTCGCGATCAGCATATGGCCATCGACGATCGGAGCGTTCGCCGGCCCACCCACCATCACCTCGAGGCTCGCGAGACCCGCCGTGGCGAAGTCCGGAACAAGGGCCCCGAGCATGCGCAGGTCAACCGTACCCGTCACGGCAAGGTTGAGCTGCGGCGTCTCGCCCGTCAGCGTCACGCCACCCGCCACGTCGAGCCGGCTTCCGGCGCCCGCCCAGCTCCACTCCAGGACGTCGAGGCGCCCGTCCGCGAATCGCAGTCTGGTTGGGCTGCGCTGGATCACCGGCACGCGTGCGAGCGTCATGATCGCGCGATCCAGCGTCACGTCCGCACGCATGCCGTCGAGATCGAGTGACTCGGCCTCCATCTGGATCGTCGCATCGAAGCGCCCAGCGATTGCGTCGACCGTTTCCTGAGCGACGAAGGATCGGAGCATGTCCTGGTTGATCGATACGATCCGGGCTGTCACGCGAGCCGGGCCATCCTGCGGAGGCAGGGACCGCAGATATCGAACGGGAAGCACATCGCCGAGCAACACGGCCGGCAACTGTCCCGACGCCGTCACCGTTGCCCCCTCCCAGCTCCCCACCACGTCGCTCAAATCGAGAAGTCCTTCGGCATACGTGCCACGAAGCGTGACGTCGCTGACAGGGGACAGCTCCCCCGCGGTGAACGAGGCGGCGTCGAGCGAGAATGCTCCCTCTATTTCCGGAGCCTCGAACGACCCGCGGGCCCGCACCTGCAGATCGATCACCCCCGACGCGTCGAACCCCTCGGCGGCGGGCACGAGCTGAATGAAGGGCGCGAAGTCAGCGAGCGAGCCGGTCAGCGCGACGACGAACTCTCTGCCGTCGGCGGATGTCGTCCCCAGCGTGCCCCTGGCCGACAGCGTGCTGGTGCCGATGCGCAGCTCGACGTCGTCGGCGGTCAGCTCGCTCTCCGCATAGCGCAGCCGCGCGGGACGCTCCAGGCCCAACGGCGTGCCGCCGATCGCCACGTTCAACAGCTGGAGGTCGATGTCGACCGTCGCGTCGGTGAGATCGTCCAGCTGGCCGGCGGCAGTACCCTGCACGCTCAGCGCGCCGGTGACGGCGGTCGGGTCGAAGGGAAGTTGTTCACCGGGCGGCATCGTGCCGGCCGGACCGTAGGGGCGCACAAGCGCCGAGAGGTCGGCCTCGAGCGCGGAGGCGGTGGCCGTGAACGACCGAGGCGCGTCGAGTGCGACCGAGGCCATCAGCGTTGCGTTGACGGAGGGCACGGTCGCCTCAATTCGCGCGGTCCCATTCTCGAGCACGACGTCGGCGCGCGCGGCGCCGAGGCGATACCCATTCCAGCCGAGGCGTGAGAACTGGGCAACGCCACGCGCATTGGGAGACGCGATGGTTCCCTCGCCGCTGATCCGCAGGTCAAACCGCGCGTCGAGCGGAATCGTGTCGTGCGCGGCGATGTCGCCAGTCGTCTCGGCGCCGGGGCTCAGAATTGGCAAGACGTTGAAGTTGTCGCCGACCGCATCGAACGAGTAGCGTTCGCTGGCGATCTCGTAACGACCTGTCGCCGTGAGGCGTCCCGCATCCTGGACCAGTTCGAGTTCGTCGACGGTGACGATTCGGTTGGCGAGTTCCACGTTCGATTGCACGGTCCGGAACGTCTGACCTGCGACCCGGAGATCCTGGGCCGAGAGCATCAGTCGGACGGTTGGACTGTCGAGTGTTCCGCCGAGCTCTGCGTCGAGCTGGGCGGAACCTTCGGGCCGCCACTCAGCCGGCAACCCCAGCGCGAGGGCCGCCAACTCCGGCAGCGTGGCGGTGAGACTGCCGTTCACCGTGTTGGCGCCAAGTCCAAGCACGAGACTGCCGCCCATGGAGTTGGGCCCGATGTCGAGGCGCCATGGGTCGAGGAGGATCTCCATGCTCGTGGCGTCGAAACCGGCATGGGCGATCCCGGGCCCGATGTCGTCCACCCACAAGTCGCTCGCCTCCAGCGTGCCGGTGGCACGCGGCGCGTTGAGCGTGCCGCCGAGGTCGAAGGTGGCCGACACCGCGCCGCGCACCCGCTCTGCTATCTCTCCGTCTATATCCAGACCGGCGGCGCGCAGCCGTCGCAGTGCGTTCGGCAGATCGCTGACATCGAGCGACGCGCGTCCGATGAGCGTGGACGCCGCGAGGTCACCGTCTACGCGGCGCCCGTTGATATCTCCGAGCAGGGCCACGGTCTCCGCGATGCGCTGGTCGAGCGACAACGTCCATGTCTCGCGCTCCAGTTCGAGATCCAGCCGACCTGTCAGGTCGAGCGCTCCGGTATCTGCGGTGGAATCGCGCAGCCGGGTTGAAACCGTGCCGAGTGCCGTCGTCAAATCCAGCCCGGTCCATTCGAGCGCGACGTCGCCGTCGGCGACGGCCGCGAGACGCACGGGCAGATCGGGCGCGATGCTCGCGAGCAGGCCCAGGTTCAGATCCGTGAACTGTGCGTCAACTCGAGAGGCCCCCTCGTCATCCAACCGCAAGTGCGCGGCACCCGAGACCTCGCCTCCGGCCAATGTCGCCCGGAAGAACTCCAGCGTGGCGATCGGACCGGAGACCGCGGCGCGCACCTCCAGCGACAACTCGCCGAGCGTCGACCAGGCGAGCCCGTCGCTGCCGAGATCGAGCGTTACCTCCGGCGCGGCGAGCGGACCTTGTGCAGTGCCGGAGAACGCAATCTGTCCGCGCGGGATCGGATCGAGTCCGAACCAGGGAGCCGCGCGCTCGGCATCAAGGCGACCTTCATATCGCACGTCCATTCGTTGGTTGTCTGCCAGGAGATTCACAGTGCCGTCCAGACGCAGCCCCGCCTCCGGTGCTTCCAGCGTGAGCGCGTCGACGAAGAGGGCCGTGCCGTCGAAGGCCACACCACCCTCGAGCGTCGTCATTCTGGTTTCGCGGTCCCCCAGGCGGAGCGTCACGCCGTCCGACATCGACAGGACACCAGAGAGCCGTCCGCCTGGTACGACGGCGAGGTCAAGCGTCACGCCACGCCCATCCACGGATAGAGATGCGGACGAGTCGGTGTACCGCGCGTCGAGTTCCCGTACGACCAGTCGGTCGATCTGCAGAAGCCTGATCGGTGCGGCGTCCCCACGCTCTGTTTCGGCGATCTCGGGAATGTTCAACGAGCCGTCGTCCTCGCGCACGATCGCGATGCGGGGGCGAACAATCTCGAGCGACTGAAGGCCCAGCGTCCCTCGGAGACTGGACCACGGCAGATCGAGCCGGATGGCGTCGGTGGAGAAGAAGGGCGTATCGGAGCCCTCGGCGGAAAGCGTCACCGCCTCGAGACTGACGGTCAACGTGAACAGGTTGTAGTCGAGCCGCTCGACGTCCGCCACGAGTCCCAACGCCGGGAGGCGCTCGAGCGCCCACGACAGGACGGCCGCTCGCGCGAACGGCGTGTGGACGAGACCTGCGAGGAGCATGAGCGTCAGGAGGCATCCACCCGCGATCACGCGCCAGCGATGGCGATGACCTTCAGACATGGCGTTGGTGCATGAATACGAACTGACCTTGCAGCGACCCCAACCAGAGGCAGTCGCGCGGCTATTCCGGCGAGACCGTCCACAGCACGTAGGTGGAGAAATCGCCGCCAAAGAGGGTGACCGGTTTCATGTTGTCGAGCCGGATAGTGATTTCCACCACACCAGGCCGCCGGCGCATCTCCGCGCGACCCTCGCCCGCGCGCTGTGTTCTCAGCATCTCATAGGATCACGCCGCCACGGTCAGGTTGCTGGCAGGCGTGGTGGACCTCACAGCGCCTTGGCAATCTCCAGATGGGCGTCGGTGATCTCGGCCTCTCGAAGAGGGCCCCGGCCTCAGGTCTCGTGCTGTTCCGTGCTCTCACCGGTCACCAGGCGCACCATGGTCGCCCGCCCGCGCCCAATGGCGAGGACGTGTGCGGTCACGCCTGAGAGCCCGACGGTGTCACCGACGCTGGGCAGGCGCGTCAGGCGCTGGACCAGCAGTCCTGACAGGGTGTCCGTCCCTTCTGCCACAAGGTGCAACTTCAAGGCGCGATTCAAACGCTCGATCGCCATGTGCCCCCCCACGCGGAAGACTCCTGGCCCTTCACGCACGATCTCAGGCGATTCACGATCGAACTCGTCCTGCACGGCCCCGATCAGTTGTTCAACGATATTCTCCATGGTGACCATTCCCACGACGGTTCCGTGCTCGTCGTACACGAGCTCCATGTGCTGCTGGCTTCGTTGCATCTCACGGAGTAGCTGGTTGATCGGACGGGTTTCCGGCGTGATGTGCAGTGGTCGCGCGATGGAGCCGAGGTCACATGCCCCAGTTGTGCCCATGCCAACAAGATCCTTGATGTGGACGACGCCAGTGGCGTCATCGAGCGATCCGCGGCACAGCGGGAACCGCGTGTGCCGAGTCTGCCGGGCCACGTCGAGGCAACGTTCGAGGGGCCACTCCAGGTCCAGAAACACGACGTCGGTTCGGGGCAGCATGACCTGCCGGACGAGCATGTCATCGAACCGGAACACGGCGTTCAGGAGCTGGTGCTCGGACTCCGTGACCTGACCCGATACGCGGCCAAGCCGAATATTGGCCACGATCTCTTCCTCGGTGATCGCCGGCACGCCACGAGCACCTGAGAAGAGGTGCGTGAATCCCTGGGTGACCCGAATCACGGGCGCGAAGCCTCTCTGCAGCATCGTGAGAGGCCAGACAAGCAACCACCAGAGGGCACGCCAGTGCATGGCGCCGTACGTCTTGGGCAGAATCTCCCCAACGAACAGGATGGCAACTGTCAGGACGACCGAGAAAATGAGGCCCCCCCGCGGCGCCAGGAGTTGGGCGGCGTACATGCCACAAATCGTCGCCCCTCCGGTATTCGCCAAGGTGTTCAGTATCAGAATGGCGGAGGTCGGCTGGGCGATGTCGGCTTTCATCGCCAGAAACCGCTCTGCCTTCTGTGCGTGGCGCCCACCCACGCGCTCGGCCTCGAGCGCCCCGATTCTGGTTGAATACAGAATGGCTTCGAAGAGCGAACACATGGACGAGACGAAGACCGTCGCAGCGGCGACCAAGAGAAGCACCGTCATCTACAGGCTCCCGCCTTTCAATCCGGATCGAGAGATGGCTCCGGTGGCCTTCATCGCTGGCTCACAGCACCGAGTCAGCAGCCCGTGGCGTCGATGCGGTCGAGGAAAGCCACCCGTGTGGACCAGAATGTCACACCTCCGCGCCCATGTGACCAAAGTGCGGTGAACCGTGTCCAAATATCAGGTAGGCTTTCGAAAGTGTCAGAGGAGAAGGGCCTTTTGCTGGCGATTCCCTCTACGTAGGCCATTCTGGAGCAGGACCATCGGAGATTATTTGGCGTATCTAGATCTGATCTAGGGGGGATGCATGGACTTCGCCGGTACGTTTGAATCGTTCGCGGTCGTTGCTGGCGATTTAGCAGGGCGCTTCCAGAACTATCTGCCATCACTGCTCCTCGCTTCCAGTCTCATTCTCGTGGGGTGGCTCGTCGGATCGGTGTTGCGCACCTGGTCGGTTCGCCTGATCGGCATCGTCGAGCGACGGTTCTGGCAGCGGGCACAGCGACTGGTCACGGTGGATGCGGGCACGGAACGGCACGCAAGCGAAATCATCGGCTCGTTTGTGTTCTGGGCGGTGTTCGTGATCTTTCTCGCTGCCGCCACGGACGCCCTCGGGTTGCCGGTGCTGTCGATCTGGTTGAGCGGCCTGTCGCAGTTCCTCCCCCGCCTGCTCCTCGCCACGCTGATTGTGCTGGCCGGCGTCCTGGCCGGCCGGCTCGCACGTGATGCGATCGCCGCGGCCATCACCACGGGTGGTCTGGCATTCGGCCGGGCCCTCGGTCGCGGGGCCCAGATTGCTGTCGTGACGGCAGCTGGGGTGACCGCTGTCGATCAAATCGGAATCGAAAGCGGGTTCTTTACGAGCGTGGTGCTGATTGCGGTTGGCACATTGCTGGGCGGAACAGCGCTAGCGTTCGGGTTCGGTGCCAGGACGTCAGCAGGGAACATCATCGCCGTGCACTACGTCAAGCAACGATACCGGGTCGGACAGGCGATCAGGGTCGGTGACGTGCAGGGCGTCATTACCGAGATCGGCACGACTGAAGTTGTGGTGGACACGGGAGAGGCCCTGGTTCACGTACCCGGGCACATGTTTGCTCGCCAGCCGGCGGCGCTCATGAAGACCGACGGATGAGTGCTGTTTCAGATGCGCTGCTCTGTCGGGCGCTGCTCGAACGGCATCCAACCGATGCCGCTGCGCTGCTCGAGGCATTCGACAGTGCGTCGATAGCTGCGTTGCTCGGCGAGGCGCCGCCGGGGGTCGCGGCAGTGGTGCTTGGCAGGATGACACCGGCCATGGCAGCGACCTGCTTGGAGTCAATGCCCACTCCCGTGGCGAGCGCGATCGTGGCACTCATGCCGACAGGCGCAGCCTGCCTGCTGCTACGTCGGATGCCGGCGCCCGGTGCTGAGAACCTGTTAGCTGAGCTGTCTCCGCGAGTGCAGGCGGCGTTCCGTTCGGTGCTTGAGTTTCCGCCAGCGTCTGCTGGTGGGGTCATGGATCCGAGGGTGATGACGCTCGCGGTTGACCTGAGTGTTGCGGAGTCGCTTGATCGATTGCGAGGCGTGCCTTCCGGTGCTGATGACGAGCTGTACGTCATCGATCGCGAACAACGTCTACTGGGGGTGCTTCCCGTCCGGGTGTTGGTCGTCGCGATGTCGGATGCCGTGGTTGGGAGTTTGATGTCGCCGGCTGAGTATCGGGTATCGCCCAGGGCCAGCCTCGACGTTGTGCGTGGGAATCCGGGATGGGCCCAGGCGCGTACGTTGCCGGTTGTGGGCGAGGACAGACGACTACTCGGTGTCATCCACTTCAAGGAGGTCCACCAGCCCGCCGAACCCGCGCTCACCGACGCGCTGGTCGGCACCTTGGCAAGCTTCAGCGAGCTGGCCTACGAAGGGTCGACGCTTGTGCTGACCTCGCTGCTGGCGGTCATGAACGATCGTGCGACCCGTCCGGAGGAGCACGGTTCATGACTGCGGCATCGCTTGCATCTGTGACCAGGGCCTTGGCGGAGGGGTTCGTGAGGCGTCACCCCGGGGAGGTCGCCCGGCTGGCCGAGTTGTGGGACCCAGGCTCACTCGTGGGTGTGTTCGAAGACTGCGAGCCGGGCGAGCGGATCCGTGTACTGGAACACTTGACGTCGCCCGCCGCCGCCACCGTGGCCGAGGGCCTGGAGGCTGAACGGGCGTGCCGGTTGCTGCTTCAGATGGACCCCGCCCGCGTTGCCATCATTCTGGGTCGCCTCAGCGACGCGCGGCGGGAGCAGATTCTGTCGAGTTACCCACCGAGCGATGCCATCGAAGTGCGCGAGCTATTGAGCTACCCAACCGATACCGCGGGCAGTCTGATGGACGCGCACGTCGTGACGTTTCGGCAGGACACAAGAGCCGGCGAGGCGCTCGCGCGGGTCCGGGATCTTGGTTCGGGCCAGGAGCGGAGCATCGTGGTCGTGGACGACGACGGCCGATTGACCGGCGTCACGACGATCGCGGAACTCGCGCTGGCCGATCCTCAGACCCTCGTGCGGCGCCTGGCGCAGGCGGCCCAGGGTCGGATTCAGGCTCTCACGCCGCGTGAAGATATCGTCGAGGAGTTGTCGCGATCCAAAGCCTCGAGCCTTCCCGTGGTCGACACCCAGGGGCGCGTCGTCGGGATCATCCAACACGATGCGCTGGTACGGGCGGTCCACGAAGAAGTGACCGTCGACATGCAGACGATGGTGGGCGCCAGCGCCGAGGAGGGGGCTCTCTCTCCGATCGGGTTTGCTGTCCGGAAACGACTGCCGTGGCTACAAGTGAACCTGGTGACGGCGTTCCTTGCGGCGGCGATCGTCGGCATCTTCGAAGACACGATCGCGCAGTTCACGGCGTTGGCCGTGCTGCTCCCGGTGGTCGCGGGGCAGTCCGGCAACACGGGGGCACAAGCGCTGGCTGTGACGATGCGCGGACTGTCGTTGAGGGAAATCCGCCTCCGTCACTGGTGGCAGATGGCAGTGAAGGAGGCCACGGTCGGGCTCATCAATGGCGTCGGCGTTGCCGTGACCACCTCGCTCGCGGTGTTCGTCTGGAGCCGGTCGACAGGGCTCGCCGTGGTTATCGGGGCGTCGATGGTGCTGTCGATGGCGTGCGCCGGCCTCGCCGGTGCCGCTGTGCCGCTCGCACTGGTGGCCGCGCGCCAGGATCCGGCGCAATCGTCGTCGATTATCTTGACGACCGTCACGGACATCGTCGGATTCTTTAGCTTTCTCGGACTGGCAACGCTGCTTTCGAGCATGTTGTAGAAGTGACTCGACGCGGAGTACGGGTCCGGCACCTTTGTCCCGGTGTCGAAGTCGACGACGTTCGAGGTGCGGGTCTCGACGACTGGGTTGCTCATTCGGGAGGTTGCGCCGGGTGACGGCGGAACCAGTTGAAGGCGCGTGGAGCAATCTAGAGCAGGGCAAGGCGCGAGGCGCGTCGCCCATCTCGGCGCAACGCCAACTTGTCACCACGGGCCACGAGGCTTAGGCTAGGCGCGACCCTCCTGAATCCGAGTGATGCCGCGCAACGGGATGTGCACCCACGCCGGCCGGTTGTTCACCTCGTACTCCACTTCGTAGAGCGCCTTCTCCAGTTCGAAGAATCGGATCCACGATGCGACGGTATCGGGCGCCGACGGCAGGAACGTTGCGCCACAGGTCCTCGCGCGCCCCAGGTAGCCTTCGACAAACGCCGCGCGCAGTTCGGATGCCGAGAGTGGCGCGCCAGGCGCGGATCCCATGCGCTCGACCACGGTCTGCGTGGCGTACTCGAACGAGCGCATCATGCCGGCGACATCCTTGAGGGCGCATTGTTTCCGGCGGCGATCCTGGAGTGACCGGGCAGGTTCACCCTCGAAGTCGATGAGTGCGAACCCCTTTGCCGTCTTGAGCGTCTGGCCGAGATGGTAGTCCCCGTGTACGCGAATCTTCAGGAACGCCTGGCCGAGCCCGAGGTCCCCTCCAGGAACTGGCTGCGAGACATCCACGCGGCCGCGAAGTAGTGATCGGCCGAGCTCCGCCGCCTCGTCGGACCATCGTGTGTGGTGTTGCTCGATCAAGGCCATGGCACGGTCGGCCTGAGCGAGCAGTCCCGCTCGCCAGAGATGCACGTCCGCAGGCGTCACCGGTTCCGGTGCGAATGCCTCCGAGCTCGGATCCGAGGCTAGAGCGGCGTGAAAATCGGCCGTGGTGGTGCCAAGGAGAAACATATCCTGCGCCAGCTTCTCGAGGCCGGATCCCTGGCGCGCGGCCTGCTCGAACTGCTTGATGACATGGCTCCACCCGTCACCACCATTCGCGATCCAGTCCTCGAGCAGGCCGAGCGTGGCGGTGCGACCGTCCGGCGCGCGGTACGTCAGAGAGCCCTCGAGCTTCGGCGCGGATCGGAAGTTCGTGCCGGCGAGGAACCGACCGATCTCGA
>Ga0326597_10001418_pt1 | contig 39006 bp, 33 predicted proteins | sample RVTome_12_FD_203789 | JGI IMG/M metagenome (GOLD analysis project Ga0326597, IMG submission 203789) | Soil microbial communities from uranium-contaminated site in the Upper Colorado River Basin, Wyoming, United States - RVT100D185 | ecosystem: Environmental > Terrestrial > Soil > Contaminated >... | reverse complement strand
CCGCTTCGCCGCGCTCCAGCGCTACGCCCGCGAGCAGGCCGCGGCCCCGGACGGGCCCGACTCCAAGACCGAATAGGGGCCCGAATAGGAGAGCGAACGGGGGGCCGAACGGCGCGCGGGGCGAAGGGTTTGCGCTTCCCGCCCCGTTCGCGTAGATTCCGCCCGCGCCCAAGTGCCGCGCACCCGTAGCTCAGTTGGATAGAGCGCTGCCCTCCGAAGGCAGAGGTCACAGGTTCGAATCCTGTCGGGTGCGCCATTCTTTGAATAATTCAAAGCCGGTTTCGATATCGCACTCCGATCGATGCGTGCAATGCACGCGCCGTGGTGGTGATCAGTCTTGTCCCCGGAGATCAGAGTCTTCCGGGCCGGAATCGGCACCGGTCGATGGCTTTGCTTCACTCATGCTGAGCTGAACCTGGCGCTTGGCGACGCAGATCGGCTGTTCCTGCACGGCCCGGAGCAACGCGCAGTCCTCGCTGGCAATCGCCGAGAGCGCATGGTCGGTCGTGCTCTTGCCGGTCGCTATATAGCTGATGCCATCGGCGGCGAACGACGCGATCGTCAATGCGGGCGGCAAGGCGCAGCCGGCGGCAAGCAGTGGAACGAAGAGGAAAGCGAGTGAACGCATCATGATCGTGCCTCCCGGAAGAATTCATCGACTTGCCATTTCCACGCAAAGGGCGTGCCAGGATTTTCGCACCGGAGGCGGCACGCGAGTCCCGGCCCCGACGCCTCGGTTCGCCGGCGTGCCCGCGACAGAAGGCGCGCGGCTGTCGCCGTTGCGGCAGGACTGCCTGGCTTTCGATCGCTAGATCGAGAGGTCGACCTTCAAAGGCAAGGTCTTGGCGGGATCAATGCCTTCGCCAAAGGCGATCACACAAGACACGCCGCTTCCATTCGTGAGCACCGCCGTCCAAGTCCCCTCGTCGGGCGAAACGTGGAACTCGAGCAGTCCCTGCCCCATAACCTCGTGAACCTCGACGAGCTGCTCGTCGTATTCATCGATCAGGGCGTCGATCATCGCCGTTCGATCGCGGCACTCTCTGGGTTCGGAGGCATTTGCTCCGGGTTCGGAGGCATATGCGCGCGGCAGTGCCGCAAGTAACAAGGCGAGGAGGAACAACAACACGGATTTCTTCATGACAACCATCTCCGGCCCGTCCAACGCTGCCTGCGACTTTCGCCGCATTCAGCACACCAGACCTCCCGGATGGCTGCCACTTGAAGGGCAGTTTTTGATGACGGGCCAACTCTTCGGCCAAATACGAACTACACTCCTGATTCGGACTGACGGAATTGTTCTGAGCAATCATTGTGCCAGAACCAAGAGGCGCCCCGTTTCCTTGGATTCTCAGTGGATCGAATGAACAGACGCCCACCCCGGCAGGGGGTAAATTGCTTAATTCATAACCATTTTATTTCATAAGATTAAAAACTAATCATTTCCCGGAGCCTGGGATCGGCGGACCGGGGCTGGTTCGCCTGCCTCTCACCCGGTCAATCGAACAGGTCTTCGGGCAGGCTTTCCAGGGTGCCAACGATCGCCGTCTCCACGCCGCCGAGAAGCACCGAATAGGGCGGGGAGAGGAACACGCAGTGGGGGGATCTCGGATCGAGGAGCAGCGGCAGGAGGGCGGCGCCGGGCTGGCGGGTATTCACGACCAGGTCGCCGGGCCTGAGGTTGAGCCGCCGTCTCGTCCCGGTCATCGGCGCGTCCCCGGCTCCCTCGCGCCGCGCCGGGGCGGAGGCCTGCACGATGGTCGCCGCGACCTCCCTCGGCCGCCTCACACGTCTGGGCTCAAACCCGTGGCGGCGCAGCAGCGAGCCCAGCATGCGGTGGTGCGCAGCAAGGCAGTAGGCCGCGGGCAGGCGGATCGAGAGCATCGGCACCACTTTCGGCCGATAGGGGAACGGCCGCAGGACCGGGGGCCCGCCCGCCAGGGGCTCGAGCGGCAGCTCGACGGTGGGGCGCGCGGGGTCGGCGGCAAACTCCTCGTTCAGCACCACCGCATCGCCCGGCGCCGCGCGCCGCGCACCCTCCCGCGCCGCATCGACCACCGAGGCGATCGCGGCCTTCGCGCCGCGCAATTCTTCGAGCATCGCGCCAATGGCCCGATACTGCCGTTCCGTCCGGTGGCGGATGTTCTCGGGCGTCGCATACGCACCCTCCGGCGGATCGCGGCGGTTTTCCAGCAGCAGCGAGACCGCGCCCCCGAGCGCGGCGTAGTTCCTGAGGGTCCTGAGGGCGGGGCCGCCCTGGATGGCCACCGTGTCGAGGCGGTTCACCTCGCCGTAATATCGCGTCGCTTCGAGCCCTGCGTCATCGAGGCGCCGCAGCAGAGACGGCAGCAGAATGTGCTCTCCGAGACCGAGCAAGCCGGGATCGATGTTCGGGTTGTTGGGCACGTCGATCTGGGTTTCCAGGCCGCTCAGGAACCCGGACTCCGCGAGCCCTCTCTTGAAGGCGGGAGTTTCGTGGACGTCGAGGACGATCGCGGGCCGAAGCTCCAGCAGCAGGGCGGTCACGGCCCTGGTTTCCGGCTGCGACTGAAGAAGGAAGTCGATCGCGAGGTTGACGTCGCCGCCGTTGCCGCGCCGGCGGAGGTCGCGGCCGTCCGGGTTGCTGAGAGGGATGCACACCAGGTCGAACGCATCGAGGAGCTCTTCATTCCCGCCTTGGGCGATATCGCGGACCAGCATCGTGAGCGCCTCACAGCCGGACGCCTCATCCCCGTGCTGGGACCCGATGATCAAGACGGTCGGCTTGGCGGAGACCGCCCGGCGATCCCTCAGCGCCGCCGGGTCGCGCGACAGCGCCACCGCCGTGATCGGCCGCCCGCCCTGGGAGGAGCCCGCGTTGAAGCAGGCCGCGCGAGGGAAGCGCTCGGCGAGGCGCCGGAGGAATCCGGTGATCTCCGCCGAGTCCGGGAGGCGCCCGAAGCCGTTCGCTTCGGACGGTGTCTGCGGGCCCGGAACGAGGGGCCGATTCATGGCGCGCCTTTCCGCTGCGGCGCGGAGTGGCCGTATCCGACGCCGGCGTGCGAAGCGAACAGGGGATCGTGGCAGATGCCGGTCGAGGATCTCGGGGCGAGCATCAAGGGAACCGGTGGGCGGCACAGCCGATCCAGGCCGACCCGGGGTTCGCCCGGCTCGCCGGAAATCTCATCCTGTCGCACATCAATCGGCACGCGAGCCCCACACTCTCACCCGTGGGATTTGCGCCGCATACTAGCCGATCGGCCCGCCGACGGTATCAGCCGGAAGCTTGACCGAGGCGGGCGCATTTCCGCTATCGCGCGAGCGGCGCGGGGGTAGCGGCGCCGGCGTCATGGCCCGCGCCTTGGGCGGCCCCGCGGCCTGCGATGCGGCCGAACACCGCGCCCGAGATCAGGCCCGAGCCGCCCGGATAGTTGAAGTAGAACAGGCCGCCCGCGGTGCTGCCGCAGGCGAAGAGGCCTGGGATCGGCCGCCCCGCGGTGTCGATCACCTCGGCCTCCGGCGAGATGCGCAAGCCGCCGAAGGTGAAGGTGACGCCGCAGGTGACGGCGTAGGCCTCGAAGGGCGGCGTGTCGATGGCGTTGGCCCAGTTGGACTTGGGCACGGCGAGACCGGACGTGCCGCGGCCGTCCTTGACGTTGGGGTCGAAGGGCGTGGCGTCCCCGACCGCGGCGTTGAAGGCGGCGACGGTGGCGAGGAAGCCGCGGGCATCGACGCCGTGGAGCTCGTCCGCCAGCGCCTCCAGCGTCTCCGCCCGTACCTTGGTGACCCGGCGGATGCGGTATTCGTCGCGCAGGAGGTGGAGCACCTTGCCGTCGAACACCTGCCAGGCGAACTGGCCCGGCTGGCGCAGGATCTCGGCCCCGTACTTGGCGTAGGTGAAGGTGCGGATGTCGGCGCCCTCGTCGAGGAAGCGCGCGCCCTCGGCATTCACCACGATGCCGTAGGGATACGAATCCTTCTTGAAGTCGACGCCGACGGTGATGTCGCCGAATTCCGGGGCGCTCAGGTCCCAGGCCACGGCATGGCAGCCCGACCAGTGGCCCGCCGGACTCGCCCCGCAGGCGAGCGCCATGCGGTGCCCGTCGCCCATGTTGTGGCGCGTGCCGCGCACCTTGGCGAGGTCCCAGCCGGGGCCGAGATGACGCGCCCGCCAGGCGGCGTTGGATTCGAACCCGCCCGCGGCGATCACCACCGCGCGGGCGGCGAGCGTCCGCTCCCCCTCCGGCCCGCGCACGGTGAGCCCGTCGACCGCCGGGCCGCCCCGGCGCAGCTCGACGGCCCGGGTCTCGTAGGCGATGGCGATGCCGGCGCGGCCCGCCGCCCGGTAGAGCGCCTCCACCATGCCCATCCCGCCGCCCGAGACGACCACGGTGGAGCCGCCCCGGAACCGGGTCTTCACCCCCACCTTGTAGCCCTGGCTTCCGTAGTTGGGGAGGAAGCGCACGCCGTGGCCGCGCAGCCACGCGGCGGTCTCGAGGCTCGCGCGGACGAGGACGTCGGTGAGCGCGGGATCCGAGCGCCCCCGGGTGACGCGGTCCATGTCGTCATGGAAGCGCTCGACGTATTCGCCGAATTCGGTGTTGGCGATCTCATCGGGGGTAAGGTCCGGGTTGACCTTGAGCACGTCGTCCATCCCCCGGTAGCCGAAGCGGAAGGCGCCCGCGGCGTAGGCCGTGTTGCCGCCGCGCTCCGATTCCGGGGCGGCCTCGAGCAGAAGCACCCGGGCCCCCGCCTCCCGCGCGGCGAGCGCCGCGGAGAGGCCTGCGACCCCGCCGCCGATCACGATCACGTCGGCTTCGGCGATTGGCATTCGGTCTGCGTCCTTTTCCTGCGCGAAGTGCCGCCGGGCCCGCCTCCCCGGCGCGAAGCCCCCGCCGCGGCCCGGTTCAGAGCCCGTAAAGGGCGCGCGCGTTGGCGTCGAGGATGCGGTCGGCGACCGCGGCGGGCACCTTGCCGGTGTCGCGCATGAGCCGGAGCGCCTCGATCTCCGTCGCCGTGTCGTGATGGCCGTAATCGGTGCCGATCACGAGCTGCCCCTCCCCGGCGGCGGGCAGGACGTAGTCGAAATCGTCGGTGACGTAGCAGGTCACGAAGTAGTTGTTGTCGGCGAGGATCGTCTTCGACATGCGCTTGCCGCGCCGCTTGAGGCGCAGCTCGAGGTCGTTGAGCGCATAGGGCAGCCACTGCGAGGACACCTCGACGAAGGCCCAGCGGAGCTTTGGGAACCTGGCGGGCACCTCGGCCATCAGCAGCTGATGGAAGGCGGAAACGGTGGGCAGCTTGCCGCGCCCGAGCCCGCCCAGAGGATAGATGCGGAGGTGGGAGAAGCTGCCGATCCCGGAATGGAAGCACATCGGCAGGTCGAGCTCCTCGCCGAGCTCGTACATCGGGAAGAAGTAGGGGTTGTCGAGCTGCTTCTCGAATTCGATGCCGCGCAGGAAGACGCCGACGCCGCCATGGTCGCGGGCGAAGCGAAGCTCGTCGGCCACCTTGTCCATAGAGCGCAGCGGCGGCATCGCCACCCAGCGGAAGCGGTCGGGCGCCGACTTCCAGATCTCGGCCAGCCAGCGGTTGTAGGCCTTGCAGATCGCGTATTCGCACGCGGGATCGTCGGTCATGGGCCTCAGGAACAGCGTCGGATAGAGCACCTGGATGTCGATCTCGAGCTCGTCCATGTGCTGGAGGCGGGCGGTGATGGAACTCATCTCCCGCGATTCCTTGGACGTGTTGTGGCCGATGTTCTGCTCCTTGGGGTGCACCCGGCCGTCGATCACCCAGTATTCGCGCTGGGCGGACTTGCCCTCGTTGTCGAGCCTGAGGCCGGCACCGTCCTTGGGCACGATGACCCAGGGGCGGTATCTCGCGAATTCCGGGTCGATGTAGGAAAACGTCTCCTCGCTTTCCACCACATGGGCGTCGGCGTCGATCGCGGCCATGGTCTTTCCCTCCCTTCTTGCCTTCCCCGCCGCCCTAGAGACCGTAGAGGGCGCGGGCGTTGTCGCCGAGGATCCGGTCCGCCGCCGCGGCCGCCACCCGGCCGCCGTCGCGCATCAGCCGGAGCGCCTTGATCTCCGTCGAGGTGTCGTGATGGCCGTAGTCGGTGCCGATCACGAGCTGCCCCGGGCCGGCGAGCGGCAGGATGCGTTCGAGATCGTCGGTGACCTGGCAGGCGATGTAGAAATTGTTGTCGGCGAGAAGGCTCTCCGGCACGCGCTTGCCCTTGCGCCGGTAGCGCAGCTCCATGTCGTTCCACACGTAGGGCAGCCATTCGGCGCTGACCTCGATGAAGCCCCAGCGCAGCTTCGGGAACCTGGCGGGGAGGCCCGAGAACAGGAGCTCGGAGAAGGCCGCGACCACGGGCAGCTTGCCCCGGGCGAGCCCTCCGCCCTTGTAGATCTCATGATGGGTCAGGCTGCCGTTGCCGGAATGGAGACACATGGCGAGGTCGAGCTCCTCGCCCAACTCGTAGAGCCGGCGGAAATAGGGATTGTTGAGCTGCATCTCGCATTCGATGCCGCGCAGGAAGACGCCGACGGCGCCGTTCTCCTTGGCGAAGCGGAGCTCTTCGCCCACCTTGCCCATGCTGAGGAGCGGCGGCATGACCACCCATCTGAGGCGGTCGGGCGCGGCCGTCCAGATCGACGCCATCCAGCGGTTATAGGCCTTGCAGATCGCGTATTCCACGGTGGGATCGTCGGTCCAGGCGCGCAGGAACACGGTCGGGTAGAGCACCTGGACGTCGATCTCGAGCGCGTCCATGTGCCGGAGGCGCGCGGCGATGGAGCTCATCTCCCGCGATTCCTTGGAGGTGTTGTGGCCGATGTTGCCTTCCTTGGGATGGACCCGGCCGTCGATCACCCAGAACTCCCGCTGGGGCTGCCTGCCCTCGTTGTCCATGAGGACCACGTCCTCGGTCCTCTGAACCATCACCCGGGGCTTCAGGTCGTGGTATTCGGGATCGAGGTGGTCGAAGGTCGCTTCGCACTCGATCACATGGGCATCGGCATCGATGGCACTCATTTCACTTCCCTTCGCTCGGCACCGTCCCTGCCGCTCCCGGCCTTGCAGCGGCGGCCCGTTTCCTCCGTCTATGCGTCGGCGAGGGTGATCCCCGTCACCTCGGCGGCGGACCTCTTTTCGAGCGGCGTGACCGCCATCATGGCACCCTCCCGGGACTGTTCCGACCCATCGGTCCTGTTTTGTCAGAGCGTATCAAGGATCGGGCGCCCGGTGAAGCGGCCTGAACGCGGTTGGCCCGCGCCCTATTCCTCGATTCCCCTGGTCGTCGCGAGGTCCCTCGGGATGCGCCAGCGGGTCAGCGGCTCCCCCTGCTCGAGTGCCGTCAGCTCGCGGTTCCAGAGGCGTCGCAGCATGGCCACCTGGCGGTCGGAGCCCCCCATCAGGTCGTCCGAGCGGTTGCGCTCCACCCCCTGGCCCATGCAGGAGACTCCGTCCTGGATGGTGACGATGTCGGGGTGGTCGGCGGGCACGTCGTCGGCATGGATCTCGCCGGCGAGGATGCGCCGGATGGTCTCGACCGCGGGCTCGAGAGCCTTGCGCCGCTCGCACCTAGCGGCGATGGCGGCCTTGTAAGCCTCGGCCTCCTTGCCCGTCTTGTAGACGAAATCCGCCATGAAGCTCGTGTGGCTCGCATCGTCGATGGGCACGCGCCAGACCACGTGGTTGGCCCAGCCCTTGTCGTGCTCGTAGTTGGACGACAGGCTCCAGTTGGGCATCAACAGGTGCCCCTTGCGCACGGCGTTGCCGCGCCGCGCCATGCGCAGCATGCCGTAAGCCGTTTCCTCGCAGTTGATCTCCGGCACCGCGTCGTTCATGCCGATGTCGTCGAACTTGGTGCGCCGGTGGGTGAAGTTGAAATGCGTCTCATCGACGCTGTTCTCGAGCTGGGTGAAGAACGGCCAGGGGCGATGGCTCTCGCGGTTCTCGACGAAGCCCTCGTCCTCGAACACGTCCAGGGTCGGGAACTCCGGCGCATCCCCTTCGCCGAGATAGGCGAAGACGAGACCCTGGTAGTCCCGCGTCGGGAAGGCCGGGATCCTGACTTTCTCCGCGAAGCCCGGGTTCTCCGCGGGCTGGCGAACGCACTGGCCGCAGCCGTCGAAGGTCCAGCCGTGGTAGAAGCATTCGATGTCTTCGCCGACGACGCGCCCGGCGGCGAGCTTCACCCCGCGGTGGGGGCAGCGCGGGCCGACCAGATAGGGCCGGCCGCTGTCCCCGCGGTAGAGGGTGAAATCCTCGGCCATGACCCGGATGGGCAGCGGCCGTCCGGGCCGGAGATTCTCGGACAGCGAGACCGGCTGCCAGAACATGCGGAGGTACCGTCCGGCCAGCGAGCCGGGGCCGACGGAGACGAAATCCTGGTAGCGGTCCTCCATTCTCTTCCTCCCTCCGGGGCCCGAGAAGGCGCGTCGCCGCGGTTGTTCCCCGCGTTCCAGGCCGCAGCCCGCGCCAGACGGCCCGGGGCGAGCCCATCCCTGTCTATGCTCCCGCTCGCGCGCTTGTCAAGCCGGCCAAAAAAAGGCGGCGGCGGCCGGGAATAAACCGCGCCCGGTGCGGTCTATGAGGGTAAGACCGCGAACAAATCGCGACGCGCCCCCTACCCTCCGCGTCGCATTGCGGCACCACCCCCCCAACTCCCACAGTCCGTATGGAGAAAAGGAGACTACCCCATGCCCAAATTCCTATTGATGGCGATCGCCTCGGGCCTCACCAGCCTCGCGCTTCTGGGCGCCGCCCAGGCCAACAGCAAGCCGGTCCAGCCGATGCTGGACATCGCTCAGGCGCAGGTTCCGCAGGAATGCGCGGCGATCAAGGATCCCGCGCAGCGCAAGAAGTGCCTCGAGGATCAGAAAGGGCGGTAAGGTCATCTCCCAACCGACCGCCCCGGTCCCGGACCCAGCCTTCCTAGGACCGACGGGGAGTTCATTCGAGAGACCCCTGCCTCCCTGACCAAATCTCGAAGCGAACTTGCCGGTACGACGCCGGGCCCCCCCTGGGCCCGGCGTCAATCTTTGCGGGGGCAAAAGTGGCGAAGACGTGCCCCGCGAACGGGAAGGAGCCCCCTCCGGTTTCCAAAGGGGGCTCCTTCCGCGGCAGCCGCCGGTTGGTTCCGGGGAAGGGCGGGCTTGGGCTACCGCGCTTCCGGCTCCGGCAGGGCCTTCTCCTCCGAGGCGGCGGGCCTGATCAAGGTCTTCTCCCTGAGCTCGGGTGCCTTGTCCGAGGCGCCCGGCGATGCGGGCGTCTGGCCCTCAGGCAACGGCCGGGGCGCGCCCGCCTCGGGCTCCTTGCCGCCCGCCCGGGGTGTCGCCCAGCGCGCGTTGATGGTGGCGCCGAGAGCCAGCATGGTATCGCGCTCGACCTCGCCGATCATGCTGTAGGAGCGCCCGCGATGGTTCCAAAGGAGGAACCAGATCGGCCCGCGCCGGGACAGGCTGACCTTGCGCGTCCCGGTGTCGGCGATGGCCGCGATATAGAGAGTGACCTGCAGGCCTTCCTTGGACTCGTAGACGAGCCGGGCGGCGTTCGTCCCGTCGGGACGGCCGATATCCCGGGAGCTCGTCAGCAGGAAGCCGTGCTGCCGGAGGTCGGGCGCCGGGAATCCTCCAGTATTGATGGCGCCGGCGCCGTCGAGCGTGGGGGCGGCGACCTTCGCGGCCTGGGTGCCCGCAAGGGGGAGGCTCGAGGCGAGGGCCACGGTCCCGCGCGCAGGCGCCCGGGCGACCTCCCGCGGTTCCGGCTGGCCTTCCGTCGCCGCGAGGTAAGAGCGCGACCCCCACCACCCGCCGGCCACGGCGAGGATGGCGACGGCGGCGGCGGCCGAGGCCCGCGCAAGGGCGTTAAAGGTCCTGCGGCGCGAGAACCTTGCGACGATCCGCTGTTCGAGGAGCTGCACCGCCTCGGGCAAGGGCTCGGAGAGGTAGCGGTCGTAGAGCTCGTGAAGGCCCCTGTTCTGATTGCGGTAATCGGCGACGCGCCGGGCCACTTCGGGGTGCACCGAGAGGAACTCCTCGACCTCGAGACGCTGACCGGGGCTCAGCGCGTCGTCAACATAGGCGTTGATCAACCGGTCCCAGTGATCGACGTTCCTAATGGGCGCCGCCGCCGCAACAGGGGAACTCTTCCTACCCCACATGGACCTTGTCTCCCGGTTCCTGCCACGCCAAGGCGGGACGCCGCGCGGCCTGCGCCTGCCCGGTCTGTGCCTGGCCGCCAGCGAGCAGGATCCTGAGCGCGTTGCGCCCCCGGCTCAGGCGCGACATGACCGTCCCCACCGGCACGTCCAGAACCTCTGCCACGCCCCGGTAGGACATGCCCTCCAGGCCGATCAGCAGGACCACTTCGCGCTGCTCGTCCGGCAGCTTGTCGAGCGCGTCCAGCAGGTCGCGGCAATCCATGTAGGCGTACTGGGGCGGGGGATAGACCAGGCGGATGCCTTCATTTTCGATGGGCAGCTGGATCCCTTTCTTCTTGTTGCGGGAAAGTTCGTCGTTATGGACGTTGTGAAGAATCGTGAAAAGATAGGCGCGAAAGTTTTCGATCTGTTTGCCGTCCTGGATATAGGTCAACGCCCTTTTCAGGCATTCCTGGACGAGGTCGTCGGCGTCATTGGGATCGCGGGTCAGGGCCATTGCATATCGCCGAAGGCTCTTGATGTTGGCTCGCAGAGCTGCAGCAACGGGTTGGTTCATGCGTCTCTCCTGTCTCCCATGGCAGCGTCTCTGCATTTTTCGCGACGATCGGAAGGGCGGTATGTGGGGGGCTTCGGCCGCCACCCGGCGCCGCGGTGTCGCGCTGCCACGTCCCGAATGCTAGGAAGCGGGCGGGCGGGAGTCCTGTGTCCTTGCTGTGACTTCCGCAGCAAAACTGTGGCGCTTCCGCCGGCTTGCGCCGACCGCCTGGGGCACGGGCCGGATCGGGCGCGATCGCCCGGCGTCCGGCCCCGGAGGCGGCATGGAAAACCCCCGGCCCCACATCCCCTAGGGCAGATCGGATTGACATGATTTGTCGGAAACATGACGTGTTTCCGACAAATCATGATCCGATCTAGGGGACACAGGACCGGGGGCGGGCACGGGGATCTCGGGTGCCTTGACGGCCCGGCTTCGGGCCCTCTCAGTTGATCGGCATGGGCTTGGGCGGCGCCATCAGCCCGCTGAGGGCGGCCCGGAGGCCGTCGGCATGCGGGTTCTTCGGCCCCGTCGCCTTCAGGATATCCTCGGGTTCGGCGGGATTCGGGTAATAGGCGGCATTGAACTTCCTGACCGGCCTGATCTCGCCGCCCTTGAGGATGGCGCCGGCGAACACCCCGGAAGAGCGGAAGAACAGATCGATCTTGTCGCCACCGGTGGTCGTGGTCTGGGCGGCGACGCCTTTCGACCCGGCGACGGCGCGGGCCTCGGCGCCGAAGGCGAGCTCGCCGTCCATGATCTCGTTCAGGGTTTGCTGGTTATGGATCACGATGACGAGGGCGCCGGTTTCGAAGCCGATCTGGGCGCCCAAGGTCGGGCCGCCGACCTCGAAGAAGGCGGGGTAGGTCCAGCCCGCGGCGCCCGGCAGCTTCGTGAGCAGCACGCCGGCGCCGCCCTCGCCGCCGAGGCCGAAGCCCGCGCGTTCGAACTGCGGCACGATGAGCACGGCCCGGGCCTTGGCGACCGCGGCGCGGAACGTCCCGCCAACCTCGCCGTCCCTGTAGCCCTCCACCGCCTTCGTCGCCTCGGTGACGAGGCGGCCGGCCTCCGCCCTGTCGGCGGGGTCCGCGGCCGAACCGGCCTTCTCCGCGCCGTTGGCCTGGGTCACACCTACGACGGCCATGGCGGCGATCAGGGAGACAACGCCCAAGGACCGTCCAATCCTTGATATCAACATGACACTCTTCCCTTTCGTTAGATTTTCCTCTGCGGCGCGGGTGGGGGGCCCCGCCCGCGGCCTTTGCCCATAGGATCACGGCAACGGCGGCGAAGGGCGAGAGTCAATCGTGTGACATTTTCCGAAAACACGAGAGATCGCGATTCCTCGTGTCTTTCCGGACGCTTGGCCGGACACCTGGAAAAGCCGCCGATTCTTCCGCCCGGCGCCGGCGCCGGGCCGCTCCGCGGGCGCCTCGGATATGAGAAAAACTAAAATATCTCCATTGGCGCCTGCCGGGGGAGTTCGCTAATCTTTGTCCTTCGCCGGTTACGGAGCATGGATCTTGAAGTTCGGTATTTGGGGACGGGCCGTCATCATCGCCGGGCTTACGGCGATCGCGAGCACGGGCTGCGAGGCCACGCGCCAAATCGGTGGGTCCGGTGCGACCGTGGCCGGCAATAAGGAGCCGGTGGAAAAGGCCCCGCCGCGGACCATCAAGCAGGTGCAGAAGCCGGAGAAGAAGCCCGCGCCGAAGAAGCCCGTGCAGACGGCCGGACGGCCGCCGCTTCCCGCCGCGCCTCCGCCGAAGAAGAGCGGTCCGGATTCGAAGACCCTGGTCGGCAAGAATGAAGTGGAATTGAAGCAGTTCCTGGGGCCGCCCAACGGCGTGCGCAACGAGCCGCCGGCCATGGTGTGGAGCTACCAGGCCCGGGAGTGCAGCCTCGACGTGTTCCTCTATTTCGACGTCGGCCAGAAGAGGTTCAGATCGCTCGCCTACCGGTTCTTCCCCGAGACCCGCGTCTCCCAGGTGGAACGCGAGTGCCTGGCGGAGATTCGCAGCGCGCGCCCCGAGACCAAAGACGCAAGGTAGGGTCCCCGGTCCATGGCCAGCATCATGATCGTCGACGATGATGACCTGTTTCGGGAATCGGTTGCGCAGAACCTGGTCGACAACGGCTTCGAGGTGACGGCCTTCTCCCGCGGCGAGGACGCCATGGCCCATTTCGAGGCCGAAGACAGGACCGACCTCGTGCTGCTCGACTGGAAGATGCCGGGCATGACCGGAATAGACGTGCTTGCGCGCATGCGCGACACAGGCATTCAGGTGCCGGTGATCTTCTTCACGGTGCTGAACGACCAGATCTACGAGGAGGCGGCGCTCACCAGCGGCGCCGTCGACTTCGTCGAGAAATCCCGCAGCTTCCATATCCTGCTGCGCCGCATCGAGCTGATCCTGGCGGGCGCCAAGAGCGGAGAGGCGGGGGTGGAGCCCGCGCCCTCGGCCGAGGAATTCGCGCTCGGCGACCTCGAGCTCAATCCCGAGACCGGGCGCGCCTATTGGAAGGGCAAGGAGGTCGGGCTGACGCTGGGCGAGTTCCGCATCGTGCATTTCCTCGCGACCCGCGCGGGCCAGGACATCCGCTACCGCGACCTCTACGACCAAGTGCACGACACCGGCTTCTTCGCCGGCACCGGGGCGGAGGGCTACCGGGTCAACGTGCGCACCTTCATCAAGCGAATCCGGCAAAAATTCCGCAGCCTGGACCCCAAGTTCGCGGCGATCGAGAACTATCCCGGATTCGGGTACCGGTGGTCGAATGAGTGAACTGCAGCTCACGGGACTGGCGCGCCTGCGCCACGATTCGCGGTCTCTCGCGGTCAAGATCTCCGTCCTAGTCGTCATCTTCATCGCCTGCCCGCTGATCATCTATTCCGAGCTCCGCGACGCCGATGCCGAGAAGAACGTCCTGATCCTGCAGAGCGTCCAGAATCAGGGCCTGCTGATCGCCAAGTCGCTGGCCCCCCTGATCCAGCGCTCCGGCGAGGCCAGCGCGCCGGACCTGCAGAAGGAGCTGCAGCGGCTCGACACCGGCGGGGTGCGGGTCAAGGTGCTGCTGGAGAGGCCCAACGCCAAGGGCGACGACAGCTACCTCTACGTCGCCTCGCTGCCGCCGCTTCCCGCCGCCTACCTCGCCCAGGAGCACCAGGAATTCATGCGCCGGCGCATCCTCGACCGGCTCGGCGACACCTGCGCCGGCTACAAGGCGCTCGCCATCCAGTACGTCAACCCCGCCGGGGAGACCGAGCTCCTGAGCTCCATGACCCCGATCCACAACATGGCGGGCTGCTGGGTCATCCTGACCTCGTACCCGCCGACCGGCCAGGCCGGCATCTCCATCGGCCAGCACTACTGGAAGAAGCCCGAGGTCCAGATCGCGGCGACGATCTACGTCATCATGGCGATCCTGGTGTTCTTCCTGTTCCTCTCGGTGTGGCGCAGCCTCCAGCGCTTCGGCCGCCTGGCCCAGACCATCCGGGAACGCCCCGGCACCCAGGCCTCCTTCGCCAAGCTCAACAGCGTGCCGGAGCTCGTCAACGTCGCGCGCGAATTCGACCTGATGGTGGGGACTCTCGGCAAGTCGGAGAAGGCGATGCAGGAAGCGGCGGAGGAGAACGCGCACGCCTTCAAGACCCCGATCGCGGTCATCTCCCAGTCCGTCGAGCCCCTGAAGCGGGTGATCTCGTCCTCGGACACCGCCGCGAAGCGCTCCATCGACCTGATCGAGCGCTCGGTGGACCGGCTCGATTCGCTGGTCGGCGCCGCGCGGCGCATGGATCACGCCTTGGCGGACCTGATCAACCCGCCGCGCGACCGCATCGACCTTTCCCTGCTTCTTTCGCGCATGGTCGATGCCTATCAGGAGACCGCCCACCTGCGCGGCGTGGTGCTGTCGCGCGAGATCGTGCCCGACACCCACGTGCTCGCGGGCGAGGACCTTCTCGAGACCGTGTTCGAGAACATCTTCGACAATGCGCTCGAATATTCGCCGGAGGGCGGCTCGATCCTCACCCAGATGAGCCACTCCGGGACGATGGCGGAGGTCCGGGTGACGGACCAGGGGCCCGGGGTGGATCCCAGGAACCTCGAGCGCATCTTCGACCGCTACTTCTCCGAGCGGGCGGGGCCCCTGCACGGGTCGGAGAAATGCGGCGGCCAGGGCCATTTCGGGATCGGCCTGTGGATCGCCCGGCGCAACATCGAGGCCGTCGGCGGCGAGGTGAACGCCGCCAACACCCCGGGCGGCGGGCTCACCATCACCGTACGGCTGCCGCTCGCCCGCTGATCTCCGCGGGACGAGCCCGTCGCTAGACGAGCCTGTCCGCGTCCCGGTTGGCCGACGGCGAGCGCGCCTCCTTGCTGGACTTGACGTCGACCAGGGCGGGCATTCCGGCAGCCAGGGCGTCGCGCACGGCGTCCGTCACGTCGGCGGCGTCCTCCACCCGCGTGCCATGAGCCCCGAAGGCGCGGGCCACGGCGGCGAAATCGACATCGCGGTAGTCGATCACGTCGCGGATGTAGCGCCCGTTCCAGCGGCGCACCTGGGTGTGGTACTCCGAGGCGAGCGAGGCGTTGTTGAGGACCACGACGACGACGGGGATCTCGAGCCGCAGCGCGGTCTCGAGCTCGGCGATGTGGTAGAGGATGCCGCCGTCGCCGGAGACCGCGACGGTGCGCCTGTCGGGCGCCGCCATCGCCGCCCCCATGGCGCCGGGGAAGACCCAGCCGAGCGAGCCGTTGGCGCGGATCATCGTCTTGCCCGCCTCCACGGGGAAGAGCGCGCCGACCCAGGCGCCGTGGGCCCCGGTATCGGCGCCGATGATGTCGTCCGGCGCCATCAGCGCGCGCAGCTCCGCCAGCACATGGGCGGGATGGATGCCGTCCTCCGGCCGCTCCTTGGCGTGATCCGCCGCATGCCCCTTCCAGGCGGCGATGGCTTTCGCCACCTCCTCCGCCCAGGGCCCCCGCCCGCGGGCGAGGCCGCGCGCCGCGATGTCGGCGACGCCGTCTTCCAGCGCCGTCCGGGCGTCGGCCACCAAGGTGATCGCGGCCGGGAAATTGTGGCCGAGGACGGCGGCGTTGGAATCGACCTGCATCAGCGTCTTGTCGCCGAACGGCAGGGTCCAGCGGTGGGAGGCGAGGCCGCCCAGGCGGGTGCCGATGGCGAGCACCGTATCGCACCTTCGCACCGTGTCGTTGGCGACCCTGCGCGAGTTGCGCCCCATGACGCCGACGGCAAGCTCCCAGGATTCGGAGATCGCCCCCTTGCCGCCCAAGGACGTCACCACCGGGATGTTGAGGGCCTCGGCGTATCGGCGGAGCACGTCCCAGGCTTCGGAAATCACCACGCCCTTGCCGGCGACGATGATGGGGCGCTCGGCCGCGAGCAGCTTGTCGGTGACGCGGCCCATGGCGCCCGCGGGCGGCGGGATGCGCCGGGCGGCGACGCGGCCGAGCCCCTCATCGCGGAGGTCGGTCCCCGTGCCCGCGTCGCGGGAGAACATATCGGCCGGGATCTCGAGATGCACCGGCCCGGGTGCCGGACCGGTCGCCACCCGGATCGCCGCGCGCACCATGGCGGCGGTGCGTTCGGGCGCCGAGACCGTCTTGTTCCAGCGGGTCACCGCGTCGTGCATGGGCAGGCCGTCGAGGTCCTGGTACTCGAAACGGTCGCGTGAGCTCATGGCGATGGAGCTGGTGAGCGAGACCACCGGGCTCGAGGCCCAGAGCGGGTCCGCCATCGCGCCCGCGACGTTGGAGACGCCGGGCCCGCGCTGGCCGTAGACGAAGCCCGGCCTGCCCGAAACCCGGGCGTAGCCGTCCGCCATGTAGACGGCGCCCGCCTCGCTGCGGCAGTTGATGATGCGGATGCCCGCCTGCTCGAGCCCGTGCCAGAGCTCGTGATCGCCCCCACAGAAGCAGAAGAAGTATTCCGTGCCGTAGGCGCTGAGCGTGCGCCCGACCGCCTCGCCGACCGTGGTCATCGTCGTGTCCTCCTGGGCCTGCCGTCAGCCGCGCCGGTGGCGCATCGCCTCGGCCCGGGCCTCTTCGCCGCCGAGCCCGAGATTGAGGCCGTAGAAGCGGTCCGAGGCGACGGCCTCGGGATAGAACTTGGAAAGGTCGTGATCGGGGTAATTATCGAGCATCCACTGGGCGATCTCCCCGCGCGTCGTGATCCACACCTTGGGCCGGCTTTTCACGTATTCGAGAAGCTCCTCCAGCGGCCTTACGCGGTAGGCCATGGCGAGCGGCGGATGGGTGCCGTAGGCGAGCATCTTCGGGTAGCCCCGCTCACCCTCCTCGTAGAGCTGGTCGAAGAAGTCGCGCCAGATGTCGATGACTTCCCGCGGGGTGCGGTCCGAGCCGCCCATGGAGCGGGTGTCCGAGACATCGTAGCTCGTCATGCCCACCAGCTTCTTGTCGCCGACCGGGATGATGAAGGGGACCTCGGCGTTCCTGAGGCCGCAGGAATATACGAAGCCGCGTTCGGCGATGATGGGGAAGGTCTCCGGCGTGAGATGCCCGCCCGCGCAGGAGAAGCCCTTGGCACGGATCCCGAGCACGCGCTCGAAGGCCTCCATGGTGCGATCGATGGTCTCCGCCTGCTGCTGCGGCGTCATGGTCCAGAGGAAGCTGTGGTCCCAGCCCTGGACCAGGAACTCATGCCCGTCGGCCACCGCCTGGCGCGCGAGCCCGGGGTAGAGCTCGACGGTGATGCCGTCGCAATAGATCGAGGTGCGGACGCCGTGGCGCCGCCAGAGATCGAGCAGCCGCTGCATGCCCCCGGTCTCGGCGAAGGCGTTCTCGTAGATCCAGCGCATACCGCGGGCGTATTTGGCGGTGGCCGGCGGCCGCTGCTGGCCCTTCTGGTCGCTCTCGGGCGTCCCGTAGCTCTTGGGCAGGGTCTCCCAGGACATGTTGAAGACCACGGCGACATGGGCGTCGTCCGGCCACTTGAAATCCGCTGCGTACATGGTTCGGTGTCCCCCGGATGGTGTTCTGGACGGCAAGGGGCGCCGCTCCCTGCCGGCGCATCCCGGTTCGATGCCGGCAGGGAGGCGGCGGCCGGCAGCGGGCCCGCCGCCCCCTCGCGGGGCCGTTTCGGCGGCGCCCGTCGGGCCGTCAGTTCTGCTTCTTCTGCTTCGTTTTCTTCTTCTTGCGGTTCTCCTGCCGCATGCGGTCGGTCAGGTCGACCAGCCGCTCGACGACGCTCTTCGGCGTCGAATAGAGCTGCTTGGTGAGCGCCGCGAGCTCCTCCGGCGTCGACGGGTCGATGAAAAGCTTCAGCTTGTCGGCCTGGTCGAGGAACCCCTTGTCCTTCATGGTGGCGGCGAAGGCCGAACGCAGAGCCGCGACCCGGTCCGACGGCACGCCCGGAATGACGAAGAACGGCCGCCCGTACTGCATGCGAGAGTAGAGGATGCGGATGATCTGCAGGTCGGCTTCGTTGTCGGGCAGCTTGAAGAGCGGGACATCGGGCAGCCGCTTGGACCGCTTGAAGCCGAACTGGGCGAGGATCTTGACGACCCCCTTTTCCTTCAGCGACTTCCAGCGCGACGAATTCAAGCTGGCCAGCGCGAACCCGGCGATGCCGAACACCTCGCCCCGCTGCATGGCGAGGCCGACCCCGCCCGCCCCCTTGTAGCCGGCGACGATCTTGAACTTGGTCCCCGAGATGGCGTTGGTGATATAGGGGAAGTCCAGCGTCGCGCTGCCCGGGCTGGTGGCTCCGATGATCAGTTCCTTCGTGTAGATGTCCTCCAGCGTCTGCACGGTAGACTTGTCGGAGACCATCAGGATCTCGACGATCTGCGTCGGGCTGCCGATCCAAAGAAGCTTCTGCGGATCGAACTTGGCGGCCTTGGGATTGAGGAGCGGCGTCGTCGGCATGCCGCTCGATCCCAGACCGAATTCGGAGCCGTCCTTTTTGCCGGTGTTGTAGATCTGGTTCATCATGCGCAGGCTGCCGCCGCCCGGGATGTTCTGGACGATGATCTTGGGATTGCCCGGGATGTGCTTGTCCATGTAGCGGGCGATCGCCCGGCCGATGGTGTCGTAGCCCCCTCCGGTCTGGGAGCCGATCTTGAGGTAGATCCGCTTGCCCTTGTAGAAATCCATGGCGCTCTCTGCCAGGGCCGGCGCCGCCGCCGCCGACAATGCCGCAGCACCGATCCCGAGGCCGGTCAAAATGGCTCCGATTTTCCGCATGATGCTTCCCTCCTGTTGCGTTCCCGGCCCTGCTTCGCGTGGGGCTTCTTCCGGTCCCCGGTCGAGGACCCCGGCCCGGGCCGGATCGTTCGCGCGAAGCGTATCATGACTTGAGACACGGTCTCATCCTGATTTCGCGGGCCGCCGATGATTTCGCTTCCCATCGGGAATTCACGCTAAAATATTCGCAAATCGAGCCGTCCGCCGAGACGGTCAAGAGATCGGGGAGGAGGCCCATCATGCCGTTAGCGATGTTCACCGGCGCAGCCAGTTGGTTCGTGCGCGAGGCCTCGCGCAACCTGATCGCCGACGGCTGGCAGGTCGCGCTGTCCGACATCGACCTCGACGGCGCAAAGGCCACCGCCAAGGAGGTCGGCGGCGACAACGTCGCCGCGGTGGACCGGCTCGACGTCACCGACCTCGCCGCGGTCAAGGCCTATGCCGACGGCCTGGCCGCGGAACACGGCACGATCGACGCGCTCGTCAACGTGGCGGGGGGAACGAACTACCTGAAACTGCCGAGGCTGCCGCTCCATGAGACCGATCCCGCGAACTGGCCCCGCATCCTCGCGCCCAACATCAACGGCACCATCAACTGCTGCTACACCGTGATCCCGCACATGATCGGGGCCGGCCACGGGGTCATCATCAACCTGTCCTCGGGCATGGGACTCAAGGGAAAAGCCAACATGGCGCTCTACTCCTTCGCCAAGGGCGGCATCGTGACCTTCACCCACGCGCTCTGCCAGGAACTCGCCCAATACGACATCCGGGTCAACGCCATCGCGCCGGGCAGCGCCGAATCGCGGTGGATGCCGGAGCTCAAGCCGGCCGGGGGACGCGCGACGGTGCCGCCGCTGGGCGCGCGCACCAGCGCCAAGGACGTGGGCGACGCCATCCATTTCCTGATCTCCGACAAGGCGCGGCATATCACGGGGATCTGTCTCGACATCTCCGGCGGATCGTCGCTGCACTGACCGGGCAACAGGACGAGGAAGGGCGAGCCGATGGACGAGCAGGGTGGAACGGAACGCGCGGAGGCCGGCGTGCCCGAGCTGCGTTCGCTGGACGAGCTGGAGCGGATGATCGAACGCGACCTCGAGATTCTTCTCTACCCCCAGAAGCCCTGGATGAAGCCCGTGCCGGCGCCGGACGGGACGGAGGCCTACGACGTCGCCGTGGTGGGCGGCGGCCACTCGGGGATAGCCGCGGCCTTCGCGCTTCTGCAGGAGAAGATCGCCAATATCGTCGTGCTCGACGACAACGATCCCGGCGACGAGGGGCCGTGGCGGTCCTATGCGCGGATGCCCGACCTGCGCACGCGCAAGTCCGTCATCGGCATGGAGATGGGCTATCCCAACCTCACCTTCCGGGCCTATTTCGAGGCACGGGAGGGGATCGAGGCCTACGCCGCGATGCCGAGGATCAGCTGCGAGGACTGGGTCGCCTATCTGATGTGGATGCGCCGCGTCCTCGGCATCCCGGTCGAGAACGGCACCCGGCTCGTCTCGCTCGAGCCCGAGGGGACGCTGTTGCGCCTGACCGTGGACCGCGGGGGCACGCGAGAGGTCGTCTACGCCCGGCGCGTGGTGCTCGCCACCGGGCCGCTCGCCATGGGCGGGGCCAACATCCCGCCCGAGGTCGCGGGCCTGCCGAAGGCCCGCTGGGCGCATGCCTATGAGCGGATCGACGTCGACCGGCTCGCGGGCAAGCGCATCGTCATCGTCGGCGGCGGCTCGACCGCCTTCGATAACGCGGGCGAATTGCTGGAGCGCGTGGCGGCCGGCGTCGACATGCTCGTGCGCCGGCCCAGGCTGTGCCGGGTCAGCGTCATCCGCTGGACCGACTGGGCGGGGTTCCTCCACACCTTCGCCGACCTCGGCGACAAGGAGCGCTGGGATATGATGCGGATGGTCCAGCGCAACCCGGCGCCGCCGACGCTCCGCGCGCTCGAGCGGGTCGATCGACGGGGCGATTTCCGCGTCCATTTCTCATCACCCCTCGTCTCCTCCCGAATGGACGGGGAGGAGATCGTGATCGAGACCGCGCGCGGCACCCATCGGGCGGACTACCTCGTCCTCGCCACCGGGTTCGGGGTCGATCTCTCGAAATGCGGTTTCCTCGACCCCATCGCCGGAGACATCGCGCTGTGGCGCGACCGGCTGCCCGAGGCGCGCACCGAGGGGCCTGAGAAGTACCGCAACTCGCCCTATCTCGGCCGTCATTACGAGTTCTGCGAGAAGGTCCCCGGCGCCGCGCCCTATCTCAAGCACATCTACGACTTCAACCAGACCGCCCAGCTCAGCATGGGGCCCACGGGACGCGTGAGCGGCCTGAAATACGGGGTGCGCCGGCTGCTCGACGGCATCAGCGGAAGCTTCCTCGCCGAGGACTACGCGCGGCACCTCGCCTCGGTGATCGCCTACAACGATTCGGACATGGACGGCCATCCCTGGGTCGAGTCGCCGGAAGACTCGCGGGTTAAGCGCGCCGCCGATTAGGGGCCAGCCCGGCATCGGGCTTGACGGCGTTCGCGGCCCGTGTCTGAGTCGGACCCAAAGAAGTGAAAAACGGCCAGGAGGGGGGACGAGATGGCGCCGCGGCAGAGTGCGAAGCTCAGGCTCCAGCTGTTGGAGCGGATGCTCCTGATCCGCCGGTTCGAGGAGCTCAACATCGAGATCTGGCCCAGGCATTCCTACATGGGCCGCCAGCACCTCTATATCGGCCACGAGGCCATCGCCGCGTCGGTGGGGCTGGCGACGCGGCGCTCCGACGTCGTCAACACGACGCACCGCAATCACGGCTACGTGCTCGCCCGCGGCGTCGACCCCGGGAAGGCGCTCGCCGAGGTGCTGGGCCGCGAGGGCGGCACCAACCGGGGACGCGGCGGCCCCTGGCACATCTCCGACAAGGCGCACGGCCTGCTCACCACCTCGGCCCAGCTCGGCGGCGGACTCGCGCTCGGCGTGGGCGCCGCCTTCGGCCTCAAGGGAAGGCGCTCCAAGGCGGCGAGCGTCGTCCATTTCGGCGACGGCACCATGCCCGAGGGGCTGGTCTACGAATCCTTCAACATGGCCTCCGTGCTCTCGCTTCCGGTCCTCTTCGTCTGCGAGAACAACGCCATCCCCGAGCGCGGCGGGCTGCTCGCGGTCAAGCGCTGGGACGATGTGCCCCGCGCGCTCTCGATCCACTGCGAGCCGCCGGTCGACGGCAACGACGCCGGCGCCGTCTACGCCCTGGTCGAAAGGTCGCTCCGCCGCATCCGGCGCACCGGCAGGCCCGTCTTCATCCAGCCCAACGTCAAGGCCTGGCCCGGATCCCACAAGGCGGTGCCGGAATACACGACGGGGGTGACCGACCTCGCCATGGCGTGGGAGCCGAGGCGTAACGCAGGCCCCCATGCCGCCTGGAACCGCACCGACCCCATCCTCCGCATGGCCCGGACGATCCTCGCTGCGAAGCAGGCGACGCGCGAGGACCTCACCGCCATGGACGCGCGCATCGGACGGCGCCTTCAGCGCGCGCTGGCCTATGCCGAGGCGAGCCCCTTCCCCAAGCCGCGAAGCGCTTTTCAGGGCGTCTTCGCCTGAGGGAGGCGCGCCATGCCGAAGAAGACCTATGCCGCCGCCTTCGTCGATGGCATCAACCTCGCCATGCGGCGCGACAAGGAGCTCCACCTGATCGGGACCGGCTTCGGCGGCCGATTCGAGGGCGTGCTCACCAAGAACCACGCCGCCCGCATCTTCGACCCGCCCACCTCGGAGGGCGCCATGGCCGCGCTCGGCACCGGGGCGGCGCTGACCGGCATGCCGACGATGGTCCATTTCGGCACCTCCGCCTTCATGCTGGAGGCGTGGAACCAGATCTGCCACGAGGCCGCGGTCTCCCATTACATGACCGCGGGCGACATCGACGTTCCGGTCACCTTCCACGGCTTCCACGGCGTGCGCGTCGGCGGCGCGCCGCAGCACAGCACCAGCCCCCAGGCGATGGCCGCCAACATGCCGGGCCTCGAGGTGGTGCTGCCCTCGACGCCGTACGACGCCAAGGGGCTGATCATGTCGGCGCTCAAGAGCCGCAATCCCACGGTGTTCCTCAACCACACCAAGCTGATGGGGATCGAGGGCGAGGTGCCGGCCCGCGCCTACGAGATCCCCTTCGGCAAGGCCGACATCAAGCGCCGCGGGCGCGACGTGACCATCGTCGCGACCTCGTGGATGGTCCAGGTCTCGCTGCAGGCGGCGGAGCAGCTGGCCGCCCGGGGCGTCTCGGCGGAGGTGGTGGATCCGCGCACCGCGGTGCCGCTCGACGTGAAGGGCATCCTGCGCTCGGTGCGCAAGACCGGACGGCTCGTCTGCGTGGACGAGACGCCGGAGATGTGCTCGATCGCCTCCGAGGTCGCAGCCAGCGTCGCCCAGCACGGCTTCGCCGCGCTCAAGGCACCGATCGAGCGGGTCTGCCGGGCGCCGAGCCCGACGCCGTTCTCCCCGCCCTTGGAGCAGTTCACCGTGCCGAGCGCGAAGACCATCGCCGCCGCCGCGCTGAAGACGCTTCCCGGGCGCGGGAGGGGAGCCGGCAGGCGCGCCTAGCGGTGGCCGCCCGGCTCTGGGCCGCTTGGCCCGCCGCGGCGCAGTCCCCGGGATGGGAAATGAAGTCATGACAAGGGGCCGCCCCCGGCGGCGATGAGAAGAAGAGAGAAGAAGGAGGTAGAGATGATGTCACGCAACCTTCGGCCGGCGCGCCGGCTGGCCGGCCTCGCCGTTTTCCTTGCGGCGAGCCTGCCGGTGGCCGCCGCCCAGGCCGATGTCGGGGATTTCTACAAGGGCAAGACCATCAAGCTGATCGTCGCGAGCGGCGAAGGAGGCGGCGTGGATCTCCTCGGCCGCGCCGTCGCCCGCCATCTCGGCAAGCACATCAGCGGCCACCCGAGCTTCATCGTCAACAACATCCCCCAGCCGAGCGCCATCGGGGGCGCCAGCTACGTCTACAACGTGGCCAAGCCCGACGGGCTCACCATCGGCGGGGCTTCGGCCGGGCTGTTCAGCCGCGCCGTCACCCGGCCCAACATCAAGTTCAAGCTGGATCGGTTCACCTGGCTCGGCAACCTCTACAAGGCGACGGTCCTGTTCTGGGTCCGCACCGATTTCCCCTGCCAGACCTTCGAGGCGCTGAAGACCTGCCCGCAGAGGCTCAAATTCGGTGGCACCTCGCGCGGCTCCACCGGCTACGGCCTGGTGCCCGCGCTGATCAAGGAGGCGCTCGGGCTCAAGATGGACATGATCGTCGGCTACAAGAACACCGCCATCATCATGGCGCTCGAGCAGAACGAGGTCCACGCCTCGGGCGGGGACATCATCGGCTTCTTCGGCGGCCGGCCGCTCGAGATGATGAAGGCGGGCCAGGTCAAGATCCTGGCCCAGGTCGCGGGCAGCAAGGCGCCCGAGCTCGCGCCCTACAACGTGCCGTGGATCATGGACATCATCCCGGCCTCCCACAAGCCGCTGTTCGACATGGTCAATCCCTGGATCGACATGGCGCGTCCCTATTTCGCGCCGCCGGGGGTTCCCGCCGACCGGGCCAGGCATCTGCAGCAGGCCTTCGAGAAGCTCGCCAAGGACAAGGCCTTCACCGCCGAGGTCAAGAAGGCCGCGCGAATCGACATCACCCTGGTACCGGGCGACCAGATGCTCGCCAGCATCAAGGCGATGCTGGATTTGCCGCCGGAGGTGAAGGAGAAGATCATCAACCTGGTGCGCAAGAAGAAGAAAAAGAATAAGAAGTGACCGGCCGGCCTTCGAAACCGGCCGAGGCCCCGCGGCCCGGGGCATAACGCCGGTACCTCATCCCTTCCGAGGGCGCGCACGACACGCCCTTTTTCTTTTGCCCGGACGGCGCGGTCCCATTCGCTTGTGGCCCACCCTCCGGCGGTGCTAGCCTGCTCGACGGGCAACCATAAAAAACAGCCCCGGTCGGCGCCGACGCCGCCTCGGGCGCGAATCGGATGGGCGGAGAGAACCCAAGAAGGAGAATGCGCATGTTTGCCGCGATCAATCACATGGCGATCGCCAGCAGCAACTGGCCGATGATGGGGCGGTTCTACGAATCGGTGTTCGGCCTGAAATGTTCGACCCACCGGCCGTTCCACGGCGTCGTCTATTCCGACGGCTATTGCGGGCTCAACATCAACCCCAAGCGCGACGGCGCAACCGCGGGCCTGGACCACTTCGGATTCCTCGTCGACGACGTTGACGAGGTTGTGATCCGCATGGAGAAGAGATGGCCGGATTCGGACCTGGTGCGGCGGCCGTCCACTCGGCCGTTCGCGGCCTATAGCGGCAACGATCCTGACTGCAACGTCTTCGACCTCGCCCAGCGCAAGGGCGACGAGCGCAAGAACATGTATGCCGAGACCGCGGCCGAGGGCTGGGCCCAGGACCGCTACCTCAACAAGTTCGCGGTCCGCACCAAGAACGTCGAGCGCTGCGCGGACTTCTACATGGACGTGTTCGAGCTGACGCCCGCCAATATCCAGTCCGAGGAGGGCTGCAAGCACCTCTCCGACGGGCGGGTGACGCTGTCGCTGATGCCGTGGTCGATCTCGGTCTACGCCGGAATGGCGGTCCATCACTCGGGACCGGAGCATCTCGGCTTCAAGGTGGAAAGCATCGAGCAGCTGAAGAAGGACGTCGCCACCGCCAAGGGCGCGAACCAGTACCTCGCCCCCTTCGAGCTGGGCGGCAGCCCCGAGGCCGATACCCGCAAGGCGATGTTCGCCCACTGGGCCACCGGCAAGTACCAGATGTGCGACATCGACGGCACCTGGATCGACATTACCGACGAATAGGCGGGGCACGATAGGCCCGGCCGCCGGCCCCGGTTTGCCGGGCCGCCCGCCTGTGTCATCATCGGCGCCATGCTGACCCTTGAGCAGGCGGCCAAGCGGTTCGGGGAGACCCGGGCGCTTCATCCCATCGACCTCACGGTCTCCCCGGGGCGGACCCTGGTGGTGATCGGGCCGTCGGGCTGCGGCAAGTCGACGTTGCTCGGCTTGATGAACGGGCTGGTGGTGCCCGATTCCGGACGGGTGTGCTTCGCCGGCGCGCCGCTGACGGCGGAGACGGTGACGGCGGCGCGCCGGCGCATGGGCTACGTCATCCAGGAAGGCGGCCTGTTCCCCCACCTGACGGCGGCCGACAACGTCACCCTGATGGCCAGGGTGCTGGGCTGGGAGCAAGCGCGGATCGGGACGCGCCTCGAGGAGCTCCGGCAGCTGACCCATTTCCCGGCCGCGGGCCTCGCGCGCTTCCCGGGCGAGCTTTCCGGCGGCCAGCTCCAGCGTGTCGGCCTGATGCGGGCGCTGATGCTGGACCCCGACGTGCTCCTGCTGGACGAGCCGTTGGGCGCGCTCGACCCGCTCATCCGCTTCGATCTTCAGGAGGACCTGCGCGAGATCTTCACCCGCCTCGCCAAGACCGTGGTCATGGTGACCCACGATCTCGGCGAGGCGGCCTTCTTCGCCGATTCCATCGTCCTCATGCGGGAAGGCGCCATCGTGCAGCAGGGCACGCTCGCCAATCTCTCCGAGCGTCCCGCCGATCCCTTCGTCACCCGCTTCTTCGAGGCCCAGCGCGGCCATTGGGCGGAAGGCGGCGCCGCGCCATGACCCGGGCGCGCTTCGCATCCCGCCTGCTCCCGCTGGCGGCGCTCGCCCTTCTGCTCGCGCCCCTCGCCGCCCGCGCCGCGGACGAGGTCCGGATCGGCTCCAAGAAGTTCACCGAATCGGTGATCCTGGGCGAGGCCGCCAGGCTCCTGATCAAGGATGCCGGGCTCGCCGTGCGCCACCGGCGCGAACTCGGCGGCACGGCGGTGCTGTGGAACGCGCTCCTGCGCGGCGACATCGACGTCTATCCCGAATATACCGGCACCCTGCGGGCCGAGACGCTGGCCAGGCTGAAGCTCGCGGACGATGCGGCGCTCGAGGCGGCGCTGGCAAAGCGCGGGCTGCGCATGAGCCCGCCGCTCGGCTTCAACAACACCTACGCGCTCGGCATGGCGCGGGCGCGGGCGGCCGAGCTCGGTATCGCCCGGATCTCCGATCTTACCAGGCATCCGGGCCTGCGCTTCGGCTTCGGCAACGAATTCATGGACCGGGGCGACGGCTGGCCCGCGCTCAAGCGCCGCTACCGTCTGCCCCAGGCGGACGTCCGCGGCCTCGACCACGACCTCGGCTACCGCGGCCTCGTGGCGGGCGAGATCGACGTCATGGACCTCTATTCCACCGACGCCGAGATCGCCTATTACGGGCTCGCCGTGCTCGTGGACGACCTCCGCCATTTCCCCGCCTATCGGGCCGTCTTCCTCTATCGCGCGGATCTCGCGGCCCGCGCGCCCGCCGCCGTCCGCGCGCTCGAGCGCCTCGCGGAACGCCTCGACGCGGGCGCCATGTCGCGCCTCAACAGGGCCGTCAAGCTCGAGGGGGCGAGCGAGACCCGGGCGGCCGCTGGTTTCCTGAGCGCCCGCCTCGGCACCGGCGTCATCGCCGACGAGTCCTCCCTCGGCGCGCGGCTCTGGCAACGGACGATCGAGCATCTGACCCTGGTCCTGATCAGCCTTGGGGCGGCGGTCGGGATTTCCATCCCCCTCGGGGTCGTGGCCTTCCGCCGGCGCGGCGCCGGCCGGGTGATCCTCGGCATGGTGGGCGCGATCCAGACCCTGCCGGCGCTGGCGCTCCTGGTGTTCATGATCCCGCTGCTCGGCATCGGCGGGCCGCCCGCCGTGGTGGCGCTGTTCCTCTATAGCCTGCTGCCCATCGTGCGGAACACCCATGCGGGGCTGGCGGGGATCGGTGCGCCGCTTCGCCGCTCGGCGCTCGCGCTCGGCATGGAGGCGCGCGACCGGCTTGTGCGGATCGAGCTGCCGCTGGCCGCCCCGGTGATCCTCGCCGGCATCAAGACGGCGGCGGTCATCAACGTCGGCACCGCGACGCTGGGCGCCCTGATCGGGGCGGGCGGCTACGGCCAGCCGATCCTGACCGGAATCCGCCTGGACGACACGGCATCGATCCTGGAAGGGGCCTTGCCCGCCGCGCTGCTGGCACTCGCCGTGCAGGCCGCGTTCGAGATGGCGGAGCGCCGCCTGATCCCCCGCGGCTTGAGGCACCGGGTCGCGGCCGGTTAGGCGGCCTCGGTCCTTCCGGCCCTCTCAAGGAAATCAAGCAGCCGCGCCTTGGTGAACGGCTTGTGGATGACGGCCGAGCGCGAAAGAAGGTCGGACGACACAGGCGATTCGAGATCGGCGTAACCGGTCATGAAGACGATCGAGAGCTCAGGATGGTCCTCCACCAGGCGCTCGGCCGTCTCGATGCCGTTCATCGGGCCGGCGAGAACGATGTCGCTCAGCACCAGATGAATATCGGCGTTTTCGTCCCCCGCCATGGCGGCCAGCGCGCTGGGGCCGTCCTCCACCGCGATGACCTCGTAGCCGATGCTCGAGAGCATGGCCGCGGTGGTGGACCGCACGTCGCCGTCGTCCTCGACCAGCAGGATCTTGCCGCGCTGCGCGGCGGGGCTCTCGGCTTCCGCCCGGGCGGCGTCCGCGCCCGGCTGGGGGGCCGCCTCGATGGCCTCGACATGGCGGGGCAGGAGAATGCGGACGGTGGTCCCCTTTCCCACGGTGCTTTCGATCTCGGTGAAGCCGTTCGACTGCTTGGCGAAACCGTAGACCATGCTGAGCCCGAGCCCCGAGCCCTGGCCCACGCCCTTGGTGGTGAAGAAGGGCTCGAACACGTGCTCCCTGACCTCGGGCGCCATGCCGCATCCGGTGTCGGAGACCGCGAGCTCGATATACGGCCCGGGCACGAGATCTTCCTTGCCCGCGATGGCGGCGGGGTCGAGCTCCACGTTGCGAATCCTCACGGTGATCTCGCCGCCATCGGGCATGGAGTCCCGGGCATTGACGATCAGGTTGAGGACCGCCGACTGCAGCTGGTTGCGGTCGACGCATACCGGCCAAAGATCGCCGGCGGCGACGACCTTGAGATCGATCGCCGCGCTGAGGATGCGGCGGATGAAATCCCCGAGCTCCTCGGCCAGCTCCCCGGCATCGGTCACCTCCGGCCTGAGCGCTTGGCGCCGGCCGAACGCCATGAGCTGATTGGTCAGGGACGCGCCGCGCTCGGTCGCTCGCTTGGCGGTATCGAGGAACGGGCGCACGTCGCCGCCGGTCTCGACCACCTCCATGGCGAGTTCCAGGTTGCCGAGGCTGACCGCCAGCAGATTGTTGAAGTCATGGGCGATGCCGCCGGTGAGCTGGCCCACCGCCTCCATCTTCTGGGCCTGGTGCAGCTTCTTCTCGGTCTCGCGCCAGTCGGTGATGTCGGTGACGGTGGTGATGTAGCCGCCCTGGGGCGTCGGCTTTCGCTCGATGAGGTAGATCGTGCCGTTGGGGAGCGTTCGCTCGACGCTTTCCGAAACACCCGCCTTCTCGAATCGCTCCGCGATCAGCCGCTCCAGGTCCACCTCCCCGTCGCCGTAATGGCCGCGCGCCGCCCGGCATTCGATCATCTCCCGGCGGTCGATACCGGGCTTCAGGAGGCCGGGCGGCAGGCCGGTGATCTCGGCATAACGGCTGTTGACCGCGACCAGGACGTGGTTCCCGTCGAACACCGCGATACCCTGGGACATGTTCTCGAAGATCGCCTGGCGAACGGCGGATTGTTCCGCGAGCTCCCGCTCCGCCTGTTTGCGGTCCGTGATTTCGGCGGCGGTGGACAGGAAGCCGCCCTGGGGAAGGGGCGTGCGCTCGTAGATGAAGGTCCGCCCGTTCGCAAGGGTCCGTTCGGACCGTTTCGGCATGCGGCTTTCGGCAAGCTTCGCGAGCGACAATGCGTCGATGTCGCCCTCGCCCAGCTCCCCCCTGTCCGCGCGGAAGCGAAGCAGCTCGATCCGGTCCATGCCGAGTTTCAGGAAGCCCGGGGGATAGCCGAGGATGTCGCCGTATTTCGGGTTGAAGGCGACGAGCTTGAGATAGCGATCGAACACCGCGATGCCTTGGGACATGTTTTCGAAGGTCGCCTGCAGCATCGCCGACTGGGCCGCGATCTTCCGTTCAGCCTTCTTTTGTTCCGTGAGATCGGTGAATGTCGTGACCATCCCCCCGCCGGGCAGTTTCCTGCGGTGATAGATATACGACCTGCCGTCGGGCAAGGTCCGTTCCATCACCGTTTCCGGGCCCATGCGGATCGTCCTGAGCCTGTCCTGGAACAACTCGTCCGCTTCGCCGGGGCCGAGGAGGCCATGATCCGCGCGGTACCGGACCCTTTCCGCGAGCGGCATCCCCCGCCTCAGGAAGCCGGGAGGATAGCCCACCAGTTTCTCGTATTGCCGGTTGAACTCCATCAGGCGTCCCTCGGAGTCGATGACCGAGAAGCCCTGGGCCATGGTCGTGAACACCGCCTTGAGAAGGGCGGATTTTTCCGCCACCGCGCGCTCGGCCTCCTTGCGCTCGAAGAGAACGAGCGCGGTGGCCCAGACGGCCACCAGGGCGAGGGCGCGGTTGGCGAAGACCGCCATGGGCGGTCCCGGATCGCCGGACAGCATCATGCCGAGCGCGATCAGCACGCTCGCGCCCGCGGCCACCCAGAAGATGAAGCGGCGGTCGGGCATCCAGGCGCCGAGCAGCACCGGCGCGACATAGCCGACGGCGCCCGCGACTTCTGCGGGCACCAGAAGGTCGAAGGCGAAGATCAGCGCCGAAAGCGCCGCCGCCAGGCCGGCCCAACGGGCCCAGGCCAGAGATGGATCTGTCCAGGACTTGGCCATCCGCTCGACTATCCTCGGATCAAGGCACTGCCTCCGCCGAGCGACTCACGGCGGATCGTGAAACATCGGGCGTGTTGGTTAATTTTCTCCTAAGGCCGTCCCCCGGACCCAAGGCAAATAGGGCTTTGCGCCGCGGCGCGGCGGGGGATAGAACAGCCTCATCCCAAGACGATAGGATCGCTCCATGCCCAAGGCCCCCGAAAACCTCGCGCGCAAGCTGATCGCCCGCGCCCGCGCCGACGGGGACATGACGCCGGGCGCGGAAGTGCGGCTCAGGGCGGACCAGGTCCTTTTGCAGGACGCCACCGCGACGCTCACCATGCTGGCGCTCGAAGCCATCGGACTCGACCGCATCCGGGTCGGCCTCGCCTGTCAGTACATCGACCACAACCTGATCCAGGCCGATTTCAAGAATCCCGACGATCACCTGTTCCTGCAGAGCGCCGCGCGGCGCTTCGGCGTTTATTTCTCCCGCCCCGGCAACGGCATCTCCCACCCCGTGCACATGGAGCGGCTGGGCGTGCCCGGGCACTTCCTGGTGGGCTCAGATTCCCACACCCCGGCGGCGGGCTCGCTCGGCATGCTGGCGATCGGCGCGGGCAGCGTCGACGTGGCGACGGTGCTGGCGGGAGAGCCGCTTTCGATCCGCATGCCCGAGATCATGGGCGTCAGGCTGACCGGCCGCCTGCCGGACTGGGTCAGCGCCAAGGACGTGATCCTAGAGATGCTGCGCCGCCATTTGGTGAAGGGCGGGGTGGGGCGCGTGATCGAATATTACGGCCCGGGCATCGACTGCCTCTCCGCCATGGACCGCCACGTCATCTGCAACATGGGCACGGAGCTGGGCGCCACCACGTCGGTGTTCCCCTCCGATGAGGCGGTCAGGCGGTTCCTCGCCTATCACGGCCGGGAAGACGTCTTCGAGCCGCTCGCCGCCGACGAAGGCTGCACCTACGACGTGACCGACGAGATCGACCTTTCCGCGCTCGAGCCGCTGATCGCTGCGCCGGGCAGCCCCGACAACGTGGTGGCGGTCCGCGAGGTCGCGGGCGAGCCGGTCTACCAGGCCTATCTCGGATCCTCCGCCAACCCCGGATACCGGGATTTCGCGGTCCCCTCCGCCATGGTCGCGGGGCGCGGGGCGCATGCGGACGTCTCCTTCGACATCAATCCGCCCTCCCGCCAGGTGCTGATGGACCTGATGCGGTCGGGCGCCCTGACCGACCTGATCCAGGCCGGAGGGCGGCTGCACCAGGCGGGCTGCAACGGCTGCATGGGCATGGGCCAGGCGCCGGCCTCGGGCAAGAACAGCCTGCGCACGGTGCCGCGCAACTTCCCCGGCCGCTCCGGCAACGCCGACGACCGGGTGTGGCTCTGCAGCCCGGAGACCGCGACGGCGGCGGCGCTCACGGGCCGGATCACCGACCCGCGCGAGCTCGGCATGGACTATCCCCGCCCGGAGATGCCGGAGCGGGGCGTCGACCTTTCGGGCCTTCTCCTGCCCCCGCCGCCGCCCGCGGAAGCGGAGAGGGTGGAGATCGTCCACGGCCCCAACATCGCCGCCCTGCCGCCGATCGATCCGCCCGCCGACGCGATCGAGGCGCCGGTGCTGCTCAGGATGGGCGACGACATCTCCACCGACACCATCAACCCCGCCGGCGCCGAGGTCATGCCCTACCGCGCCAACGTGCAGAAGATCGCCGAGTTCTCCTTCCGCCGACTGGACGAATCCTACGTCGCGCGCGCCAAGGAGAGCAGGGGGACGACCGGCCATGCGCTCGTGGGCGGGCTCAACTACGGCCAGGGGTCGTCGCGCGAGCACGCGGCCCTCGCCCCGCAGTGGCTCGGCCTGCGCCTGGTATTGGCGAAGTCCTACGCCCGCATCCACGAACAGAACCTCGTCAATGCGGGCGTGCTGGCGCTGGTCTTCGACGAGGCCGGCGACTACGACGCCATCGCCGCCGGGGACGTCCTTGCGGTCTCCGGCATCCGCGAGGCGGTGGCCAAGGGGCGCGAGGTCCGGTTGCGCATCCCCGCCAAGGGGATGACCATCGCGGCCCACCACGACATGACCCCGCGCCAGGTGGAGATCTTCCTCGCCGGCGGGCTGATCAACTGGTTCAAGGCGAGGCTCGCGGGACCCGGCGGGGCCGGCGCCGACGCCGCCTGAGGCGGGGGCAGAGGGACCGGGCTTCGGGCCTGCCCGCCGCTCAGCCCTTCAGCATGCGCTCGACCTGCTTGTACTGGTTGGGCCAGGGCATCTCGTAGCCGAGCTCGACCGCGGCGTGGCGCGGGAAATAGGGGTCATAGAGCTCCCACTTGGCCATGGCGCAGAGGTCGGCGCGGCCACCCTCGATCACGCCGTTCGCGTCCTTGGCCGTGCGGATGTTCCCGACCGTCATGGTGGGCTTGCCGGTCGCCTCGCGGATGGCCTCGGAATACGGGGTCTGGAACAGGCCGACCGGATTGGGCCGGCCCTCCGCCGTCACCGCGCCGGTCGAGACGTCGACGATATCGATGCCCGCGTCATAGAGCCTCCGCGCCATCGCGATCCCGTCCTCGATCCTGTTGCCGCCCTCCTCCCAGTCGATGGCGGAGATGCGCGCGGAAAGCGGCTTGTCGTCGGGCCACACGGCGCGCACCGCCTCCACCACCTCGAGCGGGAAGCGCATGCGGCGGGAGAAGTCGCCGCCATAGGCGTCCTCGCGCCTGTTGGCAAGTGGCGACATGAAGGAAGACAGCAGATAGCCGTGGCCCATGTGGAACTCGATCATGTCGAAGCCCGCCTCCTCCGCCCAGCGCGCGCCCTGGGCGAAGCGCTCGACCATGTCGGCGATCTCCGCGACCGTCATCTCGCGCGGCGTCGCGCTTCCCGGCCCGAATGGGACGGCGCTGGGGGCGATGATCTCCCAGGCCTCGTCGCCCAGCGTGCCGGAGCCCCGTTCCCAGGCGCGGGGCACCGCGCCCTTGCGCCCGGCATGGGCGAGTTGCACGGCGATCTTGGCCTCGCTCTGGTCGTGGACGAAATCGACAACCCGCTTCCAGGCCGTGGCGTGCTCGGGCTTGTACATGCCGGCGCAGCTGGGCGAGATCCGCCCGTTGGGGTGGATGTTGGTCATTTCCGTGATCACCAGCCCCGCGCCGCCCATCGCCCGGGAGCCGAGATGCACGAGCTGGAAATCCCCCACCGTGCCGTCCTCGGACGAATACATGCACATGGGCGAGACCACCACCCGGTTGGCGAGCTCGACGCCGCGCAGGCGGAACGGGGTGAACAGGGCGGGGACGTTGGGGACGGATTGTTCGGCCGCGGTCATGAGCGTGTTCCTCTGGGCTGGGGGCCTTTGAAAGCGCTTGGATTTGCTGGGGTTATATCGCGAAGAACCGGGCCCGCCAAGGCGGGCGCGGCAAACCTTTGGTTAATATCCAAGGCGGCGCAAGGAAAGGATTGACGCCGGCCCCGGCAAGGACGATATCCCCACCCATGGACGATCAAGCGGCGGGGGACGGCTCGTCCCCCGATTTATGCGCGTCCGCCCCTTCCATCGAGGTGCGCGGGCTCATCAAGAGTTACGGGGCCGTCCGAGCCGTCGACGGGATCGACTTCTCGATCGCGCCCGGCGAGACCGCGGCGTTGCTCGGCGCGAACGGCGCGGGCAAGACGACGACCATCTCGATCCTGATCGGCCTTCTGGTGCCCGATTCCGGCTCCGTCACGGTGCTGGGCGAGGACATGCTGCGCCACCGCTACCGGGTGCTCGGACGCATCAACCTGTCCTCGCCCTATGTCGATCTGCCGCGGCGGCTCACGGTCGAGGAGAACCTCCGGGTCTTCGGTAACATTTATGGCATCAAGGACATCCCCAGGCGCATCGGGGAGCTGGCGGAGGAGCTCGACCTCGGCCCCCTGCTCGGGCGGCCCTCGGGACAGCTGTCCTCCGGCCAGCGCTCCCGCGTGGCGCTCGCCAAGGCGCTGATCAACCGGCCGGAGGTCCTCTTCCTCGACGAACCGACGGCCTCTCTCGACCCCGACACGGCGGACCGCATCCGCACCTACCTCGCCGCCTACCAGGCGCGGGAGAACGCCACCATCCTGATGGCCTCGCACAACATGGCGGAGGTCGAGCGCATGTGCTCCCTGGTGATGATCATGAAGGCCGGGCGCATCGTCCGCGAGGGCGCGCCGCGCAGCCTGATCGAGCATTTCGGGCGCACCACCCTGGAAGAGGTGTTCCTCGACATCGCCCGGGAGAAGGCGGCGCAATGACGGGACGGGAAAGCGCCCGGCGTTCGGCGGCGGCATTCTCAATCGCGCGCACCGGCGCCATGGTGCTGCGCTACGTCTATATCCTGCGGGGGTCCTGGCCGCGCATCATCGAGCTCGCCTATTGGCCGCTCATGCAGATGGTGATGTGGGGCTTCATCTCCAAGTTCCTCGCCACCAACTCGAGCTGGGTGGCCCAGGGAGCCGGCGTGCTGATCGGCGCCGTGCTGCTGTGGGACGTCCTGTTCCGCGGGCAGCTCGGCTTCTCGGTCTCCTTCCTCGAGGAGATGTGGTCGCGCAACCTCGCCAATCTCTTCGTCACCCCCCTCCGGCCCTACGAGTTCGTGCTGTCGCTGATCATCATGAGCGTGATCCGCACCCTGATCGGCGTCCTGCCGGCGGCGCTTCTCGCCATCCTGTTCTACCGCTATTCGGTGTTCGACCTCGGCCTGCCGCTCATCGCCTTCTTCTTCCTCCTGATGATGCTGGGCTGGGCCGTCGGCCTGGTCATCACCGCGGTGATCCTGCGCTTCGGCCTCGGCGCGGAAAGCCTCGCCTGGATCGCCATGTTCGCCATCGCGCCAATGTCGGGCGTCTTCTACCCCGTCGCGGTGCTGCCGGAATGGCTGCAGGCGGTGGCCTGGGCCCTGCCCTCGGCCTATGTCTTCGAGGGCATGCGCGCGGTCATCTTCGACGGCAGCATGCAGCTCGACAGCCTGGTGACGGCGCTCCTGCTCAATATCGTCTATATCGCGGCGGCGGGCGCCTTCTTCCTCTACACCTTCCATGTCGCCAGGCGTGACGGGCTGTTGATGAGTGTCGGCGAATGACCGGGGCCGTAGGTTCTCATTAACCAAAAAGTGATCTAATCTTGCCGCTGGACGTCCCCAGGGAGAGGCGGATCGAACCATGGCCAGAGCTGCTCAGAGGCGCCGCGCGCGCGCGGACAGCGCGGACGAAGCTTGGATCAACCCGATCGAGATCCTGAAGGGGTGGTGGACCGCCGTCCTGATCTCGACCTCGGCATTCTACGCCCCACCGTTCGTCCTCGGCGGGGTGGAGCTGCCGAAGCTCAAGAAGGGCGATGCGGCCGGCGCGGTGCGCGCCATGCCCGCCGTCGGGCTCGTCGCCGGGCTGGCCGGCGGCCTGGTCTACGTCATCGCCTATCTCATCGGCCTGCCGCCGGTGGTCGCGGCGCTGCTCGCCATCGCCCTCCTGGTGTTCCTCTCGGGCGCCGCCAACGAGGGCGAGTTCGCGCGCCTCGCCGAAGCCCTGATCGCGGGCGGCAGCAAGACCCAGCAACTCGCCACGTTGAAGGAGGACGCGCTCGGCGCCTACGGCATCGCCGTGATGGCGCTTTGCCTCGGGATCCGGGTGGCCATCGTCGCCTATCTCGGCGATCCGCTCGCCGTCCTCGGGGCGCTCGGCGCCGCCGGCGCGCTGTCCTTCGCCGCCATCGCGGCGACTCTCTATGCGCTGCCGCCGGCCAGGCGCTCGGGCTTCGCCTTCGTCGCCGGCCGCCCCGCGGCCGACCAGGTGGTGATCGCGGTCCTGCTCGCCATCGCCCTTGCGCTGCTCTGCCTGCCGGCGCTCACGGCCGTGGTCGCGATCCTCATTTGCGCCGGGGGGGCGGCGAAATTTGCCTGGTTCGCCCATCGCAACCTCGGCGGCACCACCCGCGCCGTCCTCGGCGGCGTGCAGCAGGGCTCGGAGATCGGCGTATTGCTCGCCATCGTGGCGCTCGCCTGAGGCCGCCCGGTGACCGTCGTCACCCGCTGGTGGTGGATCCGCCACGACAAGGTCGACAACCCCGAACGCCGCCTCTACGGCCAGAGCGACATCAAGGCCATCACCGGCGATCCCGCGCCCTATGCGCGGCTCGCCCCTCGACTGCCCAGGGACGCGGTGTGGCTCGCCTCGCACCTCTCGCGCACCCTGGACACGGCGGCGGCGCTCAGGCCCCACATGGAGGCGCTCGGCCATCGCCCGCCCGAGCCGGTGGCGCATCCCGACCTCGCCGAGCAGGATTTCGGCGCCTGGCAGGGGATGAACGTCCCCGAGCTCAAGGCGCATCTCGGGCCCGGCTTCGACATGCTGTGGCGCGATCCCGGCGGCGCCGAGCCGCCGGGCGGCGAGAGCTTCGCCGAGGTGATCGCCCGCGTCGGCCGCGCGGTCGAGCAATTCAGCCGCGCGCATGCGGGCCGCGACATCATCGCCTTCGCCCATGGCGGCTCGATCCGCGCGGCGCTGGCCGTCGCCCTCAGGCTCGAGCCGTCGGCGGCCTTGAGCTTCCAGATCCGCAACCTCTCGCTCACCCGCATCGACCACCTGGTGCCCGGCGACCCGCCGGCCATGGGATTGCGCAACCCCTGGCAGGTGCACGAGGTCAACCACCTCCACCCCGAGGACGGTTAGGGCCCTCAGCCCCCGAGCCGGCGGGCCACGCCGTCCAGCACGTCGCCCGCGAAGCCGAGGCCCGCGAAGTCGAGGGGCGCCTGGTCCTTGTCGAGGATGCGCAGCACGATGCTCTCGCCATGGACGGTGGGAATGGTGGAGACGCGGACGTCGATCTCCCGCCCCTTGACGGCCATGCGGAACTTGCCGTCCTGGGGCAGGCGGCGCTCGGCGATGTCGAGCCGGGCCATGATCTTGATGCGCGAGGCGACCGCCGGCCCGAGGCGCGATTCCGGCGTCTCCATGTCGCGCAACAGCCCGTCGACGCGGAAGCGCAGCTTGATGGCGTCGCTGCCCGGCTGGATATGGATGTCCGAGGCGCGCAGTTCCATGGCCTCGGCGAGCCAACGGTTGACGAGGCGGATCACCGGCGCCTCGCTGGCGAGGTCCTTCAGGCGCTCGGCATCGGCAAGGGTGGCCTCCGCCCGGCCGGGGACGCCGCCGCCGTTCTCTTCCCCAGCGACAGTGGGCGCCGCGCCGGGCCGTCGGCCAGCGGCGCCCGGCCCATCGCCCGGACCTTCCCCTCGCGCCGCCGCGCGCCGGGCGGCGGCGCCCTGGCCGTACAACCGCTCATGGGCCTCGGCGACGGCGCTGCGGGTGGCGACGCGGAGCGCGACGGTGCGGCCCGTGGAATACCGAACCGCATCGATGGTTTCATTGGGGATGGCCTCGGCGGTCGCGAGCACCAGCGCGTCAACCGTCGCCGACAAGGGCACCATGCAATGGGCCTTGAGGAACCTCGGGCTCAGCGCGCCGGGCAGGACCGGCTCATCGGGGAAATCCTCGGCCCCCACCAGCGGCGCGTCGAGGAACTTGGAGAGGGCATCGGCAAGCGCCGCTTCGGAAATCAGCCCCAGCGACGTCAGCACCGCCTCCAGGCTCTGCCCCGTCTCCCGTTGGGCCGTGCGAGCGCGTTCAAGGGCAGCAGAAGAGAGACAAGACGATTTAATTAATACATTTCCAATATTAGTCCTCGGACTAAGTTTCTCATATTGATCGAACATCAGTTTCTTCTATTCATATCACAACCATTGAACAGGGAGACGAAAACAAATAAAGATGTAAGTAAAAATAACATCAATATTATAGATCTAATTTATCTATTCTTCTATCCACTCACCAGTGATCTTATTAAATTGTTTTTTCTTATATTTTATTTTTTTCACGTATTTTTTTACAACATCAATAAATACGTCACTAATTTCTGAAATGTTATTATCTGGCCTGTTGGCATAAAATGAAACTGAAAAAACATTTCTTATTTTTACATTGTTAACCACGATTTCGACACGATTCTGGCCATCTTCTTTTAAAAGACGAACGACGAAAACCTTTCCACCTGACCATTTCAACGGCTTGGCCAAGTTGCCATGAAACCCAAATCCGTAACTTCTAGAAAAATTTTTAAGCGCGGCATGAAACTGTCTAAGAGACCGTTTGAGAAAGGGGATTCCCATTGAGGCGCAATCGTGATTCATACTGTGTATGTGGACACGAGAGACGCGAGGCCGCATGGCCGCGATCGAGAGGAAGACCAAACGGTATCCGACCGA
>Ga0326597_10001417_pt1 | contig 39007 bp, 33 predicted proteins | sample RVTome_12_FD_203789 | JGI IMG/M metagenome (GOLD analysis project Ga0326597, IMG submission 203789) | Soil microbial communities from uranium-contaminated site in the Upper Colorado River Basin, Wyoming, United States - RVT100D185 | ecosystem: Environmental > Terrestrial > Soil > Contaminated >... | reverse complement strand
AGCGCGTCCGCGGTTTCGATCCACGGCCCCATCGGGCAGGTGCCGTCGAGCGTCTTGCCCTTGAACCACTGCTGGCCGTGCTGGCGCTGCACCTCGCGCGCCGAGACGTCGTTGATCACGGTGAAGCCGAAGACATGCTTCATCGCGTCGGCCTCCCGGATGTTGATGCCCCGCCGGCCGATCACCACCCCCAGCTCCACCTCCCAGTCGAGCTTCCCGGTAACGCCGGCGTGCAGCGGGACCGGATCGTAAGGCCCGATGACGGCGGTCGGCGCCTTGGAGAAAAAGGCGGGGTGCGCCGGGAACTCGATGTTGTGCCCCCGCGCGCGCTTGCCCTCCTCGAAGTGCTCGACGTAGTTCCAGCCGACGCAGAAGACGTTCTTGCGCGGACGCGGAATCGGAGCGAGGAGCCTGACCTTGCCGAGCGGCATCGCCTGCTTCGCTCTGACTGCTGATTTCCTCAGCCACGCGAGCGCCTTCGGGCCGGCCGCGATCAGGGCGATCATGTCGCCCGGATCGAACGGCGGCCGGCTTCCCGCCTGCGTGAGGTCCACCACCTGGTTGCCGTCGCGCACCAGCCCCACGCGCGGGGCGGCGCCTTTCTTCGGAACGAACGTCACGAGTCGCATTTACCCTCCCTGAAAAGCGTGAACGGTGAATAGTGAATGGTGAATGGAAACGTCCTTTCCGCGATTCGCGCGCGCAGGCGGCGAGCCGGTCCATTCATTGTTCACGCCGTTTCCGGCGACCCGTGTAGGGTTGCCGGTTCTCCAAGACAGCGCGGACGTGCGCCGCGGCCTCCGCCCGCGTGCCCACCCACACGTCCTTCGCCTTCTTCGCGATCTCCATCACGCGCTCGAACGCCACACGGAAGATCGCCGCGATGCGCTTGCCGCCGGGCCAGCGGAAATCGCCCGGCAGCGGAACTTCGGTTCCCCCGGTGTGAACGCTGAGCGGGCCTGCCTGCGCCATGGCGCCTCCTATCGATCGGGATGCGGGCATGCCGGACGGGAATCCGGCCGGACGATTATTTAACACATCCGGACGCGGCTGCGGGCCGATCGCCCGTCATGTGGACGCCGCCGGGCGCGCGCCCGCGTCCGCGAGCCGCCCGATCCAGCGCAGGAGGGCCAGGCCGGGAATCGCGATCAGCGTGCACATCAGGAAGAAGCCGCCCCAGCCCATCGCCTCGGCGAGCCAGCCGGTCGGCGCGGAGGCGATCACGCGCGGCACGCCCATCAGGCTCGAGAGCAGCGCGTACTGCGTGGCGGTGAAGCGCCGGTCGGTCAGCGACGCCATGAAGCCCACGAACGCGGCGGTGCCGAGGCCGCCGGTAAAGTTCTCGATCGCGACGACCGTCGCCAGCGCCGCCGTCGTGGGCGTGATGCCGGCGAGGACCACGAATCCCAGCGTCGAGACCATCTGGCCCACGCCGAACAGCCACAGCGCGCGGCGCATGCCGATGCGCAGGATCCAGACGCCGCCGAGCGTGCCGCCGATGATCGTGGCCCAGAAACCGAAGAGCTTCACCACGGTCCCGATCTCGACCTCGCTGTAGCCCAGGTCGAGGTAGAACGGCGTCGTCATCGCGGAAGCCATGGTGTCGCCGATCTTGTAAAACAGGATGAATGCCAGCGCGAGCCAGGCGCCGTCGCGCGTGAAATAGTCGCGGAACGGCAGGATGACCGCGTCCTTGAGAGTCGCCGGCCGGCCCGGCGGGAGCGGCGGCTCGGGCGCGGCGAGGGACACGAGAATGCACGCGGCCATGACGACGGCCATCAGCCGGTACATCGCTTCGTACGAGTAGGTGCCCGCGAGTATCAGCCCGCCCGCGCCCGCGGCGAGCAGCCCCACCCGGTAGCCGTTCACGTACAGCGCCGAGCCCAGGCCAAGCTCGAGGTCGGAGAGGCTCTCGCGCCGGTAGGCGTCCACCACGATGTCCTGGGACGCGGAGAAAAACGCGACGGCGAGCGCGGCCATCGACACCGGCAACAGGCTCCCCGGCGACGGGTCCGCGGCGCTCAGCCCGAAGAGCGCCGCCGCGAGCGCGATCTGCATGGCAATCAGCCATCCCCGGCGGCGCCCGAAGAGCGGCGGCGCGTAGCGGTCGAAGAGCGGCGACCACAGGAACTTGAGCGTGTACGGCAGGCCTACCAGCGCGAACAGCCCGATGCTCGTGAGGTCGACGTCGCTGCGCTTGAGCCACGCCTGCAGGACCGAGCCCGTCAGCAGCAGCGGCAGCCCCGACGCAAAACCCATCAGCAGCGCCACCCCCATCCGCCCGCTGAAAATGGCGGCGAGCGTCTCGCGCCAGGACGGCCTGGACGGGGCGGCGGCCGGGGTCGGGTCGCTCATCGGAGCGTGAAATCGTAGTCGATCGCGAGCGGCGCGTGATCGGAGAAACGTTCCTTCTTGTAGATCGCCGCGCGCTTCGCGGTGGCGGCGAGCTTCGGCGTCGCGATCTGGTAATCGATGCGCCACCCGACGTTCTTGGCCCACGCCTGCCCGCGGTTGCTCCACCAGGTGTACGCCGCGCCGGTCGCGCCCGGATGCAGCCGCCGATAGGTGTCGACCCAGCCCAGCTCGTCGAATACGCGGGAGAGCCACGCGCGCTCCTCGGGCAGGAAGCCGGAGTTCTTCTGATTGCTGCGCCAGTTCTTGAGGTCGATCTCCCTGTGGGCAATGTTCCAGTCGCCGCACAGCAGGACCTCCCGGCCTTCCTTCACGAGCTTCGCGAGATGCGGGTAGAAATGCTCCATGAACCGGAACTTGGCCGCCTGCCGGTGCGGCCCGCTGGACCCCGAAGGCAGGTAGACCGAGATGACGCTCAGGTGCCCGAAATCGGCCCGCAGGCATCGCCCCTCGCCGTCGGCCTCGGAATGGCCAAAGCCTTCCGACACGCGGTCGGGCTCGCGCCGGCAGTAGATCCCCACGCCGCTGTAGCCCTTCTTGCCCGCGTGGCTGAAATAGCCGCGGAAGCGTCCCGGCGCGCGCATGATCCCGTCGAGATCGGCGTCCTGCGCCTTCAACTCCTGCACGCACACGACGTCCGCCCGGGTCCGCGCCATCCAGCGGAAGAAGCCCTTGCGCGCGGCGGCGCGGATGCCGTTGAGGTTCAACGTTATAATTTTCATCGTTAGAATAGGTCCGATTGCCCGACGCCCGTTCGACCGGACCCGCATCCGGCGAGCCGGTCAACGCGCCCGGCGCAACGCCCGACTCCGCCACCCGAAAAGCGCGCGTCCGATGCCGATTGAACCTTACTTGCAGCCCGCCAGCCGATCAACCTGCCCGGGGCGACATCGGATTCCGATTCCCGGCGTTCGCGCGGCCGAATGACGATGGACTTCAGGCAGGAATTCATCCGCTTCACGATACAGCAGGACGTCCTGCGCTTCGGGGAATTCAAGACCAAGGCGGGCCGCCTGTCGCCGTACTTCTTCAATGCCGGCCTCTTCTACGACGGCGCGTCGCTGAAACAGCTCGCCCAATTCTACGCGAAAGCCATCGTCGCGGCGGGCGTCGAATTCGACATGCTGTTCGGCCCCGCCTACAAGGGCATCCCGCTCGCCGCCGCCGTCGCAATCGCGCTTGCGGACGCGGGCCGCAACGTGCGCTACAGCTTCAACCGGAAGGAGGCGAAGGACCACGGGGAGGGGGGGTCGGCCATCGGCGCGCCCCTGGCCGGCCGGGTGCTGATCGTGGACGACGTCATATCGGCGGGAACGTCCGTGCGGGAATCGGTCAACCTAATCAGGGGGTCGCGCGCTATACCCTGCGGGGTGGTGATCGCGCTCGACCGCATGGAGCGCGGCAGCGGGACGCTTTCCGCGGCCCAGGAAGTGGGCGCGAGCTATAATATTCCGGTGGTCAGCATCGCGACGCTGGACGATCTGGTGCGCTACCTCGGCACCGAACCCCGGCACGAGCAGCACCTCGAGGCGGTCAGCCGCTATCGTGAACAATACGGAGTCTCGGACCATGGATAGCAAGCTACGTGTGATACACGCCGCGGTCACCGCGGCACTGGTGGCCGGCCTCGTCGCCGGCGGCGCGCTGGCGGCGCAACCCAAGGGCGGCAAGATCGTCTGCTGGAAGGACAAGTCGGGCAAGGTCGTCGGCTGCGGCGACCGCGTCCCGCCGGAATACCAGGACGCCGCCACCAAGGTGCTCGACAGGCGCGGCGTGACGCGCAAGACCACGGAATCCGCGGAAGAGCGCGCAAAGGCGGAGGCCGCGCGCCAGGCCAGGGAAAAGGAGACCGCGCAGCAGCAGGCCGAGGAAAAGCGCCGAATCGAGGAGCAGCGGCGCCAGGACATGGCGTTGATCAACACCTTCTCGAACGAAAAGGAAATCGACCTCAAGCGCGACCGCGACATCTCGGTGGTCGACACGCAGCTGACCCAGCTGCGGATCGCCCATAAGAACGCGTTGGCGCACCAGGCAGAGGCGAAGAAGGCCGGCCAGAAGGAGGAAATGGCGCGGGCCGACGCCAACGTCGCCAAATCGGCGAACGCCGTGGCGGAGAAGGAAAAGGAAAGGGAGGAGCTCAGGCAGCGCTACACCGAAATGAGGAAGCGCTACATGGAGCTGAAAGGCGGCGGCAGCAAGGCGGCCGCCAGGAAGTAGCCGTCAGCCGCGGACCGCGCCCCGGTCCGCGAAGTTCCCCACGACCAAGCGCTGGCATCTGGCAACTGACAGCTACTCCGCCAGCTTGCGGCGGAGTATGTCGTTGACCTGCTGCGGGTTCGCTTTCCCCTTCGTCGCCTTCATCACCTGCCCCACCAGTGAATTGAAGGCCTTGTCCTTGCCGGCGCGGTAGTCCTCGACCTGCTTAGGATTTGCGCGGATGACCTCGTCGCAAATCCTGTCCAGCTCCCCACTATCGGAAATTTGCTTTAGCCCGGACTCGGCGATGAAATCGTCGATTGAAAACTCCACAAATGGCGTCGAGCTGACAATCCCTAGCGCTTTAGCTTCACGAATCTTTTCGGCAACCTTCCACATTCCCGGGAGAATGGCTCTAGCAGCACCGCGCGAGATCGTTTGGTCTTGAACTCGAATCAAGAGAGAGGCCAGCCATCGGGAACTCAAGCCGCTGTCACCCACGTCAAGTTCGTAGGAATTCAGCAAATTCCTTATTTCGCCTGTAAGCCAGCTCGCCGCGATCTTGGACGCGCCCTTGGTGTCAGCACCAAGTGAAACCATGTTTCGGACAGTATCTTCAAAGTATTCGGCCATAGATCTCGCGTCAGTAAGAAGTACAGCGTCGTACGGAGACAGACCATACTCGCGCTCATAGCGATCGCGCTTTGCAAGGGGAAGTTCGGGCATTCCCTTCGCTATTTCCCCGATCCATGATTCGGTGACTTCCAGAGGAAGAAGATCGGGATCGGGAAAATATCGGTAGTCGTGCGCGTCTTCCTTGGTGCGCATCGAGCGCGTCTCGTCCTTCGCAGCGTCGTAGAGCCGCGTTTCCTGCACGATGCTGCCCCCGTCCTCGAGGATCGCGATCTGGCGCCGCGCCTCGAACTCGATCGCGCGCTCGAGGAAGCGGAAGGAGTTCAGGTTCTTGATCTCGCAGCGCGTGCCGAACGCGTCCGAGCCCGCGCGCCGCACCGAGACGTTGGCATCGCAGCGAAAGGATCCCTCCTGCATGTTGCCGTCGCAGATGCCGATCCAGCGCACGAGCGCGTGCAGCGCCTTCGCGTAGGCGACCGCCTCCTGCGCCGAGCGCATGTCGGGCTCGGAGACGATCTCGAGCAGCGGCGTGCCGGCGCGGTTGAGATCGATCCCGGTGAAGTCGTGGAAGCCCTCGTGCAGCGACTTGCCGGCGTCCTCCTCGAGATGCGCCCGCGTGAGCCGGACGGACTTTTCCCGGTCGTCGACGACAATCGCGATGGTGCCGCCCTGGACGATCGGCGTCTCGTACTGGCTGATCTGGTAGCCCTTCGGCAGGTCCGGGTAGAAGTAGTTCTTGCGCGCGAAGATCGAGCGGTCGTTGATTATCGCGCCCACCGCCAGCCCGAAGCGCACCGCTTTCTCGACCGCGTCGCGGTTGGCGACCGGCAGGACGCCCGGCAGCGCGATGTCCACCGCGCACGCCTGCGTGTTGGGCGCCGCCCCGAACGCGGTCGCCGCGCCCGAGAACATCTTCGATTTCGTCGAGAGCTGAGCGTGCGTCTCGAGGCCGATGACGATTTCCCACTTCATCGCTTCACCCGGTGAACCGTTCACGCTTCATTCAATACCGGAAGGCGCTTTCAGGTGCCAATCGGTGGCCAGTTGGTACTGATGGGCCATGCCGAGCATCTTCGCCTCGTCGAAGTAATTGCCGACGATCTGCAGGCCGACCGGCAGGCTGCGCTCGTCGAAGCCGCAAGGGATGGACATGCCCGGCAGCCCCGCCAGGTTCGCCGGGATGGTGTAGATATCGTTGAGGTACATCTGCACCGGGTCGCTCACCTTCTCGCCCAGCCGGAACGCGGTGGTAGGGCTGGTCGGACCCAGGATCACGTCGCAGCGCTTGAAGGCCTCGGCAAAATCGCGTGCGATGAGCCGGCGCACCCGCTGCGCCTGGATGTAGTACGCGTCGTAATAGCCGTGCGAGAGCACGTAGGTTCCGATGAGGATGCGGCGCTTCACCTCGGCGCCGAAGCCCTGCGCCCTCGTCTTCTTGTAGAAATCGGCGAGATCCGCATAATCGGGCGCCCGGTATCCGTAGCGCACGCCGTCGTATCGCGCCAGATTGCTGGACGCCTCCGCCGGCGCGAGCACGTAGTACACGGGGACCGAGAGCTTCATGCTCGGCAGGCTCACCTCCACGGTCTCGCAGCCGAGCCGGCGGTATTCGTCCACCGCCGCGCCCACCGCCTTCATGACGCCCGGCGCCGCGCCGGCGCCGAAGAACTCCTTCGGCAGCCCGATCCGCGTGCCGTTCACCGGCTTCGCGAGCACGCGCGTGTAGTCCTCGCGTTCCCGCTCGAGCGAAGTGGAATCCCGGGCATCGTGGCCCGCCATCACGTTGAGCAGGAGCGCCAGGTCCTCCGCGGTCCGGGCCATCGGGCCGCCCTGGTCGAGGCTGGAGGCGAACGCGATCATGCCGTAGCGCGACACCACCCCGTAGGTGGGCTTCAGCCCGCAGATGCCGGTAAGCGCCGCCGGCTGGCGGATCGAGCCGCCCGTGTCGGTGCCGATCGCGCCCGGCGCGAGGCGGGCGGCGACCGCCGCGGCGGAGCCGCCGGAGCTGCCCCCCGGCACGGCATCCGTGTCCCAGGGGTTGCGGACCGGGCCGTAATAGGAGGTTTCGTTCGACGAGCCCATCGCGAACTCGTCCATATTGGTCTTGCCCAGGTTGACCGCGCCGGCGCCGTTCAGCTGCTCGACCACGTGGGCGTCGTAGGGCGACACGAAGTTCGACAGCATCCGCGAGCCGCAGGTGGTCAGCCAGCCCCTCGAGCAGAAGATATCCTTCTGGGCAACCGGGACCCCGGTGAGCGCCCCGCCACCATCACGCGCGCGCAGGGCGTCCGCGGCCTCCGCTTGCTTCAGGCTGGCCGCCTCGTCCACCGTGATAAAGCAGTTGTACTTGCCGTTTAATGCCTTGATCCGGCTCAGGAAATGCCGCGTCAGCTCGACGCTGGAAACCTTGCGCGCGGCGAGATCATCGGACAGGCTTTTGATGGTGGCTTTGTGCATGGATCGGTGAGGAGTGAGGAGTGAGGGGTGAGGCGGAAAACCCGCTTCGACCTCGCCTAACGCCTCACGCTTAACGCCTCACTATTCAATGACCTTGGGCACCAGGTACAGACCGGCCTCGACGTGCGGCGCGACGGACTGAAACAGCTCATGCTGGTCACCCTCGGTCACCGCGTCGGCGCGCAGCCGCTGCGTGACGTCGAGCGCGTGGGACATCGGCGCGATCCCGCGGGTGTCGACGGCTTGCATCTCCGTGATCAACTGGAAGACGTCATTGACCTGCGACAGCACCGTCCCGGCTTCAGCGTCGTCGATGGCCACCCGCGCCAGGTGGGCGACGCGCTTCACATCATCGAGCGTCAGGGCCATGAAATCGCGATCCATGCCTTAAAAATCGGTGCGGCATAGGGTATCATAAGCCCCTGACGCACTGCGCCAATTCCTTTGGGCGGAATGCCTTATGTTCGGTTTCCTGAGCAGCTACTTTAACGACGACCTCGCCGTCGATCTCGGCACGGCCAACACGCTCATTTATCTGCGTGGCAAGGGCATCGTGCTCGACGAGCCGTCGGTGGTCGCGATCCGGCAGGACGGCGGCCCCAACGGCAAGAAGGTGATACAGGAGGTCGGCCTCGCCGCGAAACAGATGCTCGGCCGCACGCCGGGCAACATCACCGCGATCCGGCCCATGAAGGACGGCGTCATAGCGGACTTCACGGTGACGGAGCAGATGCTGAAGCACTTCATCAAGAAGGTGCACGAGTCGCGCCTGTTCAAGCCGAGCCCGCGCATCATCATCTGCGTGCCCTGCGGCTCGACGCAGGTCGAGCGGCGCGCGATCCGCGAGTCGGCGATCGGCGCCGGCGCGTCCAGCGTCTACCTCATCGAGGAGCCGATGGCGGCGGCGATCGGCGCCGACCTGCCGGTGGGCGAGGCGACCGGCTCGATGGTGGTGGACGTCGGCGGCGGCACCACCGAAGTCGGCGTGATTTCGCTCGGCGGCCTGGTTTACAAGGGCTCGGTGCGCGTCGGCGGCGACAAGTTCGACGAAGCGATCATCAATTACATCCGCCGCAACTACGGCATGCTGATCGGCGAGACCACCGCCGAGCAGATCAAGAAGGAAATCGGCTCCGCGTTCCCCGGCTCGGAAGTGCGGGAAAAGGAGGTGAAGGGCCGTAACCTGGCGGAAGGCATTCCGCGCAGCTTCACCATTTCCTCGAACGAAATCCTCGAGGCGCTGACCGAGCCGCTGAATTCCATCGTCTCCGCAGTCAAGTCCGCGCTCGAGCAGACGCCGCCCGAACTCGCGGCCGACATCGCCGAGAAGGGCATGGTGCTGACCGGTGGTGGCGCGCTGCTGCGCGACATCGACCGGTTGCTCATGGAGGAAACCGGCCTGCCGGTGATCATCGCCGAGGACCCGCTGACCTGCGTCGTGCGCGGCTCCGGCATGGCGCTGGAAAAGATCGAGCGGCTGGCCAGCATTTTCACGAACGACTGACGTTCGAGTGCTGAGTGCAAAGTGCAGAGTGCTGAGTTCTGATCCCGAGGCGGCCGCCGCCTCGGGTTTCACTCATCACTCATCACTCATCACTCATCACTCGTAATGGAACATCAGCCGCCTCCGTTTTTCAAGACCGGCCCCACCCCGCTTGCCCGCCTGCTGATCTTCTCCGCGCTGTCGCTCGCGTTCCTTGTCGCCGACGCGCGCTTCAAGTACCTCGAGTCGCTGCGCGAGGTGGCGGCCGTGGTCATCTACCCGTTCCAGCGCATCGCGACGGCGCCGGCCAGTATCGCCCGGCGCGTGGGCGATTTCTTCACCACGCACGAGCGGCTGCGCGAGGACAACGCGCGGCTCACCCGGGAGAACTTTGAGCACGCCGCGCTGCTGCTGCAGCTCGAGGCGATGAAGGCGGAAAACGCCCACCTGCGCGCGCTGCTCGCGACGCGCAACCGCCACGACATCGGATTCACGACCGTCGACGTGCTGTACACGGCGCGGGACCCTTTCAGCCGCAAGGTGATCGTCGACAAGGGATCCCGGGACGACGTGCAGGCGGGGCAGGCCGTCGTGGACGAGCGCGGCGTGGTCGGCCAGGTGACGCGCGTCTACCCGTGGGTCGCCGAGATCACGCTGGTCACCGACAAGGGGCAGTTCGTGCCGGTCCAGAACGTGCGCAACGGCCTGCGGGCGGTGCTGGGGGGCACCGGCAGCGACGACACGCTGGAGCTGCGATTCATACCCCTCAATGCCGATTACCAGAACGGCGACAGGCTGGTGACATCGGGCATCGACGGCATCTACCCGCCGGGCCTGCCGGTGGCGCAGGTGATCCACGTCGAGCGCAGCGCCGAGCAGCATTTCGCCCGCATCCGCTGCACGCCGCTCGGCGGCGTGGCGAACCACGCCCAGCTGCTGATCGTCCGTTCGCGGCAGGGCGATCTGCCGCCGCGGCCCGAAGAGGGCGTGAAACGGCCGCGCGCCCGGAAGGGGAAGAAAGGCTGATGGCCGAGTCGCGCATCGCGCCGCAGGTAATCCTGCTGCCGGTCAGGGCCGGGTTCATCACCCTGACGCTGGTCGCGGCGCTGCTCGTCAACCTGCTGCCGTGGTCGGGGGCGGCGCTCTGGATCAAGCCCGACTTCGTGGCGCTGGTCGTGCTCTACTGGTGCATCGAGCAGCCGCGCAAGGTGGGATTCGTCGCCGCCTGGCTGCTGGGCCTGTTCATGGACATTGCGGACGGCTCGCTGTTCGGGCAGCACGCGCTCGCGTATTCGATCCTCGCCTATGCCGGCATCGTGCTGCATCGGCGCGTGCTCCGGTTCTCGGGCACGCCCCAGGTGCTGCACGTCGTCCCGCTGCTCCTGATGAACGACCTGATCGTGCTGGCCATTCGCCTCGCGGCGGGCGCCGAGTTTCCCGGCTTCCTTTACTTCGCCGGCAGCTTCGTCGCCGGCGCGCTGTGGCTGCCGCTCGGATACCTGCTCAAGCTTCCGCAGCGGCCCCGGTCGGATCCGGATCATCTGTAACGCGATGGCCTCCGAACTGTCGATCAACCCCGGCGTCGAGCTGCGCAACGCCGAGCTCGAGCTGCAGCACTTCCGCGCGCGCCTGGCGATCGCGGCGGGCGTGGTGCTGGTGCTGTTCGGCGTGCTCGCGGCGCGCTTTCTCTACCTGCAGGTGATCCGGCACGGGGAGCTCTACACGCTGGCCGAGGCCAATCGCGTGGCGATCATTCCGGTGGCGCCCAACCGCGGCATTATCGTCGACCGCAACGGCGTCGTGCTCGCGCACAATTACGCGGCGTACACGCTGGAGATCCAGCCGGCCAGGGTCGCCAACGTCGAATCGGTGATCAACGAGCTCGCCACCCTGGTCGAGATCACGCCGCGCGACCGCCGCCGCTTCAGGCGCCTGCTCGAGGAAAGCAAGCGGCTGGGCGGCCTGCCGATCCGCACGCGGCTCTCCGACGAGGAAATTGCCCGCTTCGCGGCGAACCGCTACCGCTTTCCCGGCGTGGAGATCAACGGCCGCCTGTTCCGGCAGTACCCGCAGGGGGAGCTGTTCTCGCACGTGGTGGGCCATATCGGCCGCATCAACCAGCGCGAGCTCGACCGGCTGGAGGCCGACGGACGCTACGCCAACTACCGCGGCACCGATTACATGGGCAAGACCGGCCTCGAGCAGAGCTACGAGCGCTATCTCCACGGGACCACGGGCGTCGAGGAAGTGGAGGTGGATTCCGGGGGCCGCCTGGTGCGCACGCTGTCCCGCACACCGCCGGTCTCGGGCAGCAATCTCGCGCTCAATCTCGACGCCCGCCTGCAGGAAATCGCCTATGAGGCCTTCGGCGAGCACCGCGGGGCGCTGGTCGCGATCGAGCCCGCCACGGGCGGCGTGCTCGCGTTCGTCAGCAAGCCGGGCTTCGATCCCAACCTGTTCGTGGACGGCATCGATCCGCAGAACTGGAGCGAGTTGAACGACTCGCCGGACCGCCCGCTCGTCAACCGCGCGCTGTCGGGCACCTACCCGCCCGGCTCCACCTTCAAGCCGTTCATGGCGCTCGCCGCGCTGACCTACGGCAAGCGCACGCCGCAACAGGTGATCAACGATCCCGGCTATTTCATGTTCGGCGGCCACCAGTTCCGCGACAGCAAGCCCGGTGGCCACGGACGCGTCGACCTCTACACGTCGATCGTGAAATCGAGCGACACTTACTACTACATGCTGGCCAACGACATGGGCATCGATGCCATCGCCCGCTTCATGAGCCTGTTCGGCTTCGGCGCCCGCACCGGCGTCGATATCTCGGGCGAGGCCGCCGGCGTTCTGCCGTCGCAGGAATGGAAGTTCAAACGCTTCAAGCAGAAGTGGTTCGCCGGCGAGACCATCAGCATCGGCATCGGCCAGGGCTACAACGCCTACACGCCGCTGCAGCTCGCGCAGGCGATCGCCACCCTCGCCAACGACGGCGTCGCCTTCCGCCCCCATATCGTCAGCACCATCGAGAACGCCCGCACGCGGGAGCGCACCCCGGTCGAGCCGCAGCCGCCGCGCACGCTCGACCTCAGGCCCGAGCACCTCGCCGTCATCCGGGAGGCGCTCATCGGCGTGAACAAGGAAGGCACCGCCGCGGCCGCCTTCGCCGGAGCCGGGTACACGAGCGCAGGCAAGACCGGGACCGCGCAGGTGATCGGCATCAAGCAGGGCGAGAAATACGACGAAAGCCGGGTCCAGGAGCGCCACCGCGACCACGCGCTGTTCATCGCCTACGCGCCCGCTGAGCGGCCGCGCATCGCGCTCGCGGTGATCGTCGAGAACTCCGGATTCGGCTCGCGCTACGCAGCGCCAATCGCGCGAAAGGTGCTCGATTATTACCTGCTTGGAAAGGTGCCGCAGCGCGCGAAGCCCGGCAAGGAGAAGGCCCGATGACCGCGGTGCTCCGGCGAATCGGGCGGGTGCTCACCCGCAACGTGGACGGCGCACTGCTCGTCATGGTGCTCGCGCTGATGTCGGTCGGGCTGATCGTGCTGGCGAGCGCCTCCAGCGCCAGCACGGCGCGGCTGACGGCCCAGTTCGTCAACATGCTGGTCGCGCTGGGCGTGCTGTGGATCGCCGCCAACATTCCGCCGCATTTCCTGATGCGCCTCGCGTTCCCGCTCTACGTCGCCGGCGTGCTGCTGCTCGTCGCGGTGGCATCGTACGGCGAGGTCGCCCACGGCGCGCGCCGTTGGCTCGACGTGGGCGTGACGCGCATCCAGCCCTCGGAGCTCATGAAAATCGCGGTGCCGCTCGCGCTCGCCTGGTACTTCAACCGCTACGAGGCGACGCTGCGGCTCGGCAACTACGCCATCGCCGCCGTCTTGCTGATCATCCCGGTGGCGTTGATCCTGCGCCAGCCCGACCTCGGCACCGCGCTGCTCATCTCCGCCGCGGGGTTTTTCGTGCTGTTCCTGGCGGGGCTCTCGTGGCGCGTCATCGGCGGGCTCGCGCTCGCCGCGCTCGCGGCGCTGCCGCTTGGCTGGACGCTGCTGCACGACTACCAGCGCCAGCGCATCCTGACGCTGATCGACCCGGGACAGGACCCGCTCGGCGCCGGCTACCACACCATCCAGTCCGCGATCGCGGTCGGATCGGGCGGCTGGTTCGGCAAGGGCTGGATGCGCGGCACGCAGACCCATCTCGACTTCATCCCGGAGCGCACGACCGATTTCATCTTCGCGGTCTACGCCGAGGAGTTCGGCCTGTTTGGCAGCCTCGTGCTGCTTGCCCTGTTCCTGCTGGTCATCGCGCGCGGCCTGCTGATCACGGCCAATGCGCCCACGCTGTTTACGCGTCTGCTCGCGGGGGCGGTCACGCTCACCTTTTTCACCTACACCTTCGTCAACATGGGTATGGTGAGCGGCATCCTCCCCGTCGTCGGCGTGCCGCTGCCGCTCATCAGCTACGGCGGCACCTCGCTCGTGACGATCTGCCTGGGCATGGGAATCCTGATGAGCATCCACAGCCACAAGAAGCTCGTGCAAACCTAGGATTGAGGACTCAGGATTGAGGATTGAGTTGAAAGCGACCAGCCAATTGAATTGCCGGCGCAAGCGGGTGCCGACCACTCGATCCTCGATCCTCGATCCTCGATCCTGCATCGTGGCGGCGGTACTGCTCGCCATCGCGCTGGGCGGATGCGGAACAGCCGCGAGGCGCGATGGCGGTGCTCCGCCGCCGCGAACTGGCGGCGGCTACTATCTCGACGACGGCCCCGGCGCGAATCCCCCTGCGGACCTGGCGAGCATTCCCGACGCCGAGCCGCGGGTGGAGCCGCTCCACCGCGGCACGATGCGGCCCTACGTCGTGATGGGCCGCAGCTACACGCCCATGACGCGGCTCGAGCCGTACCGGGCGCGCGGCGTCGCAACCTGGTACGGCCGGCGCTATCACGGCAAGCAGACCTCGTCCGGCGAAATCTACGACATGTACAAGATGACCGCGGCGCATCCGGTGCTGCCGATCCCGAGCTACGTGCGCGTCACCAACCTCGCCAACGGCCGCTCGGTCGCCGTGCGCGTCAACGACCGCGGCCCGTTCGTGGACGACCGCCTCATCGACCTGTCGTACACCGCGGCGCACAAGCTCGGCATCGTGGCGAGCGGTACCGGCCGGGTCGAGGTGGAGTTGATCCTGCCGGGCGAGTCGGGCGGGATGGTCGCCGCGGCGCCGCCGGCGCCGGATCCCGATCCGCCGCCGCGCGTGGCCGCGCGCGAACCCGAGCCGGTCGCGGTCCCGCCCGTCGCGGCGGCGCCCCCGTCCGCGCCGGTGGCGGACGCGCCGGCGATCCCGGTCGCGGCGGAAGCGAGCGGCTACTTCCTGCAGCTCGGCGCCTTCGGCTCGAGGGCGAACGCGGAGGACTTTCTCGCGCGAATGAAGGCCGGGGCGGACTGGCTCGCAAACACGCTGCACATCTACGCCCGGGACGGGCTGTTCCGCGTTCACGCCGGGCCGTACTCGAGCCAGCCCGAAGCGCGCGGCGTCGCCGACCGGTTGCGCGAAGCGCTGGGCGTGAAGCCTTTCGTGCTTACGCGGTAATCCGTGAACGGTGAACGGTGAACGGTGAACGGTGAACGGTGAACGGTGAACGGTGAACGGTGAACGGTGAACGGTGAACGGTGAACGGCAGTTAGAAATTGCCTGAACGAAATCTGTTCACTGTTCACCATTCACTATTCACTATTCACGGCGTCAGGATGTTCCTTCGAGCCGGAACACCACCGGCACGACCACCCACGATTCGATCGCGTCCGTTCCCCGCTGCGCCGGACGGAAGCGCCAGCCTCGCACCGCGTCCCGGGCAGCGGCGTCGAGGTGTGCGGAGCCACTCGATTGCTCGAGCTCCACGCGACCCGGAAGTCCGTCGCGTTTCACCAGCACCCGCAACAGCACCGTGCCCTGCTCTCCCGCACGGCGCGACGCGGCCGGATACGGCGGCACCGGGCTGCTGAGGTAAGCGGCTTCGATGCTGGGCGGCTTCACCGCGCCGCCATCCGGCGCCGGTGATGGCGGGCGTTGCGGCGGCACCGATTCCGCCGGCACCTCGGGCGCAATCGGAGGCGACGCGGCAGCCTTCGGTTCCGGCGTCGTCAATGCGAGCACCGGGCCCGCCGCGCGGCCGCCGCGCCGCGATTCAGTTTTCGCCCGCGCGCGCCTGGGAGCCGACGGCTTCGGCGCGGCTCCAGGCTCCGGCGCGGTCTCGGCCACCGGTATCGGCTCGAGCTGCATCACGATCACTTCCAGCGCGCCGGATTGGGCCGGTGCCGGCTCCCGCGATATCCCGGGAAGCAGCACCACGACCGCCGCGTGCGCCGCGACGCTCGCCGCAATGAACATCGCGAGCGCCAGCGACGGGCGCCCGCGGCGTTCCGTCGCGTCTATGAGAGCCGGATTGGCGCTTTCCTGGGGCATGATGCACGGCCCGGCGAGAAGCCGGAGCCCGGAGTACTCAAGCCTATCCCATCGAGCCGCCGGGGACCACGCGCAGCCGTGCCCGGCTTGAATCGTTCCGGTCGCACGAGCGCCAGCCGTTCGGAACCATCCGACGGCTATACTGGCCGCGATGAAATGGCTGCTGCTGCGCCTGATCGGCGCCTACCGGCTGCTGCTGTCGCCCTACTTCGGGGGACAATGCCGCTTCTACCCCACCTGCTCGCGCTACGCGCAGGAAGCGATCGAGACGCACGGCTCGCTCAAGGGTTCGTGGCTTGCGCTGAAGCGCATCCTGCGCTGCGGGCCGTGGCACCCGGGAGGCACGGATCCCGTGCCTCCCAAACGATGAATGCGGAATGATGAATGCAGAATTAAAACCCTGAAATCACAGCTCGCCGGTTTTGATTTTATTCATCGTTCATCATTCATCATTCATCATTGTCCTGCCACCCGGCAAATAAGCCCCTTCAAATATTCCCCTTCCGGGAAATTCAGCGCCACCGGGTGGTCGGACGCGGCGCCGAGGCGCGCCACGATCTGCGCGTCGGCCTCGGCGTCGAGCGCGGCGCCGGCGACGATCTTCTGGAAGAGGTCGGCCGACACGCCGCCGGAACACGAGAACGTCATCAGCAGCCCGCCCGGCCGCAGCAGCTTGAAGGCGAGCAGGTTGATGTCCTTGTAGGCGCGCGCGGCTTTTTCCGCGTGGGCGGCGGTGGGCGCGAACTTCGGCGGATCGAGCACGATGAGATCGAAGCTTTGCGCCTGGTCCCGGAAACGGCGGAGCCACTGGAAAACGTCGCCTTCGATCCACTCCGCGCCGTCCCGTCCGTTGCGTTTCGCGTTGGCGCGGGCCGTCTCGAGCGCGCCGGCCGAACTGTCCACGGCCGTGACGGATCTCGCGCCTCCCGCAAGCGCGTTCAGCGCAAAGCCGCCGGTGTAGCAGAATCCGTCCAGCACGTCCCGCCCGTCGGCGAGCGCCCGAAGTTGCTGCCGGTTGTCGCGCTGGTCGAGATAGAAGCCGGTCTTGTGGCCCCGCTCGAGGTCGATCTCGAACTGGAGGCCCATTTCGTCGATCGTGACGCGCGTCGGCTCGCGCGCGCCGCGCAATGCGGCCGTGACCGGCGCGAGCCCCTCCAGCTCCCGCACGTCGGCGTCCGAGCGCTCCCAGATCCGGGCCGCCCCGCTCGCCGCCAGCACTGCGTCGGCGATCGCCTCGCGCCAGCGATCCGCGCCGGCGCTGGAGAGCTGGAGCACCACCGTGTCGCCATAGCGGTCGGCGACGACCCCCGGCAGTCCGTCCGACTCGCCGTGAACCAGCCGCATGGCGCCGTCCTCACCCATGAGCGCGCGCCGCTGCCCGATCGCCCGCTCGATTCGCTCCTGGAAATAGGGGGCATCGATGGCGCGCCGCGTCCAGTCCCAGACGCGGGCGACGATCTGCGATTCCGGGTTGTAAGCGGCAACCGCCAGGAACTCGCCGGTCGCGGACCACACCTCGACGGTTTCGCCCCGCGCGGGCGTTCCCTGCAGCTTCGCCACCGCGCCGGAGAACACCCACGGGTGGCGGCGCTTGAGCGACTTCTCGCGCCCGGCCTTCAATACCAGCTTATGCATCAAACCCTACCCGAACCGCCAAGACGCCAAGGCCGCCATGAGATTCACAATGAGAACCGGAACTGCGCCTGGAAGGAAGGACGCATGACGTACAGCGACATCCAAGATCGCGACCGGCAAGGTTATCAGTGTAGTCGAAAATACCTTGCTGATCTGCGCTTATCAGTGATTATCTGCGGTTCGATTCATGTCCTTCTTGGCGGTCTTGGCGTCTCGGCGGTTCAGTTTTTCTTCCGCGCCCGTGGATGCGCGGCGTCGTAGGCCTTCGCGAGGTGTTGAAAGTCCAGATGCGTATAGACCTGCGTGGTCGAGATGCTCGCGTGGCCCAGCATCTCCTGCACCGCGCGCAGGTCCCCGCTCGACTGCAGCACGTGGGAGGCGAACGAGTGGCGCAGCGCGTGCGGATGGACCTTGTCCGCGAGGCCGAGCTGCCGCGCCCAGCGCTTGACGCGGGACTGCACCGCGCGCGGCCCGAGCCGCTTGCCGTCGCGCCCGACGAACAGCGCGTTCTCGTCGTGGCGCGCGAGCCGCCCGCGCGCGGGCAGCCACGCGTTGAGCGCCGCGAGCGCGTGGCTGCCGACGGGCACGATGCGGGTCTTCGCGCCCTTGCCGGTCACGCGCACCGTCGCGTCGCGGAAATTCACGTCGTCCGGCGCGAGCCCGGTCAGCTCCGACAGCCGCAGCCCCGACGAATAGAGCAGCTCCAGAATCGCCTTGTCGCGCACCGCCAGCGGATCCGTGCCGGCGACGGCCATCAGGCGTCCCGCTTCGTCGGGCGACAGTGCATGGGGCAGCCGCTTGCCCGCGCGCGGCGGCCGGATGCCGACGCAGGGATTCTGCGCGTAGCCGTGGTCACGGGCGAGATAGTGGAAGAAGCCGCGCCAGGCAGAGAGCATGCGGGCGAGCGTCTTGCCGCCCAGCCCGCGCGCGTGGAGCTGCGCGACGTGGCGCCGCACGTGCTGCGGCTGCATTTCCTTGAGCGGCGCGTCGCCGCTCAACGCGAGCAGCGCGGTCACGTCGCGCGCGTAGTTCTCCAGCGTGTGCCGCGACAGCCGGCGCTCGTTCGCAAGGTGGTCCAGGTAGGCCCGCAGGAGAGGATGCTCGTCAGCAGCTGGGCGTGTTTCGGGTTTGGAGTTAGCGCCCACTTACGTCGCGCGGCAGGCCAGCGTGCCTTGATTATTCGAGGGGTTTTTCCCCCTCCTGCCTCCCGCCTCCCGCCTCACTGGAGATGGCGCGCGATCGCCGCGCCGACGAGGTCCCCGAGCCGCTTGAGGTAGAGCGTGCCCATCTCGGGGTAGAAGCGCTGCGGGTCTTCGCTCGCCAGCGCGAGCAGGCCGAAGCTCTCGCCGTCGCGCAGCGGGATGTAGGAAAACGAGCGCAGATGGGGGCCCGCCTCGCCGAACAGCACGGCCGTATCCACCATCGCATGGCCGCTGCAATAGGGATTGGCGAGGCTCGCGGCGAATTCGCGCGATGCCTCGCTCACGGGCCTGAATTCCGGCAGCTCGCCGTGGCTGTTGCCGCGCCACACCCGCAGCACCACGTGCGGCACCGCGAAATCCTCCTTCAGGTTGAGGTAGACGGCGTTCAGCACGCTGGGCATATCGGACGCCGCAAGCAGGGCCACCGAGACGCGGTGAACTTTCTCGCTGATGACGTCGTTGTCCTCGCCGAACTGGATCACTTCCCGCAACTTCCCCTCGAGCTGCTTGTTCCGGTCGCGCAGCGTGAGTATCTGGCGCTCGCTGATCGGAATCGCGCGTCCGCCGTGCGGGTGCGGGATGTAGATCTCCGCCATCAGGTCGGCATGCTCCTCGAAGAATTCCGGGTGATCCTTGAGCCAGGCTGCGACGTCTTCGGATTTCATCATGCTCCCTTTATGAATTGGCGGGTGTTGGCGGCCGATGAACCGGTCGCGCGTCGCTCATCGTGCTGCGTCCCGGCTTCCGAAGCCGCCAATTCATATGTCGATTTCGCCTTCGAACACCGTCTCGGCGGGCCCGGTCATCATCACTGCCTGGCCCTCGCCCGCCCATGATATACCGAGGTCGCCGCCCCGCGTCGCGACGGTCACGTCGCGATCGAGCCAGCCGCGGCTGATGCCCGCCACCACCGCGGCGCACGCGCCGGTGCCGCAGGCAAGCGTCTCGCCCGCTCCGCGCTCGTAGACGCGCAGCAGAATGCGGCGGCGGCTGACGATCTGCATATATCCCGCGTTCACGCGCTTGGGAAAACGCGAATGGCGCTCGATCAGCGCCCCCTGCTCAGCGACCGGCGCTCGCTCGATGTCGGCGACGCGCTGCACGGCGTGCGGATTGCCCATCGACAGCGCGATGATCTCGACGGATCGCCCGCCCACCTCGATCTCGTACGAAGGCAGCCGCGCCGGCGCCTCGAAGGGAATCCGCGCCGGCGCGAATTCCGGCACGCCCATGTCCACCGTCACCTGGCCGTTGCTCTCGACCTGGGGGACGATGACACCCGCGCGCGTCCCCACCCGGATGGCAGTCTTGGTGGTGAGCCCGCGGTCCCGGACGTAGCGCACGAAGCAGCGCGCGCCGTTCCCGCACTGCTCGACTTCCCCGCCGTCGGCGTTGAAGATCCGGTAATGGAAATCGGTGTCGGGCAGCCGGGGGGGCTCGACCTGCAGAATCTGGTCACAACCGATGCCGAAGTGCCGGTCGGCAATTCGGCGAATCTGCTCGCGGGAAAGGCTGATTGGACGGGTTAGCGCATCGATAACGACGAAGTCATTACCCAGTCCATGCATTTTAGTGAATTTTAGCAGCATTTATCTGCAATATCGACGATAATCTTTGTAGATACAGCAATCCATGACCACCCAGATCCCTGCGTTCCTGGCGCGGATGGCAGCAGGCTCGTTGATGATACCTTCTTGAATCCAAAGGTTTTTCACTCCGACGCCCCGACAGTCGTCTACGACGCCCTCCATGTACTCTGCCCGCCGGAAGACGTTGACCAGGTCCACCCCGACAGGGATGTCCGCCAGGCGGGGATAGGCCCGTTGCCCCAGGATTTCGCGCGCGGCCGGATGAACCGGAATGATGGTGTAGCCGTAGCCCTGCATCGCCTGCGACACCTCGTAGCTCGGCCGCGTCGGGTTGGGGGAGAGGCCGATCACGGCGATCGTCTTCACCCGCTTGAGCACCGCGCAGCGCTCCTCCGGCGCGGGGTTCTCGAAATCTGCCGCCTTGCGGTCGTCACTCGTCACTCGTCACCCGTCACTGGTCACTGGTCACTGGTCACTGGTTTGACCATGATGTAGTCGTCCATCACGAAACCCCCGCCGATGTCCTTCACGGTCGCCTCGGCGATGCGAAATCCCTGCTTCAGGTAGGCGGTGATCGCGTCCCGGTTGCCCTTGTTGACGGCGAGGACCAGCCGGCGGCGGCCGCGCGCCGCGGCCGTTTCGCCCGCCCGCGCGATCATCATGCCGCCGTAGCCGCGGCGCTGGTGATCCGGATGCACGTACAGCTTGTCGAGCTTCATGTCGCCCGCATCGGAACCGAGAAAATAGGAAGCAAATCCCGCCAACGCGCCCCCGACGATCAGCTTGTCCCACCACAGGTCGCGCTGCCCCAGTTCCGCGCGCAGCACCTCGAGGCTGTAGCGCTGGCCGAGCATGTATTCTATCTGCGCGGTGCTGATGATGGCGGGATAGTGTGCGTACCAGATCTCGCGCGCCAGCGCCGCCACAGCCTCCACGTCCGCCTCCGTCACCGGCTCGATCCGCACCGCCGCAGCGGGTTGTTTGGCCGGCCCAGTCACGAGTCACCACTCACCAGTCACGAGTCACGAGTCACGAGTCACGATTTTGGCCGTGCTCACTGCGCTTGTGTTTCTACTCAATCGTAGACTTTCGGTTCCCCTGAGGGCCGCGTCTTGAACCGCTTGTGCAGCCAGTAATACTGCTCCGGCATCTCGAGCACGCGCTCCTCGATGAAGGCGTTCATGCGCCGGGTGTCGCGCTCCAGGTCATCGCTCGGAAAATCGCGCCACGCCGGGTAGAAGGTAAGCACGTAGCCCGCCCCGCCCGGCAGCTGGCGCGTCACGGCCGGCACCACCACCGCGCCGGCGAGCTTCGCGATCCGCGACAGGCCGGTGATGGTCGCCGCCGGCACGCCGAAGAACGGTATGAAAATGGAGTCGCGGCTGCCGAAATCCATGTCGGGCAGGTAGTAGAACGGCAGTCCCCGCCGCAGCGCCTTGATCACCGAGCGCACGCCTTCCTGCCGCGAGTAGAGCTCGGGCATGACGAACCGCGTGCGGCCGTGGTACAGCACCGCGTCGAAGGCGGGATCCTTCTGCCGGCTGTAGACGGACACCACCTTGTATTCCGATCCGAGCCGTATGCCGCCCATGTCGAGCCCGATGAAGTGCGGGGCGAGGAAGATCACGGGTTGCTGCCTGACCGCCATCCAGTGCTCGAGTCCCTGCACCCGGACCAGCCGCTGCACCCCGGCCTTGGACGACCACCACAGGATGCCGTGCTCGAGTAGGCTCCGGCCGAAGCCCCGGAAATGCGCCTTGGCGATGCGGCGCCGATCTTCGTCGCTCCAGCCGGGGAAGCAAAGGCGCAGGTTAGTGAGCACTACCTCACGGCGTTCCCGCCCCAGTAAATACAGGAGAAATCCGAGTCCCCGGCCGATCGGCGCGAGCAGCGGCAGCGGCAGGAGGCGCAGCAACCAGACGATGCCGATCGCGGCGCGGGTCAGCACGCCGCACTCCCAGGGCAAAAGGCAAAAGGCGAAAGGCAAAAGGAGAAGCGCGAAACCTCGCCGCCTAAGGTCTGTTTTAGGCTCATCCTTGTGCCTTGTGCCTTGTGCCTTGTGCCTTGGCCGGCGGGGGCTCTGCCCCTGCCGGCGTCTTGTAGCGGTTGTAGCTCCACAAGTACTGCTCCGGCCGCCGCCGGACCTGCGCCTCCACCGCGCGGTTGAGCGACGCCTCGTCGAGATGCTCCGGCGCCAGCTCCTCCAGGTGCAAGCGAAAGCCGCGCCCGTCGGGCAGGCGCTCCGCGAACGCCATGATCACGGTCGCGCCGCTGGCCTGCTGCAGCCGTTTCCCGAGCGTCATCGTGTAGGCCGGGCGCCCGAAGAACTCCGCCCACACGCCCTCGCCCTCGCCCGGCGCCTGGTCCGGCAGCAGCCCGACCGCCTCGCCGCGCGCGAGCGCCTTGTAGAGCATGCGCACGCCGCGCAGGTTGGCTGGCGCCACCGTCGCGCGCCAGCGGCTGCGCCCTTCGATCATGAGGGGCTCGATCCAGCGCCGCTTGGGCGGACGATACAGCACCGTGATTGGCATGCGCTGGGCGGCGTAGAGCGCGGAAATCTCGAAGCAGCCGAGGTGCGGCGTGAGAAACAGGATGCCGCGACCGCGCGCCCGGGCGCGCTCCACGATCTCCCAGCGCTCGCACTCGACAACCAACCGCGCGACGTCGTCGTCTCGCCCGTACCAGACCGCGACGAGTTCCGTCACGCTCTTGCCCGCTTCGGCGATCGCCGCATCGAGCATCGCCGCGCACTGCGCCTCGCCGCCGCACACGCCGCTCTCGACCAGGTTTTCCCGCAGCCGGGCGGCGTACGTCGGCGAGCACCAGTACACGACGCGGCCGAGCGCCGCGCCGGCGGCGTGCAGCCAGGAAAGCGGGAGCCGCGCGAGCAGGCGGAAAATCGAAGGCAACAAGGTTTTTTGCTTTGTAAATCGAGGCTTATCTGCTATTCTAAGCGCCTTTTTCCGTTCCGAGAAAAAATAATGAGCGATTTTCTCTTCACTTCCGAGTCGGTGTCCGAGGGCCATCCCGACAAGATCGCCGACGCGATTTCCGACGCCGTGCTCGATGCGGTGCTCGCGCAGGACAAGCACGGGCGCGTCGCCGCCGAAACGCTGGTCGCGACCGGGCTCGTCGTGATGGCGGGCCAGATCACCACCCATGCCGCGGTCAATTACGGCGACCTCGCGCGCGACGTCATCAAGCGCATCGGCTACGACGATTCGTCGATGGGGTTTGACTACCGCTCATGCGCGGTGCTGACCGCGTACGACCGGCAGTCCGTCGACATCGCGCAGGGCGTGGACGAAGGCAAGGGCCTCGACCTCGACCAGGGCGCGGGTGACCAGGGCCTGATGTACGGATTCGCCTGCGATGAGACGCCGCAATTCATGCCGATGCCGATCTACTACGCGCACCGCCTGATGGAGCGCCATGGCGAGCTGCGGCGCGACGGGCGGCTCCCGTGGCTGCGCCCCGACGCGAAGTCCCAGGTGTCGGTGCGCTACGTGGACGGAAGACCGCACCACATCGACACCGTGGTCATCTCCACGCAGCACCGCGAGGACATCTCCCACGAGCCGCTCACCGAGGCGGTCGTCGAGGAAATCGTGAAGCCCGTGCTGCCGAAGAACATGATCACGAAGCAGACGCGCTACCTGATCAACCCGACCGGGCGCTTCGTCATCGGCGGCCCCCTCGGCGACACCGGCCTCACCGGGCGCAAGATCATCGTGGACACCTACGGCGGCTACTCGCGCCACGGCGGCGGCGCGTTCTCGGGCAAGGACCCCTCGAAGGTGGACCGCTCCGCCGCCTACGCCGCGCGCCACGTCGCGAAGAACATCGTCGCCGCCGGCCTCGCCAAAAAGTGCGAGCTCCAGGTCGCCTACGCGATCGGCATCGCGCGCCCGGTGAGCGTGCTGGTCGAGACTTTCGGCACCGGGAAGATCCCCGACGAGAAAATCGCGAAGCTGGTCGAGAAGCATTTCGACCTGCGGCCCAAGGGCATCATCCACGCGCTCGACCTGCTGCGCCCGATTTACGCGAAGACCGCGGCCTACGGGCACTTCGGGCGCGACGAGCCGGAGTTCTCGTGGGAAGCGACCGACAAGGTCGCGGCGCTCAAGGCCGACGCCGGTACCAAGTAGCAACATCGGCCACCGAGAGCACAGAGAACGCCCCGAAATCCCGCATCATCCCGTATCCGGCATTCCGTATCTCGCATCCCGTATCGCGTATCCCGCATCCGGATCTTGGATTCTCTGTGCTCTCTGTGTTCTCTGTGGCTAATGTCTTGAACCATAAGGGGGTGGCCGGAAGGCCGGCCGCCGCGCTATAATTCGCCCCTGCTGAGGAGCGCTGCGACCGGGAACCCGGCCAGGCTCAGCAAAACTCAACGGCGCTCGCATCGAAAACGGTGCGGGCGCTTTGTTTTTTTGGGCGCGCCCCTTAGGGGTGTCATCCCGGAGAAATCCGGGATCCAGGCGCGATGGGAGCGTTCTGGACCCCGGCCTCCGCCGGGGTGACGAATGCAAGCCTGCACAGAGGGTGCTCGCAAAACTGAAGGAAACGGGAAAATGAACGCGAAGACGAACGACTACCACGTCGCCGACATCCGGCAGGCCGATTTCGGCCGCAAGGAAATCACGATCGCCGAGACCGAGATGCCCGGCTTGATGGCCGTGCGCGAGGAGTACCGCGGCAAGCAGCCGCTCAAGGGCGCGCGCATCGCCGGGTCGCTGCACATGACGATCCAGACCGCGGTGCTGATCGAGACGCTGGTCAAGCTCGGGGCGGAAGTGCGCTGGGCCTCATGCAACATCTTCTCGACGCAGGACCACGCCGCCGCGGCGGTCGCCGCCGCCGGCGTGCCGGTGTTCGCCTACAAGGGCGAAACCCTTGAGGAGTACTGGGCATACACCCACCGCATCCTCGAATGGGGCGACGGCGGCACGCCCAACATGATCCTCGACGACGGCGGCGACGCGACGCTGCTGGTCACGCTCGGCGCGCGCGCGGAGAAGGACGCCTCGTTGGTCTCGAAGCCGACGAACGAAGAGGAGACGGTCCTCTACAACGCGATCAAGAAGCACCTCAAGGAGAAGCCCGGCTACTACTCGCGCATCCAGGCAGCCATCAAGGGCGTCACCGAGGAAACAACTACGGGCGTGCACCGGCTCTACCAGATGGAAAAGGAGGGTAAGCTGCCCTTCCCCGCCATCAACGTCAACGACTCGGTCACCAAGTCCAAGTTCGACAATCTCTACGGCTGCCGCGAGTCGCTGGTGGACGGCATCAAGCGCGCGACCGACGTGATGATCGCGGGCAAGGTCGCGCTCATCGCCGGCTACGGCGACGTGGGCAAGGGCTGCGCGCAGTCGCTGCGCGGGCTCGGCGCCGCCGTGTGGGTCACGGAGATCGACCCGATCTGCGCGCTGCAGGCGGCGATGGAAGGCTACCGCGTGGTGACGATGGACTACGCGGCGGACAAGGCCGATATTTTCGTCACCGCGACGGGCAACCTGCGCGTCATCACGCTCGACCATATGAAGCGCATGAAGCACAACGCGATCGTGTGCAACATCGGGCATTTCGACTCGGAAATCGACATCGCGGGGCTGAAGCAATTCAAGTGGGAGAACATCAAGCCGCAGGTGGACCATGTGATCTTCCCCGACGGCAAGCGCCTCATCGTGCTGGCGGAAGGCCGGCTGGTGAACCTCGGCTGCGCGACCGGGCACCCGAGCTTCGTCATGTCGAATTCGTTCACCAACCAGGTGCTCGCCCAGGTCGAGCTCTACGCCAATACGGCCAAGTACGGCAAGAAAGTGTACGTGCTGCCCAAGCAGCTCGACGAGCGCGTCGCGCGCCTGCACCTGAAGAAGCTCGGCGCCGACCTCACGCTCATGACCGAGGAGCAGTGCCGTTATATCGGCGTGGACATTGACGGGCCGTACAAGCCCGATCACTATCGTTATTGAGGAGCGATAGACGCGGGGCGAAAGACGAGAGACGCATCCTCGTGAATTTTCGCCTCTCGTCTCTCGCCTGGCGTCTCTCCTGACCCGCCATGGAATCGCAGAGGAAACATCCGCGCACGTTCAGTTTTGAATTCTTTCCCCCCAAGACGGCGGAGGGAAAGGACAAGCTGCGCGCGGCGTGGAAGCAGCTCGGGCAGCTGAAGCCTAAGTTCTTCTCGTGCACGTTCGGCGCCGGGGGATCCACGCGCGAGGGCACGCTCGAGACAGTGCTGGAGATCCGCGCGGGCGGCTACGAGGCGGCGCCGCACCTCTCCTGCGTCGCGTCGTCCCGCGCGGACTTGAGGGCGCAGCTCGAGAAATACAAGAGCCACGGCATCCGGCACATCGTCGCGCTGCGCGGCGACCTGCCCTCGGGGCTCGCGGCGAGCGGCGAGCTGCGCTACGCGAACGAGCTCGTCCAGTTCATCCGCGAGACGACCGGCGACTGGTTTCACGTCGAAGTCGCGTGCTACCCCGAATTCCATCCGCAAACGCGCACGGCAGCGGACGAGATCCGGAACTTCAAGCGCAAGATCGACGCGGGCGCCAACTCCGCGATCACGCAGTACTTCTACAACAAGGACGCCTACTTCCGTTTCGTGGACGAATGCGAAGCGGCGGGCATCACGATCCCGGTCGTCCCCGGCATCATGCCGATCGGGAACTTCTCCCAGCTCGCGCGCTTCTCCGACGCCTGCGGCGCGGAAATTCCGCGCTGGCTGCGCTTCCGGCTCGAGAGCTTCCGCGACGACAACGCCGCGATTCGCGCCTGCGGCCTCGACGTCGTGACGCGCCTGTGCGACGACCTGCTCACCGCCGGCGCGCCGGGCCTGCATTTCTACACCCTCAACCAGGCCGGGCTCACCACCACCATCTGGCAGCGCCTCGGCCTCTAGCTCTCTAAAGGGGTCAGGAACCTTTAGCCTTCGCGTAACGCCCTCGCGAGCGCAAAGTCGACTCCAGTTGCAGCTGACGCGCCGTCTGTTGTGTCCAGTTGGCGTCACCATACGGCGCGCCGCGCTGGACCGAGCGCCGTATAGCCTCGATCTCCGCGGCCGTTACCGGTTGATTCACGTAGGCCACCCAGTCCCGCGGACGCACGACCGGCCATGGCGCCGCTTGCGGTGGCACGGTGATATTTCCCTGCCGGATGCGCCAGAGGCTGTTCCATCGCCAATCCTCCGCGCGCCGAACCAGTTTCGCACGCAAGGCATTGCGCTCGACGTACCGGCAGACGGTGAGAAAGTGGTCATCCTTCTGGACGACAAAGGACTTGAAACGTCCTTGATACAGGTGACCGGTGCCGGCGCTCGCGCGATGCGCGTGCCACCGCTGCGCGTGGGTCAGGGTCACGAGTCGCATATACTCCGACAAGTCTCCATCGCGTCGCGGCCACAGCACCAGATGCCAGTGGTTCGGCATCAGGCACCACGCCAGGACTCGCATCGGCACACGATCCTGGACTTCCCCAAGGATGCTTTCGAACGCCGCGTAGTCCGCGTCCTTCTCGAAAATCTTCAGGCCCGCGTTAGCGCGGTTAAGAACGTGATACACAAGCCCGCCCAACGCTGTCCGCAATGGCCTCGGCATACCGACTAAAGGTTCCTGACACCTTTTCTCCTTGAGACCAAAACGCAAATACACGTCCACGGGTTGACGGGCTGATGCGGGAAAGCGGGTTAAAGGTTCCTGACCCCTTTACTCTTTTCAAGCGCCATGACCGTCGACGTCCGCACCAGCCAAATAAAGGTTCCTGACACTTTTTCCATTCCGGCCGGGTTCACCAGAGCCATCTGGCAAAGGCTTGGCTTGTAGGGTTCCACGTGCCAGTCTTACATAATAAGTAATTGATTTATATTATTTTAAACGTGGACGCGCACGCGACCATGGTGTGTGCGGCAGCGAACAGTCTTTGAACTGGACCCGGCGCACACTGCCCTCACGATACCGCCCCGCGCTCGGCGTCGAGGCCGCGCTCGAGGAAATCGTCAAGAACAAGGGCAGGCTGTACGACCCCGTCGTCGTGGAGCCTGCCTTCGCGTTTTCAGGGAGCAGGGATTCGCTTTTTCGGAGAAAAAGGACGCACCCCCTTTCAGCGGGAGCGATATTCCTCGCGCTGTGGCGAAAGCGGTGTGAAGGCATACCGACAATAAGATTCCCGACGCCTTTTTCATGATAAACCTCGGCACGCGCGGTCGAATCCTGGTTCTCGTGGTGCTCTCCGCGATTCCCGCGCTGGGCTTGACGGTTTACAACGCGCTGGAACAGCGCGCCTCCGCCAAAGCGCGCGCAGGCGAGGATCTCCAGCGCTACGCGCGGCTTGCCGCGGAGACGCAGGAACAGACCCTGGAAGGCATGCGCCACCTGCTGTTCGCGCTCTCGGGCGCCGTCCCGGCACTCCTGAAGGATCGAGACGGATGCAACGATTATTTCCGGCGCATGATGCAGGCTAGCGGCGGCCTCTATCACTCGATGGGCGTTCAGCTTCCCGAAGGCAAGATGTTCTGCAACGGTGCGCCGTGGAAGAAAATTGTTGACGTCAACGACCGCTATTACTTCCGGGCGGCCGCGGACTACAAGAAGTTCGCAGTGGGCGAATACCAGATCGGCCGCATTACCCGCCTGCAGGGCATCAATTTTGGCCACCCGGTCCTGAACGAGAGCGGAAGCCTCGTTGCGGTGGTATTCGCGGGACTCGACCTCAAGCGCTTCAACGAGCTGGCGAAGAAGACGCCGCATCCGGAAGGATCCGTTGTCACCGTCTTCGACCGCCATGGGACCGTTCTTGCACAGCAGCCGGCCTTCACGGAGCGCATCGGCCAGAAAAGCCCCTATCTGCGCGTGAACCGGGCCATCTTCTCAGCAAGAAGTGGGGTGTTTGAAACAACGGATGTCAACGGCGTGCCGCGGCTCTATGCCTTCGAGAGCGCCGGAGAGAACCCGGATGGCGGCGTGCCGCTCCGCATCATGGTCGGCATTCCCCGGCACGTGATTTTTGCCGAGGTGAACCGCAATTTCATCAGGACTGTCGTCGGGCTCGCAATCGCCACGATTCTGCTGCTGATCGGCGCGTGGTACGGTGCGGAAGAGCTGGTACTGCGCAATCTCCGAAAGCTGCTCGACGTCGCGCGTCTCGTCCATTCCGGCGACCTCACCGCACGTACCCGCTTGCCCGCCGGCCGCGAGGAGCTTTCACAGCTGGGCAGCGCGTTCGACGAAATGGCGCAGGCGCTCCAGGACCGCGATGCCCGATTGCAGCAGGCGCTGCGCGAATCGCACGAACTGGCGATCACCGATCCGCTCACCGGGCTCTACAACCGGCGCTACCTGTGGGACATGCTGGGGCGGGAATTGCTGAAGGCCGGACGCGCCCGCAAGCCGGTCACCGCGATCCTGATGGACATTGACCATTTCAAGCGCTTCAACGACACCTGGGGACACGAGGCCGGAGACCTCGTGTTGAAGCGCGTCTCCGACGTGATCCGCGAGCACGTGCGCGGCTCCGACATCGCCTGTCGCTACGGCGGCGAGGAACTGACCGTGATCCTGCCCGAGGCGACGCTCGAGATCGGGGTCGAGCGCGCGGAGACGATCCGCCGGGATATCGCGGCGCTGCGGCTCGAGCTCGGCGGGCAGGCGCTCGGCAATGTCACGACTTCATTCGGCGTGGCGGCCTATCCGGAGCATGCTGGCGACGCCGAAGCCCTCCTCCGCGCCGCCGATGCCGCGCTCTACGAGGCAAAAAGGACGGGGCGCAATCGCGTCGTGGCTTGCTCGGCAAGTACGGCACTATTGGGAGCCGCCTGATTTCCGCGGCAGGAAAGGCGGTCGGAAACAATCTTTGCACAATGCAGACCCGGATCTGCATGCGTCTGTGCAAAACGCGCGTCTTGCGCGTAAAGTGTGGGCTGGTTGTGATCGAAATCGATGAGCCCGGGCCAGATCGAAACGGGCAACTTGATCGAAAAACCGCATGCACGTTGCGGTTGATGCATCGTTAGGCCCAGACCCCGCCTACAAGCCGCCTCCGGCGGCCGCTCCAGAGCCCGGCCCGGACCCCGCCTGGCAAACAACGCCGCCCGCAGGTGCGGGCCGGGCGAGGAGAATTCGGGTAACCGCAGTTTATGTCTGGGCGAACCAAGAATCGCGGCGCCTTGTCGAATCCGACGGGCATCATCGGCGCGCATCGCGCTTCCGGACATGCCGACGCCGGACCTCGTTGCAATGCGGCGGGTTGCAATGGACGGCAGGAGGGGTAATTGTCTCTCCTGAGTCCGCAGGCCCCTGATACACCGCACGACCGCAGGCGTCTCGCCTGGCGGATAGCGGGGTTGTACGCCGCGCTCGCCTCCCTCTGGATACTGGGCTCGGATCTCGCGCTGCTCACGATTTTTCCCGACGCGGCGCCGGCGGTCGCGGGTTCGCTTGCAAAGGGCGGTTTATTCATCGCGGTCACATCCGCGCTGCTTTTTGCATTTCTGCGGACGAGCGCCGTCGCGGAAGCGTCCCTGGAGCGAATAGGCTCGCGTGCCCCCCTCTCCAAGCGGGTCCAATGGCGCGCGGTCGCGCCGTTCGCGGCGCTTGCCGTGGCGCTCATCGTGGCGAGCGGCTGGCTTTTCCTGTGGGAAACGCACGAGCATTTGCGCCACGCGCGCACGGCGCTGGAAGCGCGCGCCGAGAGCAAGGCCCACGAGCTCGAACTCTGGCTGAAACAGCGGGCGCAGAACGCATTGTCGTACCGGCGCGCGCGCTTCTTCCAGGAGGATCTCCCCGGCATTCTGCGCGGCGAGTCTGCCGCAAGAAACCGCGTCGCGTCGCGGCTGGAGCAGATCCGGAAGGCGCTCGCCCTGAACACCATTTTCGTCCTCGACCCCGAAGGACAGGCGCTGCTGGCGACAGGCGCATATCTAAAGGTATCCGCGGATCTCGCGAAGGACGTGGCGGAAATCGCGCGAACGCGGACACCCCGGCTCCACGTCCCGCGACGCGCCGAGGGCGGGCGGCAAGCGCCCATCCTGATCGACCAGATCGTGCCGGTCGAGATCGGCACGTCGGGAGAAGTCGCCCCCGCTGTCATGGTGCTGCGGGACGACGCGGCGAGCACACTCCTGCCGATGCTGCGGCGCTGGATCGAGCCGAGCCGAACCGCCGAGGCGTATCTCACGCGGCGCACCGGGATGTGGATCGAGTACCTCAGCGAACTGCGCGAAAAACCCGAGGCGGCGCTGACGCTGGGCGCGCCCGTCACCAGCCGTGACCGCACGGCGGCACAACTCTTCCGCGGCGCGGATTTTCTCGAGGAGGCTGTCGACTACCGAGGCAAAAAAGTGATGGCCGCGGGCCGCGTCGTGCCCGGCACGGACTGGCGCATGGTCGTCAAGATCGACCGCGACGAGGTGCTCGGTCCCATCCGCGGGCGGGCGGGCCTGTTCGTCGCCACCTTGCTGGGGATCATCCTGCTTTCGGGGCTGGGGGCGGCCCTGCTGTGGCGGCAGCAGGCTCTGCTCGCCAGCCTGCGCGAGCGGGCCATCGTTGCCGAGCGTGAGGCACTCATCAAGCACTACGACTATCTCTCGAAATTCGCCCACGATTTCATTTTCCTGCTGGACGACACCGGACGCATCGTCGAGATCAACGATCGCGTGACGGAGGCATATCAATGGCTGCGCGAGGAACTGATCGGCCGCCCCGCGTTCGAACTGCGCGCCCCGGGCCACGATGCCCCCGAAGAAGAACGGCAGAAGATCCTGCGGACGGGGAGCGGCATGATCTACGAAACCGTGCACCGCCGGCGGGATGGCACGACCTTCCCCGTGGAGATCAGCGCGCGCGGCATCGAGGTGGAGGGACGGCGCTACGTGCAAGGCATCGTTCGCGACATCACGGGACGCAAGCGGGCGGAGGCGGGCCTGAAGCAGGCCGAAGAGCGCTATCGCGCGCTTTTCGACCGTTCTCTCGATTGTGTTTTTCTGGCGGACATGGAGGGAAATTTCATGGACGCCAACCAGGCGGCGCTGGACCTGCTCGGTTATCGCCGGGAGGAAATTTCCACGGTCAACTTCCAAAGGCTGCTGAGCCCCGACCAGCTTCCGCACGCGCTTTCCGCGCTCCGGGAAGTCATGGAGACCGGAACGCAGCAGCTTTTGCAAGAGTACACCCTGCGCCAGAAGCAGGGCGGACAGGTGGTCGTGGAATCCAAGAGTTCGCTCGTATACCGGGACGGACGACCGTTTGCGGTGCTGGGAATTGCGCGCGACATTACCGCCCGCAAGCGCGCCGAGGATGCGCTGCGCGAAAGCGAGGAGCGCTTTCGCCAGATCGCCGAGAACATCCGGGAAGTGTTCTGGCTCACGGACCCCGCCAAGAACCAGATGGTGTACATCAGCCCGGCCTACGAGGTCATCTGGGGCAGGCCGCGATCCGAGCTGTACGCGTCGCCGCGCGCCTGGATCGACGCTATTCATCCCGAGGACCGCGAGCGCGTCATGACCGCGGCGCTCCAAGACCAGGTTTTGGGCCGGTACGACCAGTCCTACCGCATCATCCGGCCGGACGGATCGATACGCTGGATCCACGACCGGGCGGTTCCCGTGCGCAACCCGGTCGGCGAAATCGTGCGGATCGCGGGCATCGCGGAAGACGTTACCGAGCACAGGCAGATCGAGGACGCGCTGAAGGAGCGGGAGCAGCGGCTTCGCGACATCGTCGAGCACTCGACGAACCTGTTCTATTCCCACACGGCCGACCACGTGCTGACCTACGTCAGTCCCCAGGCGCGCCAGTTCTTCGACTGCGAGCCGGAAGAAGCCATGGTTCGCTGGACGGAATTTCTCACGGACAACCCGGCTAACCGGCGGGGAATCGAGCTGACCCAGCGCGCCATCGACAGCGGCGATCCACAGCCGCCCTACGAGCTGGAGCTCGTCAGCAAGCAGGGGCGAACGCTCTGGGTCGAGGTGCGCGAAGCGCCCATCGTTCAGAACGGCAAGACGGTTGCCATCGTGGGCGCCCTCATTGACATCACCGAGCGCAAGCGATGGGAGGCGCGCATCGCGCGCCTCACAAGCGTGCGCAACGCACTGAGCGACATTAACCGGGCGATTGTACACGCCGACGACGGAGACGCGCTGTTCGCGGACGTCTGCGCCATCGCCGTGCGGCACACGGAATTCATTCTCGCCTGGGTGGGGATTCCCGAAGAGAGCACCGGCGTCGTGTTGCCGCTCACATCCGCCGGGTCGACGGTCGGGCTCGATTACCTCGGCGGGATCCGGATATCGTTCCGCGACAAGCCGGAGGGGCGCGGCCCGACCGGCACCGCGATCCAGGAAGACCGCGTCGTCGTCTCCAATGACTTTCTCGCGGACTTCCGCAACGCGCCGTGGCACGACGCCGCGCGCTCGTCCAGCCTGCGGTCGTGCGCCGCACTACCGTTGCACCGGCAAGGCAAAGTCGTCGCTGTGCTCAACGTCTATTCGGGGACGCCCGGTTTCTTCGATGCAGAGATCGTGGCGCTGCTCGAGGAGATGGCGCAGGACGTGTCATTCTCGCTCGAAGTGCTCGCGGGCCAGCGGGCATTGCACGAAAACGAGGCTCAATTCCGCGCGATAATCGAGCAATCGATCAGCGGTATCGGCATCGTGCAGGACGGCCTGATCACTTACGCCAATCAGCGATGCGCCGAAATCTTTGGCTACGACAGGCCCAATGAGCTGATCGGGCGCAGCCCCGTCGAGTCCGTCGCGCCGCGGGACCGTGCAGTCGTCGCCGAGAATCTGCGGCGCGTGGCTTCCGGAGAGGTCCGCTCCGACGCATCCAACTTCCTGGCAACTCGCAGGGATGGCCGGGAGGTGGAAGTTGGCATGCATGCTGCACACGCCACGTACAAGGGCAAGCCGGCGATCATCGCCATCATGCAGGACATCTCCGAGCGCAAACGCGCGGAGGAGGAAATCAGTCGGTACATCGCCCGCCTCGAGCAGGCGATGCGGAGCACCATCAGCGTCGTCTCAGCCATGGGCGAGTTGCGCGATCCCTACACCCACGGCCACGAGCGCCGCGTCGGCGAGCTGGCCGCGGCCATCGCAACGGAGATGGGGCTCGACGAGAACCAGGTGGAAGGCATCCGCGTCGCGGGGTACCTCCACGACGTGGGCAAGATCGGCGTCCCGGCGGAGATCCTGTCCAAACCGGCTCGGCTATCCAAGGCGGAATACGAACTGGTGAAGGACCACGCGCAGCAGAGCTACGAGATCCTCAGGACGGTCGAATTTCCCTGGCCCGTCGCCGACGCCGCCTGGCAGCACCACGAGCGGCTCGACGGCAGCGGCTACCCCCGCGGCCTCAAGGAAGGCGACATCATCATCGAGGCGCGCATCCTGGCGGTCGCGGACGTGGTCGAAGCCATGTCTTCGCACCGGCCGTACCGCCCCGGCGCGGGGATCGAGAAAGCGCTGGCCGAGATCGAGAAGAACCGGGGCAAGCTCTACGACCCGCAGGCTGCGGACGCCTGCCTGCGGCTGTTCCGGGAGAAGGGCTTTACGATACCCGACTAGGCGGTGACCGGAATCACGCACTCGCGCCTCCCGCCTCACCTAAAGGCGGCCTTCTACGGCACAATTAGCCGGTAAAGTGGACACTGCGCGCCGCTTTAACCCCGCGCGTTCGAACCGACGCCAAGGGGCGCCATTCAACGCGCAGGAATCTCAAGGGGGCACAGGTGCAGTCCGAAACCACGAACACGCAGGCTAAATCGCAGGAGCCGCCGCACAAGGCGCTCATCCCCGAGGTCAAGGCGCGCTCGGCGCGCGACGCGGCCAAGCTGCTGACGGAGCATCCCGCGCCGGTGATCGTCTCGGTGCTGCAGGAGCTGAACCCCGGCCTCGCGCAAGATATTCTCTCGGAGTTGCCGGGCGGGCTGGTGGACGGGGTCATGCACGCGGTGTCGCCCGAGCTTGCCCTTCAGTGGAAACGCAACCAGACCTATGCCCAGGCGAGCATCGGGCGGCTGATGGAGCCGGCCTACGCGGTGTTCCACCCCGGCATGACCGTCGCGCAGACGGTGGAGCGCCTGCGCGCGCTGCTCAAGATCGCGTTCATCACCTATGGCTACGTGGTGGACGACAAGGGGAAACTTGCCGGGATCGTCACGATGCGCGACCTGCTGTTCGCGGAAGATGAGACGCGGCTCGAGTCCGTGATGCAGCGCAGCGTCTTCACGCTGCGGCCGGAGATGCCCCTGAGCGAGGCAATGAAGCTTGTGCTCGACCGCCACTACCCGGTCTACCCGGTGTGCGATGAATTCGGCCTGCTGATCGGGCTCGTGCGCGGCCAGGCGATGTTCGAGGAGCAGGCGTTCGAGATCACGGCGCAGGCCGGTTCCATGGTCGGTGTCGAGAAGGAGGAGCGCCTCGCGACTCCACTCGGGCAGAGCTTCAAGTTCCGCCATCCGTGGCTGCAGCTGAACCTGGTGACCGCGTTCGTCGCGGGCGCCGTGGTCGCCCTCTTCCAGGATACCGTGGACCGCCTCGTGATCCTCGCCGTATTCCTTCCGATACTCGCCGGTCAGTCCGGCAATACCGGCTGCCAGGCGCTCGCCGTCACGCTGCGCGGCATGACGCTGGGCGAACTGAAGGCAGGCAAGGAAAAGGCCCTGGTCACGAAGGAGGCCTCGCTGGGCTTCGCCAACGGCGCCTTTACCGGGCTCGTCGCCGCGCTCGGCATGCTGGTGATGGCGATCTACCAGGGCAACCCGAACGCGGTCGTGCTCGCCGTGGTGGTATGGCTCGCGCTCGTCGGCGCCTGCGTCATCAGCGGCGTCTGCGGCGCGCTCATCCCGATCACGTTGAAGCGCATGGGGCTCGACCCGGCGACCGCCTCCAGCATCTTTCTCACCACCGCGACCGACGTCGTGAGCATGGGCATGCTCCTCGGGCTCGCGGCAGTCCTCATCAGCTGACGGCTTCGTGGCGCGCGCACAGGAAAGGGGTCAGGAACCTTTTCCCAGAAAGGTTCCTGACCCCTTTAACTCGGGCCGGGCGGGGTGCCGATTACCGGAAGCCGGGCACCCGGTTTTCATAGGGAAAACCGGGCGAAGTGACCACTAACTTCAGGCCCGAAATTCGCGGATTCCCAGCCTCCCGCCTCTCGTTTTTTCAGGCTGCGGCCTTGCTCCTGGGCTTCGCCTTCGCCTTCGCCTGCGCCGCCTTGGCGTGCATCGCCGCGTAGGCCGCATGCGCCGCGGCTTCGGCGTCGCCCACGTGCACCGGGTAGCCCATGTCGTCGAGCACCGAGCCCAGCGCGGACAGGCATACCATCACGTTCTCCGGCCGGCACGAATAGCCCATCAGGCCGAAGCGCCAGATCTTGCCCGCGAGCGGCCCGAGGCCGGCGCCGATTTCGAGGTTGAACTCGGTGAGGAGCGTCCGGCGCACCTTCGCCTCGTCCACGCCCTCGGGGCACAGCACCGCGTTCATCTGCGGCAGCTGGTACTCGGGCTTGACCAGGAACTTGAGCCCCATCGCTTCGAGCCCGGCCTTCAACGCGACGTGATGGCGGCGGTGGCGCGCCCAGCAATTGTCGAGCCCCTCCTCGTTGATGAGGAGCAGCGCCTCGTGAAGCGCGAACAGCGAATTGGTCGGCGCGGTATGGTGATAGGTGCGCGTGGTCGCGCCCCAGTAGCCGAGCAGCAGGTTCATGTCCATGAACCAGGAGTGGATCTTGTCCTTGCGCGCCTTCACGTAATCGACGACGCGCTCGGAGAACGACACCGGCGACAGCCCCGGCGTGCAGGACAGGCATTTCTGGCTCGCCGAGTAGATCGCGTCAACGCCCCATTCGTCCACCAGCACCGGGATGCCGCCGAGCGAGGTCACGGCGTCCACGATCGTCAGCGCGTCATGGCGGTGCGCGATCTCGATCAGCGTCTTCGCATCCGAGCACACGCCGGTGGACGTCTCGGCGTGCACGAACGCGACGACGCGTGCGTCGCTGTGCTGCCTCAGCGTGTCCTCCAGCTTCTGCGGGTCGATCGGTTCGCCCCACTTGTCCTCGACCACGACCGGCGTGCCGCCGCAGCGCTCGACGTTCTCGATCATGCGCCCGCCGAAGACGCCGTTGCGGCACACGATCACCTTGTCGCCGGGCGCGACCAGGTTGACGAAGCAGTACTCCATGCCGACCGAGCCGGGGCCCGAAATCGGGAACGTGAGCGGGTTGTTGGTCTGGTAAACGTAGCGCAGCAGGGACTTCAGCTCCTCCATCATCTCGACGAAGACGGGGTCGAGGTAGCCGATCGCGGGCTGGCTCATCGTCGTCAACACGCGCGGATGGATCTCGGTCGGCCCGGGGCCCATGAGCATGCGCTGCGGCGGATGGAAAGAGGTGATGCGCTTGGCGGGGGCGTAATCGTTCATGGCGTCCTTCCCTGTGAGAGGCGACCCGAACGGGCTCTCGCCGTCGGGCCGCGATTTGAACCGGAGGGGCTTGCGGGCAGTCGCTTCGCTCAGCACTTCGACCGCGCTCACCTCGCCCCCGGTGAGCGTTTCCACTTCCATGGCCCAGCGCGCGGGCACGTAGCCGGACTTGACCCAGTTGCTGACCACCGCGCGGTCGAGCCGCAGGCGGCGGGCGACTTCGGCCTGGCTGCCGAAGAGGCGGACAAGGCGTTCCGCACAATTCATGGCGCGGAGATTAGCATGACAATATTAATTTGACAAAATAGACAAAACAAATTGATGCATAATAATCCGTTATCTACACGGCGGTCCTAGCCCAAACCGATTACATTTCAGATGCTTGCGACGCCCATTCCCCTTCGCCGCGGCTGGGCGGCAGCCGGTCGAAATCGAAGGCCTGGGGGTCAAGCAGATGGGACGCCCGCAGGTGCCTGAGGCTGTTCAGCATGGTCTCGACCCGCCCCGGGTAGCGCTTCTCCCACTCGCGGAGCAGCTGCTTCATCTCGTTCCGCTTCAATTTGTCCTGCGACCCGCACAGGTTGCACGGAATGATCGGGAACTGCCGCAGCTCGGCGTAGGCCGTGAGATCCGCTTCCTCGCAATAGATGAGCGGCCGGATGACGACATGCTTCCCGTCGTCCGAGCGCAGCTTCGGCGGCATGGCCTTCAGCTGCCCGCTGTAGAAGAGGTTGAGCAGGAAGGTCTCGAGCATGTCGTCGCGGTGGTGCCCCAGCGCGATCTTGGTCGCCCCGAGCTCGCCCGCCACCCGGTACAGCACGCCGCGCCGCAGCCGCGAGCACAGCGAGCACATCGTCTTGCCCTCCGGGATCAGCCGCTTCACCGTGCTGTAGGTGTCCTGCGTCTCGATGCGGAACGGCACGCCGAGCGCTGTCAGGTACTCCGGCAGCACATGCGCGGGAAAGCCCGGCTGCTTCTGGTCGAGGTTCACCGCGACCAGCTCGAAGCGCACCGGCGCGTGGGCGCGGAAGTGCATCAGGACGTCAAGCAGCGCGTAGCTGTCCTTGCCGCCGGACAGGCACACCATCACCTTGTCGCCGTCGGCAATGAGCCCGTAGTCCGCGACCGCCTCGCCCGCGAGGCGCCGCAGGCGCTTGACGAGCTTGTTCGACTCGTAGGCGTCCTTGCGCTCACGGTTGCTGCGAGGGTGCATGCGTATGACTGTCGTTTCCATATCTGCGTTCCTCTACTGCGTGACTTGCGGCTCGCGGCTGGTGTCTTCCCCTCACCCCAACCCTCTCCCCGGCGGGGAGAGGGGGCGAAGTATAAATCGAATCACGAGCCGCGAGCCGCGACCCGCCGTCACAATGGCCCAGTCACGAGCCGCGAGCCGCGAATCACGGCATCAGTCAAAGACTGATGCTTCGGCCCCCGTCCACGTTCAGCACCTGCCCGGTGACGAAGGGCGCATCAGCAATCAGGAATTGCACGGCCC
>Ga0326597_10001416_pt1 | contig 39011 bp, 60 predicted proteins | sample RVTome_12_FD_203789 | JGI IMG/M metagenome (GOLD analysis project Ga0326597, IMG submission 203789) | Soil microbial communities from uranium-contaminated site in the Upper Colorado River Basin, Wyoming, United States - RVT100D185 | ecosystem: Environmental > Terrestrial > Soil > Contaminated >... | reverse complement strand
GGCGGCGGTGGAGGCGCTGGATTTGTGCGCTCTGGCGAAGAAGGCGGTAGAGAGTTGAGACTCACCATAAATCACAAAGGAGCGGTGCGGCCATGCGCATAGGAGATAAGGGGCTATTCCTCATAAAGAGCTTTGAAAAACTACGGCTTGTTGCGTATGACGATGCCACTGGACGCGATGTGGTGTCCGAGGATGGGCCGGTCCGTGGTGTTCTAACCATCGGATACGGCCACACGGGGGGCGTGTATCCGGGACTGACGATCACCGAGACTCATGCGGACGAATTATTGCGGTCAGACCTTCGGAGATTCGAGTTGGAGGTATACCGGGTGGTGAAAAAATTCCCTCCCCTCACCCAAAATATGTTTGACGCCATGGTTTCTCTGGCATTCAATATCGGGGCGGAGGCGTTCCGGAAATCTACGGTTGTGAGGGAATACGAGAACGGGAATATATCTCATGCCGCCGATGCGTTTCTCTGGTGGAACAAAACGCGCATTGATGGTAAGTTCGTCGAAAGCAAGGGTCTCATGCGCCGCCGAGAGGCCGAGCGCGCACTGTTTCTAATGGAGTAGCAGCGGATATGCCAACGCCACCCGTTAAACCTGAAGATACCGAGCGCCGCCTTAATGCGATTCGCGACGCTATTAAAGCGGGGTATGCGCGGCCCGGAACCGCTGTGCGGAGCGGTGATCTGGGGGCAGTCTCTGTGGCGGCGGACGCCCTCGGTCTATCAAGATCGACGCTAAGGGCGTGGTTTAACCAACGGGGCGGTGTCGAGGCATTGGGCATCGATGACGATTCCGGAGAGCTGGGGACCGCCACGATAGTCCCCAAGAATACGGATAGCGGTTCTACCGTCGCATCGGTACGGGACCTCCTGAAGAAGCGCGACGGCGCCACGGTCGGTCAAATCAAGGCGGCGACCGGGCTTGGTGGGAATGCGATAGCGGGGATATTGGAAGACCTCCGGGCCGAGGGATTCAACATTCAGCAATTCGGCGACTCGTGGACAATTGACAAGACCATTCCACTGCCGGGCGGGGCGGGGACGCTCGACAACATGCCGATTCTGATGTCCCGGCCGGACAACACGTTTCTGGTAGGGGCATCGAGCGACCAGCATTTATGTTCCAAATACGAGCGGCTGGACTGCCTTAACGATCTATATGACCGTTATGAGCGCGCCGGTGTTCAGGCTGTCTACAACGCCGGAAACTGGATTGATGGAGAGGCTCGCTTCAATCGGCACGAGCTACGTGTCCACGGCATGGAGGCCCAATGCCGTTATTTGGCGAAGCATTATCCACAGCGCGAGGGAATCACAACCTACGCCGTGGCCGGAGATGACCACGAGGGGTGGTACGCCCAGAGAGAGGGGGTTGACATTGGGAGATTCGCCGAGCGGATCATGCAGGAAGAGGGAAGGTTCGACTGGGTGAATCTCGGATTCATGGAGGGCTACGTTCGCCTGATGAATGCGAATAGCGGCAAATCCTCCATCCTGTCAGTTGTTCATCCCGGCGGCGGGTCGAGCTATGCGGTCTCGTATTCGATTCAGAAGATTGTAGAAGCTCTTGACGGGGGGGAGAAGCCGGCAGTGGGATTCTATGGTCACTATCACAAACTGTGGGCGGGAAATATACGGAATGTGTGGGTGGTTCAGTGCGGCACCTGCAAAGATCAGGACCCCTTCATGCGCAAGAAAAAGATCGACGCCCATGTCGGTGGTGCCCTTGTCGGAATGGAGCAGGACCCGGAAACTGGGGCCATCATAGGATTTACCCCCCAGATGATTCGGTATTTCAACAAGGGTTACTACGCCGGACGGTGGTCTTATTCGGGAGACGCCGTGTTGCCGGAGCGATCACCGTAGGAACCAGACAGATAGGTGGAGCAAGGCATGACGCGACTCTATAAGCTGACGGACGGCAATGGCCGGACCCAGAACCAGACTCAATGGGGAGAGGGCGTTACTCATTCCGGGACGGGCAAGGGTGAATTATGCGGGGATGGGTGGATACATGCGTATGAGGACCCGCTTGTGGCGGTGTTGCTGAACCCCATACACGCTGATTTTCGGCATCCCCGCCTGTGGGAGGCGGAGGGTGAGAGATCGGTAAGAGACGGGCAGGTAAAGTGCGGGTGCAAGTCGCTGACGACGGTGCGGGAGATACCGCTGCCCGAGGTCACGACAGAGCAGCGGTTTAGATTCGCGATCCTTTGCTCCAAGAAGGTGTATAAGGATAAGGGCTGGAATGCGTGGGCCGATAGATGGTTGAGCGGCGAAAATATGGGCAAGGAAGCGGCGGGAACGGCGGAGGCGGTGCAGGCGTGGGCGCGAGCGGTGGAGTGGGCGGCGTGGGCGGTGGAGCGGGCAGGGGAGGAGCTGGATTTAAGCGCCATAGCCGGGGAGGCGGTGTCATGACGACACTGATTATCATCCTCCTGCTAGGATACATCCTTCTTTTAGCCCTTGATGAGGATCATGACCGCCATGCTTAACCGAGTATCTTTGATTGGGAATCTTGTAGCCGACGTGGAATACAGGCCCGTAGGCGCCGGTCACTGCGCTAATTTCCGTATCGCCTGCGGAGAGCGGTGGACCGATAAGGCGTCCGGAGAGAGACAAGAGCGCACCGAGTATATTCAGTGCGTGGCGTTCGGACGCCTTGCGGACATGATGAGGAAGCTGAATCTTAAAAAGGGCGACCGGGTGTTCTTCGAGGGGCGCCTTAGAACCCGGAAATGGCAGGATAAAGAGGGGCGGGACCGATATACCACCGAGGTCGTGGCGGACGATTTCCGGGGAACCTTCTTTACGCTCGCGCCGCGACGGGATGGAGAAGGGGTGGCCACGGCACGAGAGGAAACAGCGAAGGAGTCCATCAATGACGACGAAATCCCGTTCTGATCTTCTCCAGGAGGCCGCCTCGAAAACAAGTCTGGCTATGGTCCATTTGCCCACCGCCATGGTGTATTCCGACCGCGCCATTGTCGATCCATGCTGGTTGAGCTTCGCTCTTGCTGCAGCAGAACGCGCCCTCGCTCGCCTTACAGAGGCAAGGGACGCCCTACTGGCGGCTGAAAAATGTCCAGAGCCCTCATCGTTCTGAATGGCGTTGCGGCTCGCTCACGGGCCAAGGTCTGGATTGACGCTGCTCCGGCCGGCTCTCGGGTAGAGTTCAAGAGGCCCAAACGGACCCTGCTCCAGAATGACCGAATGTGGGCCATGCTGACGGAGGTCGCCACACAGCTATCGTGGCATGGGCGGATTCTCAAAACGGAGGAATGGAAGCTGGTTTTCCTGTCTGGTCTGCGATCCGAAATGGGGCTAATCCCAAATTTTGAGGGTGACGGCTTCATTCCGTTGCGCTACAGCTCCTCGGACCTGAGTGTTGAGGAGATGTCCGCCATGATCGATCTTATTGGAGAATATGGGGCGTCTCGCGGGGTGGTTTTTTCCAAATGAGGCCGGAGATTTCCGCCATTCAAGAGAGGCTCGATGTTTGCTCGCCGTCTCGCCGGTATCTCACGAAGCGCGAGGTCGCCGCCCTTGCCCTCTCTCAGGGCGGTCTATGCGCCTGCGGATGCGGCGGGAAACTTGAGCCGGGCAATTTCATTTGCGAACACACGATACCGCTGGCGATTGGAGAAAATTCAAAGCCGGACGCGCTCTGGTTGATTGCCTGCGCTCGCAAGAAAACCAAATCCGATGTAGCGAATATAGCCAAATGCCGTCGATTGCGCGGCGACTCGGGGCGAAGAAAGCCCGGCGCCAGGGTTGCAAAAATCGCGTCTCGCGGGTTCGACAGGCGTTTCAAAAAGAAGATGGACGGAACCACGGAGAGAAGGGACGATGACTCACCACGTTAACTCCATATGGGCGCTTACAGAGGCGCGAGATATGGCGGCCTCTCTGATTCGCTCCGGGATCACCTACCCAAATGTGGCGTCTCGGCTGTCGGGCGCGTTCGGAAGGCCAGTCACGAGAAACATGATTGCCGGATTTGCCGACCGCTACAACGTGGGATTGGGAAGGCGGCCCGCCCTACCGGCGCGAGTTGTGTACGCTAATCATGACTATGATTCAGATGCCGATAGCTTAAGGGAGCCGCGCGGATGCCGATTCATAACGGGACACGTGGGAGAGGAATGGCGATATTGTCAGGCGGACCAAAAACGGGGATCGTCCTTTTGCGCCGATCACCATGCTCTGTGCCATGGGAAAACGCCAGCGGCGGTACCAGACTGCAACAAGGAAGGAGACAGAGGTGACCATATATAAATCGGCATCGGAGAGCGCGGAGGAGGCCAAGAAGGCGTCCGACTTGTCTACGCGATGGTCTGAGACGATGGCAGCGGCTATTAAAACAGCAAAGACGGATGAGCTTGCGGAGTGGGCCAGGAGGGCCTCGGTGGCGTGGAAGAGTGCTGCGGCGGCGGCGGCGGAGGCCGAGCTTGCATTGCGAGCGGCGGCGTCCGTGGAGGCATGGGAGGAGAGAGAGCGGATTCCCAGCGTTCTTGCCCTAAACCATCCGCCCGTCGATGCTTCGTGGCTAGACAATTTTACGCCGTGGCCGACTTGGGAAGAGTGGAAATCCGATCCTGACTTGAGGCGGCGCTGGGGTTGCCCGGTGGAGAATAGAAAGAAAAGGAGCAAGGCATGACGAAACTCTATAAGCTGACGGACGAAAATGGCCGGACTCGTAACCGGACTCAGTGGGGCGAGGGCGTCACGCATTCCGGTACAGGCGAGGGTGGATTATGCGGGAAGGGATTTATTCATGCGTATGAAGACCCGCTGGTCGCGGTGTTCATGAACCCCATACACGCCTATTTTCCGCATCCCCGCCTGTGGGAGGCGGAGGGGGAGATAGCGTTACGAGACGGGCCGTTAAAGTGCGGGTGTGTGAGCCTGACGACGGTGCGGGAGATTCCGCTCCCGGTCGTGACCACCGAGCAGCGGGTGAGATTCGCTATACTGTGCGCCAAGGCGGTATGCCGCGATGAGAGCTGGAATAAATGGGCGGACAAATGGCTAAGCGGCGAGGACCGGAGCAAGGCGGGGGCGGCGGGGGCGGGGGAGGCAACGGAGGCGGCGAGGGCGGCGGCGGCGGCGGCGGCGGCGGCGGGGGCGGGGGAGGCAGCGTGGGCAGCGAGGGAGGCGGCGGTGGCGGTGGAGGCGGGGGCGTGGGCGGCGGCGTGGGCGGTGGATTTATGCGCCATAGCCGGGGAGGCGGTGAAGGGTCGATGATCCTCCGAGGCTATCAGAGAGACGCCATCGAGAGGCTCAGGGAATCCCTGGCGTCCGGGCATTCCCGCCCAGTTCTTCAGCTTGCGACCGGGTCCGGGAAGACGGTAATCGCCGCAGAGATCATCAAGATGGCCCTTGGCAAGGGGAGGCGCGTGATCTTCACGGCGCCGGCGCTATCTCTCATAGATCAGACGGTCGAGCGGTTCTACCATGCGGGGATCACCGACATGGGAGTGATCCAGCAGAACCACCCGATGACGGATTTTTCCAAGCCTGTGCAGATAGCGAGTGTCCAGACATTGGCCCGGCGAACGATCCCGGATGCCGGTCTGGTAATTGTAGACGAGGCGCATCTTGGGTTCGATTCAGTCTATCGATGGATGGCCGCCCCAGAGTGGGAGAAGACGCCGTTCATCGGCCTCTCTGCGACCCCATGGAAACGCGGCATGGGCAAGACCGGGCGATGGGACGATCTTATCGTGGTAGCCACCATCGCGCGTCTTACCGAGGAGGGGCACCTTGCTCCTATCAGATACCTTGAGCCGTGCGAGCCGGACCTCTCCGGCATAAAGATAACCGCCGGAGATTATAACGAGGCGCAGCTTTCGGATCGGATGCGGGGAAAGGTCTTGCTCGCCAAGGCGGTCGAAAACTGGTTCGAGCATGGAGAAAACCGCCCCACGATAGCGTTTTGCGTAGATCGCGCCCACGCGCGGGCCATGGAGAAGCAGTTTACCGATGTCGGTCTTCCGTGCGGGTACATAGACGGAGAGACTCCGGTCGAAGAACGAATCAGGATTGGGCGCCAGCTCGCCAGGGGTCAAATAAAGGTTGTCGTTTCGGTCGGCTGTCTCATTGTCGGGATGGACTGGACTTTCGTTGCATGCATTCTCATGGCGCGGCCGACGAAAAGCCATATGCTCCACATTCAGGCCATCGGGAGGGGCCTGCGGAATCATCCCGGCAAAACCGATTGCGTCGTCATCGATGTGGCCGGAAACATAAAGCTCGGTCATCCCTATGACGTAAAGTTCGACCGCCTGCATGACGGCAGCCAGCGCTCCTCCGAGGAGAGAAAGAAGGCGATTAAGAAGCTCCCGAAGGCGCGTGAGTGCGCGAACTGTCATTCCTACATGCCGGCCGGCGTCTACGATTGCCCCGCCTGCGGACACAAGAACTCTCGCCCGGTGAGACAGTCGGATGTTGTAGAGCGCGACGGCGCCATGCGCGAGATCGGCGCCGGAGGGGTGCGCATCTCGAAGGCGCAGATGAAGAGCCGCGCCATGCCGAAGAAGGAAAAACAGGAATGGTATTGGTCTCTTCTGGCGATTCAAAGTCAGAGAGGCTATTCCACCAAGTGGGCGAACGCCAACTACCGGGAGAAATTCGGAGACTGGCCGGATAGGTCATGGGGCGCCCCTATTCCGGCGGGCCATAGAGCCCCGAGTCCTCATGTGTCGGCGTGGGTTCAGGGCCGGATGATTCGCTACGCAAAGAGCAAAAGGCGTGATAACGGCAACGATCCAGACTCCAGACAGGCGAAGGAGACTATATGATAGAATGGTCGCAGGTCAGGCGCTGGGCAGTTCTATGGAGAGCATCCGATAAGTCTATCTATGGGGCTTACGAGCACATTCAGTGGGGGCATGGCGACGGCATTTCTCCCAAGCTCTTTAACACCAGAGCAGAATGCATCCTGTTTATTCGTGAGAGATATGGCTACATCTCCTGGAGAAGGGACTTGCGAGAATATCCCCACGGGTGGCTTATGCCAAAACCAGTTCGCGTTCGCGTCGCCCTTGAGACGGTCTCCGTGACCCGAAAAAAACAGCAGTGAAGAAATGGTCTCGCGTACAATAAAGAGACGGCATGAGAGAATCCTCGCCGCCCTTCTCGACAACCCTTCCGGTTTCAGCTTCAGCGCCCTCATGGAGGAGATCGGAACGAACAGGAAGGCCCTATACCGCGATCTTACCTATCTCAGGATTTCCGGGCTGGTGATCCCTGTCCCGGTTCCCAAATCAGAGAAGACGGCGTTCGGGCGAGCCTTCGACAAGTGGCAACCGGTCAACCACCCTAATCGTCCCCGCCATTGGCGCCTGTCAGCCGATCATACCACGCTACTATACGCTCGGCGCAGCTAAGGCCGGATAGTTCGCTCAGGCGTAGAGCGGCCACAAGGGCGGCGGTTTGGGAGTTGGAGAGAGGCCCATTTGGAATCCCTATTCCCTCCCGAGCGGCGCACTCACGCAGAGGAGAGGGGAGATCGGGAAGGGGGGTCGCCCGGTAGACCGTGTGGGCGCACCCAGACGCTATCAGAGCGGCGCATACCATAATGGCGCGGGTCATCGTTTCTTCTTTCTCAAACGCCTCTTGGTGGCTGGCAGGCCGTCCTGAAGGATTATATCCTCCCCTGTGATAGCCTTGAAGAGCCGGGCCTTGAGGTTGAACACGGGCGTTCTGAATCCCTTGTAGTCCTCCATCACGACCCTTTCCAAGCCCATTGAATAATAGGTGAAGTCCGCGACATAAGAGCACACCTTCACCTCATTGACGCTGAGGGGGATTCTCACCTGAGTTCTGAGGCAGCTTATCTGCCCCGTGTTCTGGAGGGCCAGCAGAGCGATATACCTGTCTCTCTCGGCCCCGCTATCGAACCACAGGCCGTCATACTCTACCTTCCGGTTCCCGTACTTATTGGAGCGCCCTGATCCGGTCGAGAGTTTCTTCAGAAAGGCATACGTCATCTGCTCCTGCCTCCATCCCGGCGTTTCTGGTTATCTCGGCCACCCGATCCTTGTTCTCAGCCTCTTTCCTTGCGGCCATGAGACCGCTCTCATAGGCGTCGTGCATGGCCAGAAGCTCGGACTCGGCGCGCTCCCTGTTGGCCTTGGAGGCGCTTCTCTCGTATGTGGCCTGACAATCGGATTTCCCCCAATTGTACATGAGGAAGAGAACGAACGCGGCGAGACCGATCTTCCCGAGCACCTTGGCGGGAATCGTTTTCAGGACCGAGAACACGGAGGCGAGAATCCCGAGCATCAGCTTAACGACCGCCCCATTTTCTCCGTTTCGACACACTCCCAGCGGAACTCCGTTGCCGGAGGAGCCTCAAGCTTCATGGCGTCCACGAAGGCTTTGGACGCCCCCTCGCATGTCGCTACGTCCGGAAAGTTGGCGGTCGTGTGGCCGGACGTTCCGTCCGCCAGCATCATAAAGATGATTCCGATGACGTATTCCATGGGGCGTTCCTTTCAAGGAATAGTACCTCCGGAACGTATGGAGAACAAGGGGGTTTACACGGACGGCCATACGTGCGAAAAAGAAAGCTCCCCGGTTGTAGGAACATCCCGGGGAGCTTAAAAGAGGCGTAGTGACGCGCCGTCGAGTCGAATTGTTCCTCACTGTTTATAGGGTTCCAGAAGGCATGTCAAGCGATTATTTTCGCTGGCAGGAAGACGCCGAAACCCTAATGTGACCGCCCGGTTCCTCGCCGCCAATCAGTGATGAGAGGCGGACTCCCGGCCGAGACGCCTTGCTTCGAAGAGGGGGCGTCAGACTTAGGGACTACAGATACCTCCTAGCCGGCCCGGCATCTACAGGGTGGAGCGGAGAGGCGACCTCCGAAAAAAAGATCGATCCCTTGGTCTAGAGCGGTGTGAGAAACTTCGTCCTGTGTGCGACATTTTGACGCACCCTCCCGTCGGGGAGCCAACCGCACCAAAAGCGGGAGGAGGATAAGCGGGAGGCGGGTTTCGGCGGGCGATGTTACATTTGTAGCATACCCGAGTCGCCGGGTAGGGTATGCTACAAAAGTAACACGTATAAGGAAACCCTTATGCGTCACAAAGGTATCATTAAGAGGCCCTAATGGCCCTTAAGGGATACTCAATGAGCCCTTAAGCCCGGTTTGCGAGCTGGAGCACGGTGTCACCGTGGCAGTCGATGGGAGCACAGCAGCAAACGGGGTCCATGCCCCGAAGCTCCGATCCAAAGAAAGAAAAAACGGAGGCGGCCGGAGCTCTAAACAGGAGGGCCGATCTTTCCGATTATCTTCTCGATGATCTTCTTGAGAGGTTTCTCCCGCACCATATAGTCTATAAACCACTCGACAGTCATGGCGGACGTGAGTCCGGCCAGAAACGCCGCCGATCCGGAGGTCTCGGGAGAGCCCCCCAGAGGGAGATTGAGGAGCGGCCATAGCCACCATGCGGAGATGGACCCGAGCACAAAGGCCATCACGACGCCGCCGGGACCCTCGATATTGCGGAGCTTGAGCCTGATGCCCGCCGAGACCGCCGATCCGATCACGCAGGCCGCAGCGATGCCGATGTCAAAGCTCCCGGTCACGGCATGAGACAGAAGGGGGGCGACGGTGGACGACGTGGCGGCGATTATGGCTTCCAGCTTCATTTCTGTGGGAGCCTTGCAATCTCGGCGTCGGGAAAGACGGTTCCGTCCTTGGTCCACCGGAAATAATCGAGCGCAGCCCGGATGACCTGACGCGAATCGTCAGCATTGGAGCGGGCATAGAGAGCTTCCGTCAGGCATAGCCACCGGAGAGCCTGATCGTTATCCTCGGGAATCCACTTGAACTGAAAGGATTCCTCCGCCGAATCCTCTTCGTCGTATGCCTCATCGCCGTCATCTATGTCTGACCAATCCCATTTTTCGGACATGGCGGCGCCTTTCGTTGCGATTCTGAAACTATCCCCATGGGTCCTCCGGGTCAATGTCAACCCACCCCATTGATGGAGCTAAAAGACGGCCCCAAAGGAATCAGGGTACCCACAAGAATGGTAAACGCGGCCGTGAGGAAACCACACGCATTGGTTGCGGTTATGGTTACCGGAAACGATTGGCCTTGAAGAAGGAGGTCCGTGATCTCCCCGGAAATTACGCCATTCTCCGCCATGGTCAGGCCGGCCGGAAGCCCGGCGGCGGAGTAGGTTATCTTGACTCCCGTGTCTGAGATGAAATGGAAAGAGTAGTCTTTCTCGAAATCCTCGCCCGGAAAAATCGTGACGTTGGAAATCGGAAACTGGAGACGGGGCGCGCACGTCTCAACAGGATCGAAGGACCCGAACTCCGCGATGATGGTGTGAAGACCGCCCACGAACGTATTGCGGACGAGGGCTTGGGCGGTCAGTTTCTTGCTGGTTCTGTCCCATTTAAGGCTGAGCGAGACTATGTGCTCGTTGCGGTTGAACTCGGGCACATAATCCACCCCCGTTCTGTAGATTTCCCCCGTCTTGAAATCCAGCTCCTCTGCTATCTGTGACGCCGGGCTCCATTCAAAAACCCTGACGGAGAGTTTACCGTTCTCTGTCTCCGGCACGACCTCGGCGGTTGGCCCGTATATCTTTGGAAAGAAAACAAGCCACGGCTGAGACGGATCGCCAGGGTCGGACGGAAACACTGAAGGGGCCAGATAGAAATTTTCATTCTTGGAGCCGGCGGACCCGTCGGATTTCAGCCCCACATCCGGGAATGGATAGGCTGGAGACCCCGTCACGTCCTTGAGCCGAAGGTGCCATTGAATCTCCGGCCCAGTCACGGACCTTGAAAAATCGAACGCCTCGGCATCGTTAAAGGAGAGGTCTATTTCGGCCCCGGAAATGAGACCGTTTGGATTGGCCGGGGCGTTGGAGGTCAGAAACGAGGACACGGGGGCGGCGGTTCCCGCTATGTGCTCGGCAATGTCAGCGGGAGTAAATTGGGTGCAATACCACGACCCGTTTTGCCCGGACCGGGGGAGGAAAAAATTGAGGCCGCGCCTTTTGGGACTAGTTTGCCCCCCCCCGACCGCGTCTAGTAGGTGTATGTTGTTATCGAGAGTGCCTATTCCGGCAAGGGGGACCTCCTTGAGGGACCAGAAATCGGTGAGATTCTCGACAATGGGGGTCCTTGAGAGAATGTCGTTTATCGACGGAATGACCAGAATCGTCGATTTTCCCTCTCCGAAATACGTTACGGCGACCGGATACTGGAAGGAAATCCCCGAAAGGGGCGCCGTGACTTGGGCCACAGCGTCAATAACATGACCGACTCCGCTGAAAGCAAAATCGTCAAAAGGGCTAAATTGAGAATCGAGTCCGTCAGTCTTGCCGGCATAACCGCCCATCAGAACGAGGTTGCCGGCGGAATCGATCTTGTAGTAGGCCAGACCCCTGTGAACGCTCACCCCTCCGGCCGTAGCCGCGAAATAAACGATATACGGGGTCTCCGGGATGGCTACCCAGACGTTTCCGGCTGAGCCAAAAGTTGTGCTAAGCCAGCCGCCCGGAGGGATGATTCCGGCCGCATCCATGTCGCTTCTGGCCGACGCATCCCCTGTGGAGCTTACTGTGTTTGGCAGCTTTTGTCTGTGAAGGAGGCCGGTGGAGGCCAGAAATATTTCTATTCCGCCTCTGATTCCGCCCGCTTCGGCGCCGCCCAAGTAATAATCGATCCCGTCCTCGCCCCGTATAACCAGGTTATTAGCCGATGGTGGGTAGTCTCCAGTGGTGTCGGAGCGGGATATGAACACCTTTCCGGGGACGACGACGCTGCCCGCGAATTTCGCCATGACTACACGCTGACCGTGCCCTTGAAGGTCACCCTGAGCCCGGTCGCACCGTTTATGGCGGCTGGCGCGACGATGTCGAAATAGTCCCCGAGATCGGCCGCCACCGATCCGGCCGCCGTGGTGAACACCCCAGCCTGCGAGGCGGATGCGAACGTGACCGTCCCGACCTCGACCCCGTTTTTCTGGATTGAGAATACCGTAGAAGCCGACGGGGCGGTTTCAAGCCGGGCGTTCGATCCGGCGAACTCGTCGGACAAGGTGAACGGCGTGACCACGATGATCCCCAAAGCCTTCTGATTCGAGCCGATAGCCTCCGGCATCGTGATGTTGAAATCGTAGCTGGTCTGGGCCGCGATCTTGTAGTTGTCCACGAGGGGGTAAATCTGGGTTTCCAGATTCGGGTCGTTTCCGGGATCGACGCCGTCCGTGAAGATGAATCGGTAATTCACCGAGGCGTTGAGATATACGATGGGGAACTTTCCAGCAGAATCGGCGACCACCGGATTCGTGTGCGGCGTGGTCAGAAGCGAATCGCTGAAGGTGTTCGTTGGTGTGGTGGTCCCCGACAGGCGGGAATACATCTTCGCCCCGGAGATTCGGTTGCCGGCGGTATCAAGCGCGAGCGCTATGGGATTGGTGAAGATCGTCATTGTTCATTCTCCGCAGTGGCGGCGGCTGTCGCTGTCCCGGTAATGATACCGGACGAAACAGCGGCGCTATTCAGGGCGTCCAGGATTTCAGCGTCGCTCTTTTTAAGCGCCCGCATGGCGGCGATGGCGATATGCACGCGATCCGGGTCGGTAAAGTCGCGTGCGATGATCTCAGCCGCTTTGGGGGGGATCAAGACCTTGTCAGCAAGGTCGGCGCTAAAGTGCGCCAATGCCGCGCCCCCGGTCTTTCCCGCCCACGCCAGCTTGGCGAGAGCCCCGATGTTCTCGGAAATTTGCCCCGACTCGCTTGGGCGGGCGCCGCTGGCCGCTGCCCGAAAGGCGCGAGATGCGTTAAATTCCAGCTTGGAGAGATTGATGATTCTCTCGCCCTCGGCATCGCCCAAGACGATCCGAAGGCTTTTCTGAAACGCCGCATTGCGCGCTATGGCCTTGGTGAGATTCTCGGCGTTCTCCGGAGATTTCAGCGCCGCCTGAATGAGCCGCTGGTATTGGCCGGACCTTGCCCCGGCCTTTCCTGACCGGGAGGCGGCGGCATAGGCATCCGCCAGCGCCCTCGGATCGTCAGAGCCGGAGACGGCCCGCGCCGCCAGCCCGCCGCCTCCGATAGCGCCCTCTGCGGTGGCGGCCTTTGCCCCGAACGCCTCCTCGATGAACTCGGATTGCCGCCCGAACTTCTCCAGGGCCGTGCGATATTGAGGGAATCTGGAAGAGCCGACCTGTTCCACCTTCTCCGCCAGGGACCCGGCGGACACCGCCTCGGGGTTTCCGGGCGTGGTGGCGATCTTCCCTAGCGCCCGGCGGGCCTTGTCGATCACGTCCATGGTGAGGGGGTTGTCCTTCACCTGGGCGTCCGCATGGGCGAGATTTATGTCGGCCTTATCCACCGCGTGCTGGGCGGCGGTCACCGCCTTTCTGTCTCCCGAGCGGAAGGCCCGCGAGAGGTCTTGGGCCGCCTCCGCCGCGCCCGACTGTGCTTGACGGAGGTTTTGCGCCGCCCGCATGGCATTGTTGACGTTGGGCGCTCCGGCGACGCGGAACCGCACCGTCTTGGCCGTGTTAACCAGATTGTCGAACTCGTCATCGGTCAAGGACGACACGTCGATTTTTTTGTTGCGGATCGGGGCGAACGTCTTGACGAACGCCTTTTCTTTCTTGGCCGTGAGGCCGGCCGGGGAGATGGGCTTTCGACCCGACGGCGGAATGGTCCCCGCCAGATGTTCCTGACGGGCAAGAGATGCGGCATCTTCTGCCTGAGTCACGATGTCCTTGGCGGCGGGCGTGCGCCGGCTGATTCGAGACAATTCCACACCGCCGGTTTCTCCGGTTACCTCGACGGCGGCGGGCGTTCTCTGGGCGCCGGCCGAAAATTCTTTAACGGCAGTCTCGATTTCGTCCGGGTGCATTCCAGCCCTCTCAAGGGCGACGCGGGCGGCGGCCCGATCTGGAAAGAATCTCCGAAGAGCCGCCCCGCCGAATTTCCTGACGGTGTTGGCGATCTGGGGACCGAGCGCTCCGAGACCGGTGCTCACCAAGGCTCCTGTCGCCACATCGCCGGCCAGCCCCTCGCCGCCCTCTTCCGAGATGTTAAAGGCTCCCGCTGACGCGCCGCCGGCAGCCCCTGTGGCAGCGGCGCGGGAGGCAAGGCCCGCTCTGGCTACCGTCGCGCCGGGAATAAAACCGGATGCCAGCATACCGCCTCCGGAGGCCAGTGGCACATTCTCACGAAGGAACTGTCCTCGCTCACGCGACTGCGCGACCAGAGTATCTATGTCAGTGGCCGGCTCCGGTTTTCTTCCCGTGGCGAGTGCGGCGCCCTGACCGATTCTCTCGCTGGCGACGTGGGCCGCGACATCGACGGGAACCCCGAGCCCGACCGTTGAGAGAGCCCCGCGCCCGGTGGCCTCAAGGCTGGTCAAAAGCTGAGACGTGATTCCCGGAGGTTTTGGAGACCCGAGGAATTTCCGCGCGGCCTCTGCGGCGACCTCCGGATCGTCGGTATCGACCTCTACGATCTGCCCGTCTGGGAGTTCAACCTCGACCGTCATTGGGAAATAGTCCCGTCAGGGTTCAGCCTGATGCGCGGAGTCGCGCCCGGCTGCGGCTGGGCGGAGCCTGAATCGACCAATCCGCCCATCAATTGCTCAAAGGCCCCGCCCGATCCAGCCTTGATCGCGTCTATGGCCTCTTGGCGAAGACGACGCTTGAACTCTACAGTCCCCTTGTCGTCACCAAGCTTGGGAAAATACCGGCTTTCTGCGGAATCGAACTCGAACTTGGTGACCGCAGCGCCAGTCATGGGGCGAATGATCGCGTCAATGAACGCGCGTTTAGCTGCGTCATACGACTGCCCCTGCTTGTTTCGGATTACATTGCCCGCGCCACGGAGGACCATGGTCGGGTTGAAGCCTTCGATACCCTCCAACCTGTTGATTTCGGTTTGGGCGTTTTCCGCCAACTTTCCGAAGGTGGCGAATTTTCTCTCGCCCTCCGTCAGCTTTCCCGATCCGGACCCGCCACCTTTCTCCGCCTTGAGGCGGGCAGTCTCGGCATTCTGCCTCGCCACATCGAGCCCGCCCTCGGCGACACCCGTCCGGCGTTCTTCAAATCCGATACGGGCCTCTTCACGGCGCTCTTTGGAGAGTTTGGACGGGGCGGTTTCCTCAAGGGACTGTTTGGAAAATTCCTCGTCATAGACGGAGAACGTCCCGGTGGGGCTGTTGAAAAATGTCCTCAGAAATTCTGGAACCACCGCCTGAAGCTGTGGATTTGAATCGATCAGGGGCTTCAGCCTCTGCAATTCGTTCTGCATGACGGCAGCCTTCTGCTCCTCGCCGATCCCGCCTCTCGATACCATAGCGTCCACGCGGCCCGCGATCTTGGAAAGCTCGGCGTATGCAGTCATGGTCTCCGCGCCGGCGGCCCTCGCGTCCGCCGCGTCTTCCTTCGCCATCTTGCGAACCTGATCCTGAAAGGCCAGACCGCTTTGGAGATCGCCGCCTTCAAAAGCGGTTTTCGAGGCGCCCGCGAAATCGCCCTCGGCCAATTGGGGGGCGAGCTTGTTTCTGAGCGCGGTCTGTTCACGGCCACGCTGGGCTTGACCAAGCTGTGCGCCAAGCTGGGCGCCGTGCTCGGAGGCGCGATAGAAATCGTCGAGAGCGCCCATTATGAGCCTCCAAAAATGGAAACGGGTTGGTTCTTCTGACCCTGATAGTTGACGATGCCCGACCCGATAGCGCCCAAAGCGTTGCCGAATGTGCTGGTTTGATTCCCGAAGCTGGTCGCAAGGCCCTGACCAAGGTTTTGCTGGATGCCAGCAATCCCGGCTCCGGTCTGACCAGCCTGATTCGAGATCGCCCCCGTGGCGGTTTGTCCGGCCCCCGAGACTGACGCGAGGCGGTTGAAATATCTCCCGAACTCTTCGGCGGCATAATCCTGCCCGAACTCCTCAAGGCGCTTGAGCGCCCCGCCGGAAAGAAGCATCCCGCGATTCGCCGCAGAGGAGTCCCTTGCCCTCACACCCTCCGTCATACCGAACTGGTATCCGGGGGTAGACTGGATAAGCTCGGTCAGGTTATTTCCCGCAGCAGGAACATCTATGGCGTATTTCCCCTTGCCGCCCGCGTCTCCCCCACCGCCGCCGAATGTGCGCCCCTCGGTCGAGCCGTATCGGTCAAAGTGGAATTGCGCATAGCCTTGCTGATCGGGAGAATACCCCTGCCCGGAGAGGAATTTCAGGGCTTGCGGATCGTTCGAGACCTTGGACCACTCTCCGGCAACGTCCGGATTTTGACTAAGATAGGCTTGGGCGTCTCCGGAAGACGATCTTTGCCCGCCCCCCACGCCGCCGCCTCCGCCGGAAAGGCCGGAACCATCGAAGATGGATTCATAGGCCGCCCCCGAGGTAAGGGACTCTGGAATCGGCAGACCGAGCATTTGCAGCATCTGGGCGGTCGCCACGTCCCCGGATTGCGCCCGGCCCTGTTGCAGGCGGGTGGTATCGACAAAGCCCTGCCGCTGGGCGTCAATCGCAAGGCGGGCGGCCTCTAGCTGGGCTTCCCGTGCCTGTTTTTCGTTCTTGTTCTGTTTGCCGGAGCTTATCGCCCCGCCGACGGCAGACGCCCCAATGCCGAGGATTCCGCCAGCGACCCCTTTGATAGCGTGGCCAATCGAGGAGAATATACCCATGACGGGAATCCCTGAGAAACGAGTGCGTTTTTGAGAATCCGTCCATGGCCGAGAGGCCAGCCGAGAGACGCAATCATATGACGATAAACAGAAAGTGTCTAGTCAACGTCGTTCAGGGACGCCTTCCTGAGAGAGAAGCTGACCGGGTCGGTCATTCTGACGCGCCAGATTCGTCCCGGCGGCCTGATCTGACCGCACGCGCGGGCGATGATGCGCTTGGCGAACTGGCCCACCTGTCCGAAATTGAAGCGCCTCTCCTTGGACCAGACACGGCCCTCGCCGTCGTCCGACCAGTCCAGCATGATCTCCGGATTTGAACCCTGTCCAGTGGGGAGCCCATGACCCTCCACCACATGGACACGAAACGCGCTCGCCGGGACACGCTGGGTGACGGGCACGTTCAGGGTGGCCAGGCGCTCGACGGGAGCCCCGTCATCGTCAAACGTCGTGGGAGACAGTTCGGATAGCTTGCCGGAATTTACCTCACCCACGATCACCTTGGAGCCGTTAAAGGCCCTTACCGCGAAAATCTTGGAATAAGTCGGCTCCTCGAAGGTGGCGGCCTCCCACCAGCGGTCGGAGGAAATGTCGTAAACGAAGGTGCCCTCTTGCGGAAACCGGAGCCCGATGTGCTCGTGACCGTTCATGGCGTAGGTCCACGCCTGAATCTCCGGCCCCTCTCCGCGCAGAATCGCCGCAGTGGCTTTTTCCTCGATGGCATGGGTGGAGACTCTCAGGGGCACGAATCCCTCCCCAAGGCGGTAATAAATCCCGTTCTCGCCAAGAAACCAGACAGTGTTGTCCGCCGTCAGGATTGAATTGCGGGCCGAGCATCCCCGCTCGACGGCAGCTCCTGGAATGCGGGCGAAGGCAAATTCCGACGTTTCTCCGGTTCCAGCCCATGCCTCGGTCGTTTGGGTACCGAAAATGAATAGCTCCTGATGGGATCGGGCAATCCCGACAATGGGATCGGCCCCCCTTTCCGCGGTGGCGAACGAAAGCCCCAGAATTTCGTCCGACTGGAGAACCTCAGACCAGAAGAACTGGTCGGAATTCTTCAGGGCGTAGACGATCCGGAGATCGAGCGACGCGATGTCCTGAACGGGATTGGGGAACAGGTCGGCGTCGATGACCTTCGAAACGAGCGTCCCGTCCGTCCGGAAGGCGTTGCCCGACGGGGCAAGAATCACGATGGAATTTCGCACCGCCGCGAACCGAACGAGTCCTATGGGGAAATCAATGGTCCCAATGAGGGTCGAGACCCCGAATTTATCGGTCGCGTAGACCCTCGTGTTGTGGACCGTTATCAGCTTCCCGCCGGCCACCCCGTCCTGCTGGAAGCCGCCCTGACAGGAAAACTCTCCCGTGTTTGCGAAGGGCTTGCGCCCCTCTCGCGGGACAAGGGCATATTGTTCGCCAGTCTGCGGCGCCGAGCCCTTCTCCGGGAACATATTCACGAGACGTTCCGGGGGCAGGCCGTAATCGTTTCTCTGGTAAGCCTGTGAGGCCCATTGATAGTCCGGCATCTATCGTTTCCATGTATGGCCGCAATCGGGACATTGATATTCGACCGTCCGATCCTTCACAAGGTCGTAAATGCCGATCTTCCGGGAGAAATGGGTGGCCCCGAACAGATGCTGGCTTTTCTCGGGAATGGGCTCGCCCTGAAAATCCGCCCCGCAGCGGTCACAGAACTCGACGCTGTCGTTCAATTTCCCGCTCATGCCGTGGTGCCCGTTCCCGCTCTGGATTGGGTGATGAGGGTGGCGGACAGGGTGAGGTTAACCTTGTTCTGGAAATTGCCGCCAGCCCCGTCGTCAACATCGGCGTAAATCGTCGCCCCGGATGGCAGAACCCGCCCCGAGGCAGGAGTCAGGAATGTCTCCTTGGCCCCTACAGTTTGGTCATTAACGAAATGGTCCACATCGCCGGGGGCCGGGACCGCCCCGCCGGATGGGGATACCCAGACATTGACGCGGGCGTTCAGAATGTCGTCGGTATTGACGACCGCGAGCTTGTGCACGATCGCTACCTCTCCGGTGGGGACTTTGTAGATTTTCTGCTCGGTTCCGGCAACATTGGTGAACCGGACCACCTCATCGATCAGGCGAGAGGCCATTGAATCCTCCTAGAAATCCCCGAGATTTCGGGCGTGCTTGGGCTTGTTCCTGACGGAATCTATGGCCCGGCGAATCTCTCTTATAACGCGCTCGGCCTCGTGGGGAGACAGCTCTTCCTTCAGGGAATACCATGCCCCGTCGGTTCCCGCGCCGATGCAAATGAAGCCGTCCTTTGTGGTGGTTACCATAACCATAGCGCCACCATATCCCCATCTGTGACTCGCCGCCAGCCCCGGACGGTTGTATTTTGGTTTACAACCCGAATCGTAGTCACGCTACTACAGCCCTGTCTTTTCGTGCAAGCCAGCCTATTCCATTTGTTTTTCGGCCGTTGCAATTGCGTAGGCCGCCACCACTTCCGGGGTATGAATACGTGTCACCCAAAGGATAATGTCCTTCATGGCCGCTGCCGACAATTCTCCACATCCCATAGCGACGAGACTTCGATTGACAACTCCAATCATAAACGTGGCGTCGAGACCGGGCGGAATTGAAAACCTGTGAAAGTGATTTGGGCCGCCTTCCTGTTCGATCTCCCCGGATTTTCCCAAGTGCAGTTTGGCGCACTTGAAGAAAAGCGTTCCGTCAATACCCGTTATTGTTTCAAGAAGAACTGTTTCGCTCATTGGGAGCCCTCACGTTCGATAAATACAACTTCCATTAATTCTGATATTGGCACGCGAAGGTGGAATTTGTGTTGTACCCCAAATTGTTTGCGTGCCCGTTAGTTCGGCAGTCGAAACAATGCGTAAAAACGAACCGCCGCCTGACGGGGCCTCCATTCCAACAGTGGCGGTTGCTGTCGGCGGCACTGTGCTCTGTGCCGTGACTAACGGTCCTACTCCGGAAAGAGTTGAGAAAGGCAACCCGGCAATTTGAAACTGCCCGCTTGCGGTTGTGTAGGCGTTTGTGTCGAAGCCGAACAGATTAGTCAAGGCCGTGACGAAATTATCAAGCTTATAATACGATCCGGCGCCAAAATCTATATTGGGAACGAAATCTCCGTTGACCGCGAATTGCGGGACTGGCGTCCATGTTCCTGTTTCGTAGGAGATCACGGCGACCGTGCCCAGCCCAAGGGTAGTTCTTTGATCAGCGGCGCTGGCATCGTCCATAAGCGCTCTGCCGGCGGCGGTCATCGCGATTTCTTCAACATCTCCTGCACCTGCCGTTGAGCGCCCTAAAACCTTGTCAGTTGCGGAGACGTTCTGCATCTTGGCATAGGTTACGGAGTCGGCTGCGATGGCCGTGACATTGGACCCCTGCGGGGCGGTCACATCTCCAGTAAGCGCCGCGCGCGACAGTAGCGGGGTTAGATCGGTATAGACTAATGAGGCGTCCACCATCGCGCCGACGGCGTCCTGAGCACGCTCGTCAGTGAAATATAGGTTGGTCCCCTCTGGAAGGCTTGTCGTGCTGTCATTCGTATAAAGCGGAGTGGCATCGCTCACGGCGACGCTTAATTGAGCCTTGGTAAATGACCCGAGCGCCGTTGTATTGGTGTCTTGGGCCGCCGTGATCGCCCCCGTGAGCGCCGCCCTCGCCAGAAGAGGAGTCGCATCAACATATACGAGACTCGCCCCCGCCATTGCCCCGACGGCATCCTGAGCAAGTTCATCGGTGTATTGGGTTATGGTGCTGGAGACGGTGGGATTACCGGCTACACCGTCACCATCGACGACGCCAATGCCGGTTCCGGCAACTATGGACCGCTGCGCGTAGACCTCGGCGGCAGTGGCGACAATAATGCCGGTCGCTGCGCTCACGTCTGTATGAAGAACGTATTGGAGATGATCGTCGTCCACCAGCCCGGAGAGAAGACCGTGATCGCTCACGCCGCCTCCCGTGTGAACCTGAATCGTCCACCCGGTTTCCGCAGACCAGAACAGGGAGCGTCCTGCGGCGATGGGCGTCTTGACCAGGATTCTCTCGACACCGCTGACATCCAGTTTGATGGTCACGGTGGCGTCAACCGTATCCGCGTTGTAGATGGATATGGTCTTGACCTGCCTCTGTGTGCTGGCGGCGGGGGCTAAGACAATATCAACGTCTATCGTGTTATTGCTGACGCCCGCCGCGCTCCCCGGCGTGAATGTCGTCCCCGTATGATCGGCGAACGAGACTACCCATTCGAGCTGGTTGGTCGTCACGGCCCCGGCGAGGACTAGTTGAATTTTGTCATTTACGGTCGTGAGGATCATGGTCTAAAACCCGAGCGATACACGAGACATGATTTCAGCATGAGGTAGGGCTGACGATCCTATATCTTTCCACGCCGCAGCTCCAGTGCTCCATATGCTCAAAGCCCCGGTGTCGGTCGCCTCGAATATATAGAACTTGCCATCGGAAGGAATGACGGACGCCGGTCGGTTGGCGGCCAAATCCTTCTGGTAGATGTAGGAGGCGAAATGACTGACGGTCATCTAGGCCTCCGAGAAATGTTCGAAGGTGGCGGCCATGGCTAGACCGCTATTTGCCCGGACATAAATCCCAACCCCGACCTGATCGACCGTCGCCCACCCGACGGTCGCGGCGGTTACGCTGGAGACCTCAGCCCACGACTTTCCGTCCTGAGAAATAAACATCGTCACGTTGAAGCTGGCGTCTACATCGGCCCTGAACCAGTAGTTGCCGTCGGTCGTCAGGAGTCCGGTTCCATCTCCCCCAACGGTGATGTCTGCCCCAAGCGTGGTCCCGGTAGCCCTGCGAGAAAGCCATTTTCCGTTCGACCCGCTTCCGAATATAACCTTTTTTCCGCTTCCGGATTCTCTCAGAATGAGTCCGCCAAAATTAAAATGTCCGTCCGCGCCCCGGGCTAGCGCCTGAACGCGGACCTTGACGGAAAAGGGGGCAGCCGGGGCGACCTTTAGCCGCATGAAACTTTCGTCGGGGGCGTCGGCTTTTCCCGTCAGGATGAGACCGGCATCCGCGTCGTCTGCGGCGGCGGGGCCGACGGTGAAGGTTCCGTCCGTAACGGCGGTCGGCAGGGTCGCAAGGGTCGGAGGAGAAAACCACCAGTTTCCCGCCGCAGCCCCCACGTCGTTCCAGATCGTCCCGTCCCAAACAGAAAATACATCGGTATCGGTCGAATACCACGCGGCGGACCCGCCGGTAGGAACGTCGGGCGCAACAGGACGGGCGGCGGCCAGACCGCTTCCAAGATAGGTGGTGATGAGAGAGCTTGCCATGCGTCTCTCCTACACGTAAACCGGCTCGCCGGAGCCGTTCGTCACGAAGATCGGACCGGGCGTGTCCCCCGTCACGAGAAGGCCCGAAATCCCTGCGTCGCCCACGGACAACACCAGCTCGTCGATGGCGGCCTGCACCTGCCGCGCCGCCAGCCCGGAGGCGGCGTTTCTGTATCCGATCCGGTTGGCGGTTACCGCCCCGTGCGTGAAATCCGGGTCCATGGACGCGAGCCGCATCTCATGGAATCCAACACGCGATTCCAGCGCCTGTTGACGGCTGTCAACATCGTGCTTCTGTACGGCGAACAGGCGTGCGCCGGCGTCGGAAAGGCCAGACACGGACAGCGACAAATCGTCGCGGACAGACTCAATCAGGGATTCGTGACGGGCGTCGGTGACCACGATCGATTCCCCAATATCCTCGAATCCCCCAGTCCGGCGCCAGAGGGTTTCCAGAAGGCGCCAGAACGCATTCGTGGATCGACCCGTCTTGGGATCGACGATGGAGAACCTGGCCGGCGGGAACCCTCTATCCGTCGTCACTTGTAATTCCTGTCTCCGAGCGTGAAGATCACCTCGGTATATTCAATGTCAAAGCTCTCGGCGAGGGCTAGGGCCTCATCCGCCAGCGCTTTGGCGGTCCCCTGTATTTGTACATTGCCGGGATACAGAGCATACGCCAGATTCGACGCCAGGCTTTTGACGATGGCGTCGAACCATTCCTGGGGCAGGTCGGGGTTGTCTTCTCCGTTGTCGAAATCCTGGAAATCTCGCTGGTAGGTGAATCGGATTTTCTCTCCATTGGCGCTTTGGAGGACGGGCCAGATGAACAGGACTCCGGTTCCGATCTGGGGGTCATAATAGTACTCCGTGGATGTGCCGGGAGCGTCCTTCTGGGGCAGGGTCAGGTAGTCCTGACGGGACATGGAGGACATTTCCGGGGTTTCATTCTCGATCCCGCCGATCTGCACCCATCGCATATGCTCGATCCGCAGCGGCCGGAACGCAAAGTCAGCCCCGACCCCGCCCATCGTGTAGGACCGCTTTGCTCCGATGATGGTGATTTCGCCCTCGGTCGCCCGGAACAGGTGGTAGCCCTTGGCCTCCCACGACTTGATGAGGCGGTTGAGCTGGCGTTGGGCGTACTGAAACACCTCGTGCTCCGGGTCTTCCCCCGGCACGTTGGCGCCGATGGAAACGAGCGCGTCCTTGATTATGGTGCGCGTCGTCTCGGCGTAGTTCGTGCTGCCGCTGGTCGCCATTACCGCTCTACCTCGACCGTTATTCCAGTGTGCGACAAAACGCCGCTATACGAGCTTCCGCCGCCCTCGATCATGGCCAGCCGGACGAAGGCGGCCGTTTCTCCGATTCGTTCGCCGTAGTCTCGCGGAGATGTGATTCCCCCGCCGAACTCTCCGACGGCGAAATCCTCGTTGGTGAAATTGACTCCGTCCGTCGAGAATCCCAGAAACACCCCCCTGGCAACCTCGGGAGGAGCCGCCGGAGAGAATTGAAGGCCGATCAGGGTAATGTACTCCACCCGGTCGGCCGGGACTATGGGGAGAGTCCAGAACACGAACGGCCGGGCTGGCGTAATGGCGGAAGAAACGAATGACCCCCCCACGACGGACCCGTTGACCGGAACCAGATTGGCGATTCCGAGGGCCAGGTCCTTTCCGTCTGGACCGACGGGGCGTGGATTGGGGGACGCGATCTTGTGGCGGATGCCACGCACGAATTGCTGAGGGTGGCGGATTTCCCATTCGTCACGCCCGACGATGAGGCCATTCCACTCCCTGCGGGTGTCTTCGGCGTCGTAGATTTTCCCGGATCGATCGCTGCTTCTGAGGAACGAATTTATCCGATACCCGCCCCGCCTATTTGAATGGGGGCCGGCCGGTTTCAGATGCCTCAGATAGTAATCGGCGTTCCGGGACACATGCCTAGCTCGCGCGCTTCGCGGCTTTGTTGCCCGGAGCATCTTCCGGGCGAAGGTCTGTGCCGCCGGGCATGTGCTCGACTGTCTTGTAGTAGTCCTTCATCTTGCCATTGCCGCCGTAGACATTAGAGCTGCCGTAGCCCTTCATGCCGCCCTTCATGGAGCGTTTGTCCTGACGGCCGTACATCCCGTGTTCCATGGGATTTTCCTTTCCTAGACTTTCTTGAGTGTTAGCAGAAGGGAGTAGGCGCTGCCAACCCCGCCCGCCGTGGTGAGGAGAATATCCCCGGTCTTGCCGGCCCCGGCATTATTGGGGATGCCGCCGATGTTGTAATAGTCCCGGTCCACGTCCTGATCGGGACCGATCGTTTCTGCCAGAACGTCGGTGGTGGCGTCCCACAGAAGGTTAATCACCACGCCGCTGACGCCGCCCTGAATCTTCATGATTCGAAGATCGCGCAGAGGGAAGACCTTCGAGGAGAAGAGGGTCGAGAAATCGACCTTGATGACCGCCGCTTCCGCATCCCCGTCGCCGGTGAGGCGGAAAACGGCGTTCCGTTCGCCATCGAGTATCTTGTCAACGGTCACGGCCATTTCAGAGACTCCCAGTGCTGCGATAGCGTTCAGTGCGGCCAGCGTTCCGGAGACGGTGATCGAGCGCGTGGACCATATCAGAATCCCCTCATCAAACAGTATCGAGGAAGAGGGAAAAGGAGGTCAGCGCCGCCTGCGCCGCCGTCACCGCCGCCGGAATAGCCTGAAGCGCCGACAAGACCTCTTGAATCTTCTGAAGGACGGTCATGGTCTTTCTTCCCTATCCTAGATCGGGTCCGCAGTCGTCTCGCCGGCCACGTTCTTGTTGCCGGCCCATTCGTTAGCGGTCCCGGCGGGATAAGCCGTGACTCCATACGTTCCACTCAGGTAGTTCTCGGTGATGACGTTATCCCCGCCTTGGCCGGCGTTGTTTTGCACGTCAACCGAGAGAGTCCCGGTGAATTTCCCGAACGTGTTGCCCTTGATGAGGGAGAGCGATAGGGACGAAAGAATGTGCGAGGCGTTATCCGCGAAATGAGAGTCGAGGATATTCCAATTGAGCGGAACCGCGACGGACGTGGAGGTCGTCTTGATCCCAGCAGCCCCGGCGCCGGTTTGACGATAGAACCGGCAGCGCTCGACGCGGACGAAGCCCGCGCCGCCGTTATTCTCGATGCCGATGAGACTGCCGTCGAACCGGCAGCCGGAGAACTCGGCGTGGGAGGCGTCTCGCTCAAGATCGCCCGCCCCCGCATCGCGGAGAAGCTGGACACAGGACGCATCCGCGGGACCATCGAAGAGGATGTTTTCGAACGTCCAGCCCTGTTGCCGCACGATGAGGAGCGGAGTGGCCGCTGTCGGTGCGGCGGGGGTCGTCCACGTCGCGCCGGACGATCCGCGCGCGCCATCCGATTCGGTATGATCGTCGGCATGGCGGGGATTATTAGAGGCCCCGATCACGGTGACATCGAACACGCCGGCCGGGGTGGAAATCTGCTCTCTGACCTTGCCCCTGACAAGAATTACATCGCCCGAGGAGACATGCTGGAATGCTTCCGCCATGGTCTTGAAGGCTTTGTCCGGAGACCGGCCGTTGCGGCCATCGACTCCGACCTTGGCGTCAACGAAAAATCGCTTGCCATATGCCTTGTTTGGCATATCCCCGGTCAGGGGGATGCCGAACGAGCTGAGACCGTTGGGGAAATTCGTGGTCGCCATTTTTGCCTCCGTGGCGTTGTAGGCTTGCAACGCGGTCACCTGACCGCACCATGGAACCCCCAGACTACTCGGCGAGGGGCTCGCCGTCAAGAAGCGCGGGGAGCGGGACTTCAACCCGCATTCTTCCCTTTATGTCGGGCCGTCTTGTTTAGACGATCCCCGCAAGACCCGACGACTGTCGTCGGGAAAAGAAATGGGGCGGTCTGGGGAGGAGCTGCCCTGACCGCCCCGGGAGCAGGACGCTCATCGCCGCAAGCAGCGGGATGGCCGCTCCGCTACCGTCCCGGACTATACGCCCGGGGAACCGTACAGGCCATGCCAGTCGGCCCAGCCGACGCCGAACCGCATGTAGGCAAGAGCCTTGGCGTTCATCGTATCGAAATCGTTGTCCTTCTGCAATTCAAGGGCCGCCGATTCCTGATAGATCATGCCGGTCCCTTTGGGAACCTCGGTGCGGATAAAGTACGCCTTCGGGTCGGTCAGGAACTGGTTGACCTTGATCCCGTCCGGGAAAACGCCCTTGGCGCGGAGCGCGTTGAGGTCGTTGTTGCCGGTGCCGGACTGGTAATCCGACATGAGGATTCGTTCCGCATCGAAGCAGAGGGCGGTCGGAACCGACAGGCAGTAGGGACGAAGGGCGATCTTCTTCCCGTTGAAATCCGTCGCGCCCATGATCTGAATGGCGAGGTCTTCGAGGGCCAGCTCGGACAAGTCGGCCGCCGGAGACAGGACGTTGGACTGGTCGCCGGCCACAGTCGGGTGGGCGGTATCCAGAAGGTTGACGCCATCGCCGCCGGCGAACGCCGCATTGAAGGCGTTGTTGTAGATGTTGGCGCCGACGATTTCCTTCGTGATCCGGGCCGAGAAGGCGAGCTTGGCCGCCCGGTCGAACGCTTTGTCGCGATACTGGTTGAAGTCCAGTTCCTCGCGGGTGATGATGAACCCGAGAGCGTAGGCGATGTTTTCGATCCTGGACGTGTAGCCTTGGCTATCCGCCTCGTAGGTGACGGCGCGGCCGGGGTCCTTGACCTTCAGGAGGTTGAAGCTGTTCGACAGGATGCGCTCTTCATAGGCTTTGTCGCTATCCGTTACGTCGAGCAGGTCCTTCCACTGTTCCGGACGCTCGTTGTACGAGACGCCGAACCATTTTTTCACGCCGGGCCAGTATTGAGCCGGATGATTGCCAGCAATGACGGCCATTGGCTAATCCTTTCTGTTACCGACTCGAACCGAAGCTGCGGTATGCGGTCTTGTTGATCGTGACTTCCCATTTGGCGTTGGCGCCAAAAGCGTTGTCGGGAGCGGTTACGAGGGCGAGGATTTTGACCGCTTTCGTGCCGGTCGTGTCCGCGCCAGCGGTGGACGAATCGAGCTGAACCTTGGAGATGCCGTTCACCGAATCGGGGGCGGCGAGAGCGAGGTCGGCATGAAGGAACGATGCGGTGGACGTAAGAGCGCCGCCGACTGCATCTTCCATAATCTCAAAAACGAGGTCAGGGTCCGTGGCGACGAGGACGAGGCCGCCCTCGGAAGCCGTCGCGGTCGCCGCGATGGTGCGGGGACCGTCGCGGAGATGGACATTTAGCTTCTGGCCGGGGGTCGCCAGAAATCCGGCGATCACGCCGTCAATCGGGCCAGCCGCAACGGCGCGCTTGAAATGGGGGGTGCCGTCCGCATCGGAATCGCCGGCCGCTTCAACCGGGTCTCCTACCGCGAGGGCGAAGGTCGCGTCGAAAGCCCGACCGCGAAGACCGCCGGCGGCGTTATAGGGAGCGCCGGACAGAAACCTTACCGGCCGAAGGCCCCCGAACACACTCGGATTAGCCATAGAGAACTCCATTCCGGGGGCGAAACGCCCGCACAGGGTTTATGGGTTTCCGTCTCTATGTCTGTCTGTTTCGATACCGCTCGGTATCTTTTATTCGTTAAGAACGAACAAATGGGGTATTTTATCCCGATCGGTCACAAGACGGCGTGCTTGACGTATGTCGTTCTGCCGTCAATGCGTCCCTCGAAGCCGGACGCCCGTCCTTCCTTGATTCCTTCGACCGTCTCGGCGATGTCGCTGGCCTTCTTCTTCTGGTCCAGCTCGTAGATTTCTTTCTCAATCGCCATCAGGTAAGCGTATACTGGAGCATTGGATCGGCTCTTGTCAACCCTCTTCCTAACGACGGAAGAGTTGTCTCTGGTCTTGCTTACCGACTGGCCGTCGTTCTGGACGAATTCCCACTCGGCGGCGAGCATGTCTTCGATGCCTGATCCGACATCGTTAACCCAGCGCCCAACATAGCCCTTGGGAAGATCGAAGGCAAGGGCGAGCCTGAATCCGCTCACCGGGGTTCGTTTGGCGAGCTTTTCCTCGATGATCTGCTTGCGGGTTTTTCTGGCTTCGACAGTCATGTCAGGACGCCTTCTTGAAAAGTTCAGGATTCTCCTCATAGACAGATTCCGCGTATTCCTCACGGCCCTTCGCGTCGTCTTTGTAGAGGCCCTTCTTGGACAGCCAGCCGAAATCCTTCTTGAACTCCGCCGGCAGGAGATGGAATTTCGACTGCCTCGATCTTTGCTGAGAGCCGCTGCTGGCTCCCTCGGTCACCCTTGGAGCCGCCATTTTCATTTCTCCGAATGTTTCCTCGACGATCCTGGAAATAGCGTCGTAATACGCCCGCCCGTCGCGCTGGGGAGTCAGGCCCCGATCAAGGGCTTCCTGAGCCGCCACCCGCTCGGCAAAGTGCGATTTTCGAATATCCTTCCCATACCACGGATTGTCGGAATGCCACGACCGGAAAGAGGGGTCTCTATCCGGGTGATAAGTCGTGGCGGCCTCGGTCTGGGCGGGAGTCGCGGCCCGTGCCTGATCGAGAACCTCGAAATCCTTCTTGGCCCTGTCGAATCGATCGGTGTCGGCGGCCTCGGCGGAGGACCGCATTTCATCGAAGAGGCGAGACCGCTCGCGGTCAAGCTCCTGTTTGTGGCGGTTCTCAACAGTCTTGAACGCTTGCTGAAAACGCTCCTCGAACCGGCCCTGATCCTCCCGAAGCTGGAGAATCTCGTGCTTCAGGCGGGCGTTGACGTTTTCGTGCTGTCGATTGTATTCAGCCGGATCGTCAAGGAAGCTCGGGGGAATATCCCCCACCCATTCCGAGCGGGGCTTCCATCCCCGCTCGCGGGCAAGGGATTCGTCCTGGGATACCGCCGATTCGGCGGCTCCCTGTTCAGCCTCGGGCGGGTTTTCCTCGACCTCAAGCTCAGATTCGGTCATGCGGCATACTCCCTGGTACCAACAACGTCAAAGGCCGAAAGAACAGGGCGCCCGAGAATAGACTGGCGCTCGACCGTATCGCCCGTCCGGCGCTCGACGACGCCAAGAATCTCGTCGTCATTAAGGATGCGGTATTTGTGGCCCTCCTCATCCTCATAGTAGCAGCCGCCGGAATATTTCCAGTAGTTCACCACGTCTCCGATTTCAGGCCCAAAGGGGTCTCGCCGTCCATCCTTGTCACGGAAGGCGGAATACCCACAGCGGACGACTACGCCGAACTGCTGGGCGTGCTCGTCCGCGGTTTTGGCCGAATCGGGGATATAAATCCCGCCCCTCGTCTTGTCCTCGACCTTCTCGTCCCTCACCAGAACCCGCCATCCGAGCGGCTGGTAAGTCTGCGAATCAATCTTTCTCATTCGGTTCCTCTTCGGCGTCAATCAGGTCTGCAAGCGGTCTGTCAAGGCACGAAAGAAGCTCCTTCGCGCCCTCGATCGCTCCCCTTAACCTTGCGTACTCTATTTGTTCCTCTGGCCGTGTCAACAGGGCCTTATAGGCCGTGTCCGATGTGAAGTGCGATCTCTCTTCCCACGGCTCGATCAGGCCGGCTAAGAGTTTACGCGCTTCCTGTGTCGCGTTGGAAAATCTCCATGTATTCCACTCCTCGGGGCTCATGTGGCGCTGCTCTCCTCTGCCAGTCGATCGGCCGTGGCTATATAGGCGTCGAGCTGACTACCGGCCTCCTTGGCCTCGGCTTCGGCAAGATCGACAATGGCGCCGGCGCGAATCCCAAGAATCTCGTTCCGCGTCTTGTCCACCTTGGCGGCCAGCTCGATGCCGGAGTTCCGATCCCTGGTCGCCATGCTTGCAATAGTGGCTTGCAGTTCCTGAATTTCAAGGCCGAGCTTGGTTTTCTGGAGCTGTGCGACCTCCATGGCTTCCTTCTGGGCGGCCTGATCGGCCCCCTCATCTGGCAACAGGGACTCGATGTCGTCGATATGAAAGGCGTCGAGCATTCTCTTGACCGCCTCACGCCTGTTTATCAGGCCGGCGTCCGCCAACTGATTCAGGAATTGCGCCTTGAGCTGACGGACCTGATCGGAAACCATCTTGGGATCGGTCACGGGGCGCACGTCCATGTCCTTTTCCTGATAATCCTGTCCCGAGATCGCCTGCGGATCGTCGAGAACGTCGGAATAGGCATACATATGCTGAGGGAGGGTGCGGGCATTCAGGGCGTAAATAAGGCCGAATTCCTCCTTGAGGGAGCGGTGAATCCGCTTGAAAATCGACGTGAAAGTCTGCAATCCCTGCTCGACGAGGGCGCTCGCCGTGGTCGGGGCGAGGTTGAAATCGGTTCGCCCCTGCAAGATGTCCTGAACCGAGGAAATGTCCTGCCCGGCCCGGATCATCATGCCGAGAAGCTGGAAAAGAGTCTGGCTTGGTCCCTGGTGTTCGTAAATCCAGATATTTTTGGACAGCTCCTCCCCTGTAGAGTCTACAGGCTTCAGGGAATTAGGCGTCAGCTCGATTCGTCCGGCCCGCCCGAGGCGGATTCCCCGTCCGATGAAGCCCGCCGGGGCGTTCTGCCAGTGTCCGGCGTCGAAAAGCTGGTTAATCGCGGTGTTGACCGCCTTGTTGATCGGGGCGAGAAGCCACCCGAACCCCATGTCGTAGAAATCCCCCCTCGGATTGGGCAGGAAAGAATATTTCACATACGAAACGAGCGGGTCGAATGTCCCGTCGGCGTTGGCCTCCGCGAAATTCGGGTCGATTCGGAAAATCTTCCCGCTTTCGTGGAGGGTGACGATATAGGGCTCGGGATTCTCATCCCCGTCGAGATCGAGCCGCACATAGGCTTCGAAGAAAATCCTCGGAGCCTCGTCATCCCCGTATTCCGTTCCGGCTTCCGGAAGGACATCGCTGACAGGAACGTCCAGAAACTCCCCGGAGGACACCTTCCGGCGTATCTCAAAGGGATAGATCGTGTACTTTTCGGCGAACCGCGGAGCCGATTCGATGGATTTCGCCGCATTATTGATGATGAACCGATCCGCGGGAATCCAGATCACGGCGGGGCGGCGCTTGTCGGGTCTGTAGAACACCTTCCGGAATGCGCATCCGGCGATAGGAAGGTAGTGCAGAAGCTGGTCGAGGCCGGTCTCCCATTCCGGGACGTTGAACAGGACCTGCCACGACATATGACGGGATACGCGCTCTGCCCGATCCGCCTTGACGCCGGGCGGCGTGACCATGCGCGACGCCGGCTTGCCGGACTCGTCCATGACCGGCCCGCCGGTTTGCGGGTCTTGCTGGACCTCGTAGAGCCCATCGTCCTTGCCGATCACGGCGCACTGAACGATGCGATTTCCGGGCACCACGGCCGGATAGGCCCGCTGAGCGAACTGCAAGGCCGCCGTGGTGATCAGGGGATAGATGACGTTGGACGCCCGGTCGAACGGGTACGACTTGACCTCCGCCACCTGCATGGCGAGGTCGAGACCGTCGTCCAGAAGCGCTATCCAGTCGGCGCGGGACTGCTCGTCGATCTCGATATGCCGGATTACGTCGTGGCCGATCCGGGCCAGCTCGGTATCGGCCAGAAGATCGGCCAGATTCCGGCCAGACAGGATTTCCTCCATGGACAGGCGGGTATCGTATGAGGAGCCAGAATCGGCATTCTCCGCATCGGCGTCATGGGTCGCGTCTTCGTCAGCCATTGGGATTCGGCCTTTGGTTAATGTCCCTGACGTAAGAATGTATCATGGTTTGGACAGGAGAGCGCCATGCGCCGTCCCCGCATTTCCTGGCGGCCAGCCGCGCCCGTTCCTTCAGGGCCTTCGGCCGGTACGGCTTGTAGTTGTTATAGTCCCTCAAATGGGAAAACTCCACCTTCATGTTCAATACCCCGTTGTGTCGTTTCTTCCGGACCGGAATCCGTTCAGAGAGCCCTCTTTGGCGAAGTCCTCTTCCATGATGATGTCGTCGGCATAGGCCATGGCGAAACATCGCACAGCGTCGGCCCCGTGTGAAGTCCAGTCGTGCACCGGCCTCTGAGACCAGATTTTGTTCTTCTCGTTCCATTGCCGGCGATAGAGCTTCAGGCACTCGACCAGCCGGGCGCATTTACCGGCATCTATCCAGACTGACGGCAGAACCCTTCTGACGGTGGTGATCCCATCGGCGACCAGATGATTCGGCGCTATGGCGGGCTCAAGCCCAAGGCTCCTCAGAGCCTCGACGCGGGTCTTGGCGGTCTGTAGCTCGGTCGCCCGAACGTCGTGGGGGAAGAAATGCTCCCCGTAGATATAGGCGCGTTTCCGTATTTCAGAGACATAGAAACCGAGAGGCTGGCCGGCCGATTCGAAATAGTCGATGATCCGGTATTCCTTGCCGTATATCTGCCAGAAGACGATGGCGGTAGAGTCGTCAACCCCCAGGTCCCATGACGTATGGACCAGAAGATGGGGATCGTGAGGAACCGACGTAACGCGGCCCGATTCCTCCATTTCCTTCATCTCCTTGCCGTAATAGGTCCCGGTTACGGCGGCGTCGAAGCTGCATTCAAATTCTTGTAGATACGAATCCTCGGTCATGTCCCGGCGGGCCATGGCGAGTTCCGCGGGATCGAGCAAGCCGGTTTCGGAGGATTTGAGAACAAGCGAGAACCACCCGGCTGGGTCGTTCTCGGCCACCTTGTGAATATCGTAGAAGGAGTTGCGCCCCTTGGGGGTGCCTATGAATGTCACCCGGCCCTTGCGATCCGTCAGCGCCGGGCGGATGACCTCCTGCCACGCCCGAGGATCCTGGTCGGCAGGCTCGTCCATGGTGCACTTGTCGAGATAGATTCCTCTCAGGGAATCGTAGTTCTCCGCCCCGAGGAGCCGGTATCTCGATCCATTGGGAAAGTCGGCCCGCAGCTCTGCCTCGTTGAATCTCACCCCCGGTATTGCCGAGGCGTAATGCTTCACGTAATCCCACGCGACAGCCTTTGCCTGAGCATAGGTCGGGGCGATGTACGCGGCCCGGAATCGCTCAAGGGGAAGGCCGGTTTCCCAATGCTTCGAGATGAGGGAGTCCCGTATGTCGTCATTCACCGCGCTTACGGTTTTACCGGCCCGGCGGTGGCACACCATGCAGGCGTTGCGTTGCTTTCGCTCGTGGTATGGAACGAACGCCTTGCGGGGGGAATACGGGATTTCGATGACTGGCATGGAGCACCATATCCTATATGGCTATTTGCGTTTCGTCCGGATTCTGGCGTTGCTTCTACCCAGAAGATAGTCGATTCCGCCCCTCGTCACCGCCATGGTTTTTCCTCCTTCGATTTGCCGTAGCCAAGGTTCTTCAGAGCCTTGGAGACAAGAGTCCACACGTCCATTCCCCTGTCATGGTTCAGGACGTAGCCCGAGTTGCAGACCTCCGCTCCATAGGCAAGCGGGCTGACGGCGCCGGAGAACTCACCGATGTTGTAATCCGCCGTGTTCGTTTCGCTCATCCCCATATTGGCAATCTTGATCGATCCGATGGTGGATACCTCGCACGTATTGGCGTTGTGAAGCTCAAGCCTTACGACCAGCATATCTCTCCGATCCTTCCGGGAGGACTCTCTCCCTTTCCAGATTGTAGCGAATCGAGCGAATCACCGACTGAATGAGCCGGACCTCGGACGATTTCAGCTCTCCGGCGTGGAGACGTATGGACTGAGGCTGAGACCATTTCAGAAACTCGTCCAGTATGTGGAATACCGCATCATCGAGCATCTTTTATACCCTTTTCCGCATAGTCCGGGTTTATACGAGAATCCGGATGATCCCGAAGATATAGCTCAAGGGTAGCCATGGAGCCCCACGCATGATGGGCCAGATGGAGAAGGCGGGACTCCAGGTCGTACTCCTCTTCGCGAAGCCTTGCCAGCTCATGGCGGTGCATGGCGGACCGATACCTGACGAAGGCGTTCTCCACCGCCGCCCACCCGTCGAACGTTCCGTATTTCAGCCGTCCAAAGGCAGAAATCCCGGCTACGGCCTCCACGGCGCGGGGAAATCTCTCAAGAAAGCCCTCCAGAATCGGCAGCTTTCCGCCGTCGTGCTTGACGTTGGGGCTATTTTCCATCTTCCGCTCCATAAAGTTCCGCGAACCGCTCCAGAAACATGTCCCGCGCCTCTCCGGTTCCGACCGGGATTATGGTCTCCTCCCACGGGCCGGCAAGCGCATGATCGAGGCCCCAATCGACCTCCCCGGTATCGACCTGAAGGTCCCTGTGCTCCGTCAGGACTGCCCTGTAGTCCTGCACTTTGATACGGGGATCGTCAAGAGATTTCGGCCGGAGTCCGAACCTCTGTTCGATGACGCGCGACACCCGCGCCTCATGCGCCTTCCTCTCGGCGTAGGAATCCTTGATCGGCTTTATCATGTCTCCCAGATAGGCTTCCGCCGCGTCGTGGAGCAGGGCGGCCAGACGTGCGTTCGTCGAGGAATTGGGGTTGAAAATGGTAAAATATCGCTCAACCAGGACAGAATGCTGCGCAACGCTGTATACGTCTATGTCGTCTTTAATGGCGCCATTGAACCGGCAGATGCGGGACAGGTGGGCCGCTATGTCCGAAATCCGTATGTCCTGGGGGCGAGGATCGGACGGCCAGAACGGTTTCCCGCTTGCCGTGGTCATATTGTAGCCCCGGCGGGTCACGGCGCCGCACAGGGCTTTCGTGTCGTACAGGTCGGCGCTCATAACGGCCTCGGGCCGTGTAGCTCATAGAGGAGCGCCATAATGGCGGCCCCGAGGAGAAGCCCGAGAGAAAAGCAGATCATGGCAGATACTCCATCGCAGCCTACCTGTCAGTGACATAGATGACGAGGGTGGCAATCACCATGAGGAAGATAAAGAATGTGTACATATTCGCTCCTGGGTTGTATTTCGGTTTTAGCTTGAGGCGGTTGAGGGAAGGGGCCCCACCCGGTACCCATCTCCCCACCGGGGGGTGATCACCCCTTCCCCTTCCCGGTTCATACAGGTTTCGTTCCTCATCCGTTCTCACACTGTCACATGAGCGTTAACCCTTCCATAACCTTAACGGAACCGAAGCGCCCCTCCCTCTGGGGGGAGGGGGAGGGAGGGGCGGGGCCGAGCGCCACACTCGCGGGAGTCGTGCGCCGGCCAACGGGTGTCTCGGTTAATCGGGGGTTAACGCGCTCCTTATCTTTCGATGGGATGATCCTTGCATGAGCCGTGCCGGCCCGTCAAGAAAAAAATCGTTGGGCGTGGCGGAAAAGTAACGGACCGTTAACGTCTGACGTGCTAGGGTGAGAGGGTAAGAAGAGGAGACTGAAAATGACCAAATCAGAAATCATCGAACGGGCTGCGAGCCTCGGGTTCTACTGCTACACATTTGCGTCGGGCGATGGCGCGACGCTCTACAGATTCGGGCCCTCCGGACGACGCCAGGACCATAGCGAAGCCGGCCCCGAAGACTGCTACACCGTGCGCGGGCGGAAGGAGGCAAGCGACTTTCTCTTCGCCGCCCGATACATCCGGTACCTGTCGAGCAACGCGTTATGAAACAGTGGCCTGATTCCCCCGCCGGCGCCAGAGACGCCCGGAAAGCCGCCGACGCCCATGAGCGCGAGAATACCGGCGAGCGCGTCGAGTTCGGCCGTGAGCGCCGCGCGTGTGGAGAAACCGTGATCGTGGGGCTGGTCAGGTCGCCCCGCGGCAAGTTCCTGAGATATCTGTAGGAGAATGAAAATGACCGGCTTACAGGAGATACTGCTATGAGTGTTAAGTTCAAAAGATCGCACGGGCCGCACGAAAGGTTGAATTATCACATAACGGGCGCGACTGAGCGTGGCGAAGCGCAACCGATCATCGCTATTGATTTTGTCGCGGCGGGGAATGGGTACACCCTTGTCACCTACGAGGGGCGCTTTAATGTCTTTAAGGAAGGCGAGCTTATAACAAGAGAGCGCGCTGGCGTATATAAGGAGGCTGCCATTTTGTCGCTTAAGGGTTTGTGGCGAGAAGGTAATAAGTTATTCAGAAAGAGTCAGTGACCGACCTACAAGGGATCAATCCTGGCTCACTCAAGCCGCCGACGGTCTGATATGCGTCGAGCAGGCCCCCCGAAACCTCGATTAAGGCCCAAATACCCTCCTACGGTTGTGGAATTGGAGCTTTCTGCCAACATCTCCGATTCCCGCCCGCAGGAGGTTCGCACTTTCCTAGCCGAATGTTCCAAATTCATCAACCGGAGGTTGCTATGCGTAAGATCATACCGTCCCGCCCGTTCCGCCAGTCCGACGACTGGAAGGATCGCGCCCCTACGCCGCTCGCGGTCCGAATCATGCAGGAGCACGACGCCGATATGGGCGTCATCATGCGTCAGGCCGAGCGCGCCGTGTTCGGCCGTAGAGACGTAGGAGAGGAATAGTCCAATGGACACAACCATGGAAGCTCTGCTCAAGAACGAAACCAAATTCCTGCTGTCGATGGGGCGGATGCTCATAGATCACCTGCGCACCTACGCCAGCTCGGCCTGCGCCGAGCTGTACATAATGGAGTACGGGGAGCGCGCGCTTACCGCGATTGAGCTGGCGAAAGGCGTAAAGGAGGCGGATCGTGAAACCGCCACTCGGTATGCGAAGATCATCTTCGAACGCGTGCACGGTTCGAGCTGAAAGCCGTCTACCGGTTATACAGGCGGTTCTTCTATCGGCTGCGCTGTCGTGGGGTATCGGGTGTTTGGGTTAACCGTGGATTAACCATGTTATGAGGGGTGCGGGAGCGATGAGTGCTGATGCTATGGAGCCTTTTATGCCCTCCACCGAACCGGAGGGGTTTATCTCCTTCATGCTGTCACGCGTGGGGCCTGATTGGGTGGTCGCCCGAAAAACGGCGCGTCTGGTCGAGAAATACGGGTCCGCCGCAGTCTTCATCTCTCAGTCTCGTTATCGCCGGCTCTCCCACGAATACTTTATGAGTCTTCCTCGCCCTCCTCTGGGGACCGAATCACGGTGAGACATTGAACATCCGTCGCCTGGTCGTCTTTCCGCCACCTGACCTCGATTGGTCCGCCGCCGTGTCCCGTAACCTGAGTCCGGTCCCCGTAGTAGCCCGGCCGCTCACAACGTGCGAGCCACTGGTCGGCTTTGATTCTGAGCGTGGCGGCCGGGACCTCATGTTCTCCGGCGAGCGCGCCGTCAGCGACCTCATCTATGCGCTCCGCTCTCAGGTCTGCCCTGACGGACCGGGCCTGATCGTATGCCTCCCTAACTATTTGATGTTTCTGCATCCATCCTGTTATCGTGGCGAGGGGGAGTCCAAGGCTAGAGGCAAACGACCGGATCGAGCCGCCGGACGCTACCTCTTCGGCGAACGCCTCCGCGATCCGTGGCATTCTATCATTCAACAGGCGGGGGATTCGGCGCTTACCCGGCGCAGCCGGCCTTATACCGAGGGCGCGCCCCTTCTGCGTCACATTGGACGGCGTCTGGGGACCGACGGTCATTTTTTAGCCTTTTTAGACCGCGGCCCCTGCTGCCAGAACGCCAGCTCCTTATCAGACAGGTATTTGGTTTCGTCGGTCGGAGTGCCGCGGTTCCCACCCGTTATCGTCGCCCCGACGGTGTTAACGAAGCGCCCCGGATAGGTGACGGCCCTTTGCAGGGCGTTCGGCCCCTCGCCCCGGCGGGCCTGCTTGTTCGCTCGGCTGGACATGATGATAAATTCCTTGCTATGGCCCGATTTTTGTATCACATTTCCCGAAAAGGAGCAAGGCATGACGAAACTCTACAAGCTGACGGACGAAAACGGCCGAACCCATAACCAGACTCAGTGGGGCGAGGGCGTGACTCATTCCGGGACGGGCAAGGGTGGATTATGCGGGCCGGGGTTTATACATGCTTATGAGGACCCGTTGGTAGCTGTGTTTATGAATCCCATACATGCCGATTTTCCCGACCCGCTAATGTGGGAAGCGGAGGGAGAAATCGCCATCCGGAATGGGCAGCTCAAGTGCGGGTGTGTGAGCCTGACGACGGTGCGGGAGATTCCGCTGCCGGTTGTGACGACGGAGCAGCGGATTAGATTCGCGATCCTCTGCGCAAAGGAGGTATGCCGAGATGCGGAGTGGAATGCATGGGCCGATAAATGGCTAAGCGGCGAGGAAAGGGGCAAGGAGTCGGCGGCGGCGGCGAGAGCGGCGGCGTCAGCGGATGCGGCATGGGCGGCATGGTCGGCAGCGGAAGCGGCGGCGTCGGCGGCGGCTGCGGAGTGGGGGGCGGCGGAATGGGCGGCGGCGGCGGAATTGGCGGCGGCATGGGCGGCGGGGGCGGCGGCGGCGGCGCTGGATTTAGGCGCCATGGCTAGGGAGGCGGTGTCGTGACGACACTCTACAAGCTGACGGACAAAAACGGCCGAACCAAGGGCGAGACTCAATGGGGCGAAGGCGTCACCCATTCCGGGACGGGGGAGGATGGATTATGCGGGGAGGGATTCATACACGCATATGAGGACCCTCTGATAGCGGTGTTGCTGAATCCAATACACGCTGATTTCAAAACGCCCCGCCTGTGGGAGGCGGAGGGTGAAATCGCGTTACGAGAAGGGCAGCTCAAGTGCGGGTGCGTGAGCCTGACGACAGTGCGGGAGATACCGCTGCCAGAGGTCACGACAGAGCAGCGGGTGAGATTCGCGATCCTGTGCGCGAAGGCGGTGTCCAGGGATGCGGAATGGAATAAGTGGGCGGATAAATGGCTAAGAGGAGAGGACCGTAGCAAGGCGGGGGCGGCGCGGGCAGCGCGGGCGGCGGATGCGGCGGCGGCGGCTAGGGCGGCGACGTGGGCGGCGTGGGCGGTGGAGGCAGCGGGGGCGGCGCGGCGGGCGGCGCGGGCGGCGGCGAGGGCGGCGGAGGCGGGGGCGTTGGCGGCGGAGGCGGGGGCGGGGGCGGCGGCGGTGGAGGCGCTGGATTTGTGCGCTCTGGCGAAGAAGGCGGTAGAGAGTTGAGACTCACCATAAATCACAAAGGAGCGGTGCGGCCATGCGCATAGGAGATAAGGGGCTATTCCTCATAAA
>Ga0326597_10001415_pt1 | contig 39049 bp, 40 predicted proteins | sample RVTome_12_FD_203789 | JGI IMG/M metagenome (GOLD analysis project Ga0326597, IMG submission 203789) | Soil microbial communities from uranium-contaminated site in the Upper Colorado River Basin, Wyoming, United States - RVT100D185 | ecosystem: Environmental > Terrestrial > Soil > Contaminated >... | reverse complement strand
TTGGCGAGCGACCTGCGGGCGAACTCCCGCGCCAGGTCCACTTCGACCCGCAGCAGGTCGGGTGTGGGTTCCGCGTGGGTCCGGATGATCTCCCCGAACGGGTGGCGCCACGCGGCCAGCAACGTTCCGATCGCTCTGAAATCGGCGAGCCTCGCAAGCTCCTCCAAGGCTCGCAGCGGAAGCGCCGGAGTTGGGATCAGGCCGGCAAGGCGGGCGTCGGGCGGAGCGCTGGCCACGGCGCCGCGGAGCAGCGCCCGCAGGCTCCGCCGATCTTCATCCAGAAAAATCACGGCCAGGATTTCCGCCCGCGGTCCGCACCAGCGCGCCAACAGCCCGAGCCGGCGAGCCGCCTCCCGTCGGACCATCGCCTCGGTGGCGGCGGCGCCGAACGGGGCCTCTCTGGGGACGCTCCGGTATCCCCACTGCTCCAGAAGGCGGACCAGGTGCTCCAGGTCGGCCGCCCGACCCAACTCCTCCAGCTGGGCCCGGCGCAAGAGGTGGGTCGTGAGTCCGCGCGCACGGGCGTTGACGTCGTCCCATCCGCTCCACCTCGGGCTCACGGTGCGCCCTCGAAGCGCCGCAGCGCTTCCGGTCCGAGCGCCGGACGGGCCGCGGCCAGCCGTTGCTCCAGGGTTCTGTCCACCAGAACCGAGCCGTCCAGCGCCCTGATCCGGTACCCTGCCTGCACGGCGGAATCGGCCTCGATGCCCAGGTCGGCGCTCGGTGCCAGGATCGCCTTCAACGCGGGGAGCAACTCCGGCTGGCATTGGACGACGGCGGGAACGGCGCCGAGGTACGACAGCGCCTGCCGGCTGTCGTTCGCCAGGGCTTGCTGGTACGCCGGACTGCCGGTGACCGCTGGGGCGAGTTCGGCAGCCCGCGCCCAGATTCGGTCGAGGAGCCGGAGCCGGGCGTGGAGGAGATCCCGCTCCGACCGACGCCTCGCTTCCGAGACGGCACGCTCCGCTTCCGTCCGAAACTCCGCCTCTCGGGCCCGGAGCGAGAGAGTCCGGCGGCGGGCGATCCGCTCCGCCGCGGCCGCCTCGATGCTCGCGGCCTCCACCCGGCCGGTTTCCAGTTCGGCGGCAGCATTCTCGGCGCCCTCGCGTGTGAGCGCCGCCAGGAGCTGCTCCAGGCCCATGCGCCTCAGCCCCCGGCACGCAGCAGGATGAGCACCGCGACCACGAACCCGAGGATCGCCATGGTCTCGGGGATGGCGACCATGATGATCGCCGTGGTGCTCAGCTCCGGCTTCTCGGCCAGGCTGGCGGCGGCGGCCGGGCCGATCCGGGACTGGGCCCAGGCGGTGGCCAGGGCCGGAATGCCTACGGCCAGGGCCGCGCTCAGGGTGACGGCAAGGATATCCATGCTCCACGTCCTCTCGTTCAGGCCTGGTGGTTCGGGGAAGGGGTCCAGTGCGTCAGCGGCCGGTAGCGGATTCCACCGGGGCTGTAGAACTTGCCGAAGAACTCGACATAATGGAGGCGCAGGGCGTGGATCGTCGGGCTGAACAGGCCCAGCGCGAAATTCACCAGGTGGAAGAGCAGCGCGAAGACCACCCCGACTACCGTGCTGCCGAGGGCGCCGACCATGCGGTTGGCGACCACGGCCAGCATCACCGACGCCGTGCCCAGGGCCATGATGCGGGCGTAGGAGAGAATGTGGCCCAGGGTCGAGAGCAGCTCGACCGGCGCAACGATTCCTTCCGCGAGGATGAGAACCGGAAACGCGACGAGGATCCCTACCACGCTGGGGGTGAAGAGCGCGGCCGGGAGGACCTCCAGGGCCGCGAGCAGGCCCACCAAGACCAGCCCCACCATGACCGCGGTGATCCCCCGGCCCAGGGCCACGCGTGGGTGGCCGCGCAGCGCGCTCGCGACGCCCAGGCCAAGACCGATGAGGACATGCACCAGGCCCAGAGCCACTGCCAGCCCGAGGAAGGGGATGACCGACTCCTCCCGGTCGAACCACGGTCGCATACCCAGCCAGCGACGGCCGAGGTCCCCGAAAAACTCGCCGTAGATCAGCCCGAAGACCACCGTGAAGGCAGCACCGGCGCCCGCGATCTCGGAGACGGCGCGCACCGTAGTGTCCGGTTTCGAGCGGTGCCGCAGCACCAGGCTCAACAGGGCCAGCGCCGCGCCGTAACCCACGTCGCCCAGCATCAGGCCGAAGAACATGGGGAAGAAGACGGCGACGAACGGAGTGGGGTCGAGGCTTCCGTAGCGGGGCAGCGGCATCATCCGCACGATCAGCTCGAAGGGCCGGAACAAGCGGGGGTTGGAGAGCACTACCGGGGCCGCCTCGGCGGCCCACCGCTCCCGGGCCAATTCCTCGACTACGATGGTCTCTCCCACATCGCGCGCTAACCGCCGGGTGAAGCCCGGGCGGGCATCCGCCGGAAGCCATCCCTCCAGCACGAACGCGTGACCGGTTCCCACCGAGAGCGGGAGCGCCTCGATGCGAGCCAGCCCGTCGCGTAACGCGGCCCGGGCCTCCCGCAGTCGGGCACAGTGGGTCCCCCGAAGATTCGCCTGCTCGCTGCGCCGCGCGGTGATCTCGGCGGGGATCGCGGCGATCCGGCGCTTCATGGCGGGTATGGCCTCCGCCGGTGCGCCGCTGTAGCCGCTGGGGAGCGGGATCTCCTGAACCCGCCCCTCCGACAGCAGTCGCTCGACCGCGCCGGCCGCGGAGGCGGGTACCAGCAGGAGCACCGCCGTCTCGCCGCCGGGGAGCGGGTGCTGCCTGAGCTCGAACTCCGCGCCCAGTGATTCCGCGAGGTGCTCTCGAAGCAGCGAGCCGATTCGGGCCTGTCCGAAGCGGAGAATGATGTGGTACGCCCGACCCTGGGACCAGGCGCTCCCGGTGGTGAGGAGGGCGTCGAAGGCGGCGAACACGGGGCGGTACTTCTCCAGCAGCTCGCGTTCTTCTTCCAGGGCCCCGATGCGGGACTGCAATTGCTCCGCCGTGCGGCGGACCCGCCGAGCCACGCGGGCCAGTGCGGCGGTGTTCGGCTCGGCCGGGGACGGGGGAGAGCGATCCTCCGGGCACCCCAGTGCCGTGGTCGAGGCGTCGAGATCCTCCAGGATGCGTCGCAGGTGCCGCCGCCGCCGTTGCTGGGCGCCGCTCAGCTCGACCGGCTGGAGGCCGGGTCCGGCGCTCGCCTGGGCCAGGTGCAACAGGCCGACATCCTGTACCACCCCAAGCACCTCGGGCAGCCGGTCTCCGGGCCCGAGCACGCGCACCTTCGACATGTGGAGAATCATCCGGTCGATCTCCCCGGGGGCGGGACCGGTTCCAGCAGCCTGGCCAGCATCCAGGTAGCGGCCTCGGTGATTTCCGGCTCAGCCACGCCCTCGAGACTGGTGACCCGGCGCCGGGCATCGAGCAGCACTTGCTCGATCCGCCCGTCCCGCTGCCGTTCGACCGCCGCCCGAAGGGCCGAGACCTCCGTCTCCAAGTCCGCCTGCGCGCGGAGCTCCGCCTCCTCCGCCCTCGCCTTCCCTGCGGTCAGGAGCGCTCCCGCTTCCCTCCTTGCCCGCGCGATGCTGTCCGCCATCTCGGCCTCGACCCGGAGCAACAGGTTGAGGTCGCTATCCACCGGCGCGTGCCGCTCGGACTTTCCCACTGCCGCCTCCAGGCTCGGGAATCCCCATGGGTGCTTCGGCAGCGTGTCGGGGCTTCCGGGTCAGGGCTTAGAGATAGCTGGAGGTGTTGGAACCAGACATTAATCTGGAATTAAGACTTCCTTCACGACCGGCGGCTCACATTGGCTCCATTCCGCAGGTCTGTCCCGGCTCATTGCATCGGCTGCCCGAGGGCCCCGCCTTGATCGGAGGAGTCGAGATGTACGTTCCCAATCCCATTCCGTGGGCCGAGGGCGAGACCCTCGGCGAGACTCTCCGGGCGCGCGGCGTCTCGCGGCGCGATTTCCTTGAGTTCGTCGGGAACCTCGCCGCGGTCCTCGGGCTCAACAGCCTCATGGTTCCTCAGCTCGCCAATGCGCTCGAGAACATCAAGCGTCCGAGCGTCATCTGGATCCAGTTGCAGGAGTGCACCGGGTGTGTCGAGAGTGTCATCCGAACCGCCTCGCCGACCATCGGCAACCTGGTGCTGGACCTGGTCTCTCTCGACTACTCGCACACCCTCATGGCCGCGTCCGGATCGGCCGCCGAGCGGGCCCTGCAGGATTCGATGACGGCCAACTTCGGCAAGTACCTGTTGGTGGTGACCGGCTCGGTGCCCCTGGCGGAGAACGGGATCTACACCACCATTGGCGGCCGGACCGCGAAGGAGATTCTGGAGGAGGCGGCTCGTGGGGCCTCGGCCGTCATCGCCATCGGCGCCTGCGCCCACTGGGGCAGCGTCCAGGCGGCAAAGCCCAACCCCACGGGAGCGGTGGGCGTGTCCAAGGTCATCAAGGACAGGCCGGTGGTGAACATCGCGGGCTGCCCACCTATCGGGGACGTAGTCACCGCGACGATCGTCCACTACCTCACCTTTAACCGCCTGCCTGAGCTGGACGCCGAGGGACGCCCACGCTTCGCCTACGGCGCCCGGATCCACGATCAGTGTTCCCGCCGCGCCAACTTCGATGCGGGCCAGTACGTGGAGGCGTTCGACGATGAGGCGGCCCGGAAGGGTTGGTGCCTGTACCACGTCGGCTGCAAAGGGCCGGCCACCTTCTCACCCTGTCCCATCTTCCAGTGGAACGGCGCCACCAGCTGGCCGATCGGTGCGGGGCATCCGTGCATCGGCTGCACCGAGCCGGAATTCTGGGATACGATGACGCCCTTCTACGATCGCCTGCCGGGCGTCGGTGGATTCGGTGTGGAGCACAACATCGATCTGCTCGGCGCGGCGCTCGCGGTCGGCGCCACCGCCGGGGTGGCCGCCCACGCGCTGGCGACCGGCGTCCACCAGATCCGGCAGCGCCGGGCCGCCCGGGAGCTCCCGGTGCTCCCGGCGGATGGCGGGGAGGGCAACACCCATGGCTAAGACCCGCGTCGTCGTCGATCCCATCACCCGGATTGAAGGCCACCTGCGCATCGAGGCGCAGGCCGAGAACGGCCGCATCGCCAACGCCTGGGCCACCTCCACCCAGTTCCGCGGGATCGAGATCATCATGAAGGACCGCGATCCGCGAGATGCATGGGCTTTCACCCAGCGGATCTGCGGGGTCTGCACCGTGGTCCATGCCGTCGCGTCCTGCCGTGCGGTGGAGGACGCCCTCGACATCACCATTCCGCCCAACGCCAACCTGATCCGGAACCTGATTCACGGCATGCAGTTCATTCAGGATCACGTGATTCATTTCTACCACCTGCACGCGCTTGACTGGGTGGACGTAGTGAGCGCGCTCAAGGCGGATCCAGCGGGGACAGCGGCGATCGCCCGGAAGATCTCGCCCTGGCCCAACAACTCCGAGACCCACTTCCGCCAGGTGCAGGACCGGTTGAAGACCTTCGTCTCAGGCGGCCAGCTCGGCATCTTCACCAACGGCTACTGGGGCCACCCGGCATACAAGCTTCCTCCCGAGGTAAATCTCCTCGCCGTGGCGCACTACCTGGAGGCGCTCGACTGGCAGCGGGACGTGATCCGCCTGCACACCATCTTCGGCGGCAAGAATCCGCATCCGAACTTCCTGGTCGGGGGGATGGCCTCCGCCATCAATCTGAGCGATACCGCCACCATTAACGCCGAGCGGCTCACCGACATTCGGGACCTGATCACCCGCTCCCAGCAGTTCGTGGAGCAGGTGTACTGGCCCGACCTGGTGGCGATCGCGGGGTTTTACAAGGACTGGGCGGCCATCGGGGGCGGGGTGAAGAACTACCTGGCGGTGGGCGAGTTCCCCGAGGCGGACGTGCGGGACACCGACAAGCTCTATCTGCCGCGCGGGATCGTCCTCGCCGGTGATCTCGGCCGCGTCTGGCCCTACGACCACACGATGGTCAAGGAGTACATCACCAGCTCCTGGTATGAGTACGCCGGCGGCGACGCCGTGGGCCTGCACCCGTACGAGGGTGAGACCAAGCCGAAGTACGCCGGCCCGCCCACCCCGTGGGAGTACCTGCAGGACTCCCCGAAGTACAGCTGGATGAAGGCGCCGCGGTATGATGGGAAACCGATGGAGGTCGGTCCCTTGGCGCGGATGCTGGTGGGATTCGCCTCCGGGCACGAGGAGATCCGCGGGATGGTGAAGCAGGTCCTCGACACCCTTGGCGTCGGGCCAGCGGCCCTCTTCTCGACCCTGGGGCGGACCGCGGCACGGGGGATGGAAACGGTGCTCCTGGCTCGGAGGATGAACGTCTGGTACGACCGTCTGGTGGACCGCATCCGGAGCGGGGATACGCAGACCTTCGCTGGAGAAAAGTGGGATCCCAAGTCCTGGAAGCCCAAGTCGGAGGGCTACGGGTATCTCGACGCGCCCCGCGGCGCCCTGGGCCACTGGGTGCAGATCGAAGACGGGAAGATCGCGCGCTACCAGTGCGTTGTCCCCAGCACCTGGAACTGCTCGCCCCGCGATGGGCAAGGGCAGATGGGGCCGTATGAGGCGGCGCTGGTGGACAACCATCCCCTGATGAAGCCCGACCAGCCGCTGGAGATCCTGCGGACCATTCACTCATTCGACCCGTGCATGGCCTGCGGCGTTCACGTGCTGGACGCCACCGGGAACCTGATCACGGAAGTGACCCTCCAATGACCGCCGGTACCGGCGCGCCGGGTCCGAGCCCGCGGGTCGCCAAGAGGCTGTCCCTGGCGCACAAGGTCCCCCCGCCGTCGGGGGAATATCAGTGGGTCTACCTCTGGGAGTGGCCGATTCGCATCATGCACTGGCTGGCGGCGGGATCGTTGCTGGTCCTGACGGTGACGGGGCTCTATATCGGCCGGCCGTACTTCGTCACCGGCGGCGACACCGGTGCCCACTTCCTGATGGGATGGATGCGAGCCTTCCACTTCGGTGCAGCCGCGGTGCTGGTCGCGACCGGGATCGTCCGGGTGTACTGGCTCTTCGCCGGCAACAAGTTCGAGCGCTGGGTCGCGCTCTTTCCGGTCCGCCCGCGCGACTGGGTCAACCTGGTCCGGCAGGTGAAATTCTACCTCATGATCCAGCCGGAGAAGGCGCCCCACTATCTGGGGCACAACCCGCTCCAGCAACTGAGCTACACGGCGCTCTACGGCCTGGCTCTGCTCCAGGTTGCCACCGGCTTCGCGCTCTACGGACAGTCGGATCCCGGGGGCTTCTTCTTCACCGTTTTCGGGTGGTTGGGGCCCTTGTTCGGCGGGATGCCGGTGCTCCGGTTCGTCCACCATGTGGCGACCTGGGTCTTTCTCGCCTTCATCCCGATCCACGTCTACTTGGCGGTACGGGCGGACCTGCTCGAGCGGTGGGGCTCGGTCTCCTCGATCATCAGCGGCGGGCGCTTCGTGCCCGTGGGGCAGAAGTTCATCGATGAGTGAGCCCCCGACATTGGCGGCGCTGGTAATCGGTCTGGGCAATCCCCTGATGGCTGACGACGGGCTCGGGCTCGCGGCGCTCGAGCGGCTGCGTCAGGATTGGGAGATCCCTCCCTCGGTTCGCTTGGTGGATGGGGGGACCTGGGGGATGAACCTGCTTCCGCTGATCGAGGACGCCGAGCAGGTCATCCTGCTCGACGCCATCGACGCCGGCCGACCAGCGGGCACTCCGGTGACGCTCGAGCGGTCGGAGGTGCCCCGGTACTTCGGGCACAAGCTCTCGCCCCACCAGGTCGATCTGCGGGAGGTCCTCGCGCTCGCCGAGTTGAGGGGCAATCTCCCCGCCGACCTGGTGGCGATCGGCCTCCAACCGGCCCGGGTCGAGATGGCCACCGGGTTGAGCCGCGAAGTTGCGGCCGGGGTGGACGACCTTCTGGCGGCACTGGTGTCCCGGCTGCGGCAATGGGGCCACCCGCTCCGTCCGGCCTCACGGCTGGTCCATGCATGAGCTGAGTGTGGCGGTCGAGATCCGCCGCATCGCCGAGGAGCGACTGGCGCCGGCCGACCGGGGCCGGCTGGTGGCGATCGGCGTCGAGGTCGGCGATCAAGCGGGGCTCGAACCGGAGAATCTCCGCTTCTGTCTGGAGGCGCTGCTGACCGAGCCGCCTTTCGCCGGCGCCCGGCCAGTGATTGCGCGGATGCCGGGCGACACGCTGCGGGTCGCCTACTTGGAGATCGACGATGGCCGTCCGGACGATTGACGTACGGGAGCGCGTCATGGCGCGGAACGACGAGCTCGCGGCCCGAGTGCGTGAGCGCTTGGGGCGGGCCGGCGTCACGGCGCTCAACCTCGTCTCATCCCCCGGATCCGGAAAGACGAGTCTGTTGGAACGCACGCTCGACGCGCTGGGGGAGGAGCTTGACATCGCGGTGGTCACCGGAGACGTCCAGACCCAAAACGACGCCGACCGGCTGGCCCTGCGTACCCGGCGGCTGGTGCAGGCGGTGGTCACCAACGGCGCCTGCCACCTCGACGCGCTCCAGGTACAGACCGCGTTGGACGCGCTGGACCTCGGGCTCACCCGGCTGCTCTTCATCGAGAACGTCGGCAACCTCGTCTGTCCGGCCGGCTGGGATCTGGGCGAGGACGCCAAAGTGGTCATCTTCTCGGTGACCGAGGGCGAGGACAAGCCGCTCAAGTACCCGAACATGTTTCGCCAGTCGCGCTACGCGGTCCTGAACAAGCTCGACCTCCTGCCGCATCTCGACTTCGACGTGGGAAAGGCGGTGGCCAATGCTCGGGTGGTGAACCCGTCGCTGCAGTTCTTCTTCACGTCGGCCCGCACCGGCGAGGGAATGGACCAGTGGTACGCCTTCCTCCGGGAGCAGGTACGGTCCCGCGCGCCGGCCTGACGGGCGAGCCGCTCGTGCCCGAGCGCTCGGCGCTGCTGCTGCACGTGAGTGGGCTGGTGCAGGGCGTGGGGTTCCGCCCGTTCGTTCACCGCCTGGCCCAGCGCCACGGGCTCGGCGGATGGGTGCGTAACGCGTCGGGTGACGTCGAGATCGCGATCGAAGGGCCCGCCGGAGGACTCGACGACTTCCTCGCGGGCCTCCGGCGGGAGGCCCCGCCGCTTGCCCGCGTCACCCTGGTCGAGGCGGAGCCGCGGGACCCGGTGGGGAGCGTCGCCTTCACCATCCTCCCCAGCGCTGAGGTGCCCGGCCGGCGTCAGGCGGTCCCGCCCGACATGGCCACCTGTCCCGCCTGCCTGGCCGAGCTCTTCGATCCCGCCGACCGGCGCTACCGCTATCCCTTCATCACCTGCACCGACTGCGGGCCGCGCTTCACCGTCATCGAGGCGATGCCCTACGACCGCGAGCGGACCAGCATGCGCGCCTTCTCGCAGTGTCCCGACTGCCTCCGGGAGTACCACTCCCCCGGCGACCGGCGCTACCACTCCGAGACCAACAGCTGTCCCGCCTGCGGGCCGAAGCTCTGGTTTCGACGGGTGGGCTCGGAGCGGGACCCGTCCGATCCCATCACGGCGGCGGCGGCGCTCCTGGCCGCGGGTGGCGTGCTCGCCGTGCGGGGCCTGGGCGGCTTCCATCTCGCGGTGGACGCGACGGGGGAGGAACCGGTGGCGCGGCTCCGGGCGCGCAAGCATCGCGAAGCCAAGCCGCTCGCGGTGATGGTGCGTACGCTGGAGGAGGCCGGGCATCTGGTGGAAATAAGCCCCCAGGAAGCCGAGCTCCTCGGATCGGCTGAGCGACCGATCGTGCTGCTGCGCCGTCGGGACGGCTCGCCGCTGGCGCAGGGGGTGGCGCCAGGGCTCGATACCGTCGGCGTCATGCTCCCCTACACCCCGCTGCACCACCTGCTCCTGGACCTGGCGCGGAGGCCCCTGGTGATGACCAGTGGGAATCTGAGCGACGAGCCTATCGCCATCCGAAACGAGGAGGCCCTCGCCCGGCTCGGCGGCATCGCCGACGGCTTCCTGCTGCACGACCGCGAGATCGTCGCCCGGTACGACGACTCGGTGGTTCGGGTATCGGGCGCCGCGCCCGTGCTGTTGAGACGGGCGCGCGGATACGCGCCGCTGCCCCTCCCGCTGCCGGTGGCGACGCCGCGTCCGCTGCTGGCCGTGGGCCCGCACCTGAAGAACACCTTCACCCTGGCACACGGGGGGTCGGCCTACGTCAGCCAGCACATCGGTGACCTGGAAAGTCTGGAGACCCTCGACCACTTCCGCGCCTCGCTGGACCGGTTCCGGACCCTCTTCCTGGTGGAGCCGGAAGTCGCCGCCCGGGACCTGCATCCGGGCTACCTCTCCACCCTCCTGGCCGACGAGCTCGGTCTCGAGCGAGTCCATGTGGTCCAGCACCACCACGCCCATGTGGCCGCGGTCATGGCGGAGCACGGTCTCGACGGGCCGGTGGTGGGGATCGCCTACGACGGGACCGGGTATGGCGACGACGGCCAGGTCTGGGGCGCCGAAGTCCTGGTGTGCGACCTCGTGGGCTACCGTCGGGTCGGCCATCTCGTCTACGCGCCGATGCCCGGCGGGGACGCGGCGGCCCGCGCGCCGTGGCGGGCGGCTCTCGGCATGCTCTCGACGGAGCCGTCGGTGGAGCCCGCCTTTCGTCTGGCCTTCGCGGGCGTAGACCCCCGGGAGCGCGCCGTGGCGGAGCGCCAGATCGCCGCCGGGCTCAACGCACCGCGGGCGTCGTCCATGGGCCGGCTCTTCGATGCGGCTGCGGCGGTGCTCGGCGTCCGCCACCGGGCCGACTACGAGGGGCAGGCGGCGATGGAGCTGGAGTCGCTGGCCGGGCGCCGGGTGGCCCGGGAGTTCCGCTGCCGAGTGCACCAGACCGAGACCGGTGAATGGCTGCTCGACCCGATCCCGCTTCTGGTGGAGCTGGGTGAGCGGCGACAGAGCGGAGAGGATGTCGCCGATCTTGCCGCCGACTTCCACGCCAGCATTACCTGGGCAACCGCCCATCTAGCCTCCCGTGCCTGCGAAGGAGCCGGCCTTTCCACGGTCGCGCTGGGTGGTGGGGTCTTCCAGAACGCGCGATTACTCGACTCGGTGGAGCGCCGCCTGAGCGCGATGGGTCTCCGGGTGCTGGTGCCGCGACTCCTCAGCCCCAACGACGGGGCCATCAGTTACGGGCAGGCCGCGGTCGCCGCCGCCCTCGAAGGGAGGAAGTGATGTGCCTCGGCATTCCGGGAAGGATCGTCGAGATCCACGACGATCGAGGGCTGCTGATGGGCCAGGTGGATTTCGGCGGCGTGCGCCGCGAGGTTTGCCTCGCGTATCTCGCCGGCCAGGTGCAGCCGGGTGACTACGCCATCGTCCATGTCGGGTTCGCCATCTCGCGGGTGGATGAGGAGGAGGCGCGGCGGACCTTCGAGGCGCTCCGGGAGCTGAGCCAGCTTGACGAGCTGGATTGGATGCGCGAGGTAGCGGAACGCAGCCTGGCCGGCCAGGCGGGGCCCCGGGCATGAAGTACCTGAGCGAGTACCGCGATGCGGGGGTGGCGCGCGGCCTGATCGCCCGGGTCCGGGCGCGCGCCACGCGGCCGTGGGTGCTGATGGAGGTCTGCGGCGGGCAGACCCACACGATCGTGAAGCAGGGCCTCCTCGAACTGCTCGACGGTGCGGTGGAGATGATCCACGGGCCCGGGTGCCCGGTCTGCGTCACACCGCTGGAGCAGATCGATAAGGCGCTCCGGTTGGCGGCCGATCCCCGGGTCATTTTCACCTCCTTCGGCGACATGCTCCGGGTGCCGGGGAGCGAGTGCGACCTGCTGCAGGTCCGGGCGCGCGGCGGCGAGGTTCGGGTGGTGTATTCGCCGCTCGACGCGCTGGAGCTGGCGGTCCGCCATCCCGATCGCCAGGTCGTCTTCTTTGCCGTCGGCTTCGAGACCACCGCGCCGGCCAACGCCATGGCGGTCTGGCGCGCACGGGAGCTGGGCGTAGGGAACTTCAGCATCCTCGTGTCCCACGTGACCGTACCCCCGGCCATGACCGCGCTGCTCTCCGCGTCCGACAACCGGGTGCAGGGCTTTCTCGCGGCGGGGCACGTCTGCACCGTGATGGGGTGGACCGAGTACGAGCCGATAGCGGCACGCTATCGGGTGCCGATCGTGGTGACCGGGTTCGAGCCGGTGGACATTCTGGAGGGGATCTGGATGGCGGTCTGCCAGTTGGAGGAAGGCCGTCACGAAGTGGAGAACCAGTATGTCCGCTCGGTGCGGCGGGAGGGTACCGTCCCGGCCCGCGACCTGGTCTCCAAGGTGTTCCAACTGGTGGACCGGAAGTGGCGCGGCATCGGAGAGATCCCCCAGAGCGGGCTCGGCCTCCGGGAGGAATTCGCCGACTTCGATGCCGAGTACCGGTTCGGGCTGACGGCGATCCAGGTGGAGGAATCGCCGGAGTGCCGGGCCGGCGATGTGTTGCGGGGGCAGCTCAAGCCCTTCCAGTGCCCGGCCTTCGGGGAGCGCTGCACGCCCGACCACCCCCTCGGCGCCCCCATGGTGTCCTCCGAGGGGGCATGCGCCGCCTACCATAATTACGGCCGCTTCCGTCAGGCCCGGCCGGCGGAGGTCTGAGATGGCCAAGCGCGCGGTTGCCCCCGCTCCGCTGACCTGTCCGGTGCCCAGCATTGCCTCGGATCGGGTGCAGCTGGGTCACGGCTCCGGCGGCAAGATGAGCGCGGCCCTTCTCCGGGAGCGCTTCCTGCCGCACCTGGGCAATCCGGTGCTCGCCCGGCTGGGCGATGCCGCGGTGGTGACGATCGCCGGGTGTGAGATCGCCATCTCGACCGACACGTTCGTGGTGAGCCCCCTCGAGTTTCCCGGCGGGAACATCGGTTCCCTGGCGGTCCACGGGACCCTGAACGACGTCGCGATGATGGGGGCGCGGCCGCTCTACCTCACGGCCGGATTCGTGCTGGAGGAGGGCTTGCCGTTCGACCTGCTGGACCGGGTGGTGCGCGCCATGGCCGCGAGCGCCTCGGCCGCGGGCGTGCCGCTGGTGACGGGCGACACCAAGGTGGTGGAGCGGGGGAAGGCGGATGGGCTGTTCGTCAATACCACCGGCGTCGGGTTGCTCGACGACGCCTTCCGGCCCGGCCCCGACCGTGCCCGCGCGGGTGACGCGGTTCTGGTGAGCGGGCCTATCGGACGTCACGGGATGGCGATCATGGCCGCCCGGGAAGGCATCGCGTTCGAGTCGCAGATCGAGAGCGATTCCGCCGCCCTCGTCCCGCTGGTGGAACGGTTGCGCCTGTCGCTCGGCCGGGAGGTGCACTGCCTCAGGGATCCGACCCGCGGCGGGATGGCCAGCGCGTTGAACGAGATCGCGGCGGCGTCCCGGGTCGGTATGCAGCTCGAGGAGGCCGCGCTCCCGGTGCCGGCCGACGTAGGCGCGGCGTGTGAGATGCTCGGGCTCGACCCCCTTTACGTGGCCAACGAAGGTGTGCTGGTCGCCTTCGTGCCCGAGGCGCTGGCACCGGCGGCACTCGCGAGCTTGCGGTCGCATCCGCTGGGTGAATCGGCGGTTCAGGTCGGACGGGTGGTGGCCGACCACCCCAACCTCGTCGTGCTGCGGACCGCGATCGGGGGCACCCGCATCGTGGACCTGCTCCCGGGCGACCAGTTGCCGCGCATCTGTTGAGCGATCGGTTCTTGACCGCGACCTCACCGCCGGGGGGGCGGCAGAAGCCCGACTGGTTTTCAACGCCACCCAGCGGTAGCATTGGCGTAGCGGGTACGGCCATCGCGGATTCTCACGCTCGGAACGTCGGTTATGACTAGCACCCAGGCGACCGCCTGCCCATCCTGCGGGACCCCTGGGATGGGCTCATTTTGCTCACAGTGCGGCACCGCTCTGGGTGAGCAGGCCTGCCCTTCCTGCGGAGGGGCGGTCCCGGCAGGCGCCCGATTTTGTGCGGGGTGCGGTCGGTCGGTCGGCGTGTCCCCGGTTACCCGCGCCGATCGAACCCCTTGGATCGTCGGTGTGGCACTGGCGGCCGGGGTCCTGGCGCTTATCCTCGTTCTTCTCGCCAGAAATGCGCCGCAATCGGCCCCTTTGGCGCTCGCCGGCTCGGTGCCGGGAGAGGGAGTGCCTCCCGATATCAGCAGTATGTCTCCCCAGGAGCGTTTCAACCGTCTGTTCAACCGGGTGATGCAGGCCGCGGAGGCCGGCGACGAGGCCACCGTGGCTCAATTCACCCCGATGGCGCTCCTGGCCTACGCCCAGCTGGACACCGTCGACGCCGACGCCCGCTACCATGCCGGGCTCCTTCACATCCACACCGGGGAGGTGGCGGCCTCCCGGCAATTGGCCGATTCGATCCTGGCTCAACAGCCCGGGCACCTGTTTGGTTACATTATCCGGGGTACGGTCGCGCGCCGGGAGCAGGACCGGCAGGCCTTGGACCGGGCCTATGCGGGCTTCCTGGAGCACTACGATCAGGAGACCCGGGCGGGCCGCCCCGAGTACGCCGAGCATCCGACTGCCCTCGAACAGTTCCGGCAGGCGGCCTTGCAGTCCAAGGATACCCTGATCCCGGTCCCGTGAATCGCCCGGAGGCTTCCATGAAAGCAGGTCACAAGTTCCTCGTCGGCGCCGCTCTGATCGTGGGCAGTGTGGCCTTCCTGATTGCCGAGGGGGTCAAAGAGACCGGGGTCTACTTTCTCACTCCGACCGAGCTGGCGGCGAAAACGGCCGCCGATCCGACCTTCGTCGAGAACGTTGGCTTCAAGGTCGGTGCCAAGGTGGTTCCCGGCTCGGTCCATCGCGACCCCGACGCCCGCCGGATCGACTTCCTGGTCTCGGATGGAGCCAAGACCTACCCGGTCACCTATCGTGGCCTGGTACCGGACACCTTCACCGATGCGAGTGACATCGAAGTTGTGGTCGAGGGGCGCCTGGGGCACGATGGCGTGATCCGCGCGACCGATGTGCTTGCCAAGTGCGGCTCCCGCTACGAGGCCGCGCCGAAAGCCTGATCCTTCATGACACTCCTCGGTCAATTCGCTCTCTGGGCCGCCTTCCTGCTGGGCCTGTGGTCCGCGGTCATGGCATTCTCCGGGCGCTGGAAGGGCCGGCCCGACCTGGTGGCGGCCATTACCAGATCGGTGTACGCGATCGCCGGGTGCCTTGTCGTGGCCGCGCTGTCGCTCTGGAAGGGGCTCATCAGCCACGATTTCAACATCGAGTACGTGTCGGCCTACACCTCCCGCAACCTCCCGCCGTACTATATCGTCTCGGCGCTTTGGGCGGGCCAAAAGGGCTCCCTCCTCTTCTGGGCGGTGGTGCTCTCCCTCTTTGCCGCCGCCGCCCAACTGCTCAGCTCGCGCCGCTTCGCGCCGCTGTTACCCTACGTCGCCGGGGTCACCTCGGCGGTGGTTGCGTTCTTCGTGAGCGTGATGTTGTTCGCGGCCAATCCCTTCACCCGGCTTGCCATCACCCCGGCCGACGGCCAGGGGCTCAACCCGCAGCTCCAGAACGTGGGGATGGTTATCCATCCTCCGATGCTCTACCTGGGGTATATCTCGGTCACGATCCCCTTCGCCTTCGCCATCGCCGCCCTGCTCTCCCGACGACTCGATACCGACTGGATCCACGCGATCAGGAAATGGACGCTGGTGAGCTGGCTGTTCCTCTCGGCCGGGATCACGCTGGGTATGTGGTGGGCCTATGTCGAGCTCGGATGGGGCGGCTATTGGGCCTGGGATCCGGTGGAGAACGCCAGCCTGCTGCCCTGGCTGACCATGACGGCGTTTCTGCACTCGGTGATGATCCAGGAAAAGCGCGGCATGCTCAAGCGCTGGAACCTGGGCCTGATCGTGGGGACCTTCCTGCTCAGCATCTTCGGCACCTTCATCACCCGGTCCGGAGTGATCGCGAGCGTGCACAGCTTCACCCAATCGAACGTGGGGTATTTCTTCCTGGCCTTCCTGGTGGTTGCCGCGATCCTCTCCTTCACCCTCCTGTACACCCGGTGGCCCCAACTCGTAGCCGAGGTTCGGCTGGAGTCGGTTCTCAGTCGAGAGGCGGCGTTTCTCTTCAACAACCTGCTCTTCGTGGGCATTGCCTTCTCGGTGCTCTGGGGAACGCTCTTTCCGATTCTGTCGGAGCTGATCCGGGGCAGCAAGATCACCGTGGGGCCGCCCTTCTTCAACCGGGTCAACGTGCCGCTGGGGCTGGCCTTGCTGGGGCTCACCGGTATCGGTCCGCTCATCGCCTGGCGCAAGGCGTCGGCCGCCAACCTGCAACGCCAGTTCACGGTGCCGGTGGCGAGCGGGGTGTTGACGCTGGCGGCGCTGCTCGCCACCGGGACCCGTGATTTCTACGCGTTGGTGGCACTGGCCCTCGCGGGGTTCGTGGCCGGGACCATCGTCCAAGAGTTTCACCGCGGTGTCAGGGCCCGGCGCCGGATGCACGGCGAGTCGATCCCCCTGGCGTTTACCAGGCTGGTCGCCAGGAACCGCCGGCGCTACGGCGGCTACCTGGTGCACGTCGGGGTGCTCGTCTACTTCGTGGCTTTTTCCGGGATGGCTTTCCGCAGGGAGATGGAGGCCACCCTCAAGCCCGGTGAGTCGGTCGAGCTGGCCAGCCCGTTCGGGCATACCTATCAGCTGACCCACCTGGGGATTTCGCAGTACGAGGCCCTCAACCGCGTCGTCTCGGCCGCCACCGTCGAGGTCAAGAAGGACGGTCGAGCGGACGGCATCATGACTTCCGAGAAGCGGCAGCATGTCGACAGCTTCGGCCGGCCCACGTTCGAGCCCTCGACCGAGGTCGGAATCCGGAGCGGGCTGCAGGAGGATCTCTACATCGTCTTCGCCGGCGCGGTCGGCGGAACCGAGGAAGCTGTCTACCGGTTTACCATCAACCCCCTGGTCTGGTGGCTGTGGTTCGGAGGATTCGTGCTGGTCGCCGGCGGCATCGTGACGATGTGGCCGGGCGGGGGCCCGGCCATTGCCGCGTCCATGCGAAGCCAGGCCGGGTATGAAGTAACGCTGGTGGGGGCCGACAAGGAGTGATGACCCATGGATGAGCCAACGGGCAACGGAGTCGCCTCGCGTCGCGGATTTCTCCGCGCCCTCGGCGCCGCGGCGTTGGTCCCGTTCGGTGTCAGCCCCGGAAGTCAGGCGGATTCGCTCGCGGGGCGGGGCGACGTCGGCACCTTGCGCGATCCGACCGTTCTCGGCCGGCCGCGGGTGCCCACGGATGCCCGCGAGAACGACAAGCAGATCCAGGCCATCGAGACCCGCCTGGCGTGCAATTGCGGCTGCACCCTCGATGTCTTCACCTGCAGGACCACCGATTTCACCTGCACCTATTCTCCGGCGCTACACCGTGAGGTTCTGGCTCTCTTCGATGACGGGAAGACGGCGCAGGAAATCCTGGATGCGTTCGTGGCCAAGTACGGAGAGAAGGCGTTGATGGCCCCCAAGCCGCGGGGGGTCATGAACTTGACCGGGTATCTCCTGCCCACCGTTGCGATTACCATCGCCGGCGGAGTGCTCTTCGCCGTCATCTCCCGGCGTCGCCTCGCCCCGGCTCAGGCGCGGGCGCCAGGAGGTAATACCGACCTGGCACAATCATCCGGCAGCCCGGAGGAGCTGGAACGGCTCCGCCAGGCGCTGGCCGACGTCGAGGACTGAATGCTGGTCGAGGCGTTGGCGGCCGCCCTGGTCGGCGCGGCGGCTCTGTGGCTGGTCCTGCACCCGCTCCTCGCTCGGACCCCTCCCGCCACCGGCGCGGTGGAGCCCCTGGATCCGGAGCTGACTCCCAAGGGGGTGGCGTTGACCGCCCTCAAGGAAATCGAGTTCGATCGGGAAACGGGCAAGCTCTCGGACGCGGACTATGAGCTGCTCAAGAACAAGTACACCGCCGTTGCACTCGAGGCGCTGCGTGTCGAATCGGCCACCGCTGCCCCTGATCCCATCGAGACCCTGATCGCCCAACGGGTCCGCACCCTCCGCTCTCCCGGCGGAACATCAGGGGCCGGCGCGCCAATCTGTCTTTCGTGCGGCCCCCGGCCGGAAGCGGACGCGGCATACTGCTCCTCCTGCGGGCGGCGCCTGCCGGGCTGCGGGGCCTGCCGCAGTTGCGGCGCCCCGATCCCTCCCGAGAGTCGCTTCTGCGAGCGGTGCGGCCACCAGGTCGCGGCCTAGCGGGTCTCCTCTACAGCCGGTACTGAAGGCTCGCCCCCACCTCCCGGCGCCAGAGGGCGCGGGGGTCGAAGGCGGGGTCCAGGTCTTCCCGCCCGAATGGTGAGGTAGGGATCACCGTCGCCCCGACCCGAATCGCGCCGCTCAGCCTTCTCCCGAGAGGAACCATGAGGCCTACTGCGGCCTCGACCCCGACCCGGAAATGCGAGACCCCGTCGCCGAGGCTCCAGATTTCGGCGGCCGGACCGGCGTAGGCGCGAAGCTGGCCGCCATTGCCGATCGGCGCCACCCGGACTGAAGCCTCAGGGACGGCTCCATACACCTTGAGCACCCCCTTGACCACCGCCAGGGCGTCCGGGCCCTCCAGAGCCAGGCTCGATCCGGCGTAGTACAGCCGCAGTCCCCACCCCACCTTCGCGTCCGCCCGCTCGACTCCCACACCAAAGACGGTGGGCCGGTAGGGCCGGAACGAGCGGTTCTCCGATCCCCGCTCGGCTGAGCCGCCCCAGAACCGTGCCGCCCCGATCTGGGCGGACGCGGCCCACTGGGCCCGGGTGGTCGACGGACTGGCCGCCGCCAGGATGAAGGAGACGAGCACGAAGGAGAGGTGGGATCTGCGCATGGTGATCACCGCATCTTGAGGTTGATCCAGCCGTTGGTCACGTTGTTCTCCCCCCGAACCACCCAGTTGAAGCCGGAATGAAACTCGCCGACGACCGTGTTCTCGATCGCATTGCCGATGAGATCGTCCTGGGAAGTGATCCAGGAGTAGGCCGCGCGGAGGATCTTCTGCAGGGCGTTGGCCCGCTTTACGATCTTGACCAGACCGGCGGACGTCGTGTCCTTGCTGCCGGTGAGGTTCGGGTAGAGCGACTGCAGCGTGTTCTGAAAGGTCTTGAAGCGATTGCCGTCCAGCCGAATGGCGCAGGCCCCGTCGTCATCTTCCAGCGCGATCACTCGGAAGTTCTGGTTCGGGTGTTGGGTCCTGTAGCTGTCGAGTTGTGTCTGGGTGAACAGGAGCACGTTGCCGGTCCAGTCCAGGCTGTTTTGATCGAAAACGTAGTAGCCCGACGCGTGTTCCCCGGCACACTGGTAGCTGGTCAGGGAATCGGAGCTGCCGGACTGTCCCAGAATGTGGATCTCAAATTCGGGGCTCCCCTTCAACCAACCCTCAAAAGTCTTCACGAAATGGCTGGAGGTCATGTACAGACCGGCGGGGTAGGTCGGTCCGCCGGTCGCGCAGCAGATGAAGGGGGCCTCGGACCCCCCCTCGGCGGGGGAGCGGTCGAAGTCGGTCTCGACCGGGACCAGGGCCAGGACCGGAGTGGCCGGGGGAACCTCGGGGTCGAGGAGCTGCCGGCGGCCGTGGATGTCGAACGCCACCGGCGGCTCATGGTCGCCTCGGGCGGTGGCGACCAGGATGTTCTCATCGCCCGTCCAACCGAGCCGATGCTCCGGCACGGGGAGATACAACTCGAGCGGGATCGCCTTCCGTGCATCCGCTTCGATGGCCGCTGCGGGCTCTCCGCTCCCCCGCGAGAGGTCTTGAATACCGCGGCGGTCGGCGGCACCGAGGAAGCGCTGAAAGTGGAGCTTGTGCTCGCGGATGGGAGAGCGATCGAGCTCCGCTTTCACAGCGGCGCGAAAGCCGGGGCCGGCCATGGCGAGGGCGATCCGGCGGGCCAGCCGCTCGCGCGCGCCGGCGTCATCGTTCCGCGCCGGCGCGGCGGCCGACACGCCGGGGTCCGACTCGTCGCTCGGAAGTACGGGGCTGGTGCGGTCGCTGCATCCGGCCACCGCCGCCGCGAGGGCGAACAGGGCCAGGCTGGGACGGTGAGACATGGCTCCTCCTTGAGTGGGGCACGTACGCTGACGGCCGCGCGGGGCGGACGGCGGGCCCAAGGTAGGAGGAGGAGGATTACCGGGTTGGACCCCGGAATCGCGAAGGGGAACGGAAAAGAGGCAAGCGGGCTACTCGGGCGGCGGAACCACCGCCACGATCCGCAGCGGCCCTCCGCTGCCACCCTTGATCTTCATGGGCAGGGCGATGACGAAGCTGCCGGTGGCCGGCAGGCGGTCGAGGTTGGCGACGTTCTCGAATGCGGGAATGTTCCTGGCGAAGAGGGCCTGATGCGTCGGATAGGTGCTCGACTGGCCGTAGTCGATGCTCGGCGTGTCGATGCCGACCGCCCGGACCGCGCGCCGTTCCGCAAGCCACTCGGCTGCGGTCGAATCAATGCCGGGGAAATGGAGCTCCGGGACCGCCTCCGGGCCGGTTTTGTCGGTGCCGAGATACCGCGACCGGTCGGGCCACCGGCTGCCCCAGCCGGTGCGGATCAACACGATGGTGCGATCGGGGATCCGCCCCTGAGCCTGCTCCCATCCTTCGAGCGCGGCCACGTCGACTCGGTAGTCCCGGTTGGCAGCGGCGTGGGAGGATACGTCAATGACGACGGCGGCGCCGACCAGGCGGTCGAGTGGGATCTGGTCGGTGGTGTGCCGCCCCTCCGCGAAGTGGACCGGGGCGTCGAGGTGGGTGCCGCCATGCTCGGCGGCCGAGAGGTTGTTGGCGGCGTAGTAGTACCCGGCCGCGGTGCGCTGAGCGGAGACGACCTCCAGGGTAAATGGCTTGGCGGTCGGCCAATAAATCGTCTCGGAGGAGAAATCGTAGCTCAGGTCGATCCAGGTCCCCGACCGCAGGAGATCGGGCCGAGATTCCGGTGCGCAGGCCAGGGTGGCGGCCGCGACAATGAACGGGAGGTACCGGCGCATAGGGGACACCGTCACGGTGGAGGAGACGGGCCAAGATGTCCGCCGGTTTGGGTGGCCGCAAGCGCCGCAGGGCGAGCGGCGCCGGCCCGCGGGTTAGCCCTGAATCGCGTCGCGCGCGGCCGCGATCGCGCGGTCGACGCCGTCCGGTGGAACGTCGAGATGGGTGACGGCTCGGACGAGGGTGGGCCCGAGGACGCTGAACCTGACCCCATGACGGGCCCAGGTCCGCTGGTTGAACTCCTCACCGAGAAGCCCCGTGCCGCGTACGTCGAAGATGACGATGTTCGTCTCCACGCCGTCGGCATCGATCTCGACCCCGGGGAGCTCCGCCAGACCCCGCGCGAGGCGGCCGGCCCGCTCATGGTCCTCCGCCATGCGGTCCACGTGGTGCTCCAGGGCGTAGATACCAGCGGCCGCGATGATCCCGGCCTGCCGCATCGACCCTCCGAAGCGCTGCTTGAAGCGCCACCCCTCCTCGATGAAGGCCCGCGAGCCCGCCAGCACGGCCCCGACCGGGGCGCCCAGCCCCTTGGTGAGATCGATCCATGCCGAATCGAAAGGCCCGGCGTAGTCCCGTCCCGGGATGCCTTTCGCGACGACGGCGTTCATCAGCCTGGCGCCGTCCAGGTGACACACCATCCCCGCACCGTGCGCCAGGGCACAGATGTCCCGGATCTGCCGCAGGGGCCAACAGGTCCCGCCCATGATGTTCGCGGTCTGCTCGATGGATACCGCGCGGGACCGGGGCATCTCGTGGGTCGGGGGCCGGAGGGCATCGCGGACCTGGCCGGCGGTGAACTGGCCCCGCGGTCCGGGAAGCGGCCGCATCACCGCGCCGACCATGGCCGCCGGCCCGCCCGCTTCGTAGAGCAGCGGATGCGCGGACTCGTGGAGGAGAATCTCGTCTCCCGGCCGGCAATGGACGGCGAACGCCACTTGGTTGCACATGGTGCCCGAGGGCAGAAACAGGGCGGCCTCCTTGCCCAGCAATTCCGCCACCATCTCCTGGAGCCGGGTGACGGTCGGGTCTTCCCGCTGTTGTTCGTCGCCGACTTCGGCCTCGGCCATGGCGCGGCGCATCGCGGGTGTGGGCCGGGTAGCGGTATCGCTGAACAGATCGACCAGCACGGGAGGCGCCACGCTCACCACTCCATCTGTTCGAGGCGCTTCGCCGCGAGCCGAAGCGGGAGGATCGTCGCTACGGCGCAGATGACCAGCACCGCGGCGGCCACGACCATGAGGTCCAGCGTCAGACCAACGGTCTCTCCCTGTCGCCAGGCCTGGAGCTGCTGGGTGACGGGAATCGCCTCGATCATGATGATGATCGCCAGCACACTGAGGCTGCTCATCATGTAGACGATGCCACCGAAACTAGTCGGGATCTGGGCGGCGTTCTCAGTGCTGAACTGGGGATAAAGCACGCCGAAGCTGAGCGCCATCGCGCCGACCGCCAGGGTAAAGGGGACGACGGTGCCGAGGCCGACCGCCATCATGAACGGGCTGACGTGCAGCAGCCAATTGGTGAGAATGGTGATGGCAAGAGCCAGGATCAGGAGCGGACCGGTGCCGATCCAATACTTACTCCACAGGAGGGCGTTCAGATCCAGCGGGCTCGACCGCAGGAGCCACATCTGTCGCCCCTCGAGCGAAATGCTCGGAAAGATGAACCGCGCGGCTACGGCGGCCAGGACGAACCCGGAGAGCCCGAGGTTCAGAAACGCGATGATCGTGACCAGGCCGAAGGGGATGCGCTCCCCCGAATGGATGGGGAGCGTCTTGATGTTGAAGATGTAGATCATCAGCAGCACGCCGAGCAGGATCAGCTGGCTCCACTGGGTATTGTCCCGAAAAAAGAGCCGCAGGTCCTTCAGGATGAACTCTCGTTTTTGGGGCGGCAGCCAGCGGAGCAGCCGCTCGAGCGGGCCTCGCAGCGGGCGACGGACCCGGCGCTCTGCCCCTTCTTGGGCCTTGGAAAAGCCGTCGAGGAACAACTCGCGGTGCACCCACGCCCCCGCAACGAGGGCCAGACCAGCGCCGGTCCACAACCGGGTCGGCGGCCACGGATCGGCGATATGGAGCAGCCAGTTCATGATCATGGCGGCCGTCCACTCGCTCGGCAGCCACGGGCCCGTCGGTGTACGGAGGACCGCCAGGTAGTCCACGAAATTCCGGAAGCCCTCGGGGCGCGCCAGCTCCTCCGGCCGGATCAACCGAAAGAGAACCACCAGGATCGCCACCCCGCCCAACGCGACCAGCCCCAGCAGCTCGCGGGTCCTTCGGGCGGGAAACACATTGACCAGCAGGACGGTGAAGACGGTCCCCACGACGGCGGGCAGGACCAGGAAGGGAACGAACGCCGCCACCGCCAGCAGAGGAAAGAGCGCTCCTCCCCGATAGACGATTCCGTACGCGGTGAGAATGGGGAGGGCCAGCAGGGCGACCATCCAGGAGGAATGGACCACCGTCTCGCTCAGCTTCGCGAGGTAGAACCGGAAGCAGCCGATCGGAGCCGCGACCAGCAGGTCCAGGTCTCGAGCCAGGAAGAAGGTGGACAGCGCGGTGATGATGTTGGAGAGGAGCAGGATGGAGAGGAACGCGAGCAAAATCACCCCGAGGACCTTGGCCGCGAGCAGGTTTCCGATCTCAGGGACATCGCGGATGTAGCGCAACACCCGGAACGCAATGCCGAAGATCGCGGCCCAGAAGGACGTCCCGGCGACCAGGAGCAGCAGCAGCTTCGCGCGGGAGCCGCTGCGCTCTTGCCGCAGGCGAACCAGCGCCCCCCGCCACTTGGGCGTCAGGACCGTCACCAGGCTTGGCTGGCGCAAGGTGCCGGTCACCGGTTCAGGATTCGAGCAGGGAGTCGAGGGCGCGCTCCTCCAGCCCTCCGGTGAGCTTCAGGAACAGGTCCTCCAGGCCCATCTGCTCCGAAGCGGTCTGCTGCCGCAGCTCGGGCATCGTGCCGTGGGCCGCGATCCTCCCCCGGTGCACGATGGCGATCCGATCGCACATCGCTTCCGCCACTTCCATGGTGTGGGTGCTCAGGAGCACGGTGCCGCCGCGAGACACGAATTGCCGGAGCAGATCCTTCAGCAGGCGCGCGCTCTTCGGGTCCAGCCCGACCATCGGTTCGTCGACCACGATCACTTCCGGCCGGTGCACCAGCGCCCCCGAGATGATGAGCTTCTGGCGCATCCCGTGGCTGTAGGATTCCGTCAGCTCATGCTTCCACCCCGCCAGGTCGAACTGCTCCAGCAGCTCGTCGATGCGGCGCTCGACCGCCGGTCCCTGCTGGCCGTAGAGTGCCGCGGCAAAGCGAAGGAACTCCCCTCCCGTGAGCTTGTCATACACGAACGGGCGGTCAGGAATGAAGCCCAGCCTCGCCTTGGCCCCGGCGGGGTGCCGGTGCACATCGATGCCGCCGATGGTCACCGTTCCGTCCGTGGGTCGGAGAATGCCGGCGATCATGCGCATCGTCGTGGTCTTCCCGGCGCCGTTCGGTCCCAGCAACCCGAACAGCTCGCCCCGCGGCACCCGGAGGTCGATGTTGTCGACCGCGACAAACTGGCCGTAGCGTTTGGTGAGTCCCGCCAGCTGGATCACTGCATCCTCCGTACAACGGCCTCAACCAGCTCGCGTTCGGCCTCCTGGCCGACCACGATGTGGAGCTCCGCCGGACCTCCTGTCGCTGCGCTCTCGCCAAAGGTCTCGGCGAGAAGCCCGGCCGATTCCTCCAGGGTGAGCTGCCCCGATCCCGCCCCCACCAGCGGCGCCGCCACTCGGTGAAGTCCCCACGCTTCCGCCCGTTGCCAGGCCGAGACGAGGGCGCGCCGCACGACCTCTCGCCCCACCGGAGACGCCGGGTCGCGGATGATCACGTGCAGGACGAATGGGGCGGGCAACGCGCCGCCGCTTGTGACGACGGCTGCCCCAGCCTCGAGCGGGCTGCTCACTCGGCGCGCCGCCAGGAAGCCCTCCCCGGCCAGCCCGTCGAGCCGGGACATCTCGGCTGTCGCCGGGGCGAGAACCTCGTCCGCCGGGCGGAGGATGGCATCCACCGACATGTGGGCCAGCTCGTCGACCACCACCCGGATCATCGGCTCGCCCGCTCCCGGGCCCGCCGGTAAATCTCGTGGGCTGCTTCTGGCTGCCCCAGCTTATCCAGAATCCGGCCGAACAGGTGGTAGACCCCCGGCGCAGTGGGGTCGAGTTGCACGGCCCGTTCCAAGGCGGCCTGGGCGTTGGGAAGATCGTCCAGCTGGTACAGGGCATCGCCGAGATAATAGTAGGCCCGCGGCTGATCCGGCTGGAACTCGAGCGACCGCCGGAATTGACTCACCGCGTCCTGGGCCCGGCCCTTGCGCCACCAGAGCAGACCCAGCTCGAAGTGGGCGGGTGCATGGGACGGGTGCAACCGCAGCGCCCGGCGCAGGTCCGTCTCGGCGGCGTCATATTGTCGCAACCGACCACACAGGTGGCCCCGGAGCACGAGGAATTCCGTCTGGTCGGGTGCCCGCCGCAGACCTTCGGACAGGACGTCGACTGCCGCCCCAGGCTCCTCCAGCCCCTCGTGAAGCCAGGCGAGCTGAAGGCGTCCCTCGATGTGGTCTGGCTCGGCCTCGAGGAGCTCCCGGTAGGCGGCGACCGCTTCCGACGGCTCCGAGCGCGCGAGCAGCGCCGCCCGATCAAAGAGCTGGGTCGCCACACCTGCGGCCGGGGCCGAAACGCCGGTGGGGTGGTCTCGAGTTGGTGTCATGTGGGTGCCCGAATGCTAGAAGCCGCCGCCCCAAGAGGGAAGCTGCCAGGTTCGTCCCCGGACTGCGCAGCACGCGAACGCAGGCGGTTGACCCTCGCTCACGTCTTCGGGTAGCTTTCGGGGCTATGGCTCAGGAATATCTTGTCGTCCGGGGAGCGAGGGAACACAACCTCAAGAACATTTCCGTTGCCATTCCCCGAAACCGGCTGACCGTGATCACCGGGCTCTCCGGCTCCGGGAAGTCCTCGCTCGCGTTCGACACGATCTACGCCGAAGGACAGCGGCGGTACGTGGAATCGCTCTCGGCGTACGCCAGGCAGTTCCTCGGCCTCATGGAGAAGCCTGATGTGGACGCGATCGAGGGCCTCTCCCCGGCGATCTCCATCGAGCAGAAGACCACGGGTCAGAATCCCCGCTCGACCGTTGGGACCGTGACGGAGATCTACGATTACCTGCGCCTTCTGTGGGCTCGGGTCGGGATTCCGCACTGTCCCAATGACGGCACCCCGGTCGCCCGCCAGAGCGCCACCCAGATCACCGACGCAGTTCTCGCCTGGCCCCCGGGCACCCGGATCGAGGTGCTCGCCCCGATGGTGCGGGGCCGCAAGGGGGAGTTCCGGGAGCTGCTCGAAGACGTCCGCAAACGAGGCTTCGTCCGGGTCCGGGTCGACGGCGAAACCTACGACCTTGGCTCGGTGCCCGTGCTGCATCGGCGGCAGAACCACGACATCGCGGTTGTGGTCGATCGCCTCCTGGTTCGCGCCGACGACCGTGTTCGGCTCAGCGACTCGATCGAGACGGCGCTGAAGACGGCTGATGGCGTGGTGGAGATCAGTCGCTTCGGAGGGCGGGCCGGCGGCGATCGGGAATCCGTCGTGTTTTCCGAGCGCTTCGCCTGTCCCGCGTGTGGGCTGTCGCTCTCTGAGCTGGAGCCGCGGCAGTTCTCGTTCAATTCTCCATTCGGCGCCTGCCCCGACTGCCATGGAGTGGGAACCCGGCGGGAGGTCACCGAGGATCTCGTGCTGGGGGACCCCAGCATCAGCATTCTCGAAGGGGTCATCCTGCCGTGGGGCGAGCCCAGCGGCTATCTCCGGAAGGTGGTGCTCCCCGCCCTCGCCAAGGCCTTCAAGTTCGATCTGGCGGCCCCGTGGGCCGAGCACGACGAATCCGCGAAGCGCGCTCTGCTGCAAGGCGCTCCCGGTCGTTTCCGCTTTCCCACCGATGGGACCAAGGGACGGGGGGATTTCGAGAGCGAGTGGGAGGGGATTCTCCGGAACGTCGAGCGCCGCTATCGGGAATCCTCCAGCGACGCGGTCCGCACTTCGCTCGAGGAGTTCATGATCGAGCGGCCGTGTCAAACCTGCGGCGGGAAACGGTTGCGGCCGGAAAGCCTGTCGGTGCTGGTCCAGGGCCGGAGCATCGGCGATGTGGTGGACCTGCCGGTGGAGCGGGCGGTGGAGTTCTTCGGGAGCATGCCGCTGCGGGGCGAAGGGCGGGCCGGTCTCGACCCGGAGATCGCGGGTCCGATCTTGAAGGAGGTGGTCGATCGGCTCGGGTTTCTGCGCGATGTGGGGCTGGAGTACCTCACCTTGGGGCGGGCTGCCACCACCCTGTCGGGCGGGGAGACCCAGCGGATTCGGCTCGCCACCCAGATCGGCTCTCGGCTGGTCGGCGTCCTGTATATCCTCGACGAGCCGAGTATCGGCCTCCACCAGCGCGACAACCAGCGGTTGCTCGCCACCCTCAAGGAGCTTCGGGATCTCGGCAACACCGTGATCGTGGTCGAGCACGACGCCGAGACCATCGAGGCGGCCGATCACGTGATCGACCTCGGTCCCCGGGCCGGTCGCTACGGGGGGGAAGTGGTGGCGGAGGGCACCACCGAGGAGATCAGGCGTCACCCGGGCTCCCTGACCGGGCGCTATCTGCGGAACGAGTTGCGGATTCCGGTGCCGCCGGGTCGCCGGGTGGCCCCCGCCGAGCACGCGCTCAGGGTGGTGGGCGCCCGGGCCAACAACCTCAAGGATCTCACCCTCGAGATACCCCTCGGCCTCTTCGTTGCCGTGACCGGGGTCTCCGGCTCGGGCAAATCCACCCTGGTCACCGATATCCTCTACCAGGCCCTGGCCCGGCAATTTTACCGGGCCAAAGTCGTGGCCGGGGCGCACGACCGGATCGAGGGACTCGATCGGATCGACAAGGTCATCGACATCGATCAGAGCCCGATCGGACGCACCCCGCGCTCCAACCCGGCGACCTATTCGGGGCTGTTCACTCCCATCCGTGAGCTCTTCACCCAACTCCCGGATGCCAAGATGAGGGGCTACGGGCCCGGCCGTTTCTCCTTCAACGTCAAGGGGGGGCGGTGCGAGGCGTGCCAGGGGGATGGCCTGGTGAAGATCGAGATGCACTTCCTGCCCGATGTCTATGTCCCCTGCGAAGTGTGCAAGGGTCGTCGATACAACCGGGAAACCCTCGAGGTTCGCTACAAGGGCCGGAGCATCGCGGATGTTCTCGATCTGACGGTGGCGGACGCCCTGGAGTTCTTCGGCAACCAACGACGGATCGCGGACAAGCTCGAGCTGCTCAACGATGTGGGGTTGGGGTACATTCATCTGGGACAGGCCGCCACTACGCTGTCGGGCGGGGAGGCCCAGCGGGTGAAGCTCGCGACCGAGCTCGCCAAGCGGGATACCGGACGAACGCTGTACCTCCTCGACGAGCCGACGACCGGCCTTCACTTCGAGGACGTCCGCCTCCTCCTCGACGTGCTCCATCGCCTGGTCGACAAGGGTAACAGCGTGCTCGTCATCGAGCATAATCTCGACGTTATCAAGACCGCGGATTGGATCATCGATCTGGGCCCCGACGGGGGAGAGCGTGGAGGGCGCTTGGTGGCGGAGGGGACGCCGGAGACGGTGGCAGGTGTTGCCGGGAGCTATACCGGCGCCTTCCTCAGGCAGGTGCTGCCCGGCGCTCCCAGGGGGGAGCGAGGGCGGGGGGTTCAAGCTACCGGGTAGGGCCGAAGCTCGGTGTCGCCGCGGCGGGATCGACCTTGAGCCAGATCCACATTCCCGAGAGGCCGTGGCCAGGCACGCCGCAGAAGATCCGGTAGGTGCCACGCTCGGGGACCGGGAACCGCATCACGTCCTTTGCTTCCTGTGGCAGTCCCTCCTGTACCTTGTTGGTATATGCCCGGGGGATCGCCGGCTCGTCCGCGGCGTTGGGGATCGGACCCTCACCCGAGATCACCTCCGCGCTATGCGGGGTCCCGTCCTTGTTGATGAAAGTGCTCACCACGGTGGTCAGGGGCGGTACGACCAGCGTAGCGCCGCCACTGGTGTATCCGTTGAAATTGAACGGGCCAGCGACCAGCTTGAAGGAGACTGTTCTGGTCGCCTCGTCGTACGTCACCCATTCGTCCTCCGGGCCTCCGCCGGTGCTGGGGAGCTGCCCGGCAGTGGCCGGGGGCGGGTTGGCAGACGGCCTCTCCTGGTGCGGAGCCGCCGGCTGAGCCCCGCCGGGGGCAGGTGGCGCGGGGGCCGGGGCTGATCGCGCCTCGGCGACGGGGGTGTCAGCCACCAGCGCGATGGCGGGGTCCTCCACCGCGGGATTCGACCCTTGGCTCTCCGCCACGGAGCCCGGTGGCGTGGCGCGGGGAGAACATGCCACCGCCAGCCCGCCGATCAACCCAAGTGTCACGCTCCAGCTGCCATGGACGCGAAACATCCGATTCGCCCTGTGTGAAGGTCTTCTGCGCCAGGTCCTGAAACCCTCGTGGTGCTGAGCGCGAAGTGTCGCCCCGGTTGTCTCCGCTCCGCGCGGCCATCCCCTCCTCAACGAGATGAAGGGATAGCCCCGCGGCATCCGTCCCGCAACCAATGGACTACGTAGGACCACTCGTGATCCACCACCTGCGCACCGCCATCGCGATCGTCGGCATGTTTGCGGCTCCGGGTCCCGCCGGCGCCCAGCAGGCCGACTCCACTTTCCTGACCGTCGACCGCATCTATGGTTCAGCGGAATTCACGCCTCAGCGGTTCGGACCCTCGCGATGGCTCGGGTCCGGGGCGTCCTACACCACGGTCGAGGCCAGCGAAGCAGGCCCGGGCAAGGACATCGTCCGGTACGACGTCGAGACGGGAACCCGTGAGGTTCTTGTCGCCGGGAAGGAGCTGGTCCCGGCGAGCGATACCATTCCCCTGAGCATCGAGGACTACGCCTGGTCCAGCGACCTGCGGAGGTTGTTGGTGTTCACCAACAGCAAGCCGGTCTGGAGGCTGAACACCCGGGGCGATTACTGGGTGCTCGACCGGGCCAGCGGGCGGCTCCATCGTCTCGGGGGCGAGGCCGCACTGCCCTCCACCCTCATGTTCGCCAAGTTCTCCCCCGACGGCGGCCGAGTCGGGTATGTGCGGGAAAACAACCTCTACGTCGAGACCTTGGAGACGGGCGCTATCACCGCGCTTACCACCGACGGATCCCGGACCCTGATCAACGGCACCTTCGATTGGGTCTACGAAGAGGAGTTGATGAACTCTCATGCCGATGGTTGGCGGTGGAGTCCCGACGGGCGCTCCATCGCCTTCTGGCAGCTCGACGCCGACCGGGTTCGCGACTTCCCGTTGATCAACAATACGGACTCCCTGTACTCTCGGGTGATCCCGGTGCAATACCCCAAAGTGGGCGAGGCGAACTCCGCCGCCCGGGTCGGCGTCGTGAGTGCGGGGGGCGGCCCCATTCGGTGGCTCCGGATCGAAGGCGATCCCCGGGACCATTACATCGCCCGAATGGACTGGGCGGCCAACTCGGACGAGCTGCTGTTGCAACGCCTCAACCGGCTGCAGAACACCGCCGAGCTGATGCTCGCCGACACCCGGACCGGCGCCGTTTGGACGCTGCTGGTGGAACGCGACAGCGCCTGGGTCGACGCCGTCGATGACGTGGTCTGGCTCGACGGGGGGAAACGCTTCACCTGGGTGAGCGAGCGCGACGGCTGGACCCATGTCTATGTGGTGTCCCGCGACGGCTCCGCCATCCGGCGAGTGACCACGGGCGGGTTCGACGTGCTGAAAGTGGAGGGGGTCGATGGCAGGGGCGGCTGGCTCTACTACAGCGCATCGCCGGAACATCCCGCCCACCGCTACCTGTTCCGCACCCGGCTGGACGGAAAGGGCTCGCCTCAGCGTCTCTCCCCTGTGACGGAACCCGGCACCCACACCTATAGCGCCTCACCCGACTTTCGGTACGCCATCGAGTCCTATTCGCGGCTCCAATCTCCCCCGCTGGTCCGCCTCCTCCGCCTGCCCCGGCACACGGTCATCCGGACCTTGCTGGACAACCAGGCGCTGCGCGAGAAAGTCGGCGCCTTGAACCTGGGCTCGGTGGAGTGGTTCTCGGTGACAGCGGAGGATGGGGCCAAGATGCCGGCGCTGCTGATGAAACCGGCGGACTTCGATTCGACCCGAAGCTACCCGCTTCTCTTCCATGTGTACGGGGGACCGGGGCACGCCGAAGTAGTCGACGCCTGGGGCGGACGCTATCTCTGGCACGCCATGCTCACCCAGAAGGGATACCTGGTGGCCATCGTCGACAATCGCGGGACGCCGGCGCCCCTGGGCCGGCGCTGGCGGAAGGCGGTGTACGGGCAGCTTGGCGTGCTGGAGACCCGCGATCAGGCCGCCGCGGCGCAGGCGCTCGCCCGCCGCTCGTACGTGGACCCCGGCCGGATCGGCATCTGGGGATGGAGCTACGGAGGCTTCATGAGCTTGAACGCGCTCCTCCAGCATTCCAGCCTCTATCGGACCGGAGTGGCCGTCGCACCCGTGACCCACTGGTCGCTGTACGACAATGTCTACACCGAGCGATACAACGGCCTGCTGAGTGAGAACCGGCAGGGATACGATCGGGGCTCGCCGATCACCTACGTCGACAGCCTCCGGGGCAGCCTCCTCCTGGTTCACGGCGGCGGCGACGACAACGTCCATTATCAGATGACTGAGGTGCTCATCAACGCTCTGGTGGCAGCCAACAAGCCGTTCACCATGATGCAATACCCCAACCGGACTCATTGCCTCTGTCAAGGGAAGACCACCCAGGCCCATCTGTTCGCCATGATCACCCGCTTTCTGGATGAGAATCTGCTCGCGCCCCGGCCCGCATACGGGCCGCCGGCCGGCCGGACGGAGGCCGCTCGGTAGCGTGAGCCGAAGCCGACTCATACATTGGGGTTCCCACCCTGCGGGGGGAGGGTCCATGACCTACGAAGAGATCGTCACTCTGCTGGGATACGCCGGCGGCCACGAGCACGTGGTCCGGATCACCACCACGGAGCGCACCGAAATCATCGGTATTCCTACCGGCGTGGACACCCATGTGACGGCACACGAAGTCTTCCTGAGGCCGATTGGAAGCGATGACACCGAGATCGCCGTCTCCCTCGGAGCCATCGAGGCGGTGGAGCTGGTGTGAAGCCCGCTGCTTTCCCGGGTGCCGCTGGCGGGCGACGGTATGTTACGGGGTGAAACATTGGGGCGAGGCTCGCCGTAGGCTGGGTGGAGGAGGCGCGGACATGGATATCGAAGGGGTGCTTGGGATCACGCTGATCTTCGGGGGAGGGACCTTGTTTCTCCTCTCCATCAGTCCCGTCGGCAAGGCCATCGCGGAGCGGATCCGCTCCCATGGGGCAATTCCGATGCAGGATCCCGAGCTCCTGGCCGAGGTGGAGACGCTCCGGCATGAAGTCGCCGAGCTTCAGGAGCGGGTGGACTTCACCGAGCGTATGCTGGCTCAGCGCAAGGATGCCGAGCGGGTCGGGGGTCCGATCGCCGAGGGAGAGAAAGCTCCATGATGCGGCAAGTCCCGGCCCCTCCGGTCCCCAAGTGGGACCCGAACCTGCTCTGGATGAGCGATTGGGGTCCCCAGGCGATCGTCTTCATCGTCACCGTCAGCCTCCTGGCCGCGACGATTGTCCTGTGGCCGGTCATGCGGGCCTTCGCACGGCGGATCGAGGGGAAGAGCAGAGGTGATGGGCCCCGCCGGGCAGAGGTGGAGGAGCTGCAGCATCGGCTTGGTGAGGTCGATGCCCTGCATGCCAGGCTCACGGAGCTCGAAGAGCGCCTGGACTTTGCGGAGCGATTGCTCGCCCGGGGTCCTGCGGCGCGGCCCGGTGTCGAGCAGGACCGCGTCCCATGACCGCGGTCCCCCCGGCGGCGGGCGCTCACCCAGCGGCCCGAGGAGGTGGAGGGAGCCACGGCGGCGTTGGAAGCGCGATTAGATTTCGCCCAGCGGCTCCTCGCGGCGGGGGGATCCACCGAAAAGTCATCGAAGGAGCCACGCCATGATCACCCGGGACGATATCCAGTCGTTTCTCGACCGCCTGGACGGCGGGAGCCTCACCGTGCTGGAGATCGAGCCGAATCTATGGCTCGTCCGCACCACCGATGACGCGGAGGTGGTGGTTCACTACGCGCCCCCGGTCGTGATTCTCCGGCTGCGGGTGATGACACTGCCCGCCAAGGAGCCCCGCCGTAGCGAGTTGTTCCGACAGCTCTTGGAGTACAACGCCAGGGAGTTGGTGCACGGATCCTACGGCCTCGAGGGCGACCACGTGGTGCTGACCGACACCCTCGAGTTGGAGAACCTGGACTTCGAGGAGTTCGAGGCGAGCTTCGACTCGCTGACGCTGGCGCTGGCCTCGCACCTCGGCGCTCTTGCACCGTACCGGGAAAGGTGACGCGACATGGGACTCTTTGACCGCCTCTCGACCCTGCTCCGGTCGAACATCAACGACCTGATCTCGCGGGCCGAGAACCCGGAGAAGATGCTCAACCAGCTCATCGTCGACATGAAGACGAACCTGGCCAAGGCCAAGCAGCAGGTGGCCTCGGCCATTGCCGACGAGAAGAAGCTGCAGGCCGACGCCGGGAACATGAAGCATCAGGCCGAGGACTGGGAACGCCGGGCCATGCTCGCGGTGCAGGAGGGTCGCGATGATCTCGCCAAGCAGGCGCTCGGCCGCTACAACGAGCTGATGCAAGGCGCTCAGCAATTGCACGAGACCTGGCTCAAGCACCGGGCCGAGACGGAGCAGCTGAAGCTCTCGCTGCGCCAGCTCAACGACAAGATCGAGGAGGCCAAGCGGAAGAAGAACATTCTGATTGCCCGGGCCAAGCGGGCCGAGGCCCAGCAACGGATTCAGGAGACCATGTCGGGGATGTCCGACCGGAGCGCGTTCGAATCCTTCGAGCGGATGGCGGAGAAAATCGAAGCCACCGAACGGAAGGCCATCGCCGCGGCCGAGCTGAACGAGGAGGTCTCCGGCGACCGGCTGCTCAAGCAGTTCGAGGCACTGGAGTACAAGGGGAGCTCCGACCAGCAGCTGCTCGAGCTCAAGGCCAAGATGGGGCTGCTGGCGGCGGGTGGCGCCCCCGAGGCCAGACAGCTGAGCAAGGGCGCCGGCGACGTCCACGACGCCGAGCTGATCGAAGAAGGAGACGAAGGGACCCCTCCCTGACCCCACCTCGATTCCTCATCTTGGCCGACGGCGACTTCGGCCCGATGACATCGAAGACCGCCAACTCCGTCATCCGGTACCGCGCCGAGAACACGGTGGGGGTGGTGGATCGGGACCACGCGGGCAAGACCGCCCAGGATGTGCTCGGCTTCGGCCAGGGAATCCCCGTCGTGGCCTCGATGCGAGAGGGCCTGGCCCTGGGTCCGTCGGCGGTGCTGGTCGGGATCGCCCCGCAGGGCGGCCGCCTCCCCGATGAGTGGCGGGGGTGGCTGGCCGAGGCGCTGGATTACGGCTGCGATCTCTGGAGCGGACTGCACACCTTTCTCGGCGATGATCCGGTGTTGGCGGCCAAGAGTAAGGCCCTGGGCCGCAGGATCTTCGACCTCCGCCGGCCCCCGACCGACCTTCCGATCGCCTCGGGCCAGGCCAAAACGGTCGATCCTCTGGTCGTCCTGACTGTGGGCACCGACTGCAACGTCGGGAAGATGACCGCTCAACTGCAGCTTGCCCGGGAGCTCAACCAGCGCGGAGTCAGGACTCGCTTCGTCCCCACCGGGCAGACCGGCATCATGATCGAGGGCTGGGGCATCGCGGTCGACGCGGTCGTCGCGGACTTCATCGCCGGCGCGGCGGAGCGGCTGGTGCTGGAAGGCAGCGCCAACGCAGACATCGTCCTGGTCGAAGGGCAGGGAAGCATCAACCATCCGGGATATTCCGGGGTCACCCTTGGGCTCCTTCACGGCTCCTGTCCCGATGCTCTGATTCTCTGCCACCACGTCACTCGCGAGTTCCTGGGAGACTATGCCGAGGCTCCCTGGCTCAGGATCCCGCCCCTGACGGAATACGTGACCCTCTACGAGACGGTTGGCTCGGCGGTGCATCCCACCGAGGTGATCGCCATCTCCCTCAATACCTACGACCTCGACGATCGACCGGCTCGGGAGGCCTGCGAGCGGGCCATTCAGGCGACCGGCCTCCCGGTGACCGATCCGGTGCGGTTCGGGGCCGCGCCGCTGGTCGCGGCCGTGGTGGAGAAGCGGGAACGTTACCTGAAGGCCCGCCGCTGCTAGACTGCTGCTGCCCGCGGTCTTTTGGTTGGCCCTGCGGTCAGGCGATAACGCTCGACTGGCCGGCCTGCCTCATCCTGGGGCATGCCCTCCAGTACCCTCTCGCAAGTGCTTCCGTCCACCCAGCTCCGAGCCCTGGTCCGGCTCGGCGAAGCAGACGAAACCCTTGGCGTGTGGGCTCGCGGCTGCGCCCGGCCGCGGAGGCTGGTCGCCGCCGGCAGGCGGCTCGCTCTGAGTCAAGACCTGGGCTTCCTGCTCCGGCGCTGCCAGCGCACTGTGGTGCGGGTGTCGGGCGTGCTCCACGCCATGAGCGCCGACCGGCTCATCGGCTGGAGAACTCTCCAAATCGCGGTCGGCTCGCCGGTGCTCCCCGGACTGGACGCGTGGCGGATCCTCTACCCCTCGCTCCGGGTTGCGGGGCATCGGATCACCGTCCCGATCGGTCGGGGATCTGCGGAGGAGGTGCTGGCCCTCTGCGCCGCGGACCGAATGGCGGTTCTCGGGAGTTGGATCGACTACCAGATGCTCACCACTCACGGCGATTCCGGTTGACTCGGCCCCGCCCGGGTCTCTAGGTTACGGCCGTGCACTCAATTTACCCCCATGCTCGCGGCTAGCTCCGCCCCCCTCTTCACTTTAGAGGAAATTCTCCGCCGGCTCGGCGAGATCTTCAAGGTCGACGGCGAAGAACTCATCCGGGTCGGAGCCAGGGTGCTCGGGATTTGGGCCCTGGCGTGGTTTGCCTACCGGCTGGTGCGCCTGGCGGCCCATCGCATCGAGCGTTCGGTGGATGACGGCGACAATTCGGTCACCACGCTGCGCGAGCAGCGGGGACGGACCATCTCGCAACTGCTGCGGAGCGTCGGACGGGTCATCATCTCCGCCGTCGCCTTGCTGCTGACGCTGAACGTATTCGTCGACATCGGCCCGATCCTGGCCGGCGCCGGGATCCTGGGCCTCGCCGTGTCGTTTGGGGCCCAGAGCCTGGTCAAGGACGTCATCTCGGGCTTCTTCATCCTGTTCGAGAACCAGTTCGCCATCGGCGACATCATCGAGGCGGGAGGAAAGGCTGGCGTGGTCGAGAAGATGACCCTGCGCGTGGTGGTCCTCCGTGACCTCGAAGGCATCATGCACGTCGTTCCCAACGGCGAGATCAGCGTGGTCAGCAATCGCACCCGGGGGTGGTCCCGGGCGGTTATCGATCTCGGGGTCGGCTACGGGGAGGACGTGGATCGGGCCCTGGCCGTCGTTCGGGATGAAGCCGCGCAGTTCGCCACCGACCGGCAGTGGAGCGCGGTTCTCGATGGCCCGCCCGAGGTCTTGGGAGTTGAGGATTTGGGCGACAGCGCGGTGATCCTCCGGATCTTGATCCGCACCCGCCCCGGCTCCCAGTGGAACGCCGGGCGCGAATTCCGGCGCCGGCTCAAGAACCGGCTCGACCGAGAGGGGATCGAGATCCCCTTCCCCCAGCGATCCATCCATCTCAGGGTGCAGGGCCATCTTCCCGCCGAGATGGCTTCCTCCCAGCCCGCCGGATGAGCCTGCGGCTCTATAACACCATGAGCCGGCGGATCGAGGAATTCCACCCGATCCAACCCGGGCGCGTGTCGCTCTATACCTGCGGTCCCACCGTCTACAACTACGCCCATATCGGGAACTTTCGCACCTTCCTCTTCGAAGACCTTCTCCGCGGTTGGCTCGAGGCCAGCGGGTACGAGGTCTTCCATATCATGAACTTGACGGACGTGGACGATCGGACGATCGCGGCGGCCTCCCAGAAGGGCACGTCGCTGCGGGATCACGTCGAGCCCTTCGTCCGGGCCTTCCTGGAAGATCGGGACTACCTCAAGCTCCGGCCGGCCCACGCCTATCCTCGGGCGACCGACCATATCGCGTCGATGATCGACCTGATCCAAGGGTTGCTGCGGAAAGGAGTGGCGTATGTGGGTGAGGATGGGTCGGTCTATTTTGCGATCGACCGGTTCCCCGCCTACGGCAGGCTCTCCCGGCTGGATACCCGGGAGCTGAGGGCCGGGGCAAGCGAGCGGGTGAGCGCGGACGAATACGCCAAGGAGGACGCCAGGGACTTCGTGTTGTGGAAGGCGGCCCGGCCGGAAGACGAGGCCGTGGGCGCCGCCTGGGATGCTCCCTTCGGACGGGGACGACCCGGCTGGCACGTCGAGTGTTCCGCCATGGCGCTCGCCTTGACTCGGGAGCACTGGGGCACGGAGGTGCTGGACATCCACGCCGGCGGGGTGGATCTCATCTTCCCCCATCACGAAGACGAGATCGCCCAGAGTTGCGCCTATACCGGCCGGGACGAGTTCGCCCGATTCTGGATGCACGGGGAGTTTCTCAACGTGCGTGGCGAAAAGATGTCCAAGCGATTCGGGAACATTGCCACTGCCCGTGACCTGCGGGAGGATGGGGTTGATCCCGGTGCGATTCGGCTCCTGATGTGTCAGGTGCATTACCGCCAACAGCTCGATCTCACCGACGATGCCTTGGCCGCAGCCCAGGAAGGCTCCCGGCGGCTGGGCGACTTTCAGCGCCGCCTGGGGGACGCGGCCGGCGCGGTGGACGGACCGCAGTTCCTCGCCGCCGCCGCCCGGTTGGACCAGGAGCTGACCGAGGCCCTGGATGATGACCTGAACGCTCCCCGGGCCGTGGCGGCGCTGTTCGCCTATGCCGGCGCCGGCAACGCGGCCCTCGATGCGGGCGAACAGCCGGGCCTCCGGAGCCTGGCCGCTTGGCGCCGGGCCGAAGCGGTTCTGGGCGTGACCTCGCAGGTCTCGGTCACCCGGCTGAGCGAATCGGAGGCTGAGGCCAGGGGGCACGATGCCGGCCCTCTGATCGAGATCCCGCCTGATGGGGCAACCGAAGAGGCCCAAAGGCTTTGGGCGCTGCAGTGGGCGCTGAGGCGCAAACGCGCCAGGGACGCCAAAGACTACGCTGAGGCCGATCGGATTCGGGATCTGTTGCGGGGCGCCGGGTGGGAGGTACGCGATTCCCGGGATGGTTCCGTCGAGGTGGTACGCATTAGACGCGCCAGTTAGCCTGCCAGGCCCTCCAGCCCGTTGACTCTCGCCAACTTGCCCCTTATCATAGGAGTCTGTCTCTTTTGGCCGTTCTGGCTGACGTAGCTCAATTGGTAGAGCAGCTGATTTGTAATCAGCAGGTTAGGGGTTCGATTCCCCTCGTCAGCTCGGTGGTGCCGACCCCACAATGAACCGGACCCCGCTCCGTCGAAGGCGGGGTTCTGTCTCAGATGAGGGTGACTCGGAGCCGCGGTGGGGTGACCGAGTGGCTAATGGTAGCAGACTGTAAATCTGCCGGGCTTACGCCCTACGTAGGTTCGAATCCTACCCCCACCACTCTCGGCGGGATGTTGGGCAGCGAAGGGACCAGGCTGGCGGAGCGCTCGCGGGTGTAGCTCAGTTGGTAGAGCATCAGCCTTCCAAGCTGAGGGTCGCGGGTTCGAGTCCCGTCGCCCGCTTGAAGCGGATCGCGGCATCGCTCGCGTAGCTCAGTCGGTAGAGCGCATCCTTGGTAAGGATGAGGTCACCGGTTCGATCCCGGTCGCGAGCTTGCAGTGAGGACGCAGAGGACGCAGAGGACGGAGCGGACGGAGCGGACGGAGCGGACGGAGGTCATACGGGAGGCGAAGCGCCTCCGCCCTCTCCGTCGAACACCAGGGACCCAAACGAGCACAGGAACGACGCGACCATGGCCAAGGCCAAATTTCAGCGGACGAAGCCGCATGTGAACGTGGGGACGATCGGGCACGTGGAC